>Ga0208794_1000440_pt1 | contig 27664 bp, 3 predicted proteins | sample 32_taG_FD_184106 | JGI IMG/M metagenome (GOLD analysis project Ga0208794, IMG submission 184106) | Marine viral communities from the Gulf of Mexico - 32_GoM_OMZ_CsCl metaG (SPAdes) (version 2) | ecosystem: Environmental > Aquatic > Marine > Oceanic | place: Atlantic Ocean: Gulf of Mexico... | reverse complement strand
TCCTCTTTCATATCTTTCTGTATTCCATAATTCAGTAAAATCAACTATATCTTTAATTGTTCTAACACCTACAACAGGTTCGTCTATCATTTGAAGTAATTCTCCTAATTTCCAAGCAGCTCCTTGCTCTAATAGTACTCTATTCATTTGATAAGCAAAATATTGAGTTGTCCAATCTTCATCATCAGCATCATCAGCTGCTAAATTGGCAATACCCACAAAAATTGCCATAATATTTAAATAAATAAAATCTAAAACAGTTTTTTTAATTCCTCTTTTTTTAACAGCAGATAAATCGTCCCAGGTTTTACGATATTGACTAGGATGTAATATTGCTGCTTTTCCTATTAAATCTCTTCTAATAAAACTTATAGTTGCCCAATAAGAACCCATTTCTTCTTGTCCTGTTAACATATTAAAAGAAGGAGGCATAGTACGAATATCTATAGTATTTATAAACCAACCTCTGTGCATTAATAAAAAGTCTCCAAAAACACCACGAGATATAGAGCCTTTGTCTAATAATCCCATAGTACCGTCTATTAAATGAGTTACATGAGATATAGTACCCATTGCTCTATTAAGAACAGCATCTGTTACATGTTCTTTAAATTCATCTTTTACTTGTAATTGAGTATTTACTACTTCATAGGCATTGTAAAGACTTTTTTCTCTAAGAGTAGACCATTCTTTTTTTGCTTTCTTTTTAGTAATTCCTTCTTTTTCTTTTAATTCTAAAAAATCTTTTCTATTAATAAAATTATCATTATATAATCTGAAATTATCTAAAATAGCTAAAGTAGCTCTACCTTTTAAGGGATAATCAGCTGTTTGATAATTTGTAAAAAGCAAATCTCTATTGATAATTTTACGAGCAAATTTATTTTTATTAGAATTTTTAAGCATTCTACTTATTTCAATAACATTATTTAGTTGAAGTAATAGATGCATTTTATTTGTTTGTTTTCTTTGTCCTACTTGCAGTATTACTTGAGTAAGATTTTTACCATATTCAAGTCTTGCCCAGTTTTTGCTTTCAACAGTTGTGTATAGACCTATTTGATCTTCTAAAATAGAATCAATTGAGCCTTTTAAATATCCTGCAGTAGAAGTAGTAACATTTAATGCTAAATTATTTGTTCTAATAAATCTAGTAAATGCCCCTACAAGTTTAGAAGGAGATATATGAAACTTTCCTATTTTTATAGGGTTATCTTTTTTACTAATACCATAGATATGAGAATCCATAAGAATATCTAATGCTTTATATTCTTTTGATTCAACCCCTTCTTTTTTTTGTCTGTTAATGATAATATCTTTACCTGCTAATGTTTTGCGGATAGTTTCCATATTTCCTGCTATCTTATTCATTTCTCTGAAATTTTCTGCCATTTCTGAAAAAAGAGTAAAACTTCTGGTTAAATCTGAAGAAACATTTTTAGGATTACTAAATTCTCTAGTAAAAAAGATAGGAACCATTTTATTACCTAATTCACTCATCTCTCCAAATTGAGTGTCGTCTTGATCCATAGTAAGAGTTTCTTTTGCTAGTTCTTTTATATTAGTAAGAAAAGAAGTAGAGAGATTTTCAGAAGTAAACATTCTTTCTAAAAATTGTTGTCTAATTCCAGGAATTCTATAATAAGCATGTTCAGTCCTATATTGTTTAGGAAGTTTATTTATAGCTTCTCTTCGTTTAGCTAATAGCATATCATAATAAAGTTTAGCGTCTTTGTTTTTCATCATATTTGCAAACTCAGCTGTTTTTGCTTTAGGCTTAACTCCTGCAAAATTTCCTTCTTTATCTACTACAGTTGTTAAATATTCTTTTTTAATTTTTCCAAAAGTTTTAGAATAAATAACTCTTTCTTCTGGAGTTAATGTTTCATAATGAACTTCATTAAAATTTTCTTTTCCAAATTTAACAGCAAGTTCTTCTCCTGCTTTTTTTCTAGCAGCAAAATAAGGAGCCCAATCTTCCCCTCGAATAAGATATTGAGTACGTTCTCCATTAATATCTTTTGCTATAAAATCTTCTACTTTATATTTAGAATTTTTTTCCATTAATTGTTGAGCAGCTAAAAGATCATTTCCAGTAGCTACAGTAAATCTTTTTACATTTTGAACAGAATCAGAAATTATTTTAAGAGCTGTATTGAGTATTTTAGATTTAGAAAATTTTAAATTTCCTACAAGTAATCGCCAATATCCTATATCAGTACCTACTTCTTCAAGTATTTTTTTACCATCAAGATCGGGATCAATCTTATTACCTGCAGCATCAATGTTATTTTTATCAATTGTTTTTGCTGCATTATTCCACATTAAACCGTTATTCATTCCTTTAACGTCTATTAATTCTCCCTGTGCCTTTTTTATTTGCTCTGTTAATTCTTCTACTAAATGTTGTGGATAATTATTTCTATTAATCATATTTAATAATCCATTAAATAGGCCCTCATACATTTCAATAAATTCATCTATTGCATTAAATGTATTTCCAAATAAATTTCCAGTAGTATTATATTTAATTAATACTTGTTTAATACGAAGAAGGTCATTTTCAGCAAGGTCTACTACATTTTTTATTCCTGCATCTAATTTTTTAGAAATAAGTTGCCTTTTAATAGCAGTAATTTGATTAGAAAGTCTATCTGTTTTTTCTTTAGTATCTTTTTTAGCTTCTTCAGTATCTTCTAAAACTTGTTTCTTTTTTAAAAGTTCTAACCTTTCTTCTAATTGAGCAATACTCTTTTTTAAAAATTCAACTTTTGCTTTATTAATTGATTCTTCTTTAGTAGAGTCTTCTTTTTCTTTTTCTATTTTCCCCCATTCAGATTTTTTTTCTGGTATTTGATAAAATATTTGTGGTTTTTCTAATTTATTCTGTAAATCTTTAGTATTTAATTTTCCTATATATTCATTATTCAAAATAGATTGAGCTAATGGATATAAATCTGTTTTAATTTGTTCTAAAGCATTAGGTCTGGAAAAAATAGCTTTAATTTTTTTCCAGAATTTACTAAAGATAGCTTTGAGATAAGGCAAAATTCCTTTTGTTGTTTCTGTTTCTTGAAAATTTTGAACAATAGATTGGGCTAATAATTGGTCTACTGCTTCTTTTCTAAAATCATTTTCATGAGAATAAATATCTTTATACTTCTCTTTTACTTCTTTGTAGATTTCAGTATCTACAATATTTTCCATAGCTTTTTTAACAGATGGATCATTTTTTAATATAGCTGTAGCAAAATGAGAAATTTCTTCTGCAAGAGTGTCTATTTTTTCTTTTGAGCCCTCTATACCAATAAGATTATTAAGTAAACTAGCGGCTCCTACAGCCCCATCATAAAAGTTTCCTTCAGTAGCAAACCGATTAATTAATTCTTGCATAGCAACAACTTCAATTCCATGAAGCTTTGCCCATTCTAAAAGTTTATTTGTAAGTTCTTTTTCTGGAAGAAATTCAGACTCTGATTCTAATTGATGATAGTCTTTACTAAAAGGATTAATTTTTCGTCCTCTGGCATTTTTTAAATAGTAACTACCTGAAGTTGCTTTCGCTACAGTAAGTCCGAGTTTAGCTGCTTCTTGTTTTACTTGATAAAGATTTACATTATAAGGCATAAATCCTGCAGTATTCATATTATACCTTATTCCTAAATGCCTAATAGGGTCTACTTGAAGGAATATAGTGCTCTTATCTCTTTTTTCTTTTATAGTAACTTCATTCCAAGTATTACCGTGTTTATCCGTAATCTGTTTTATATTTTCTTTACCGTATTGTTTTTTAAGAATATTACCTACAGTATTTTCATAGAAATTATAAATAGGCTTTAAAGCACCAAACCCTTCTTTCTCTATTCTTTCAAGTTCTTGTTTAAGTTGATTTATTTCATTATTGTTTTTTTCTGTTTGTTGAGATAGATATCTATTATATGCATCAAGTAATACATTTTTAGCATTAATTGGCCTAGTTTCATTTGTATCTAAATATGTAGCAACAAATTGATAATTGCCTTTATCATTTTTTCTATAATTAACTTGAACTTTTCTGTTTCCTTGAGTTATAAAATTAAAACTCATTCTAGGAATTTGATCAGTATTTGTTACTGGTTTATTAAATTCATTCCTTTCTTCAAGCTCCTTAATCCTATCTTCTTTCTGCTTCTTAAACTCTTCTAAAGTAATATGTCCTTCTACTTTACTAGCTGTATCTCCAGTAGGAAATAATACTTTCTCATATCCTTTTTTAGCACTATCTTGAATAATAGATTTAATAAAAAACTTTACCCAATTATTGTTTTTATTTAGGAGTTGTAAAAAGTTATTTTCAGGAGAAATTTTTTCAGAAAAAGCTGTTCTTGCTTTTGCAAACTCTCGGAGAGTTATAGGTAACCCGTTTTTTACATGTTTTCCTGTTCCTAAAGGGTTTAAATCTTCATAAACATCACCATTATATGTAAAAGGATTAGGTGTATTTTTAAATACTTTAGTACCTATTAAAAGACTTTTATCCCTCCCCTTCTGAAATAAATCAGATTGTACTTCTAGTACTCTACGAGTTTTAGTAACATGTGCTATTTGTTTTTCTTTATAAAATTTAAGAAAAGATTCAGCTTCTTCTTTAGTACTAAAAGTATCTTCTAATACACCTGCAAAATCCCCATTATCTAAATATAAATCATTTAAATTTTGTGCTAAATCCCATCTACCTGAATTTTTATCTTGAAAAACTTTATAATTATCTAAATTAAGACCAAATTCTTTAGGTAAAGAAGTACTCTCATCACTTCTAAACCACCCTATACCTTCTTTTGTAGAAAACTGTGCATGACCTTTAATAGAAGGAGTGATAGCAGGTGTAGCTATTTCATTTTCTGTATAATTAATTCCTCCTGGAACTGTTAGGTTGGAATATACTGAACTATTATCTACACTTCTTTGTGTTTGAAAAGCATTATTAGCTTCTTCTAGTGTTTTAAAAGTTCTTAAATCAGGGTCTCCATCTTCAGTAATGTATTCAATAAAATAATCTCCTACTTCAGCTCCTAAACTTTGAGCAAAATCTTTATCTGTTATTTGTTTAGGTTTATAACCTCTACCGTAAATATCAGAACCTATTTTATTTTTAGCAGTATTAATCTCAACAGCATAACTATAATTAGCAGCAATAGCGGTAGCTATTTCATCTTTAGTCATGCCTGGTTTAGCTTCTTGTTCAAACAATTCTAATTGTTGACCAGATACACCTTGTTTTTGAAGATCATTTAACCATCCTTGAAGTTTATCTTTAGTAAAAATCTTTCTTTGGATTTTATTAGATAAAACATCTATTATTTTTAATACTTGATTTATTTGAGGTCCTTTTTCAATAGATTCTTGAATTGTATTTAATTCTTCTAAAGTAGGGAACCTCTCATTAGTATTTTTATCCATCCAAACACCAATACGAGCTGCTAAAAAAGGAGCACTTACGTCTACTTTATTTAGAAGATTTTTAAATTCAGGATGTGCTATATTTACGCAATTCATAATTTATAAACAATTAAATGCATTTTCTCTTTCTGCAGGAGTTAAATTTGTCCACTCATCTAATGTCTTAATTTTTTCTTTTTCAGAATACATAATTTTGTAAGCATTAAAACTTGATTTAGGCTCATTAAAATTAATATTTGAATCAGAGACATCAAAATCAGCAGCTTCATAAGCAAGACCTTTTTCAAAACTACCTAACTCTTCTCCTTCATAATGAGCAAGAGTTTCAATACCTTCAACATCACTAAAATCATCTGCTTCTGTTTCTCTAAATTCTTTACTAATATCATCCACAACAGATTTATTAATATCTGAATAGATATTGTATTCGACAACAAAGTTAGTGCTTCCTAATAAAGGAAGTTCTCTGTAAACAACGGCTCCTGGATCGGCTGGTAGTTCTTTTTTAGTTAATACATATAATTTAGTAACTTTTGTACCTGTTTTTAAAAACATAGGCATTTCTCCTGTTGGTAATTGAATTTTTTTTGCCTCTGTAGAATCTAAATAAAGTTCTCCAATATTTTCTTTTGTTCCTAAAACACGTTTTACTTTATTACTAAGCTGTGGAATTAAAAAAGATTTTTTTGCAATATTTTGAGCAAATTGTTTTAAAAACGTATTAACCCATGGATCTTTTCTTACTTTTGTTTCTGTTTTTCCTTCATTTTCTATTGTTAAGACACTATATGCCTCTTTCATTACTTCATTAAATGTTCTTCCTTTACTATCTAATAATCCTAATTGTTTGTTTTCAGAAGCTTTAGCAAATTTATCTGTCCAAAATTTAACAGGTATTATATGAAAGAAACTAAAAGGATTAAAAGAAAACCCACTAGAGAAATAAGCATATTTAACTAAATCTAGTGCTAATTCTCTTTCTGAATCAATATTAGATTCTAACATAATTGCCCAAATATTTTTAAAATATTGAGTATCTAAATTATTTCTTCCTGTATTATAAAATTCTAATCTATTAATAGCAGAATTTTTATCGGCTGCTTTTGGATAAATTTGATCTAAAAATTCATTATAAAGAGAATCAGGGTTATCTATTTTCCATTGTTGAACTTTTTGTGGAACTTCTTGTAGTATTTCTTTAGCATTTTTATAATTAAAAATTGGAAAACTAGAAGCTAAAAAAGTCATAAAATGAATATCTATTGTTCGAGCCTCTTTATCAGTTAAATTAAGATCTGGTCCTTTTAAATCAGAAAATATATTTTTAATTTTTCCTAATATAGAATAATTAATTGCTCCAGTATCTGTATTAATTGTTCCTATATATGGATAAATTTTATTTAAAATATTTGTACCTTCTAACCATGCCCATTTATTAAAACTAGGATTAAGTTTTTGTTCACTAGATTCAACAAAAAATTCTTCTGCCCCATTAATTTTTGGCTTTTGTTTACTTCTTATTCTATCTTGTTTTCTTAACATGATATAATTATGTCCGTAAGTAGGTCCCATAGGTATTGTATCTACTCTTGCTGCTTGTAAAATACCTCCTAATTCTCTTGCAGTTGCTTGGTAATCTTCAAAATTAAAAAGAGCTGCAAGTTGTATTTGATAATATCTAGCAGTTCCAGGAGCATTAAGACTTGCATCAAGTTCTGCTAAAGTTAAATTTCTTTCTGAAGGAGATAATTTTGCTAAATTATTTATTTCTTCTTCTGTCATAAATTTTTTATCAAGTATTTTCTTTATCCATTTAGTTTTAATGTCTTGTAGTAAAACTTTTTGATTACTCAAAGAACCTTTTTGATTAAAATATTCATAAGTTAATTGAACAATAGCAGGTTGAGCTATAAAAGAAAAAGCAGTATCTTCTTCTACTCCTAATCGAACTAATAAAGCAATTGTATCGGCTGTATAAGTATTCATATTTAAAAAAGAAGCAGTAGGTTCTTGGGCATTATCAAGAACAGCTGCTAATATAGTAGCCAAACTTCGTGAGATACGATTATTATTAGGACTATAAACTTGATTTAATTTACTAAAAAAGTTTCCATCAAAGACAATATCTTTTTCTAATTCTAAACTTGTATATTGAGATTTAGCATGATGTGTAATATGATTAGCAAAAATTCCTGTAAGTTGAACCCCTGTCATATTACGTCTAAACAATTCCATTTGAGTAGACGGATAATTTATATTAAAATCTTTTTCATCTAATTCTTCTGTTAATTGTATTAATTTTGTTCTATATTCTTCTACTGAAATTTTATTTGCTTTATAGTTATTAACTACTTCAACGGCTTTTTTTCTAAGAGGATTTAATTTACTATCTGATATACTTAATAATCTAATTTTATTTGCTAATTCAATAGTTTTTGCGAACCCTCCTGGTTCTAGAGTTGATATTGCTGTGTGTTTATTTTCAAGAATACCAATCATAATACGAAGAAGTTGATTATCTCTTTCTTTTTTACCATTAAGAAGTTCAAAATCAATTTTATTTTTAATAATAAAATCTTTAATTGTGGTCTTTAGTTCTTCAAATTCTTCTTGGACTTCTGATATAATTTCATTAGGTCCTAAATAATCTTCTTCTAATTGTATATATAAATCAGATTTTTTTGTTTTTAAAGCTTGTTTTCTATCTTCATCAACTTCTTGATTGATTAGTAGTTTATACCTTAAAATATCATTATAAAGTTTTTTATGTTTATCACTTTCAAAAATATCTGCTTTAGTTGCATAAGCTTTATATCTGGTATCCAACAATTCTTCCCGTAGTTCTATTAAATCTTCTGCTTTATATATTCCCTTATCTCCAACAAATTTCTTTACAAAACGATTAAATGATTTAACAGAATTTACAATATTTTCTACTACTGTATCAATAGGAGTATCCTTAGTCATATATTCAATATAAACAGGCTTACCTTTCTCTAATCTAAAACTAGGAACAAACATAAAAAGCTTATCAATATCAAAATCGAGTCCTGCGAGCTTAGTTATTTGAGCAGGGAGAATAATAGCACCTCCTGAAGCAGAATCAGTAAAGCCCACAGCTTTAATACTAAACATAGAATATTTATCCTCAGTAGGGATACGATATCCTAATACTTCTAATAATCTAGGATCCACATTTCGTATAGCTTCAATATCTACTTCTCCATCTTCATTTTGTGGAAAATATTTTTTAGACCACCAGGGAAGTAATGCTTCCAAATAAACAATTCCATCTTTAACATGTAAATCTAAAGTATGAGAAACTCCATAAGAAGTAGCATTAACCATGTTACCTCCTGGCATTTTTTGTTTCGTAATCTTATTTTTGAAAAAAGAATTTAATAATGCTTCTACTTTTAATGAAATAGCAGGATGCCATAAAGGAAGTGCAGTAGTAGTATTCCCTAAAGCATCGGTTATAGGCTCAACTGCATCAATATAATCTTGAGGTAAGTCTCTATCTATAATTTCTCTTTTTAAATGTTCTGCTAATTTTGTATAATTAATCTCACCGTCTTTTGTCAAAAATATTTCCTCTACTTCTGCAAAAGAATCTTTTAAATTTTCCATAATAAGACGTTGATATTCTTCAACGACTTGTTTTCCTTTTATTTTTTGTCCATTTATTAAATAAGTTCCTTTAAAATCTATTCCTGCAATAATTAAACTTCTTAATTGTGTACCAAAATTTCCTATATCGTCAATATAATGAGAAGGAGTTTCTTGTTGTCTTCGCCAATCTTCTTGTTGAATAGTTATTAAATTTGGAGTTCCTGATAGTATATATCCATCTCCACTTTTTTCCAAAGTTGAAAATAACGGGTCTCCTGTTTGTTCATCTAGAGTATATCCAAGGGCTCCTACTTTAGCTGCTGAAAGAAAAGCAATAAAGTTTACAGGTTTTGGATTAGTACCTTCTTGTGGTATTCCTTGAGATAACAATTTATAAGCTTCTACTAATTTAGGATATTTAAATTTACCATCTTTATTTTTACGATGAGCAAATGCTTTTGTAAGCAACACTTCAGAATTTTTTAATTGAAAAGGAGTTTGCACTCCTTCTACTATTCTTTGAGTAAATACAAAAGGTTTTATAGGAGGAAATAATGCTATATCTTTAGCATTTTCTTTCCCTTCTCGTATTCTTTGAGCAGCTTCTTTATGTGCTTCTGTTACTCTTTCTTCTGAATGTAATATTGTCATATATCTGTCAATATCAATAAAAGTAGCACCGTCAGTTTCATTATTTAAATCTTTCTTTTTTTCTCCAATATAATTAGCTGTCCATAAAGCAATTAATTCTTTCTTTTTAGCAGGAGTTAAAAATTTAGATTCTTTGAAAACTTTAATAATTTCATCTACTACTTCTTTTTTAGAAGGAGAATAGCTATCATCTAAAATTAATCCATTATAAGAAGTAGGAACTAAAGGATGTTCATGATTAGTATATTGTCCTGGACTAACAATTTGTTTAAATCTTTTTTGATAATTAACTGTGTTTTTATAGAAAGAAGGATCACCAGCAAATACAGTAGTTATTTGAGTATTAAAATAAAAACTATTGTAAAGGTAATTAACGTAAAAGTCTGCTTTGTTTCCTATTACTTTTGTTGATATAAGTTTATCAGCGAAAACAATTTCATTTTTTACTAAATCGTAACTTTTAATAATTCCTAATTTCTTTTTTTGAGTTAATTCTCTTTTTAAAAAATCTTCTTCTAAATGTTTTACTATAAGTTCTCGAATCTCATTAGGGGTGGAATATTCAGTAGCTTTTCCATTCAAAAAAGAAAGTATTTGAAATTTAGTAGCTCTTTTAAAATAATTAGCAAATAATCTTAAAAGATTATTTTTTGTAGTTGCTTTTACATTAATAATTCTAGCTTGTTCTGCTTGTGCAGTTTTAAATAATTTTTCAATTATTTCTTCATTAGTAAATTTACCATAAGTTATAAAGGGCAATGTAGTAGCATCTGAAGGTGTGGGCAATTTATAACGAGCTACTTTTTGTCCATTATTAAAAAACATAGCTAGAGACACAGCTTCCATCTCTATGTCAGAAAGATTTTTATAATCAATGGCTTTTGATTTCCCTCTTCTGGCTAGAGCATCAAAAATTACTACTTCTAAATTATCTATTAAATGAGTCCCAATTCCTTCTTCTCCTAATAAATCTTGGAAAAAAGGAAGATTATATACTAAGGGATCATTTTTTAAAGTATTTAAATATTTTTCTATGCTTTCAACATTTTTAAATTTATTCAATAGTTTATTTAAATGATTAGATAGTTGTATTGCATATTGAGATTTTCCTTCGGCATTTTGATAAGAATCAACTGTTTCTTTTTCAAGTCCTGATTTAATTTTTTCTCCTAATTTGCCAATGAGACTTTCCATCCCCAACACTTTAAGATTCCCTCCTCTATCTTTCTTAGTACTGAGTATTTGTTCAGTAGGTTTAAGCGTTAAAAATGGATTTTTTTCTTTTTCTAATTCATCAAATATTTTTTTTGTAATACTAACTACATTTATAATATTAGCCCATCTACTTTTTTTATGAACTTCAGATGGATTCCAAATATTTAATAATTGATGTTCATTTATAGTAATATGATTTTTATTTAAAAATGCAGCAAATTTTGAAATAAACGCTTTAGATTGTTCTACTCCTTTTATTTCTTTTACTTCTTCTAGTAAAGCGTTTATTTTTTTTAATTCAGGTTTTAATTTTGTTAAATTAATATGTTCAAAATTACGTTGTCCTTTTTGAGGTTCCTGTTTATGTTTATAAAATAGCTCATTCCCCTCTACTAAAAATCCTGCAATTAAAGTTTCTTTAACAATTTGATCTAAATTTTTTCTATTAGAATTAAAAACTATATATTGACCATTTTCTTCATATACAGTTACACTATCTTGAAAAGTTTTTGCTCCTAATGCCAACCATAATTTAGTTTTAAGAACTGGATACTTACTTATTTTTTCAGTTAAAGAACGAACAAAAGTTTTTTCATTTGATAATTCTAATAAAGAAGTCATCATTTGAGAAGGACTACCTGAATCAGTAATTCTTTTTCCTATATAACTAAATACTTCCCCAAAATTATGCGTTTTAGGAGCTCCAAATACATTTCTGATATATTTCCCTTCTGGACTTAAAACTGGTAACGTAGCCATCTCTATACGCAACCAATTATCCATTGTAGTTCTGTGATCTATTTCTGCAGTATTCTGTCCCCAAATATTTTCAAAAGTATTTTCTTCAATATTTCTATCAAAAGAAGTTTCTTCATCAACAATATTTTGAAAATCAGACGCAGAATCAAATCCCATTTTAATTCCGTAAATACGTAAACTATGATTAAATCTTTCTAATAAAGGAGTATATTCAGCAAAAGCAGGTTGTTTTTCTCCATTAATTTCAATTGCTTTAATTTTTCCCTCTTTTAATGCTGATGATAAATCTTTAGAATCAATAAAAGTATTTAATAAAAGAGTTAGGTTTGACACAATTCCTGTTCCTGTGTCTATTTGTTTTTTTAATCTTTCTTTTTGTTTTTCTACTGAAGTATTTTTTAACTTATTAATTTTTTCGTTTATACTACTTTGGTTTGCTTTTATATCTGCTATTAAAGAACGTAAAATAAAAGAATGAATTAATACAGTTCCTTTTTGTTCAATTACTTGACTAGGAGTAAGATTTTTAAGATTAGGGCTTGATGTTTGAAGTGCATGTAAAACAGATAAAAATTTAACTCTTAAATATTCAATTCCTTCTTTTTCATTTTTAGGATTATCTAATAAACTTATTCCTGCTGTTTCTCTAAATTTAACTTGTTCTTTAGTAATTTTAGAAACATCAGTATTTTTAAAATTAACTCTGTTTTTATATATTCCTAATTGAATATCTTTAAATATAGTTTCTATACTTAATTTAGAATTAGGAGCAAAAAATAATTTTATTGCTCTAAAAATTCCCCTAAAAAATGTTTTAATTTTCTTTCCTAATGTATTATATGTTGCTTCATCTGTTTGTACATATTCCATAAATAGATCAGCAAGGAATTCTTCTAGCTCTCTATAAGTAGGATTTTTAGATAATTTGTCTGCATATAGTTCTGCAGCTTCTTGTAAGATGTCTATTCGTTGATTAAAAGGTAAAACAAGTGTAAATACAATATGAAAAGCTTCATGATATCCTGTGCCTTCAAAAGCATTTTCATTTAAATGTGTAGCAGCTTGTGTAAACAATCCATGAAGAACTTTACCCTGTTTTTTAGCTCTTATAAGCTGTTCATATGTTTCTTTAGGAAGATATTTTTTTAATTCTGAAAGATTTTTAAATGTTTTCGTTTTCCCTACAGTTTCTTTTCCAAGCTTTTCTTCTAACCAACTGAGTTCTTTTTCTTTAGACCATTTAGTACCGTCTATTTTTTTAGAAACTAATTTAGTTTTAGTATCAGAGTCTTCTGTATAATCTTCTCCCTCAATTTCTGAAATATTAAAATCAGTACCTTTAGTTGGATCTACAAATGTTTCAGAACTTATAATTTCATCTATATTTTTTTCTTGTGTTGGGTCTATTTCTATTGTTTGGTCTGTTACATCAATATCTGGATATGTTCCTAATAAATCTGATATATCATCTTCTTTTACATCAACAGTTTTAGGATGTCCTTTTACTTCTTCTGTTTTTGTTTCTATCTCTTTTTCAGTTTTTGGCTCTACTTCTACCTCTTTTGCTTTTTCTGGAGTATTTTTTATTACATTTTCTGCAAGTTCTTTTTGAAGTTCTTGCACATCTTCAAATGCAAAAAACGATTGTATAATTTTATTTTTTTCTTTTCGTGTAAATGGTTTTTTTACTACTTTATATTTTCCATTTACCCCTTCTCGTCTAATGATAGAATCAATATCAATTGATAATTTTCCATCTTTATTTATTGTAGCCGTGACTTCTGCTTGGAGAGTCTTTTCTTTATTTGGTTCTTGCCATTCTCTTACTATAATATGTTTTGTTATTCCTTTATTTATTAATTCTGAAATAGGCATAACATAAGTAGCAGCCTCGTCTTTTTTAGTTTTTTGATTTGTAACTTTTGAAGTAGTAACAGTTTTTTCTGTAGCTGCTTCTGAAACTTCTTTAGTTGCGGGTATAGGGTCAGCATTTTTTATATCTTCTCTTAATTTTTCTTGTGCTGTTGTTCCTAAATTATAAGCTTCTAATACAAATGATGAACTATGAAAGAAATTGCCGTCTTCAGTATATAAATCTGTAGTAATGAAATTATCATTAGCATATTTTATATTTTGTCCTGGGGCATTAATTTTAGTATGATCTACAAGCGCTATTCTTCCTGGATGAACTCTCTCTCCTTTATCGTTGATTTCTCCTATATATTTTTGATTTTCATAAGCTCCAACAATATATTCAGTTAAAGACTCTAAAGTTTCCCATGTTTTTATTTCAGCTTCTTGTCCATATTTTTCTATAATAGTAGTTACTCCTTCGTCTGTTTTTTCAAAATGTATTCTATAGAAAAAACTACTAAGAAATTCTGCATATTTTTTAGCAGATTCTTCGTCTTTAGCAGTAAATAATTGTCTTAAAAGAGTAGTTACTTCTTTTGCTTTTTTAGTTTCTCCAATAAAATTACTCCATAATTGTACAGGAAAAGCTCCATATGCAGAAGGAACTAACATATAAACTGCTCCTTCTTTTAATTTTTCTAAAATAGGAATTTCAGATTCTGTAATAGTTTTAATTGCTTGTTTACTGGCTTCGCCAATTCTAAGTTCGTTTCCTACTCTAACTACTAAAATAAAAGGAATTTTTTTACCTGAATCTTTACGAGCTTTCTTAAGAACATCATTAGGATTTCTTTTTACTCCTTCTTTTTGAAGTCCTGATTCAGTAACTACTTTTTCATTATTAATATTTTTAGGAGCATTTATTTTAGCAACAATTCGTACTTTAATATCTCTTTTTTTAGAAGCAACTGCTGCTTCATAATTAGGGTCAATTTTAAAATTAGGCACAGTAACACCATGATTAACTATTAATTGGTCTAAAAGTCCATCATTTAATACTTTTTTAAGTTGAGATTCAGTTAACCATTTGCCTTCAGTTTTCTTTTTACCCCATTTTACCCAATACGTACACTCACTCATAATGTTTTAATTTGCTCTATAAATTTACAAAATACTATTTACAGTGTATTTGTTCTCCTTCTTTAAAGAACATGTTAATTTTTCTTTGTCCAATTTGGGCTATAATATCATCAAAGTTTTCATTAATAGTTTTTATTCTTTGAACTTTATCTTTTCCAAATTTATCGTCTAATTCTTTATTTTTAGTTTTTTTCTGTTTAGCTGTCATATCTGCTTCAACAGCTTCTAACTCTGCAATTTCAGAAAAAGCAGGATCTATTTTTAAATCTACTTTTATTTCAAGAGCTTGAGATAATTCTTGAAGTTCCCTATTAAGCTTTGCAAGATTATCTTTAAGTTTTTGAATATTAGTTTTTTCTAATTTTTTAGTAATCTTAGTTATTTCTTTATTTATTTCAGAAATTCTTTCAGTTACTTTTTTATCAACAACAGATTCTTTTTTAGGCTCAACAATTGGTTTTTCTATAGGAACAACTGCCTCTAATTCTTTAATTTTATTTAAAATTTCTTCTTTTGCATTTTTAAGACTTTGAATGTCTTCTTCTGTAATTGTTTTTCCTTCTTTTCTTTTTCTTCTAACTGCAGCCAAATTTCCTAAAAGAGCAAGTCCTAGTAATCCTATATCTCCTTCTTTTTCTGTAGGAACAGCGGGTTCAATATTTCCTTCAGTAGGAATCATTAATGCTCCTCCTGTCCAACCTTCAGGATTAAATCCTGCCCATTGGTCTGAAGAAAGAGTTCCTTTCTTTGCTTTAGGTTTAGCTGAAAAACTACCTACATCATGGTATCCAAGAGTTAACTCTCCTTCTTTAAGATTATATTGTTCTATAATACTGTTTCCTTCTTTTTGAATTTGATTGATACTTCCTGCAAAATCACGTATAACTGTATTACCGTGTTTATCTTTAAAAATGAATACTACAGAACCTCCACTAAATCTACTATAGCCATCTTTAGTCTTAAAAATTAAATATGTACCTGTACCATCTTTTCTAACAACTTCTTTAATAGAAGCTTTAAATCCTTCTGGTTTTTTAGTTACATCAAAATTAATATCTTGAAATGGCATTTGACGTAAAGGAGAGACTACTAAATCAGATTTAGTAAGATCATTAGCTCGTTTATATCTTATAGTTACACTGCCGTCTTTATTTGTAGTAAATGCAGGAACCCAATCATTATTTTTCTTAGCTCTTCTAAGATATGGTTCATTATATTCATGTGAATATTCTTTACCTGGAGCTACACTTGCGTCTAATAGGAAATGTCCTACTCCAACTACACCACTTACTTTTAATCCTCCTTTAGGAAGGTCTTTTCTTACAGGAGCAGGAATATAACGGAATCCGTCTGCATTATTCCATTGACTTCTATAAGACATAATACTATCAGTTGGACGATAAGAATCAGGTACTGTTCCTATTAATTCAAATATTTTTTCAGGTTTAGGAGTTTCTTTAATTATAGGAACATGTTCTTCAGTAACTATTTGTTCTTCTGCAACATCAATTAATCCTTTTTTATCTAAATATCTTTTAGCCCATTCAGCTTGTTCATTTGGTAATAAATTTTCTACAGCATTTTCAAGACTAAATGTAACTTGTCCATCATTATTATAACTAAAAGCAGAAGCGCTGATTATAAATGTTCCACCAATAATCATTGTCATAATGCCTTTAATAATTTTATTGATTATTTTTTTAAGACGAGTTTTAGGAGCTTTAATTACTTTATTTCCAAACTTCTTAATATGATCAAGAACACTTTCTCTAACTATTTTTTTAACTTCTTCTTCTGTTACTTCTTCTTCTTTAGCAATTGTTGAAATATCATCTTCTTTAATTTCTGTTTCAATGACTTCATCAATTTTCTTTTCAAGTTCTTTTTTAGCTTTTTCTTCTTTAGCTTTTTCTTTTAATTTTCTTTTAGCTTCTTTTGCTGCTTCTTTTTCTTTCTTGGTTTTTTCTTTAGCTAAAATACCTTCTAACTCTTCTATTTCTGTTTCAATTTCTGAAAGTTTTTCCTTGAGTTCTGTTTTTTGACTTTCTAATTCTTTTTTACTAACTGTAGGTTTTTGTTGTGTTGATTGGGATCTAAAATTTTCAAGTCTTTCTTTTATTGTTGCAGCAAAAGGAGCATCCTCAACTACTTCATATGTTTTTAAAGCTCTTTTATAGGCATCTTTAAGAACTTCTTGTATTGCAGCTTCTTTTTCAGGACTAGTAATCATTTTCATTTTACGTTGCATTTCAATTTTCTTAATTCTACTAATTTCTTCAGCTATTAAGTAAACTTGTGATCCAACTCCATAATACCTACCTAAACTATCTTTTTCATTAGGTTTATCTGTTTTTAAATCTGCAACATAGTTACCATCTCCATCAGAAGTATAACTTGCTCTTCTTTTACCTTTAAGAAATTGAGTAATTCTAATAAGTCTTTCTTTAAAGAAAGTTCTTGGTACTGCTATAGATATAGCTTCACCTTCTGTGATAGAATTTTGAATACTACTTTTAGAAACTTCTTCTTTTGTTTCAGATTCTATTTGAGATTCTAATGTAGATTTTTCTTCTTTAAGTGCTTTTAATTCTTGTTCTGCTTTTGTAGTTGCTTTTAATTCTTGTTTAACTTTTTCTGCTTTTTCTACAAGTTCATTAGTTCTTTTAGCATTAGTAGGAGCAATTTCGGAAACACCTTCTTCTTTATTTGTTTCTTGATTAAAAATATCCTGACGAAGTTGTAATAACCAAGCAGGATTTTCTGGATACATTTGATTTAAATTTCCTATAAAAGTTTCTTCACCTGTTTCAGAATTTTTATGGTAAACATCAATTACAATGCTGTCTACTGTAGCTTGTAAATTAAAAGGGTTTTCATTATTAATTCTAAAAACTGCATATTGAGGAGAACTTTCATCTTTTAATAGTTTATTAGGTAAGAAAGTAGGGTCATTAATTTTAGCAGTATCTATTACATAATAGTCATCTTGTTCTTTAACTCTATCATCAACAGGCTTTCCTGTAAGACTATCTATTACGGGTTCCTTATTACTATCAAATTGTTTATCATGTGTTTGAATAATAACATGGGTAGCCCCTACCTTTTCTCCACTAAACATATCATCCACAGTATCTGTAAGACTTTCATCTTGTTCTGTAGACTGTTCTTGTCCTTCTCTAGCAGGTTGACTTCTTGCTGCAAAACTATGAAGATGGGCTCTTTCAGGATCAATTTTTTCTATTTCATTTAATTCTTGTCGAAGTTCTTCAATTTGTTGTAAAAAACTTCCTAAATATTCTGTATTTCTTTCTTCTTGTTTTATTTTGATTCCTTCTAAAGACCTAATTCCTTCTAAATCAAGTCCTTTTTGTTCTAAACGGTTTTTTACTAAAGCAAAAAATCCTGGATGTTTATCTAATAATTCTAAAGTAGCTTTTTGTAATGTTGCAAAATCTTCATTTTCTAATTCTTTATTTAATTCTTTATATTCTTTTAGAGCTTTTCTTGTTGATTTATCAACTTCTGCATTAGTTATTTTAGAATTTCCAAAAACAGAATTTTCAGATTTTTCATCTCTTTCAATTACAGGACTTTTGGCGTTTTTTACATTTTCTTCAGTTTTCTTTTCAAGTTCCTCTCTTAGTTGATTTTCATATAATTTACTTAATTCTTCTGAAAATTCAATAAAGTTTTGTAATCCTTTAATTGTAAAAAGTGCATTATATAAAGAAGAAGCTTCGGCTTCTCTTATTTTGAGTTTAACTAAATCTTGAAATAAAGGTTTAACTTTTTCAATTTTCAAATTATAATTAGCAGGATCAGTTTCTTTCCACTCTTGCAGAATAGCTTTATATAATTCTCTAGCATCATTTTTAAATTCTGCCTTTTCAGTAGCTGTATTTATAGTAGCAATTTTAGCTGCAATTTTATTTATTTCCTCCATAGGAAAGCTTGCAGTAGTTTCTTCTGCTATTTGTTTTTGTAATTCTTTTGATCTATCTAAAGAATTTAAAGCAGCAGAGTATAAATAAGACATTTGTTCTATTATAGGAGCTGCTGCTGATAATATTTGTTTTCTTTCTCTATTTTTTATATAAGGAACTTTATCTTTTTTAGCTTTAAATACATTTCTAATAGCATGTTCAACTCTATTAATAAATAAATTATTTTGTTGAGTTACTATATTAACTTCTCGAATACCTTTTAAAGTTTGTTTTATAGCATTTTCTGCTTTAGCTATTGCTTCTTTTTTGCTTTCTTCTGAAAACATTTCTGCTTCAGTACCATATAATTCATTAAATTTTTCTAATGACATGTTTTTAGTACCCTCTAAATCTTGAAGCACAGTTTCTCCTAAACCTAATGATTCTCTATTATAAATAACACTAAAAAAACTAGCATGTTCTGCATCTTTAAATTCTTTTACATTTCCTGTTTCTGCAGCATCATCTGATTTTTTTTGAAATTGGGTATGCCTAAAGAAATTTTCAAAGTTCTTTGATAATGTTTCATCTTCTTGTAATAATTTTGCATTATCTCTGGCTTTTTGTATTTTTTTTCTGTATTGTCTTAATTCAGAAAGAGCGCCTCCAAATCCTGTTCCTCTTAAATTAAATTTATATTTGCCTGTTTTACTATCTATTTTAATAGGAAGCCTAATTCCTATAAGACCCATAAGTCCTCCAATCCACATAGCATCCCTGCCTTCTACAGAATTAGCATAAGCATTTCCTGCTTTAGACATAGCATCCCAAAATTCTACTTTTTCTTTTGCAGCATCTGCTCCATAGTTAGTAGAATAATAATCTATAAGACCTTCTTCCATAGCCCCTTGAGCAAATTCTTCCCAAGATTCTGTAATTCCTCCTTTTGTTGTTCTATAAGTATATCCTAAATATTTAATATATTTTTTAGCATCTACATTAGCTTTCCAAGTTCCTTTATATATTGCTTGTCCTCCTGAACGCCAACGTTGGGTACTTCCAGCAGCCATACTCGACATTCTCCAATTTTTAAAATATATTCTAGGTACTTGAATAAAATTCATACCTGCTACTAAAGGCACATTCATTCTCCAGGCTATTACTCCTGCATCAGCAGCTAATCTTTCAAATTCTGCTAATTCGCTTTTTGAAGGTTCAATTAAATCTCCAACTACTCTTCCATGTTCGTCTACTTTACCTCCATTAGCAATATGATAATCTTCTAAAAATTTTTGAAGAGTTCTATGTTGTGTGCTTCTAGCTATTAAAGAAGATTCATACCCTGAAGTACGAACAGCTGCTATGCCTAATCGAATAGCTTCTTGATATTTATTAGATAATGAAAGTAATTTAGCCTGATTTTCTAATTTATTAAATTTTTTAAGACCTCTTAAATAAGGCATTCCTTTTTGTACATAATTAATAGGCTTTAATCCTAATCTTGTAGCTTGTGCTGCAATTCTCGCAGTATTTGCAACTAAAGCTGTGCCACCTGTCATTGCTCCTAAAGGCACAGATATTAATTCTGTTATAACAGCTCCTGCAACAAAAGTAGCAGCAGGAGCAACGTCTCTATCTAAAGTTTTTATAGGGTCATTAATAAATCTTGATAAAAATTCTTTACGAATTGGATTTCCTTCTTCATCCAATTCTAACATACCATTTTTAGTTTTCCATACATCACTTCCTCCATAAACAGGCAATTGTCTATCTAATCCAGATTCCATGTATTCCCAAGCATCGAACATTCCATGATCAAATATTTTAGAACTATCCCATTCTATAAGAGCTTTCCCCATTCCATAAATAAGAGGAGCTATACTACCTATATTCAGAGCGAGTTTTCCTGTATTTTTTGCCCAAAAATTAACTTGCTCATGAAGAAATCCTTGATTTTCGTCTAATTCATCTATAAATTCTTTAATTTTTCTATTATATTTTTGTTCTTTAAAAGTTGCTAAATCATATAAATCATTTTCAAAGAATATTCCATATTTATTTTTATCTAAAAGTGAAACCATTTTAGATCCATTTGCATCTATAAAAGCTTCCCTTTCTTGGTAATCAGGAATTCCTTTAGCTAAATCAACGGGAGCAAAAATTTGTTCTGTTGATTTATAAGGCAATAAATAATCAGTACCACTTATTGTAGAAGAACTAGGAAGAGTAGATCTTTTTGCTAAATTTTTTGCACGCTGTTCTCTTAAAGTTTTGGGAATTTTAAAATTTACAGAAGTGGGAATATTTTTATTAGGGTCATTTCCTTCTGTATTTATTCCTTTAACTTTTATAGGTTTATCAATTTCAACCTCATCTTTAGGAGTATTTTTTTCTACTTTTTTTATTTTTAAATGATTCATTATAAATAATTAATTAGGTAAATTATGGAAAGCTTGTACAAAAGGTTTACCTGGATTATAAGGATTTTCTATTAAATCTCCTTTATTTCCTGTTCCATAAATTAAAGCATTAGCTCTTAAAATTGATGGTTTATTTCCTATTATAGGTTGTGTAGAAATTTGTTTATATTGAACTTCTTTATTTAAATCATCAGGATAATGAGTAACTTCCCAAACATCCATAACAATTCCTTTATTTTCTAAATCATATCTATATTTTAACATGTATCCTGAAAAAGAACCATCTAAATTTTCATCCCAAGCAGCAGGTTGCTCTTCTATTTGAATTTTTGTATTTTCATCTCTTTGTGCTATATTTAATGAGGCAGCTATTTCGGTATATTGTTTTTTAACATCTTTATCAAAAACTAATTCTAAAGCAACATAACTATCAGTCATTCTTTTTATTCCAGTTTCTGCTCTATTTCTTAATTCTTGTCCTTCAAAAGAATTCCAATAAGGAGTATCGTTATTACTATTATTAACTATATTTATTAACTTACTTGTTTCATTATAGTAATTATCTTTTGCAGGCCTCATAGGATTAAAATTAGTTGCATTTATTTTTAAAGTAATTGTTTGAGGATTTGTCTTTGCCCATTGTACTAAACTTTCAATAGATTGAGCTTGACTTAATTGAGCATCTGTTATATCTGAATTTTTAGTTTTTGCTATATCTCCAAGTAATTTTCTTATTGCTGCTCTTCCTTCTTCAGTTGAAACATCATATTTATTTTTTCTAGTAAGCTTTATTATAGGAGAAATAATTTCTTCTCCATTAGTTCCCATATCTTGAGTAGCTCCTACTAATATTACTTTTCCTTCTGTTAGATCATAACTGTCAAGATTGTAATTATCTATTGGGTGTTCGTCTGAATATCTTTTAACATTTATACCATCAAATTTTACTGGAATTCGAGCTGCATCGTCTAAAATTGATAGAGCATCTGTTAATTTTGTAAGCTCAGAATCTGTTGTTCCAGGAGCTGTAGTCATTGTTAATGCTCCTTCATTAATAATTACTTCAGGAATTGTAAGATCAAATTTTTCTCCTAAAGATTTATACCAGCGGTTCATAATAGTACTTCCTATAGGAGATTCAGGAAAATTATATTCTGAAGTTTGAAACCCTGTTAATTTTATTTTTCCAGGTTCTACTTGCCAAGGAACACCTGCAGCTTTATATTTTGCTATTACTTCTTGTTCTAACTGACTAAGAGGTTTTTCTATAGGAGTAAGAAATTCCATTTTATCACCTGTCTCTGGATCTAAAATAGGATTGCCCTCTTTATCAGTTATAAATCTTTTTTCTGATTCAAAGGATTTAAATGCTTTTTCATTTTCTATTCTTGCCCACTCTAAAGTTTTTTCTAAATCCTCATTAAAGTCATAGTATTTTTTTTTGAATTCATCATGAGGACCTTTAATTACAATTTGTTCTAATTCATTAAGTTCTGCTGTTTTTATTCTTTCTGTAGATCGTAAATCATTCCCTATTCTAATTCTTTTTGCTTCTAGTTCTTTAATTTCAGAATCAGTTCCTCCAACTTTTAGTTTTTCTGTTAAATCTTGATATTCTTTCTTTAATTCAGAAATATGATTATCATGAGTTTTTATATAATCTTGAACTCCTGAAATTAGATTTATATTTTTAATTGTTTTTTGTGCTGATTGTACATATATATCTTTTGAATTAGGAGGCAGACCTTCTATACTATTTAAAAATATATCATAGTCTTTTTTAAATTCAGGATTAAATTTATCTGGATTAGTATTTGTAAGATGAGAATTCATTACATCAAATACTTCTCCCCCACTTCCCTCAACTAAAGTTGCACTAGAGCCGCTTCCTCCCTCTCTTCCTACAGAAGGTTTTTGTGTATTATTAGAAAGTTTTTGTGTAATATTAAATTTATTTACTTTTTCTACTTGTTCTTTATCTTCTTTAGTTGCTTTTCTTCTACCAGTACCATCATCTTCATTTACAAGATCATGTTCAATTTTTTTATAAGCAAAAGGAGCAGAGGTGACTTGTGCCATCTCTTGTGTTTTATTATTTTGACTTATATAAATTTGTTTAGCTACATTATCTAAGTCTGCTCTGCTAATACCTGCTTGACCATAAGAATTAAAAATATCTAAATTTTGTTTAGAATTTTCCAAAAGATTTTTAACATTTATTTTATCTTCTTTAGAAAGAGGAACTCCTTCAAGACTTACTCCGTCAGTTAACATTTTTTCATAATCAGCAATTGAGTTATTTAATGTTTCATTATAATTTCTAAGAATATCATTATTAAAATTTTCTCTTCCTCCTGGATAATTTTCAACATCTTTATAATATTCGTATTCTGCTTCTTCATTTGCCCAATCTTGATATCTTTTTGAAGTTTTTAAAATATCATAAATTTTTGCAGTCATTGTTGCATGGTCTTTGCCTGATATTTTTACTTTTTCAATTTCTTGACCAACTTCTTTTCCATAAAGCTCATGATAATCAACTGCAGCACCTTTAGCAATACCTATAGAAAAATCTAAAATTTCTTTTTCTAAATTTTGAGAACGAAGTTGAGTATCAATTGTATTATATTGTCCTGTTTCTCTATTAAATGCTGTCCCCCCTGTTTCTTCAAATTTCATTCTTTTTGCACGAAGCCAATCTTGATACTCAGTTTCAGTATTTTTTCCTTTAGCAACTCGCTTTCGCATTTCTTTATCTGCTTCCAGAAAGTTTTGCTTATTAGTTCTTTGAGCTACAATCTCAGGGTCTTTATTATAAAGCTTATTTAATTCTTTTAATCTTTTAGCAGCTAGTTCATAGTTTCCTGTCTTTTGTAAATTAGTAACTAGTTCTTTTTTTGCTTTTTTAAATTCAGCTGATATTTCTGCTGCTCTACTACCTTCATTACTTCCTTTTAAAGCATCTATAGTAAAATCAGAATCTTCAAGTGCTGTTTTAGTAAGGTCGTACTTCTCTTGCATTTTTGAAAGAGGTCCTGCAAGAGCTTCAAAAGCTATTGGTTTATATTCAAAAGTTGAAGGCATTATAATTATTTTATATTATTTTTTATCTTTTTTATCTTTTTTACCAAACATATCTTCAAACATTCCTTTTTCTGTAACTTCTATATTTGGAGCATACATTTTAGTAAAAAGTTTTTGTAGTTCTGATACATTTGCACGGGCTCCTATTTGACCGAATTGAGTTGCTGCTGTATCCCAATATGCTCTATTTCTTTGATCTATAGCTTGATTTATTTGATCAGCAGTTACATTAGCTCTAAAATTAGCATCGCTATTATATCTATCGACTAGTAATTGATTTTGAGCATCTTTATTTTGTTTCAATTCTTCAAGTTTAGCAATTGCTTCTTGTCCAGAAAGTTGAGCAGCAAGTAAATTATTTTGATATCCTGTCGCCCCAAGTTTTTTTCGTATCCCTGCAAGTTGTCTGTTCATACTTCGTTTTGCTTCTGTAATATCAAATTCTTTAGCAGATATAGGTTTTAAATATCTAGAAGAATCTACTTTTTTCTCTTTATTGAAAAGTGCCATTGCCATATTAGAAAGTACAGGCACAGCTTCTAAAGCGCCTGCTAAAGGTTTTTGATATTCATATGTTTGTCCTTCATCTAAATTCGTATCTACATCTACTACTTTAGTTGGGTCCTCATATGATTTTGAATTAGGATTATATAACGAATAGTCTGTGACGTAATTATTCCACAAATCAGTTTCAGAATTTTCTCCCGCAGCTAATTTAAGATTTTGATAAGCAGAGTTTTCTGATAACCAAGGATTTACATTTCCCTGTCTGGCAGCATTAATCATATAATTAGGCATACTATTTTGATAAATATTTCCTCCATTTTGGTTTTTATTTCCTTTTTTTGTTAATGCTCCTGAATTTGTAGCTCCTTTAAGTATTCCCCCTGAAGTATCATAATCAGAACCATCAATTCCAAATCCTTGAGTAAACACTGATTTAATTTGTTGTCCAATATGGGGAAAGGTATTTCTAGCATCTAAATAAAGACTAGTAGGACCTGAAAAATTTGCTTTTTTTCTAGCATCTTGTAATTCAGCCCATAATCCACTTAAATCATTTACATTAAATCTATGATCTAATCCTATTGCTTCTAATGTTTTTATATCATTTTTTCCAATTGCTTCTCTTGCTTCTTCATGTAGTTTTTCTAATCTAAAAAATTCTTTTTGTGCTTCTGTGAGGCCTCCACCACTTTGATATATATTCCCTCCATTAGCCATTTGTTGCCCTTGTCCTCCGCCTTGAAGTTGTTGCATAATTTGTTGAAGTAATTGTCCAGCTTGTTCTTCAGGCATTCCTGATTGAACTAATTGTGCCATTATTTCTTTTGGATTTGCTCCTTGTTGTAATGCTTGTGCAACTTGTTGTACTATTTCTTGTCCTTGTCTTTGTTGTTGAGGTTGCATTTGTTGTTGAGGCATACCTCCTCCTAATTGTTTATTATTAGCATATCCAGCCATTTCAGCATTAAGATTATTATAAAATTGTGCAGATTCTAAATTATTTTTTGCAGAAGACATATCTGCTGCTCCAAATCCTGCCGCTGTTTTTCCTAAACTACTAAGACTATTTGGGTCATTTTTTAAAACATTTGTATGAAAAGATAAATTAGGATTAGCTTTCATTTGTTCTTCTCTTGTTAAACCTCCAGCTTGACCTAATTGATGTATGTTGCCTCCATTTAAATATTGCATATAACTTCCATGTTCCATCATAGGAGGTCCTTGGGGAGCCATTCCTTGTTGAGGAGCTCCTTGTTGTTGCATCATAGCCATTTGTTCAGGAGAAGGCTGTCCTTGGGGCATTCCTCCTTGTTGTTGAGCCATCATTTGTTGCTCCATCATTTGTTGTTCTTCAGGAGAAGGTCCTTGTTGTCCTTGAGACATAAGCGCTTGCATGTATTCAGGATACTTTTCTACCATTTCTCCCATATCTTCTGCAAAAGCTGCTTGTTCTTTAGCTTCTTCTTCTGCATTTTTTTCTGCACTTAATTTTTTATGTGCGTCTATATAAGGAGCTATTTCTAACTCTTTAGAATGTTCTTCAATAGTATCTCCATCTCTTTTAGATTCTTTTCTAAGAACACTGTTAAAGATTTTAACCATATCCTTTCCTATATATCTTTTAGGTAAATCAAATTCTTCAGCCGTAGCTTTATCTAATTTAACTTTAGGAGATATAACAAAAAACTCATCATTACGTGGGTCTGTAATTTTAAGTTCTCCTTCTTCTACAAGATTAGGTTTACCATTTGGATGCATTCCTTGTGGTATTCCTCCTAATGGATTCTCATCATGAGAACCTCCTGCATTAAATTCTGTAGTAGGAACACTCCCTGGTTGTCCTCCATATTGATAATTATTAGAACGAGATGCTATTGGCAATTTTCTTCCATGAGCATCAATATAATGTTCTCCTTTTCTATAAGGATATGATACTTTTGGATAAGGAGTTTTCATATTATTTTTAACAACTGTTTTTGGATCTATAGTTTCAACAGTTTCAGTAATATCAGTAGGTAATTCATATCCACGAGCAAATCCTGTATTTTCAAAATGTTCTAAATCAGCGGCAGTAATTACAGCATTAGAAGGCATAGGACCTAATCCTAATTTTTCATATGCTGCTATATAATCAGTAGAAGGAATAATTGCTTTATTTCCTCCTGTTGTAGTTTTAAGAGGAGCAGGACTATGCTGATAAATGTTGCCTCCATAATTTTTAGTATTAACTAAAGCTGTGGGGTAATCTTTACCTAAATATTTACTGGGAACTCTCCAAATTTCTCCATGAGGTATTTCTCTATCTCCAATTGTTAATCCATAAAAAGGATTTTTAATTGTAGAATATTTCATATCTCCTCCTGCTTTTTCGGCTTCAATAGGATTAAATAAATTAGTTCTATTTCCTTTTGTAAGTGTAGGTGTATTTGTAGTATATATAATTTCTCCTGTATCAGCATCTCTCATTCCCGATTCTCCAAATAAATAATCTAATCTTCTTTGTAATGCAGGTTTTAATTTTGAATAGTGTTGTTTTCCTAAAGCAGGTCCTAAATCATAAATTCTATCTCTATAATGAATAGATTCAACAGGCATTCCATCTGCTGAAGAATTTTGATAAATGTTACCTCCGTATCTAGCAAATGCTGCTATATTATTGGCTTGTGATTCATAAGGATCATCAATTTGTGTTCCTTTTATATATGCCCCTGGAATATCGGAATCTTTTCTTTTATCAGGTAATCCCCAGAGCCATGTATGAGGTTGCCATATTTTTTCTGCTATTTGTGCAGCACGTTGATTGTCATAAGTATCTCCTCCAGCAGTACTAGCTGCAATATTTTCACCAATCCCTGCTGCTGTATGAAAAATACCTGCTACAGGAATAACAGAAGCTACGCCATCTTGAACTACATCTACATAATCTTCTGCTTCAGTAGGTTGGCCACTTGTTGCCATATTTACAATATTACCTACTCCTCCAGCAATTGCTCCTATTGTTCCCATATTACCTGAAGCCCAATTTCCTGAATTAGCAGGATTTTCATATCCAACACCTTG
>Ga0208794_1000439_pt1 | contig 27702 bp, 27 predicted proteins | sample 32_taG_FD_184106 | JGI IMG/M metagenome (GOLD analysis project Ga0208794, IMG submission 184106) | Marine viral communities from the Gulf of Mexico - 32_GoM_OMZ_CsCl metaG (SPAdes) (version 2) | ecosystem: Environmental > Aquatic > Marine > Oceanic | place: Atlantic Ocean: Gulf of Mexico... | reverse complement strand
CAGCTTTGCTAGTCCATACAGTGTTACGCATTGGACTTCTGTTTACAGCTTTGTCGAGAGCTTTCGCTATTGGTGCGAGCCTGTCATCTGAATTGCCAATCATCTGAAGCGATTCGCTTACGGTCTTCCCCTCCACATCAATTCCGCGAATTTGTCCGGGTACACCCGGCTGAAAACGCTCTGGCCCATCAGGGTCATCTACTGGTAGCTGGTCTCCTGTTGCGTCGGATTCAGGTCGGTCTCCTGTTGCGTCGGATTCAGGCTGGCCTCCTGTTGCGTCGGATTCAGGTTGGCCTCCTGACTGCTCTTGCTTGAGCTTTGCTGCTTCGGTATCTGCTTTGTCTTGGGCTTGCTGGTCGAGTCGCTTGAAGGCTTCATCAATCTGCCTATTGATACGGCTTGCCGCGAGGGTGTTGTTTCCGCTGAGATGGTCTCTAAGCTCTCCAAGTAAGCCCCGATAATCTTCCTCCGATGGGAATTCGATAGTTGTTGCTCGCCGCTCTTTTCCTCGGTAATTAATGTTCTGTTCGAATGTTGATATTTTTCTTGCGTCATCTTCTGACAAAGCTCCTAGGATTAAAACATTATTCATTTCATCAATGGTGTATCCAGCACCTAAACCAAATTGGTTGGTCTTGTCTACCGCATCCTGCAACTCTCGCTTGCTCCCAAAGGTGTACCTGAACTCTGCATGCTCGCCATCAGGACTTTCGGTGGACAGGTAAATCCCTTGCTGAATTCCTCCGGGGGCCAGCGCACCAACCAAAGCGGCAAAGCCTTTAACAAGCACAGGATCAGCATCGTCGATCTCAATTAAACGAGAAGGTTCGACAATGTTTTTATTAACGTCTGTATCGAACCATCCACCAATTGCATCGATGTTTCGCTGAGTCCCAAGTCCAAGATCTCTGGCTATCTCTTGAGAAATTTTTCTGAAGTCTTCTGCCTCTGGACTTTGTTGAGCGTCTCGGATTTCTCCCAGAGTTTCTCCTTGGGCATTGCGGAATGGTGCAGCACCAACTGTCGGAGGAACAAACCTTCCTTGCTCGTATCGTCTCGATGCCATTCCGTAATCAAAAGCCAAAGCTCTGCCTTCGACTTCTTTAATACTGGCAATGCGATCAATGCGCCTCGCTCGAACGAGAGAACCCTCGCGTCCGCTTTCAAATCCCCCTTCGTCTTTCACGCCGAGAAAGTCAAAAATTTCCTGTGCCATCTGGCGAGCTATTCTCTGATTCGGATCGAGGTTTGTAGCACCCGGCAAGCCGTTCATATGGTTATTAAATAGCTGTGCAGTTTTCTCTACGAATCCTTCAGGGCCATTGAATAGATCGAATTTTTTTATGCCGTTCTTGCGAGCTAAAGTTTTCCTGATCTTCTCATAAAAGTGTCCATGCTCGAACGTCACGCCAAACAAGTTACCCGCTTTAGCTTGTCGTAAACTTAGGAATGTAACCTCTGGAGTCGACATAGGAATTCGACTGCTATACTTGCCCCTTTTAATTGCGGCGAAATACTCAAGACGAAACGGCTTTCCTGTCTTGTCGTTTATAGAGTCGACGACAGAGCGAAGAGTTTTCTTTATGCTGTCGGGTATGCTCGGATTGAGATCGACAAGATCTAAAGTCTCTTCATCAATTTTGCCAGAAAAGGATTCATCATCGTTGTAGCGCAACTCTGAATCGTCTGCATTTAAAATAGTCTCGTGCAAAGCTTCGTTAATTTGCTTGGCCGCTTTATCTCGCTCTGATTTGGTCATGGCGACAGGCTTACCATCAAGACCACGCTTGATCGTTCCATCGGGATTGACCTTAAACAGAGTGCCTTTGGTGGCTTCGAGTTTTCGCTCGCTACCAATCAGGTCATCAGGCGTAAGCATCACAGACTTATCTTCTGCTTGAGACGCCACAAATCTTTTGACCTGCTTGTTTCTCAAATTGACGTAATCAATAATTACTCTGTCGACTGCTCGACTCTTCTTCAGCTTTCCGAATACATCTGAGTCGACTGTGACGGGATTGCCGTTCGCATCCAGCACTGTGCCGTCTGGACTCATCTCGATGCCCATGGCCTGAAGACCTCGAGCCATAAAATTCAAACGCTCATTGACAATGTCTTTGACCGTTCCAAAACCAAGTCGCTGTTTCTTATTGAGACGCTTGCCGGTCAGGATCGACTTTACATGTTCCGCTGCCACCTCGTGGAAGATATCATTCCATCTGTCCACTGTAGTTTGTTGCGTAGTTAAATCTGCACCAGTTCGCCCAAGACGCTTATTGTACTCGAGTTCAAGCTGAACTAGCTCCTCTGGTGTATACAAGCCACCAGTAGGTCTTCCATTTTCATCAAAGTCGCCGATGAGTTCTCTGCGAAGACGCGCACCAAGGCCGATCACATCTCCGTCCGCGTCTTCCAAATCGATGAGCGCATGCGTCATTTCATGGATAGGCGTACCCTCGCCAGCCACATCTGCGTTGATGTATATCTGAGGCTTACCGTTGACCATGCGGGAGACACCACCAGTGTTTGCTCGCTCATCACCAACGATTTTTGCATACTCGTTCTGACGCAGGTAAGTTATGTTTGCGTCCGAACCAGAGTCGGCCATCGCGCCTCTCAAAAACACTTCGAGGGCGGCTGCGTTCAAAAGTTTTTTAGAGTCCCCGCCACTCCACTTCATCAAAGCATCTTGCTCTGCTTTGCTTTTTGTCGCGACATAACGCATCGCCGACTCATTCGCGATCCTCGCTCGTTCAACAGGATTAACTTTTTCGTTTACGAATCCAGCGGTTGCCCCACCGGCTCCGAACAAAGCACCCTCGCCAACCTCCTGACCGATCTCTCCCCAGTCATCCAGAGCGATGCCCATCAGAACAAGATCCGATGCTCCACCAGCGGCGGCTCCAGCTACAAACCGAGCGGGAAAATCTCTTCCGGGTATTCGGTTAAAAATTCTGTACCCAGCGGCAGCGACCGGACTGTCAGTAACGCGAGCGGCAGCTTCTGCTGCGTTCATCACCTGCGCTCCCACCACGCGCTGACCTTTGCCGATATCTTCGAGAACTTTTCCCGCCACCTTCGACGCACCAGTTACCTGTGCTAAACCGCGAATGATATCATTGCTCACAAAGCCTGTAGCAAGCAGTGTCAAATAGGAGGTTACCTGCGCGGCCTTGGCCGAATCATTGATCCCCATTTGCTTCAAAAGTGCTGATGATGCGTCAGCGACTCTTTCCGCTGTGGCCACCATTTTATTCGCAGGAACCTGCGCTGCGCGACCGACGCGCTCTGCTGCTGGAGCAATAACCTTTCGACCAATACCTCCGATGTTCTGAGCGGTCTTCAGTCCAGCACCCGCAGGAAGAAGATTTTGCGGATCTAAAGGCTCCATCAAAAGTGCTACGTCTTCGTCGACCGGAACGGCATTGTCTATAAGGTCGTTCGCTACATCGTCAAAACCCAAGGTGGCAAGAATCGTTGCCACGCTCATGATCGAAGCACCGGCAGGATCACTTGAAAACAACTCCTGCTCCCGGCGACGTTTGTGTCTCGCCTTAAATCTCTCGAAGTCTGCCTCTTCATCAGTAGAGACCAAGCTTGCCAAACCACTTCCAAAATTTCGAACTATCGGCCCCATCTCCTGAATGTTGCCGACAACTCCAGATGACATGCTCGCGAGCGTAGTGTCCAGCGGAGTTTCTGGAAGCTTCTTTAAGCCGCGCACCATGCCAGTCGCCAACTCGTACATGCCCTCTTTTACACCTATCTCAAATTCAGACGCCCTCTCAAGAAGAGGCTGATTGCGATAGTGATTGAACATGATTCGATAATCGTTATCGGTCAGCTCATGATATGGGTTGGTGCGATTCTTTTCTATCTCCTCCTGTACCTGCTGAAAGGTTTCATTCGGAGGTCTTTTCAATTCCTCCTTGGCCTTGCGAAGCTTTTCACTTCTAGCAATCTTAGGAATAAGATTTTGTACTTCATCTTCGCTTAACCCATCAGGAATTCTGACCGGGCCAACACCTTCAATATTAATTTCTGCCATAGCGGTTCTCTGTAAGATTACGGTCGATTAATTATTTGATCAGATTGCCAGATTCATCATAAGAAGGAATTAGATCTTTCTGTTCTTGTACCTGCGTTCCAGCAGACTCTACCTCATCGAACTCAACTCCCCCGCGCAGATATTTCTCTCCGACCTCTTTCTGCTTACCTTGAAGGAATCCATCTAAACCAGCGACGGCAAGATCAACCTCAACCTTTGCTTCGTTAGCTTTCTCGTTAAAGCTATTTCGGGCAGTATTCACTATCGCAGTACGCATTTCAGGAGTCAGCAATTCGCCCTTGGTAAGTTTACGACCTTTTCGGAAAAACTCTTCAGCAAAACCTACAATTTGTATGGCTGCACGAAATTCACTCTCACGAACAACACTTCCCGGATCAAGTATTTTCATAAATTTAAAAACCATTGCTATATCGTTTGCAGCGGCTGAAGGTGCTTTGGGGTCAACCATCAATCTCGGGTTTGGTTTCCCAACATCCTCTGGAATTGGAACGTAACCTGTACCTTGGTATTCTACCCCCTCTGGGTTATTCACGCTGTTTTCAGCAAGTGCTTTTATCTCCGCAAAACCCACCTTTGCCTTTTTGTAATCAGTGTACTGATCATTCGTCAACAATTTGTCTCGACGTGATTTCAATTCATCTTGAGCCGCTTCAGGCAACTTCATAAATGGATGCGCGTCGATTGCGCCCAGTCGAATTTGCTCCATGACATAATCTATTTGTTGAGGCGTCATGTCTGCCATGAAATCTGGATCGTCTTCGAAAGCCTGATGAAAGTCATCATTGCTTCGCATAGCTGTTGCGATTCGAGTCCACTTTGAATTCTCTGAAGCTCTAACAGATCGCTCAAGAGACGTGGCAAGCGGTTGACGGCCTTTTGCATCAGGATGCGAAGCGGCGGTCACATACTGCTCCAGAATTCTCTGGTAAGCAGCTCGCATCTCAGGATCTTTGCTTTGAGCAAGATGCTCATAACGAATCTTCATTCGCTCTAAATCATCAGCCCTTTTAGTAGCAGCTTCTTCTCCTTTATCCTGAGTTAAAAGTATTTGCCTCTTCTGAAACTCACCTGCTGGCCCTTGAGCAACTTTTGATTTGGGTATCCCATACTGAATCTCATGAAGCTCATCATCAATACGATCAAGAGATTGTTCTCTTTCCTCTTCAAACTCAAGCGCAGCATCCTGATCACGCTTCTGCTTTTTCAGAGTCATTCTGTCTATGCGAGCCTGCCTCTTGAACTGTTCAAGAGATTGAGCATGCGCTATTTTTGCTCGCTCGTTGGCCTGATGAAGATATTCATTTTCGATTTGTTGCTGTTGCAACTCAGCTTGATCCTGCCGATAATCCCGCATCTTTTCGTATGCGAATTTGTCGCGCAAAAGATCTGCATGCTCTCTCTTAAACTCAAAATCTCTACGCATGGATTCGACATTCGCGAGCGTTTGAATACCTTGCAATGATGTCTGAATGCCTAAAGCAACATCATCTGTTAGGGTGATAGGCTCACCGCTCTGCGGAGAGACGTATGGTTGACCGGGTAATTGTAAAGTCATAGTTAATCTCTTTTATTATTAGCCATCAATCTAAAGTAGATCCTGCAATTGCCCTACCTATTGCACCAACGGAATTTCTCGTTGCATCGGAGGTGTCTCGGCCTCCACTGCCGGGATCGCCAGATTGCTCAACAACGTTTTGAGTAGCCGTAATGACGTCCTGATAAGTTGGACTATATCCATAAACTGCCTCATATGCATCATAAAAAGAAATTGTCGATCCTCTCCGACCTGTAGCTGCTCGACCAGTACTGCCCTCTTCTGCGGGCAGTCTCCATTCAAAATGATCTGCTCCGGTATCGTAAATAATTCCATCGAATCCTGTTTCGATATCTTTGCCTCCGTCGTCGAACGGATTATTTTTAATCCAGTTCGCGACACCAAGCCAATTCTGCGTGATGAAATTCGCAGCGAGTTCGCCAATAGCCAATGCTTGCTGACTGCCGGATAGCTTACCACCGGCTGTGCCTTGAAGATTTGTTCCAGCCATATGATGGACGTAAGCGCGATTTGCATCATCCAAAATTTTCACTTCCCTTTTAACAGACTTCACATCTGCGTCAGTCGGATTCGCTCCAAACACTTTTTGGTAAGCTTGTTTGTATGTACCAAATTTTTCCCCAGTATCTATTTCAAAACGCTCACCTTTTTTAGCAGTTGTATCGTACCGAATAACACTGTCCTGCCCGACATACGTTGGAAGTATTTTTACCGGGGTCGGCGGGGCCGGTTGGCCACCACTTGCAGTCTGGCCACCACCTTGAGTACCTCCGGGCGCAGTCTGTCCACCAGTTGGCGGCTGAAGACCTCCGGGGAAGCACACAATCTGCCCATTTGGCAAAGTTCTACAATTCGGTTTCTGAGTACCTCCGGGCGCAGTCTGACCACCACTTGTTCCTGTCGCCAAAACCTTCGCCCAATCAGGAACTTTTATTCCAAGCGACTCCATTACCGACACAGCGAGTGGCCCATATTCGCGAATATAGTCCATGATGTTTTGATCTTCAGGACTAGCGAAGTTCAAATTCGGAACAGGGTATTTTGACTGACCACGATCAAAGGCCGCAAGCTCTGCAACAGTTCTTGCATAAGGATCTGCCGCCGCCGCCGCATTCAGCCTTTCCTGCTCCTCCGTTTGAAAACCTCTGTTGTTGTAAGCCTCAACACTTATCGCTCTCCCAACTGCTTGGTCTGGACTTATCGTCAATCTCGGCACAGCGTTATTAAACGCGGTCTCCGCGCCAACCGAAGTCAAGCTCGCCGCTCGAAGCGGATCAGTGATCAAATTCTGAGCAGTAGTTCTATCCAACTGCTGTTGCTGTTGAGCGATTCCACTGAAAGCCAAAAGACCTTGCTGAGAAGCGTCACGCATGCCGAGGCCAGCAATGGTTTGACCCATGCCCCCTCCAACACCTCGGGATGCCGCCATGTTGGAAAAATTTCTACGCAAAAGATTTTCTGTAGCTCTCGAGATGCCAGCGTTCTGCAAAGCAGACAAAGCCGTCTGGCTTACTTGAGCGGCCAATGCGCTCGACTGCGGATTAACCTCACCCAGCCTTGCCTGATATTGCTGACCCTTGCTTAAACTTGATTGAGATGCGAGGTCAGTGGTTCGTCCAAAATTTTCGTAATTGAACTGCGCTGTTTCATCGGCAAAACCAAGAGACCTTTGCAATCCTCCGTAATTAAATTGACCTGCCTGTCCAGCTACCTCAAATTGGTCGGTAGTGATCGGGCGAAATGGAGCTACTCCGGCGATGCTACCAGAGGCGGCTCGCAAAAGATCATGGCCGATTGAGTCGGCTGTAGAGCTTCTGGCAACATAATACGGATCAGCTCCCTCCATTGACAAACCTCCGTTTGCCGTTCTTGTACCCATCCTAACTCCTTGGGCATCGTAAACGGGGCTACCAATAACCATGCTGTTCGAACGTCGCCCACCGCTGCCCTGATTATTACCCTGCCCGATACCTCGGCCTTTTCCAAATTGTGTTGCCATCTTAATACTCCGAATCTGTTAAGTCTGCTGGGCTTCCATGGCGCGAGTAATTTAACTGACCAGCATGTATTCCACTACCTTGGCTCATATACATGTGAAGCATTTTCTGCGCCTCTTTTTTTGTGCGGCTTGCAACGTCATGATCCTGAATATTGTCACTGTCGTAAAGACGCAAAGCGCGAATGTAATGTCGGTAGATAACGCTCAGACCAACAGGAAGAACATCATCATCGTGCGCCACAACGGATAGCTTACGTTTAGCCATTGCTGTTATCTGCTTCGCACACCCAGAGACCTCATATATCTTAAAAAACGGATTCAATTCGCGAGGATGAAATCGTGCAATTAGATCCTGATTGCTACCATCGTCGTCACAGGCAAACAGGTATACATACCCTTTGGTGACCGGCTTGCTGATCGATATAACTTTGGACACATATCTGGAAGTCATTTTAGGAGACTGTGGATCATCCGCACTGCTCCCAACAAGTGGCAAATTCTCTACATCAAAACCCCCATGAAAAAACTCTTTCCCATTGCCATCCACATAACGAATTCCAACATTCGCACCAGTGTCCTCTGCCCGATCACTCACAAAGAAAACTCTCCGGGGAGTGGAAGGGTTTTTGAAAACAGGAGAGAATCCTCGGTCGTGCAACTCGACCTCGCATCCAGAGTTGTCGATTCTTCCCGGCCCTGAAAACAAAAACTCAAAGTGACGATTCCTGATAGTCACAGGATCTCCACAAGCTTGTGCCGAATTCAGACTTTCGTACTGGTAGGGAACGCTGACCTGACCATCGCAAACATTGAGACAGATCCTGTCTTGCTGCACCGTAAAGCAGTCCTCCAGATGAATCATTTGATTCGCTCTGTTGACCATGGTAATCAGTTCTTCATCGTCCGCGCAGGTATTTACTACGTCAAAGATTTCAGAGCGCAACTGACCTAAAGTTAATGGATAGTAATTCATTTTAATTGAAAGGTACTGGGTAGCCTACATACCGGCACAAAGCTAAAGTATCTGTGCCATCAGAAATGGTTGGTGCGCCACTAACTTTCTCCCAAGGGACGTCGACAGTGTTCTCCTCGATGTAGACGCATGCTCCGAGATCGAGGAGGCGTAGCATTCCCCGGTATCCTCCTCCATAGTAAAATTCAATGTCGTCAACTCTCTGCCCGGTCTGCTCGTCAGTAGCGATCTTGACAAGACCTTTAAGCTCGTCAGGAGGGTTTCCTGAACCGACGTAAACAAGCTGAACACCGTTGGCAGCACCGCTCAAACGAACTCGTGCGTTCTTCCTGAAAAGACGCATGAGGTTGTTAAACATACGAGCGATGCAACTCTCATTTGGATCTGCATCAGCTACATCTATCAGTAGCTGTAGGCCATTGTTCGCCATAACTATTCTCCACGCTTTCTGAATATTCGTAATCATTCTGGCACGTCACGAGCATCGGATCTTCATCAACATCTCGAAGATCTCGACAATCGACTTTTAGCTCGCTCCCACCCCCGCCGTCAGCCACCCTGCTGGCCACCAGCTCTATGTTGTCCAACTTAAAATGACCTGTGCCATTCACCTGAATCCTTAACTCATGACCTGTCGTCCGCAGTTTACTCCTGCCGGGTAAGCATTCCTTCTTAGGAAACTTCGGCAAAGGAATTCGGCGATATGACTGCGGGAACAAACCCGCATTCTGATCGAAGCAATCCTCGTCAACAACGCCATTACAAAAATCAACTGGAACTTTCTTTGATATCTTTGACCAATCATTCCAGACAGGATCTCCATCAAAGCTGTACTTCATGTTTAGCTCAAGATCCCCCTGAACGTCACTAAACGAAACATACCCGCCAGTCACCCTCTTAACATCAGATATGTCTGACTCCTGAAATTGAGCTATGCCCAAATCAAGACGAGTCCTTATTCGAGTATTTCCGTCATCGTGGACTGCGCCAGTAGTCTGCTCCCAAAGTTCATTCTTCCCATCAGGAGTTTTCAGCATTAAAAACATTCGCTCTTCACCAGCTACGACTCCGCTCGTAACGCCAGAAATTTTTCTGCCCGGATAAGTCCACAGCCCGGAGTACACGCTGGGGTGATCATCGCTGAGTCCGGTCATCACGTTGAACTCGTGTACGAAAAGTCCGCGATGAACAACCTCAGACCTAATGTCATTTTTATCTGAAATGATTAACTGCTCGGGCATCGCAGTGCTGAACCATTGCCGGTCAAAAACACATCCACTGCCCTGATCGGCCATCCAGCTCACTTCATGATCGAGCCATCCATCAAGTTCATGGCTGATCGATTTGTGCTGTAAACGCTCTGTGTGAGTTGCGCGGCTGTAACGAATTGTTCGCAAACCATCATGAGATTTAAAACCCATGTCACCATTGAGGTTGACTATATTTTCATGACCGACGCTTCCGACATCCTTGAGGACTTCGCTTCCAATTTGTTGCGCCACCCACTCCTGCCGAGGTATTCCGAAATCGTATGCCCAAATGCCTCGACTATGACCGACGATCAATGGGCCATGCCCACCAGCACGGTCAAGCTGGCTCATAAAACCCATCGAGGTTATCGGGCCGATTCCTGAATCCGCTGGAGCAAAACTTCCTTTATCTAAATAGTATGCTGTCGCGTCGTTGAAAGTCAAAGGCCCATAAGATGATTTGGTTATCGGGTTTGTCGTCGATCCGTTATAATAGATTCCGTTGTCTCCACCATAGTGATCGCTCACCCAAAACTTTGAACGGTCAGGAGACGACACAAACAGGTATCCACTACCGCTCGCCATGTAATAACCGAGAGGCAATTCTGAATCGACAGGATTTCTTACAATGCCGCCATCGATGATAACTGGAGCTGTAACACCATCCTGCTTCAGCATATATCGATTGTGCTGTTGAAAGACAACTCTATCAGCTTCAGGCGATCCTGCCCCAGATGGCGGGTTCGCGATCCTCGCCTTCATGTTGTCGAGCGAGATCCTGAAAATGTTTCCGCTTACGCAAACATGCAGTTCGCTTTGACCGGGTTGCGTATAAATCGCCATCCCCTGAAACTTGCCTTCTTCAAAAATATTTTTACTTGAAGTTCGAGAAGACCAATTGATGTCGTCAGTAAGATTTTCCGCGCCCGGACGGGTGCGCCAGTACCCGCCTTTGACAGTCATGTTAATGGCTTTGGAGCAATGGGCAGGGTCGAGCAAGCGTGGATCTCTCCCGCTATGCATGCCTTTATTGAATGAGGCATATATGGCTCGCAAGTTCAAATGAGTTTACCTGAAATACAAAAGTTAACTTGTTGTTAATATATGAACTATGCCAACTGGTGGGGCATCATTTGCAGTACTACCGTGTAAACCAGTAACTATTCCCGTAATAGTTAAACGCCAATACTTTCCAGATTCCACAAAAAAAGTGCCTTGCACAGTCGTGCTACTAACTCCATTTCCGATCTTTCCTAGAGATTGCGAGCTTGTGAAAGAGGTATCATCTGAAACTTTAACTTCAACGAGATAGTCATCGTCTGCGCCATAAACATTGTCGAGATTTACAAATAAAAATGTATTTTCCGATGTAGACTTAACAGAACCATTAACAGATACGCCATGAGCAATTATCGCAGAAAAACCTAATGCAGAAAATGTTTGTGACTGTAGATAAGTCCAGTTGGGCGAATAAGGAGTCGGCGTGTTTGTAACGTCGTTGTAATCGACATCTCCGACAACAAACTTATCGCCATCCCATTTCATATAGGCCGTCACGCCATCCGAACCCTGAAGGGTATAGGGTCGACACTGACCATCCAAAAATCCTGTGAGGTAATGAAGGTAGTTCACAGGATTGCCATCGGTATCGACAGCAGTGTTCTCCTTCTTCATTACATACGCTAAACCGTTTTCAAGGTAGATCACACCGCAGATCGGATTATCGTCTTCACCGCCAACAGCATCCGGGTCTTGGGGATTGAAAAGCTTCACGCATTTAATCTCATCGTCGCATCCGCAAGGATCGTCGGTCTCGACAACGAGCAATCTTCCCAACTCAACAGGCGGCACGTTCTGTGTGCAAAGGCCATTATCGTAATGCTCTTTAACCACCCAGACTTTCAGGCTTTTGCCGACGTTTAAACCTGCTGCCGGATTTCCCGGCCAACTTGTACGCTGAACGGTGAGCGTACAGCTACCATCAGAATTCTCTGTCGTGTTTGTGATTTTGAGTTCAGCATAAAGAATATCCATGACGAGAATCGTTTGGCCGGTACTGAACTTGCATGAGCATACCCGGATCTCGGCAGACGCGCCATCGGCTGGCATGGTCAAGTTATCGTCACTGCCCCATTCCCAGAATGTGTCCGAGCTACAACCGTTCGGGAAGAGGTCGGCATTGACACCGGACGAAGGCGTTTCGTAGGTCGGTTCGAGGACGTTTAGCTCTGTCGCATCGCAGGAACACTTTTCTTTACATCCGCAATTACAGCTCATGGGTTTTCTCCATTATTAATATCTCGACGAACTTCATCGAGCGTGTCGTTTAAAATTCCTATGTTTATATCTAACTTGGTAAAAGCAATGTCATGAGACTTTAAAGCCTCACCCAGCTCGCGCATAACGATAATGCTTCTCTCTTGAATGTCGTGACAAGCCTGAACTCTAGCTTCGGTGAGCTTCTCATTACGCTTCCATTCCTCGAGATGCGCGGCTTCACGCGCATGCAGGTAATAAAGAAACCCAAATGTTATAGCCATGATGGTCACAAGCTCTGGCGCACGATCAACGAATCGCGAAGCGGCTTGTGCGGGAGCGGTAATAGTCTCCGGCACTTCGATCTTTATGTCGCTGGACATCGAAGCCTCCACAAAAACTTAGCATGGCGAATTTGATTCTCAAAAGATGATGGATACCCGAAAAGAGATTTAAACAATCTCTGAACTGATTTTGCGCTTCCGTAATTTATGTGACCGAGCTTGAAGTCTCTGACACCCTGCTCGATCTTTCTCCTGCCAGCCACAGAGACTTGCGAGTACTCGCCAGCACCCATGTGCATAGACATGTGCGGTATCAGAAACGAACTCGGACACACGTCAGTAACGCTTCGAAACTTCGCGTGGGTCGTAATGCTCAGAGATTTGGAGAACATCCTCCATGCTTCGGCGTAAAGAGATTTGGTCAGCGGATACGCAACATGCTTAATGCGATGACGTGTGCTTTCACCGAAAGCGGCATCCAGTAGTGCGTTGGCATTTTTTATTCCGCAAAGATACCCGTCTCGAACATCAGCGTCACCCTTCTCGCCGACAATCTGCATGTTCTCAAAAACTTTTATTTTGTCTCCGCAGAAAAAGTCATCATGGCTAACAGGCTGATTGATAAAGTAGTCATCGCACATGTAAACAAACTTTTCAGACAGACCGGGAATGCGATGCAGGTTCGCTTCAATAGCATGGGAGTTAAATGTGGGAAGTGAATCCTGCGGCATTATTTCTGAATCATCTACAATGCAAATTTTCTCGTGATTCAAATCGAGCCAAGACGGTCTCTGGCCAAAGGATGTAACTATAAAAATCTTTCTCACCCAAGAAGCGTTTTCTTCTATGGAGCGAAGACAAAACCTCAACTGCTCGGCATCTTCCCATCGGCCTTTGACTAAGGAGCCTTTGACAGCTTTTCCGCTATATGCTCGGGCATGGCGTTGCAACTGACGGCTACGATCATCGTCGCTGCCGTCAACCCAACTGATGACGATGTCGACATCGTCCATTAAATTTGATTCCTTATAGCCAATGCGATTTCTTGTGCCTTGGCAAACATGGCTTCTGCGGTAACCTCAACGGTTACTCCAGATCGAGTTTCGTTTACAAAGTGGCGAGCAGTCTCAACGAGAACTGCGAGAGTTGGCTCCAAGTTTTCAATAGCAAACTGAACCTCCTGAACGTCAAGATCTGCACGAGCTTGAGTGCGCCGATCAAGTTCCTCGGGCGATGCTATAACGATCTCGCCATTGACGATGTCGCACAAACTGATGTCTGCTGGCAGTTCGTATTCAGTAGACTTGTAAACTGCGATTTCTGTATCGACGGCAGTCGACTGGTCAATTGACAGCATAGGTATCTGCTGAATTTCAATATCACCCTTTTTGTATAAAATAAAATCTGGCATAACTATCTCGCGAATGAATTTGTTTTTACTACTACCGGCGCATTTGTTCCTTGGACTTCATTGAATTCTACATTTGCAGGGCCATGATCGACTACGATGTCGCCGGAAACAATTGAGTCGCCATTAAACCTATTACGAGGTCGCATGCGCCAATCTGATACAAGACCAACTCTGCTGTAATTAGCGAATCTGGACTTGGCCATCCAATTCATCTGAGCAGATCCAAGCGGTCTATTGTAAAGTATTACTCGATGCAAAGTCCCCTTCATCCACTTCCCGTTATTCCATCGAGCGTACCCTATCGAAAGCTTTGAGTTTCCTGTTGGTATGGTGTTCGACACAGTATTCGTTTTTAACAAGGAAACGTCTGACCTGTTGTACGAAGCGTGAATCGTCTCATCGCCAGCATAGTTGTACGAGAAAAAGGCTGCGACCAAATCGTTCACAGCATAAGCATCGACTAAGTCGACTGTAACATTAGCACCTGCGCCAGACATCAAAAGAGTCATCCTTTGATCATTAGCACTGTACGTCGAGTTGGCTTCATATCCGTTGGCTCCGTTCGAGCCGCTGGCATTGCTAAACATCCGCTGGTAGCTCCCTCCACCAGTTATGTCTCGAGTAAACAAGCATGCTAAAGTCCATCGGTCTCCTGATGAAGAAAACCTTGAGGGATGGCTTGACGATATGGTGTCAGTGCCGTCAGGATTTTTCAAATACATCCCAGCGTTGTCGAACTGAATACTCATCGCTCGATTAGTCGATCTTTACGACAAGGCTTGTGGCTATAAAATCGCCGGGAGCATCAGTTCCCGAAACGCTTGAACCATGCGTTCTCGACAAATAAAATATAAGCTCATCACCCTCAGTCGCAGTCAAATTGATTACTACTTGCTGAGATGACAAGCTTGAGCTACTGCCAGATACACTGCCAGCAGTTGTGCCAGACACAGGAGCCACATCTCCATTCAGAGATGCGTCGACTGTCCACTCAACCTCGCCAAAAGCAGTGGCCCACCCCTTAATTGTAAACGTCACATCTTCAGCAGAAAGATCTCGAGGAATGTGCGCGTGGAATGGTCCAGCGATTTCATCAGTAGTTGAATCGAACGCTGCACCCAAGAGCAACGTATTTGTACCTGTCGCTTCGTAAGGATCTGGAGATTGGCCCAAGCCTGTAGGGCCACCTTCAGCCATGAAGCGAAAGCCTTCCCATACCTGAGTAAAGGATGAGGAGCTGGAACTGCCACCACCGCCAGTCCCAGCATCCTCAAGAGCTACAATTCTATCGAGAAGGCACTGAAGGAATTTACCCGCTCGACTGTTTGAATATAGCTTTCCGTTAAAACAGAACATTATGAGCCACTGCCCGTGCTTGTTGCATTCTGACTGGACTGCGGATAGAAGCAAATCCTAGCATTGACTAAGTCGGTAGCTGTATTGCCAGAATCGACATTTGCAATTGCCGCTCGCAAAACTTGCTTGCCACCTACCACGTCAGGCACAAGAGTAAGGTCACTGGTGTTTCCATTTGTTGAATTGAAAAGAACCAACGTACCTCCGATAAGGCCAGCAGCTATAGCACTGCCCTGATCATCTCTAGCATTTGCGCTATCGACCAATGCCGCTCCAGTGTTCTGAATGTAGCCGGTGAATTCACCACCTGCGCCAAACCCGTCAGGGTCATCAATGGCTTGGATGGTAGCAGTCACGCGAAACATGTGAGAACCGAGAGGAACTTCATAGTACTCAGAGCTGGTGTTGGAGCCGCTTACGTTTATACACGTTCCAGAACCACCCGCTTGAGCGATCTTTTTCAGCTTACAGTAAATGCAATCAAGGACATGGCCGAGTTGGCTTATAGAATACGATTTGTTCAGGAATCGAAATGCATGCATAATTTTCTCCCAATAAAAATGGGAGGGGTCAGACCTTAATCAAAGCCTGACCCGCTCCCGTTAGATTAAACCGCTTCTACAGACAAGACGCCATCGCCACTGGTGCAACTTACAGCCACACCTGTGAACTCGACAACGAGGGTCGGATCAGCATAGCTCTGAACTGAGCCAATGCGCGTTCCAACAACGTCACCGAAGTTAACCGATACGTCATCTCCAGCCACGACTCCGAGTCCAGCTACATCAACTTGCAATGCGCTAGTGAATCCGGCAGCGGGTGTTGCGGACGAACACGCGAGAGGCGTGGGGTCTTCAGCAGGACACTCGCAAGTAGCGTCGGCAGGATCAGCAGGAACTGCACCTGATACCACCTCGAGGATCTCGATGGGGCCACCACAGCATCCGCAGGTAACAGCTTCAGCAAACTCGAAGCCGTAACGATGCGGTTGCCCAGCAACTGCAAACTGACCAGTAATGGTTGCCAGCTTGGTAGAACGATCACCGAACTTGACGGTGGCCTGTGTCCAACCAGCGGGTAACGCTTCGGTCAGATTGATCAGAAGGGTGTTGTCATCAACGCCCTGAACACAACCATTAGGTGTTTCCACTTTGATCGACTCCGGTGCGGTAGGTGTAGTGTAGTTACTCAAGAATGCTCCCTTGATGAATGAATCACGATGCAAACGCTCTACGAGGATAACGCCGCCACGATCCGCATACATCGGAAGAGAAGCCTGTTCGAGCTTCGCTCGAAACTGACCTTTGTTTCCGTCTTTGTTGCAGTCGTTGTCTTGGACGTTGTTCCAGTACGGCATGCCCGTGTAATTCTGCGGCTTGAACGTCATCGGGCCAATTTGCGCGATAGCGTTCGGAACGAGAATCTCGAGAGACATGCTGTTCGGGAAATAAACTTCCTCGTAAGGAGCTTGTGTAGGATCTACATACTCAGGATTGTCAATTGAGTACTCACCCTTCTTGCCTTCGCTGACAGTAATCCGAGGCTGAACCTGAACAAGCTCACCAGTGATTTGGTCGACCTTGTAACGATTCGGGTAACGAATTGTTGATGCAACGAAGTTGCCCACGCGAGTTGTGCCACCGCCAATGGGGTTCAGCAACTGCGAAGGATTCGCTTCGAGAATGATCTGTTTGTAGTCAGGATCGATATGAATCAGATCTTCATACATCTCATCACCGATAATCATTTGAAGCAACGGTGCATTGTTGATCATTCCAGCGGGTGAATCACCTGCGTCATTGGAGCGAAGGCGAGAGTACACATCGCGAAGCATGCGGGGTGTAAGCATAGAAGTCGGGTACTGACCCTGCGGGTAGTCTCCGATTTCGCTCGGGTATCCCGGACGCGCAACCCAGTGAACACTCACTTCTTTGAAAGCGTACTTCGTCCAATCGCGATCAGCGATACGAACATTGCGGCTCAAAGACTGCAAGTGACCGTTTGCGATACGGGCGCGAGCAACTTTGTCACGCAACTCTTCCAGACATACGAATTCAGTTTCGAATCCTGTGCGAACCAGACAGGAACTGCGAAGCTCTTGCCCAATCTTTACAGTCTCATAACTCCAATCGCAACTACGTCCGTTACACTGATCCGAACGAACCCAGCGCGAGGGGTTGTCATCAATATCAGCACTGCGGAAAATGAGTGCTTGGTTGTTTGCGGGTCCGTCTTCCCAAGAACGCCGCTTAAAAACACTGCGCCATGGATTCTCGAGCATTGCCATCCGAGTGATCACCTTGTGATACTTCGGAGTTTCGCGAAGCAATTCATTGTTGGCGGCTTCGCAGTCGCCAGACACTACTGTGCCAGTGTGAGGGCCATCAGCCATTTTATTCTCTCCGTAAGGTTAACAAAAAACTCATGCATAATGCATGAACGATTTATTCTCTTTAGCCGGAGACGCTGGGCGAGATGCCAAATACTCCCGAAAACATTCTTGACCTCAGAATGCAAATTTTTAGGTCTAACCCCAATTACAATCACACTGTCGATCTGGTGTCAATCTTAAAGTTTAGCATTGGCATGCCACTTCATTGACTTACCACCGACATCTCTCATGGTAACAATGCATCTTTTCCCATTTTTATAGGTCACGATTGAGCTATGCGACCAACTGCTCATTCCGACGTTATACCCCATGTCAAGCTTGCCAATCACGCCAGCAGTGTAAACGCCATCGATAATGCCAGCGGAGTGAGTATGCCCGGTATTCATTCTACTGCCACACCTCCTGTAGCACTGCGGAGTCCCCCTGCTACCGTTCGGGCCTCGGTGACCATGAACACCACACTCAATTCCACCGGAGTCTTTGCAAATCATGTAGCTATCATCCTCCGGCAAGAACAACACGTTATCCAAATTACCCACAGCAAATTCCAAAGAAGATCTTCTGTCACCAGACTCCACAGCGCAATGCATTTTATAATTTAGATAGTGCCAGTATTTAGCGTTCGCAGGATCTTCACACCCGGATGGATCTTTCAGCCACCGTGTTAAAGCTTGATCATGATTTGATTCGACAACAACCGTCATGCATTCTGGCTTCGAAATCTTTTGCAGAAATTTTCTGACAGCAATAATTTCGCTTTGGACAGAATCGGTTTTGTCCGAATACATTTTAGCCAAATGGTATGGATCTTTTTTGTTGTGATGTGATCTGGCCATAAAATCCGTCACATCATGAATGAACTGATGACGAGGTTTAAGGACACTCATCATGCTACGCTTTCCCACCCAAGCGGCGTTGACCGCTTTAGGATCTACCTTCTCGAGATGAACGTCGCCCCAACTTATGCCCTCGACTGAATGAGAATCGCCATCCACTCCATCGGGAGTGTAAAGCGTGTTCAGGTCGTAAAAAGATCCATCGTTTGTAGCAGAAATCTGCCTGACATACCATTCGCCCTGCGACCCCTCCTCGACGATCAACGCTCCAAAGACATGGTGATGTTCAGCTTTCTGCCCAGCCTTACGTTGTATGTAATTACGAAGGGTAACAGCACCTGTAGTGTACATAAACTTCACAGGATCATTCTTCATCGTGGGAATTGATGCCATGTGCATTTTCGCATGAGGAACTATTCCGCTATCGGACTTAGTGTATGAGTCCAAGCCACTGAGCGGAACGGCTGCTGTAGGCAGGATATCCAGCTCGCCACAAAAAACTAAACCATCACAGACCTGAACCTGCTCGTCGACAAAGTACGGATGCAATCTTTCATCGTACCAAAGCTCATCGGAGCCTTTAAGTATGTTGTGAGCCTGTGACCACCCGTCCTTGTTGTACGAAAACCTACCGACATAAATTGATGCATTCCTGTGATGCGCCAAATGCTCTAAGCTCTTAAAGAATCCGTCATGCACTTTGGTATTGTTTTGAGCCGAAGTAAAAATAAAGCACTTTCCAGTAAGCCTTTTCCGGTCTGTGGTCGGCGGCTGGACGTAACCGCCGCTGGTCTCCTTTACCCTATCCTCGCACTCCCGGCAAACTTCGTTAAACCAAATTGTGCGGAACTCGAAACCTTGCTGGCGCAGGATTCTGGCAGCAGCCTTGACGTTGCCATCAGTCGCCTCAAGAGCAATTATTATCTGACTGTTTGATGGACGCTTGCTGTGATCAAGTCGGCTTCGATCTCGAAGCATGGCGCACTGCTCGACCATCCACGTTGCTTTAAATCGATAGCCAACAGAGCGCAAATGCTTTGATGCCGCATTAATGCTTCCATGCACCTCGAGAGCATTAATGATCTCGCTGTCGCTTGGCTTCATAAAACCCTTCGTTCAGCTTCCACTATCTTCCCAAGCAGAAAAAGTATTCCGCTACCGCTAAACCAATTCTTGCTATGATTCCATTCGCCGACAAGGGACAATCGTTCGATCTCGTACACTCTGTCGCAATCGTTTTTTAAAAATCCAAAATTCGCCGCCGCTCCAAACGGATGACCAAGCATAATGGATGACGACAACGTAGCGAGGTCTGCCGGATTCTTATAAACGCACAGAGACTCAAACTGGTTGCAAACAGATTTGAAATTTGTTCGCACGTTCATGGCTGGAGCAACCATGTGTATCAAGTCGACCTTAACCCCGTGACGCTTTAAAGCTACCCAAATGACGTAGCACCCGAAAGAATGCCCAACCAAACTGATTGCCTGTCCGGGATGATTTTCCCGCAAATCCAAAATCATTCCCTTGAGACGCTTCGCAAGATTGCCGACTCGCCACAAAGCGGTGATCGCGTTTACCGGCCTGTAAATTAGCTGATAAACAATTGCGCCATCTATGCATGACAACTCGCTCGCTATCACTCCTGTCGTGCGCGAGCGGCTATCATGAATACCGTTGATCGTTATGTATATCAATTCCAACCCTGCGGAGGATCTACCCTTGCATAAGGTGGCCGATCACTCAGCCACTTGCTCGACGCAAGACTTATCGATCCTTCACGCGGAATGGTGACTTTCTGATAGCTATGAATAGCACTCGGAGAAACTCGTATTTTGAAATCTCCTTTATGACCAGCCTTGATAGTGTTCGGCAGCTCATACAAATTAGGGTTTGAAGTCCTGATAAAAACGTGCCGAGTCGGGCCAGCATTTTCCACTAAAAAATTACTGACCTCTCCCTGACCTCTGTTCGCTTCTTTGCCTCGAAGCCAATCGTTGCTCGACCTCTCAAGCTTTGACAGGTAGTCGCTCACCACCACATACTTTCCGTTGAAAAGCATCTCGAGTTTATCTACGTCGACATCAGACTTCGATGTCTCTGGCTGGCCACCGCTCGTTGGCTTTGGAATGCCCTTGACGACTTTTCTCTTCCCTCCATTTATTGACCACTCGTAGGTCATTCCAGAATGACTTACGACAACAATTTTTCCATCACCAGAAACCTTCGGCCCATACCACGTCTCGCGAAAACCATTCGATATCGAATTGGGGCGATACGCCTTCCCCATTACTGTTACAGACTTCGCTCTCATCGGGTAAGGTATAAGCACCGCACCTTCGCCCCCGCCATCTCTCTCAGGCTTCCAAGTCATCTCCTGAACAGTATAAACATTGCCCGGTCTCAAGATGTCATTGCCCTTGCCCATTTTCAAATCGTTGGGATTCAAAGACGCGGGATCATCAGAGTCGGATTTGTCTTCAGGGTTTGATTCCTTCTCTATCATTTCGACAACATCATCTATCGACACGTCACCACCAGACGGCTGATCACTGCCAGACTCTGAAATCAATTTCAGTCTTTCATTCTCAGCTTTTATTTTTATCAGCTCGACCTGATTGCCAGCTATAATTTTCGCGACCTCCACAGTGTTACTCACGCTACTTCTATCGTCATTGCGAAGTTTAACAGAACTCTTCTGCATCTCGAGTATCGATTTAACCGTCTCAACCCCGGCAGAACCATCAGTCGTCCATGTATTAAACTCGATCAGGCTTTTGCTCTTTGCTCCAGCTATGGGGAAGAATGACATTGCCGTCTTCAGCCAACCAGCATCGTTTGCAAGTGCCGCGCCAGCCCTGACGCCAGCCAAAGCGGCCTGTGCAGGATCATTTAAGTTTTCGTTTACAGTTTCATTCTGTATGTCTGCGTCCGTTCCACCGAGCTTTAACCCATCGTATGAAACGACATAAATATCTTTACCCGCCGCCAACGCTGCGAGCTGTAGCTCAGTAGATGGTAATGACCGCTTGCTGACAGACTGGCAAGCTGTCAAACTAAGGATTGGCAGGAGCAGAAGGATCAATTTCAGTTTCATGTTTCAACTCGGTTTCTATTTCGTTCTTATCGAAGTCGCTCGCGCCGACCAAAGTCGAGTTATCAAACCCGATCTTGATCGACACGTTGATGCAACTCGCGCATGCAATCAGCAAAGCGAAGCTCAATATTTTATTGAAGGTCGTAAAGGCCACCGCCTTTTTCCCCTGTTGATGCCACCTCACCACCCGCTCCAGTACCGGCAAAATCCATACCTCCCTGCTCGAGCAGTTTACGCAAATTCATAATTTCAGATTGTTGCTGAACGGCTAAGTTTCGGTAAGGCTCAACGAGCTGTGCTGACAACGCATTGGATACATGATCCCGCACTGTATACTTCTGCTCTGCAAAATTGTTTTGCACTTGCGCCATAGCGATTTGCCCTTCCTCAGAGTGCCACCACTGTGTACTGGTCATAGCATTGTTCATTGCTTCGTCAAAATGCCGACGAGCAACAATTGCATCTTGCTGAATCCTCTGAGCTTCGACGCGCTGCTCGGCATCACGACGCTCCTGCTGAATTCTGGCTCGAGTTGATTCGACATCTTCCATGGCTTTTGATCTTGATTGCATTTTCGAACTCACAGAATTGAGCTGAGTCTGCACTGCTTGCATCACCATGGCCGCAGCAGGATCTTCAGCGTCAGCAGTAAGCCTCGCAATCTCTGCGACACGATCAAACTCATCCATCTTACTGAGCTTCTCAACAGTACCTTCGGTAATCCCCACTTTGTCAGCAAGCTTTTTGGCGGTAGTCAGCTCCTGAGAATAATCGTACTTCGCCTGAAAGTCGGGATCGTTTTCAAGATCAAGAATTTTTAAACGCTCCTTCATCTCTGATGAAGATTGGTTCATAGATTCCATTTCACTTTGCATCTGCTGATACTGATCATTCAGCTCATTGTATTTGGCCTCCCACTCACCCCCACCATCTGCACTCGCCTCGGCAAGACGGTCTTCGAACTGCTTGCGTAGCTTGTCGAAGTTCTCTCGTGCGGCCAAGCTTGGTTGGAACTCGTGCAGGGGGTCAGCAGCGGGTTCAGGCGCAGGTTCTGCCGGAGCAACAGGTTCAGGCGCAGGTTCTGCCGAAGCAACGGGTTCAGGCGCAGGTTCTGCCGGAGAACCTTCGCTCAAAGGGTCTGCGACAGTTACCGGTTCAGACTTTGCGCTCTCGCCCAAGTCAAAAGCACCACCATCATTGTCATCTATTTCGTCAACCATTTTCTATTTCCTTCTCTGTTTGTTTAACCTCGCCATCACTGTACGGGGGAGGTGGTTCAGCAAGTTGCGCCAGCGGCACAGCCATAAGCTCAATGCTGTTCACCAGCATCTTAAAAGTTCGAGACTCCGCACTGTGAATCGTTCCATACTTCAAAACGTCTTCGTCAGGATGGATCGTTAACGATGGATCACACGATCCGAGCGCATCCAAAAATGCTTGACCTAATTCGCTTTCTATAAATTGCCTGAACGGCTTTTGGAGTTCGGTTGTGGTGCGGAACTTATTTAGATTCACTCTGTGATACCCTTCTCTGTGCTTCGAGTTGAATTTGCTTTGCTTCAATTTCCAAGTTGTGCTTATCGCGAATAATCTGTTGCTCAGTCTCAAACCTCTGTTGCATCATTTCCATCTCCACCTGATGCTTTTGCGCCTGATATTCCAAAGCAGCCTGTTCCTTCTGAACGCGGATCTGCTCCACAGGATCTGGTTGGTCTTCGCCCTGCATGTTGGCTTCTTGTTCAGCTTGCTGTTGCTCACCGATCTCAGCCTCAAGCTTTTGCATCATTCCGCTAAACTGCCCCCACGACGCCAACAGCTCTTCTACTTGCTGTGCCGCATCCTGAGACTGGCGAACGATGTTCACATGACCCATCATGCCACCCTGAGACCCATCGCCCATGCAATGCTCCCACAGGATTCGCATCTCCTGCGCGAACTCCACCTTATCCTTCAACTCTGGGCCTACAAGCTGGTCTTCATATAGACTCATTCGTTGCATCGCATAACCTGTATGCGCGAAAGCATGAGCGAGGTGATTGTCTCGAGTGCCGGGTGAAACGTAAACGCCAGCCCTAAACGATGCGTTCTCGATTTGAGCTTTCTGCTCCTGCGAGTTATCCAACTGCTCTGCACTGCCGGGAATTATTTCAGCGGCAAAATCTGGACTAGCGGCTTGCGACAAATATTCACGTCGCACACTTTTTTGAGCCTCCGGGTCGAAAGAGCTAATATCACCCATCACCAAAGTAAGTTGCTCGAGAGTCGGCGGGAATTTAACTTTGCAAGTTTCATTGTCGATTCCAAGAACGGCCTCGACAGGCACTTGATCTTCGTTGACCAGCTTGAGCAAAACCTTGTTAAGCAAAGTGCTTCCCGGATGCACTCGATCCATCAACCGCATGTCCTGCGGAGACACATTAGCGAGAGGCAAATTCAAATCCGTAATCTGCTTCTGAATCCGAGACATGATCGTGCTGTGTATTTCGGTCATGTGGTTATTGAAAAAGTCTATCGAGTACTGTGACAACTGAACCCGACGACTCTGCTCTCCGACAAATTGTCGAGCGGTCTTTTGAGGGCCACGCTCGAGTTCGCCACTCGACGTGCTACGAGTGTTGCCATCGGAAATCTGACCAAACCGTTCGGCAATCAAAAGCAGTTCGTTGTTATGGCGAAGCTGATTCTGGACGACGTTCAAACCAGCGGGTAGGTATGTGCCATCAAAATCCCACATGATTTGATTCCACTTAGCCTCATCACCCTCGTAAGCACCCTGAATGATTAGAGAGCTATTGATCATTGCGGAGTTAACCGCTGAATTCATCAGCTTATCTCTCGCCATCGTCGGCGTAGTAAGTAAGTCACCCAAGCCTTTGATGTCCGAAAACTTAAATTCGATATCATAAGGCATGCTGTTGATGAACTCGCATGCGTCGTAATAACGCTGCTCGCCCTCGAACAAAAAACCTTCCTTGCCGTTGAGGGTAAAGATCGACTCGCTCCACTGGCCATCAAATTCTTTGATGTAATTTCGAACAACGACAATGTCATCAAACTTGCTGTAGCTCTTGTACAAAAGCTCTTCGGACAGATCCAAAGGTGCAATTTCTGGACGATCATTTATCATGCTTACGTCGACAGTTTCGTTTTCACTGAAATGCTTTATCGCCTTTTCAACCTGCTCCTTATTCCAACCCTTGACGCTCAATCCTTGAGCCTTGCGATTATTCATAGCGGTCAAAACAGATACCAACTCATGAACCTTCATTGAGTCCACGATCTGGCAAAACCACCATTCGCTCTGGTCGCATGACGTACCCGCCGGGAGCAGTAACGTGCGAGCAGGTCGAGAGCTGAACTGCCAAGAGTTCGCGTGTGGCCAAATGACAGGGCCATACCCGAACATCGCTCGCTCTTTCAAAAACAACATGCACTGTGTCGAGTACTGCTTCCACCGGGTAAGCAACTCTTTGTATCGACCAGACCACGCAGTCATCCAGTAATCGCGCTCCCAAACCTCACCATGCAACGTCTCCCACTTCGCGGGAGTCGCGCCGGTCATGATCATCGAGTAATAAGGCTGGACATCGCTTCGAATGCCAGATCGAAACTCACCCGTATTAAAATTAGCTAGGTGGCCCTTACCAATGCGTTCGAGATGTTTTGGATTCTCAGGAGGGCGCATTCCGTACTGGCCTTGAAACCTGTACCAGTCACCCCCTCTGCGAGTCTTTGTCGACATCTTCTCGACAAGATTACCCGCGAGACCGCGAGCATCGTCGGCAGTGCGAATCCTCTTTTTCGGCTGAGAGGAATCACCACCAGCTTTCGCACCTGCAATAACTTTTCCGTCATCAGCCATCGTTTACTCCTTCCCGGCAAAACTGCCGGTGATCGCATTGCGCGACATTTCGAAGTCAGCATATGACTGAGCCGCAGAGGTAAGACTTTCCAAAGCTCGATGACTTGACTTTGGCTTTTCAAGCTCGCCCACGATCAGGCTTTGAAACTTGGCAAGAACTGCCAAGCAATTATCGTTCATCTGGCTGTGAATTTCTTCAGGCGTTGGTTCGTTACTCATTTATAAATCCTCTACGATTCTGTGATATCCTTCAAATTCAGGATGCTTTTCAATTCGGCAATTCATTGTGAAAATCTCTTTCTTGCTATTGCCGCTTTTTCGAAACCACTGGTCGGCAAAAAAATGTGCAATCTGCAAATCCGGGTAAATCTTGTACCACTTCAGTTCTGGCGCGTCTTCAGGCATATCATCCTCCACATGTTGAACAGGAACTAATTCCTGCAATCGATAAACTCTTTCCGGCGGCTCCTGCCGACTGCTCAAGATTTTTGATCATCCAGCATTTTGGTGGGCATGCATCAACTTCCTTTTGAGACAAAGACATCTCGACAATGTCTTGAGCGATATGCACTTTTGATTTCAGCGGACATCCGCATGATGAGCATGTTCCAAGCCGACGATCATAGCGAGTCTCCCTGTCACCAATAGCTGATATCATTTTTCTGGCGGCGACAGCGGACAGTCCAGACCTACTGGATGACCTGTTGTTTGGACACCCTTTGCAAACACTCGCCCTCTTCGTCGCCAATGCGTGATTAACAAAAGCTCTTTGCCCTCGAGACTTTATCAGCGCGTATGCCGCAGCACCACTGGCCAACTTTTTTAATGAGAGAGAGTCTGGCGTGGCATTCTCGACGCAACAATCCTGAACTCCATTTGATTTCAAATGCTCGCAGATGTAGTCTGTGATTTCAGAAACCACTTGCGCGTAATTGGCCACTTCATCAGAATTGATCGAGCGCAATCTGACTACCTCCTGAGAGGCTGTGCTTATCGATATCACTTTAACCGGGATTCCGGTCACTGGATCTTTAAACATAACACCCTCGGGAGGAATGCACACCTGCTCTCGCAAGGAATATTTTCCAGCTCCGGTCACGGACGCGGATTTCACCACGCATTTGCGACAAATGTCAAGTTTATTGATAACAAAAACCCCCACTCGCTTTTGGCGAAATGGGGGTCTCTGCAATCTAATTTGTACTGCCTACCATTCAGTTCGGTCGTGAAGCGGGATGGGGTAATCTGCTGGAAATCGCGAGTCACAATCGTAGATGAAGGTTCCACCAAACATATAGTGTTTACTTGGATCTTTATCTGCTGGGTAGGCAGTCAAATACTCCCGCCCCATCACTTTTCTCTTTACGATCTTGACCGCTGGGCGATCAGGTGCTGGCTCAAAGATCCCCGGTATGTTGGGGAAGTCCTCGCTTGCGAGGACTGTTACATCATCATATTTTGATGAGAAGTCGCTCTTCCCATCGAACGCATTCCCTCGATGTTTCATTATGTCTGCGTGCAATCCTTTTACTTCACTCATTGCTATCTCCCAACTCTTTCTTGTTTTCAGGATAAAGCTCATCCAGAGCATCCCAAACTTCATATACCTCTTGCTGATCTGCTTGTTTCAGGACTCTCCTGCGAATCTCTTCCGACAGAATCATGCATACAGCTCTCCATTGCTCATCAGTCATTGTCCAACTCCTTAATCATGTCCTCTGTTTCCTTGCGGTCGTTCTTGAATTGAGTCACAGCCTCGCAAAGCCCTTTGATTAGGTCATCCTTCTCAGCCTGAATGTGAAGCCACGTCGAGAAATCCTCAAGAGTGTAATCGGAATGACTCTTCATAAGAGCAACATCCTGCTGAACATCCTGCTGAAGATTCAGGTTCAGGAAATCGATCAAGCCCTGCTTGTCTGTTGGCACTTCAAAATCCTGACGATTACTGGCTGGCCCAGAGTCCTTCTGTGTGCCGACGATCTTTCCGTCATCTTTCCTGCGGTACAACTTCACGAAGCACCTCCTTCGACCAGCTCGCGCTTAACGAAAATGCGACCACCAAGCTCAACCTGCTTGCTGGGATTCGGGCGCAACAGAATTTGCACGACGTTGAACGCCGAATCTTCTGGTGTCAACTCCACCAGAGCTTGTCCCTGAATTTCAAAGATCTTCTCGCTCATAAAACACTCCTAACTAACTAACAATTAACCACCAGCACCTTACTGGCTTGAGGATAGTTTACACCAACAGCATCGAATAAGGCAATGTGTTGGTGTGTCATAAAAAAGCCCCACCCACCATATGGTGGGCAGGGTTTCCGGTCGTTAAACCGAGGGGCTGGCATTTTCCCTAGAACCGTAGA
>Ga0208794_1000438_pt1 | contig 27712 bp, 31 predicted proteins | sample 32_taG_FD_184106 | JGI IMG/M metagenome (GOLD analysis project Ga0208794, IMG submission 184106) | Marine viral communities from the Gulf of Mexico - 32_GoM_OMZ_CsCl metaG (SPAdes) (version 2) | ecosystem: Environmental > Aquatic > Marine > Oceanic | place: Atlantic Ocean: Gulf of Mexico... | reverse complement strand
CGTGCCCGTCGCCGTCGCCAATGCCGCCAGCGCCAACACCGTCGCCACCGCGATCGGCGCCGCGATCACCGCCAAGACCAGCCTGCCGGTCACCGCGGCCGTCGAAACGAACGTCGTCACCCTGACCGCGCGGCACAAGGGCACGGCGGGCAACGATATCGACGTGCGCCACAGCTATTACCAGGGCGAGGCGCTGCCCGCGGGGATCGGGCTGGCGGTGGTCGCAATGGCAACCGGTGCGGGCGATCCCGACTATGATACCGTGTGGCCCGCGATCGCGGACGGCGAGTATCGCACGATCATCCTCGCCCATAATTCGGCCGCAGTGCTCGCCTCGGTCGAGGACGAGCTGGCCGACCGCATGGGGCCGATGCGGATGCTGGAAAGCTTTTGCTGGACTGCGAAGCGCGGCGATCTGGCGGCCCTTGTCGCATTCGGCCCGACGCGCAACAGCGAATTCGTTAGCAACATCGGGACCGGCCTGTCGCCGACGCCGCCGTGGGAATGGGCGGGCAATTATGGCGCGATCGGCGGCTATTACAGCGCGATCGACCCGGCGCGGCCGCTGCACACGCTGCGCCTCGACGACGTGTTGCCCCCGGCCGAGAATGCGCGCTTCAGCCGCAACGATCGCGAGGCGCTCTTGGCCGTCGGCATCGCGACCTTCGCCGTCGATCCCGGCGGCAACGTCACGATCGAACGCAGCATCACCAGCTATCAAGAGGATGCGTTCGGACAGGCTTCGACCGCGTTCCTCGACGCCGAAACGGTGCTCACGCTTTCCTACATCCGGCTCGCGGTCCGCGCGCGCTTCCTGGCGAAATTTCCGCGCCACAAGCTTGCGAACGACGGAACCCGCTTTGCCGCCGGCCAGGCGATCGTCACGCCGTCGGTACTGAAGGCCGAGCTGGTCGCACTGATGCGCGAGCTCGAGGAGGGCGGGCTGGTCGAAAACCTCGACCAGTTCAAGGCCGACCTGATCGTCGAGCGCGACGCGAACGACGCCAACCGCGTCAATGCGCTCGTGCCGCCCGACCTGGTGAACCAGCTGCGCGTGACCGCCAGTCAGATCCAGTTCCGTAACTGACGTTCGCCGCTGAGAAGGGCGTGAGCGCCCTCTCAACGGCCCGAAGAAGGAGACAAAAATGGCCAATCCCAACCAGGTCGTCGGCCAGGCGCGTATTCGCGTCGACGGCGATACTCTCGAAACCAAGAGCGGCGCGACGCTCGAGCTTGGCGGTCCCGTCCGCACCGCACAGCGCGGCGATCATCAGGCTGGCGCCTTCAGCGAAGAAACCGCCGAGGCGAAGCTGACCTGCACTATCCTGGTCAAGGCGAACGTCCGCCTGACCGACTATCGTAACATCGACAATGCGACGATCACCTTCAGCGCCGACACCGGCCAAACCTTCATCGTCCGCAATGCCTATGTCGCCGACGTCATTAGCCTGACCACCGGCGGCGACGGAGCCTCCCTGGTCTTCCAGGGTCCGCCGGCCGAGGAGCTTTGATCATGGGCGCTCCATACAAGCTGAAGCATCCGATCGAGCCCAAAACGGGCGACGCGATCACTGAGGTCACCATCCGCCCGATCAAGGGCAAGGATATGCGCCTGATCGACCGCTTCCAGACCCAACCGATCGCGCTGACCCTCGCGATGATCGACCAGCTTTGCCAGCTCCCCGACGGCAGCGACGTGTTCCCCGGCTTCGCCGACGAGCTGCACGAGGAGGACGTCGATGCGCTGGGAAAGCTTGTGATGCCCAGCGACGGCGATGGCCCGACGACTGGCTAGATTCGCTCGGCTTCATCGCGGCGGCCTTTGGCTGGCTGCCGGCGGTGTTGATGGAGATGGATTGGGACGAGGTGGAGCTGTGGCTCGACCAGGCGATGTGGACCGACGCGCATAAGCGCGGCGAGCAGGTGGACCGGTAAGTGGCGCTGAAATTCGCGATGATCCTGGAAGCGGTCGACCGGTTTACCCGGCCCGGCCGCCGTGCGCAGGCTACGCAGCGCGACCTGACCAAGGGTGCCCGCGATCTGGCGCGCGCCGGCGCGCCGGCCGCCCGCGCGATGGATCGAATGTCGTCCGCCGCTTCACGAATGCGCGCCCGCCTCGCAACCTCGCTCGCCAGCGTGAAGGCGCTCGCCGGCCGCGCCGGCATGAAGGCGCTCGAAAAATCGGCTTATGGCGCGGGCTATGCGATCGGCTGGACGATCCGCAAGGTGGGAACGCTTGCGCTCGGCCTCGCCAAGCTCGCTGGCGGCGCGGCGATCATCGGCGGCGGCGCCTTCTTCGGCGGTGTCATCTCGACGACCGCCAAGTTCGAGCAATTCCAGATCATGCTCGAAGGGATCGAAGGTTCGGCCGCGAAGGCGAAAGCGTCGATGGACTGGGTCCGAAACTTCGCGAAAACGACGCCTTACGAGCTTGACCAGGTGATGGAGGCCTTCGTCCAGCTGAAGGCCTATGGCATCGATCCGCTCGACGGCGCGCTCGCCGCCGCCGGCGATGCCGCCGCTGGCATGTCGAAGCCGCTGATGCAGGCGATCGAAGCGCTGGCCGATGCGCAGACCGGCGAGTTTGAGCGCCTGAAGGAGTTCGGCATCCGCGCCCGCGTCGAGGGCGATCGCGTCGCCTTTACATACATGAAGAACGGCAAGGAAATCCGGCGCGAAACGACCAAGAGCGCCGCGGAGATGAAAGAAGCGATCACCGGCATCTGGTCCGAACGCTTCGGCGGCATGATGGAGCGCCAGAGCAAGACGCTCAACGGCATGATCTCGAACCTGAAGGATGGCTGGTCGGACTTCATGCTTCGCGTCGGCCAGGCGGGCGTGTTCGACAAGGTGAAGGGCAAGCTCCAGGGCGTGCTCGACTGGCTCAATGCCAAGCTGGCCGATGGCACGATCGACCGCTGGGCGACCGCCGTCTCCGATGAGCTCGGCCGCGTGATCGACAAGATCAGCGAAATGACCGATCGCGACTGGGCCGGTTTCGCGTCCGATCTCAAGTCGGTCGCCAATGGCTTCCTCGCAATCGGCAAGGGCGCCGCCTGGGCGGCCGAGAAAGTCGCGGCGCTCGTCGCATGGAACGATCGCGCCGGCGCCAGCAGCCGCGCGGGGATATACGAGAATGCCGAGCGTGGCTGGTTCACGAGCGATGCCGCAAAGGCCGACGCGCGCCGCAAACGACGTGAGCTGGAGGCCGAATATGGCCCGATGACCGAAACCGGCCGTGCCGAGGCTGCGGCTCGCCGTCGCGCGGTTCCCAAGATCCGCTCGTCGCCGCGCGCTTCGCCGCTCAATCTGCGCGGTACGCCGATCAAACCCGGCGCCTCGGTGCCGCAGAAGGTCGCCGTCGGCGGTGCGATGGAGATCCGCATCAAGGCTGATCCCGGACTGATCGCGCGGCCCGGCAACATGGCGTCCGCCAATCCCTCCGTCCCGCTCGTCTATCGCGGCGGCGCGATGACGGGGCGCGGCTGATGGCCACTCAGCCCCAGCAGGCGCCTGTCGCTGCGCCGGCCACCACGGCATCCGGATGGCGCGAGCGCTATGTGCGCGGCAGCTTCCGTGGCGTTGCCTTCGTCACCGAGCAGCGCGAGCAGAGCGGGGGGCGCCGCGTTGCGCTGTTCGAACTGCCGTTTCGCGACACGCCGATCGGCGAGGACCTGGGACGCCGCGCGGGCGAATGGCAGATCGACTGTTTCGTTCACGGCACCGACTATATGGACCGGCGCGATGCGCTGATCGACGCGCTCGAGGCGTTTGGTCCCGGCACCTATGTCGATCCGTGGACCGGCCAGCAGCATCAGGCCTATTGCGAGGATTATCGCTTCGTCGAAAGCACCGACGAAGGCGGCATGGCGCGTTTCACCATCTTGTTTCGCGAAAGCGGCGCCGAAAAGCCGCTGACCGCGACCGCCGACACCGCCGCATTGGCGCAATCGACCGCGTCGTCGCTATCCGCGGACCTGCCCGGCGACTTCGCGCAGCGCTTCTCGATCGACAAGGCGGCGGGCTTTGTCGAGGATGCCGCCGCTGATCTCGTCGCCACGGTCGCTACCGCGGCCGAACTCAGTGCGGCGACGTCGGGCGGTCTCGGCCAGGCGCTGCGAAGCTTCGAAAGCGGCCTCCGCCTCTTGCCGTCGGGTACTGCCGCGCTGCTTCGCGCGCCGCTATCGCTCGGTCAGACGCTCGTCGGCCTGGTCGGAGCAGTGTCGGCGCTGTCGTCGCAGCCGCGCGCGCGGCTGCGCGCGGTCGAGCCGCTCGCCCGCTTTGGCGGCGAAATCGATGCGGTGGTCGGCACAACCCCGGCGCGGCGCCGGCAGGCCGCCAACCAGGACGCGATCGTTCACCTCGTGCGCGCCGCCGCCGGAGCCGAGCTGGTCAAGGCCGCTGCGCAGATCCGCTGGACCAACCAAGGCGACGCGACGATGACGCGCGATCGGATTGCCGCCATCTTCGACGCGCATGCGCTGTCGGCCGCCGACGCGGGTGAGGACGCGCGCGCCGATCAATTCGACCAGCTGCGGACCGCGCTCGCACGCGATATCGGCGCGCGCAGCGCCGGACTGGCTCGCGGGTACCGGTACACGCCGCGGGCGACCGAGCCAGCGCTGACGATCGCGCAGCGGCTGCACGGCTTTGGCCCGGCGATGGAGGCACAGGCCGAAGCGCTGGTTGCCATGAATCGCGTCCGTCATCCGGGTTTCGTCCGGGGAGGTACCGCGCTCGATATCGTCGGGTCGGAGCCGCGAAATGACTGATCCCCGTGCCAGTCTGAAGATTGCCGGCCAGCGCTATGAAGGTTGGACGGCGATGCGGATCACCCGCTCGATCGAAAGCATCTGCGGTGACTTCGCCTTCGAAATCGCCGCCCGCGAATTTACCGGCGCGTCGCGCTGGCCGCTCCGCACCGGCGACCCTTGCGTGGTCGAGGTCGACGGCGAAACGGTGATCACCGGATATGTCGATGCCATCGACCCGCAGGTCGACGATCGCGGCTATGGCATCACGTTGACCGGGCGCGACCGCGCCGGCGACCTGGTCGACTGCTCGGCGATCGCCAATCCGGGCAGCTGGACGGGCAAGAGCATCGACGCGATCGCGGCCGAGCTCGCGAAGCCCTTTGGCATCGACGTCGTCGCAAAGGCCGACACGGGTGAGAAGGTCAAACGCTTCGCGCTTCAGCAGGGCGAAAGCGTCTATGCCGCGATCGAGCGGCTGGCGCGCTATCGCGGCCTGCTCGCTGTCTCGAACCCCGCCGGTCAGGTCGAGCTGATCCAGCCGGGCCAGGGCGCGATCGTCGCGCAGCTTGTCGAAGGGCAGAATATCGTCGCGGGCCGCGCCACCCACGACGCGCGCGATCGCTTCAGCGACTATGTAATCAAGGGTCAGGCATCGGGTGACGACAATGCCAACGGCAAGGCGGTGTCGGCAGTCAAGGCAGAGGCGCGCGATCCTGCGATCACTCGCCATCGCCCCCTGCTGATCATCGGCGAGGACCAGTCGACGACCGCCAATCTTCGCAAGCGCGCCGCGTGGGAAGCATCGACCCGCGCCGCAAAGGCGCAGCGCGCAGGCCTGACAGTTCCCGGCTGGCGTACGCCGGCAGGCAAGCTGTGGCGTCCCGACCAGCTTGTCGGGGTCAAAGCGCCCTTCCTGCTCGTCGAGGGGACGATGCTGATCACCGAAGTCACGCTGGCAAAGGATGACCGCGGCACCGTCGCCGACCTGACCGTCACCCCGCCCGAAGCGTGGAGCCTGCTCCCCGTATCGGAAAGCGCCGACGCCAGCGCGATAGGGGGTGGCTGATGGATATCGCCGCCACCGTGCGTCGCCTGACGGGACCGCTTGCGGGCCGGATCGAGATGATGATCGGCCGCGCCGTCATCGCCGCGATCGCCGACGCGCCGCAGGCTCAGGCGTTGCAGATCGAGCTGCTCGCCGACGAGGTCCATGACGGCGTCGAGCGGTTTCAGGGCTATGGTTTCACCAGCCATCCGCACCCCGGTGCCGAGGCTGTCGTCGTCGCCGTCGGCGGCACGCGCAGCCACCTGATCGTCGTCCAGGTCGAGGATCGCCGCTACCGGCTGAAGAACCTCGCGCCCGGCGAGGCCGCGCTGTTCGACGATCTTGGTCAGGTTGTCCATCTGAAGCGCGACTGCATTCATATCGAAAGCCCGAACAAGGTGACGATCGAGGCGCCCGATGTCGAGGTCATCGCCGACAGCGTCATCATCGACAGCGCCGATATCGGGCTTGGCGGCGCCGGCGGAGCGAAGGTCGCGCGCGTCGGCGACGACGTCGACCTCGGCACCGGCAAGATCATCAGCGGCAGCGACGTGGTGAGGGCGGAATGAGCAAAGCGGCTGTTCTCGCCAAAATCCGCAAGTGCCTTGCATTGGCCAGTAGCTCCAACGAGCACGAAGCTGCGGCCGCGCTCGCGAAGGCGCGCGCTCTTATGGAAGAGCATGGCGTTACCGATGCCGATGTCGAACTGGCTGACGTTGATCAGCGGTCGGCGTCTCGGCCGTCGAAGGCATCTCGGCCGCCACAATGGGAAGCGCAGCTCGTAAGTCTCATCGCCGATGTTTTTCAATGCGAGAGCTATCTTGACGGGGCGAATGTGATGTTCGTCGGCGTTTCCGCGCGACCGACCGTGGCATCCTATGCCTTTGCGATGGTTCGAAGGATCATCACCAAGCAGCGTGGCGAGTATATCGCACGCCGCCTTCGCCGCTGCAAAGCAGGAACGAAGCGCGCTCGCGCCGATCATTTTTGCCAGGGCTTCGTCGTTGGCGTCGAGCGCGCAGTCGCTGCCCTGGTTCCGGCATCGACCGGCTGTGAGCTTGCTCGGCAATGGATGGAAACCAACCTCTCGTTGCGACCGGTGAAATCTCGCGTTCCCGTCGCGACCCGATCGCGCTTGATCGGCGATGATTATTTTCGCGGCTTCCGACGTGGGCGTGAGGTTGAACTCAGCCATCGACTTGACGGCGGCGCCAATGTGTCGCCCGCGAGGATCTCGGCTCAATGACCGACATCGCGCTCCTCTGGTCGAACGACAGCTTCAGCGGCGACATCGCCCTCGAATCGGGGCGGCTTGCCGCCGATGACGGCTTGCGTACCGCCATTTTGATTTCGCTGTTCACCGACGCGCGCGCGCGATCCGACGACCGGCAACCCGACTTGGGCGCCGATCCGCGAGGATGGTGGGGCAACGCCTTTGCTCCCGTTGCCGGGCGCGAGCTCGGGTCGCGCCTGTGGCTGCTCGGCCGCGAAAAGCTGACCGGCGACGTCGTCGAGCGCGCCCGCACCTATGCGGTCGAAGCGCTCGCCTGGCTGAAGGAGGACGGCATCGTGTCGGCGCTGTCGATCGAGACTGCGCGGATCGGCAATCAGATGATCGCGATCAAGGTGACGGTCGACCGGCCCGAAGGCCCGGCGCGGCAGGTGTATGATTTTGTTTGGGAGGCCAGCCTGTGAGCTTTAACCGTCCTACGCGCAGCGCGATCATCGACCGCATTCGGGGCGATTTCGACAGCCGCCTGCCCGGCGCCGACAGCCGATTGCCCGCCAGCATCCTCGACGTAATGGCGCGCACCTATGCCGGCGGTGTTGACGGCCTCTATGGCTATCAGGCGTGGATTGCGTCGAATATCCTGCCCGACACCGCGGACAGCGACATCCTTGCGCGGCACGCCGGTATTTGGGGCCTGACGCGCAAGGGCGCCGTCGGCGCCGCCGGAACGGTCGCGCTGACCGGCGTCCAGGGGACGGCCGTTCCGATCGGATCGGCGCTGGTGCGCGACGATGGCGTTGAATTCCGTACTACCGCGGCGGTCACGCTGGGGCTCGGCAACACGAGTGCGCCGGTCGAAGAGGTCGCGGGCGGGCTTGCCGGCAACACCGCGATCGGCACCGTTTTGCGCTTCGTCGCGCCGATCGCCGGGGTCGATGCCGACGCGACAGTGACGGCGCCCGGCCTCGATGGCGGCGCCGCCGAGGAGGACGACGAGGCGCTGCGCACGCGCCTGCTCGCGCGCATCCGCACCCCGCCCCAGGGCGGCGCGCGCGGCGATTATGAACGCTGGGCGCTCGAGGTGCCCGAAGTCACCCGCGTTTGGGTGTTCCCGGCATGGATGGGCGCAGGGACCGTCGGAGTTACCTTCGTTCTCGACGGCCGCGCCGACATTCTGCCGACCGTCGATGACATCGCCGCCGTCGAGGCCTGGCTGGATGCGCGCCGCCCGGTGACCGCCAACCTCGTCGTTTTCGCGCCGGAGCCATTCCCCATCGATTTCCGCATCCGGCTGACCCCCGACACGGCCGACACCCGCGCTGCGGTGCTGGTCGAACTCGCCGATTGCTTTGCGCGAGATGCGCAGCCCGGCGGCACGATGTTTATTTCGCGCGAGCGCGAGGCCGTGTCGATCGCCGCGGGCGAGGCGTCGCATGAACTGGAACTGCCCGAACTTAACCAGACGGTGCCAGCAGGATCGCTGCCCGTGCTGGGCGAAGTGGAGTTCGTATGACGGCCGCCCCGTCGACCAGCCAGCTCGCGCCGCACAGCGCCGAAGCCTATCAGGCGCAACTCGCGGCCTTGCTGCCGCAAGGCCGCGCCTGGCCGCGCGAAGCAGACTCGACGCTGATGCGCCTGTTGCTCGCCGAAGCCGACGAGCTCGCGAGGGTCGATGGTCGCGCCGCCGACCTGCTCGAAGAGGTCGATCCGCGCACCACGCTTGAGATGCTGGGCGATTGGGAGCGCGTGGCGGGCCTGCCCGACAATTGCATCCCGGCGCCCGATTCGATCGCCGAACGCCGCGCCGCGCTGCTCGCCCGGCTGACCGGTCAGGGCGGGCAAAGCCGAGCCTACTTCATCGAGCTTGCAGCCGCGATGGGCTATGCCGTCACGATCGATGAATTCGGCCCGTTCGTTGCTGGCAGCCTCGCCGGGCAGGATCTGAATGGGGACGCATGGGTGCACGCCTGGCGCGTCAACGTCCTTCCGCCGGCTGTCGACACCGGCCAGGGCTTCACCATCACCTATTTCACGGCGGGCAGCGATGCCGGCGAGCGCTTGGCGGGCTTCGGCTCGCTCGATCTCGAATGCGTGATCAGCCGCGCGCGGCCCGCGCATTCGATCGTCCTCTTTTCCTACCCTGTCGAGCCAGAGCCGATCGCCTGGTTCGACTTCACGCTAGACTGAAAGGCTCATCATGCACCGGATCGATGGCCCCGGCCATATTGGCAACCGCTTCACCGAGGGCGATCCCTCGATCGGCCAGCGCGCCACGCGCGTTACTCAGGACTGGCTCAATAGCGTCCAGGAAGAGATCGCTTTCGTGATCGAGGAGTCAGGCCTCGAGCTCGACAAGGAGCAGACGACGCAGCTCTATGATGCGATCGTCGAACTGGTGTCGGGCGTCGTCGGCGATGGCAGTGGCGCTGTGCCGACAACACGGACGATCACCGCCGCGGGCCTTGCGACGGGCGGCGGTGATCTTGCCGCAAATCGCACGATCACCGTTGAAAAGGCCAGCGCGGCCGAAGTGGCCGCGGGCGTCAACGATACCAAGGCGATCACACCGCTCGCGCTTCAGGGCGGCGCGGGCGCCAGCCTGATGGCGGGCATCGGATACAAGACCATTTTCGGCCTGATCTTTCAGTGGGGCACTTATTCGGTCGGATCGAACAGCTCGGTCAATGTGACCTTGCCGACGACCTTTCCGACGATGTGCGTCCACGCGAACGTTGCCGGCGGGCGGCTCGATTATGGCGCCCAGGACAACAACCCGGTCGTCAGCGGCAAATCGGCGAGTGCGATCACCATTTTCAACGCTACCGACAGCGTCGGGGTGACCGGAACTTATCTGGCAATCGGTTTCTGAGGAGCGCGACATGGAACATTTCTTCAGCCCGTCGACCGGCGGCTTCTTCAACGAACTGACCCACGGCGCGCGACTTGTTGCCGAACCGCAGACCGAGGCGCAGATCAAGGCGCGCCGTCAGCCGAAATATCGGCCGAATCCCGAATGCCAGATCCCGGTCGACGCTGTCGCGGTCAGCCATGACCAATGGCAAGAGCTGCTCGTTGCCCAGGGGCGCGGCCAGATAATCGCCGTCAAGGCGGGCCGTGTCGTCGCGGTCGATCGCCCGGCCCCTCTGGCTGAAGAGCAGCTGGCGCAGATCCGCGCGCGCCGCGACCGCTTGCTCGCGGACACCGACATCATGGTGACGGTCCCCGACTATCCGATCACCGAAGATCAGCGCGCCGAGCTGGTCGCCTGGCGCGTCCTCCTTCGCGACTTCCCGGCCGAGATCGCGCCGATGCTTCCGGTCGAAACGGTGGAATGGCCCGTCGCACCGGGCTGGCTCGCGGACAAGGGCGTGCAGCTATGAGCCGCCGCAAGCAACCCGCGCTCGCAGTCCCGGTGACCGACGAAGGCGCGATCGCGCTCCTCGCCACCTACGGCGAGGTCGAGCGGGCGATTCGCGTATCGGCCGAGGAGGCCGACAAGATCGCCGCCGGCGCCAAGGCGCGACATGATGCCTTGGTCGCCGAATGTGCACCGCTTCAGCGTGAGCGCTTCGCCGCGCTGAAATCATGGTGGGAAGCCGGCGCCGCCGCGCGCATGGCCGGCAAGAAGCGCTCGGCCGAGCTCGCCGGCGCGAAGATCGGCACCCGCCTCGGCAATAAATCGGTGCGGCTTCCGCGCGGCACGAAGGTCGAGGCGATCGTCGAATATCTCCGCAGCCTCCGCTGGATGGGCTCCTCGCGCTTCGTTCGAGCGAAATATACGCTCGACAAGGATGCGCTCATCGCCGCTTGGCCCGAGGAAGCGGACACGCGCAGGGTCTTCGAGGCAAAGGGTGTCACCGTCGCCCAGGACGATGAATTCTTCATCGACGTCGGCCCGGCCGACGACACGGCGGGACGGTGATCACGCGTCCGATATACAAGCTGACGCACCGGGATATTCCCGGCGCAGCCATACATGGGTCGCAGGGGGATTGCGAGCGCTGGCGCGACAACATGGTCGCTGGCGGTGCGCGCTTTACGCTCTGGTATCTCGCCGTCGCGTCCGCGCCGAAAGATATGAGCGAGACGGCCTTCAAAATCGAACCCGCTCCTCGTTGCCAGTGCTGCGGTGAATTTATGATCTGGAAGCACAACGATAGCCTGACGACATGGGAGAATGGCCAAACCCGCTGCGCTCGTCATCACGATCGCAATCCGTGCGCGATCGAGGGTTGCAAGAGGACGACGGCCGCGCCGATCGGCGCCCGCGGACATGCGATCATTGATGCCGATCGCTGGCTCTGCGGGGAGCACTGGCGGAAATATGTGCCCCCGCGGTCCCGGCTTCGTCGAGCCTATCACGCGCACTTCAAACGCGCCAAGCGCAACCGATCTCCTTCGAATCCCGAAGGATGGACGCCGCGCCTCAATCGAAAATTCTGGCGCTTCTGGACTTATATCGTCGCACAGGCGCGCCGCCGCCACGAGGGCGGCTTCATCGACGAGGCAGAGATTGCCCGGCTCATGGGCTGGGATGTCGCCGAACCCGTTTAAGGGGGAGGCAACGGGCGCGCCAACGCCCGTCACCGCAGGGACTGGACCCCGCACCTCGCGATGCCGCGGCATCGCTCCGTTCCCCCGCCGGCCAGCCGGCAGGGGCTGCGTTAGGTGTATGAAGTGAACGAACTATTGACGCATCTGGAGCCTGTGGCTCCGACCCGGCCCGTCGCCGGTTACATCGGCGGAAAGAAGAAGCTGGCGCCGCGCCTGGTCGAGATCATCAATGCGACGCCGCACGATCTCTATGCCGATGTCTTCATGGGCATGGGCGGCGTTTTTCACCGCCGCGATCGCCGGCCGAAGGTCGAGGTCATCAACGATATCTCGCGCGACGTCGTCACGCTGTTCCGCATCCTGCAACGCCATTATCAGCAGTTCCTCGACGTGCTCAAATGGCAGCTCGCGAGCCGCGCCGAATTCGAGCGCCTAATGCAGGTCGACCCCGACACGCTCACCGATCTCGAGCGCGCTGCGCGCTTCCTCTATCTCCAGCGCCTCGCCTTCGGCGGCAAGGTCAACGGCCGCAACTATGGCGTGACCAGGACCGGCCCCGCGCGCTTCGACCTCACCAAGCTGATCCCGCTGCTCGAGGAAGCGCATGATCGCCTCGCCTCGGTCCATATCGAGCGCCTGCCGTTCGACCAGCTCATCAGGCGATACGATCGCCCCGGCGCGCTCTTCTATTGCGACCCGCCCTACTTCGGGAACGAGGACGACTATGGCGAGGGCATCTTCTCACGCGCCGATTTCGCCCGTCTGAGAGACCTCTTAGAAGCCGTTGAGGGTCGCTTCATCCTGTCGATCAACGACCGCCCCGAAATCCGTGAACTGTTCGCCGCGAGCGCGATCGAGGCCGTCGAGCTCGATTACAGGGTGAGCGGAAAGGTGACGCCGGCGCGCGAGCTGATCATCACTGGCGGTAAGGGCGCGACGGCGCTAAAGCCCGCCCATGAACGGCGGTGCTAGTGCTCCAGAACCTCTTGTCCGAGACTCCAGATGCTTTTGCCGCGCTACAACCTCCCCCTCCCGCAGGCGGGAGGGGGTCGGGGGGTGGGCAGCGGCACCGATCGCCCTCACTTCAGCAACCCCGGCAGCCCCATCTTCACCGCCAGCCCGACCACCAGCAGCGCCAGCATCCCGCGCACCGCCCAGTCGACCGCCGCCTTCCACGCGCTCTTCTTCGCGTCGCGCCACGCGCCGAGCAACTGGCGCAGATCGTCGATGTCGCCGCGCGCCGCCTCGTCGGCGAGCCCCAGCCGCGCGAGCGCCCGCCGCGCCCCCAGCTCGCTCGCCTCCTCGACCACCGCGCGCAGCAACGCCGCATCGGGCGCGCCGGCCACGCCTGTCCCCGCCAGCGCGATCAACCGCGCCAGCGCCTCTTCCTCGTCCATGTCGATTTCCTCACAAAAACCCCTCCCCCTGGGATGGGGGAGGGTTGCGCAGCCTTGGCAGCTTGCTGCCTAGGCGAAGCTGGGTGGGGGTGGGCCGTCGCCCGCGAACGCTACCCCACCCCCAGCAAAACCTTCTTCTCGTCCGCCGTCAGCCAGTCGGCCGCCGACACCTCGCGCCACAGCGCCATCCGGTCGGCGGCCATCGCCGGCACCTTGTTCAGATCGACGCGCAGTTCGGCTCCCTCGAACCACCCCGCCAGCCCCTGCGCCACCGCCCCCAATATCTTCGCGCACAGCGGCAGCACCGTCAGCCGCCACAGCGCGCGGTTTGCCTCGCGATAATTGGCATAGGTCGCGTCGCCCGGCAGGCCGAGCAGCATCGGCGGCACCCCGAACGCCATGGCAATTTCGCGCGCGCTCGCATCCTTCAGCGCCAGGAAATCCATCTCGGCGGGCGACAGCGACAGCGCCTGCCACTTCAACCCGCCTTCGAGCAGCAGCGGCCGCCCCGCATTGGCGCTCCCCGAAAAGCTCTCCGCCAGTTCCTCGCGCAGCCGCTCGACCTGCTCGGCCGACAGCGGCACCCCCTTGTCGCCGGGGTCGTGCACGAGCGCCCCCGACGGCCGCGCCGCATTCTCCAGCAACGCCGCATTCCATCTGGCCGCCGCATTATGCGCCGCGATCGCGCCCGCCGCCGCGCCCAGGCACCCCGCGCCATAATGATCGTCGAGCGGGTGCAGCGCCTTCACATGCACCACCGCGGGCCGCCCCGCGCCATCCTCGGCGGCCAGCACCACCGCCTCGCCCCCCGCCTTGTAGCGATAGGCGACGGGCCAGCCGCGCGCGTCGGCCTCGACCGTCACCCGCTCGGGGCGGAGCGCGAACAGCTCGGCGGGCGCCCCCGCGCCGTCGGTCAATATCTGCACATAGCCGTTGCCGTGGAGCAGCAATTGCGCCGCGAGCGTCTCGACCAGCCCCTGCCCGCCCGACGTCGCACCGACCAGCCGCTCCAGCGCCGGATCGCTCGCCTCCAACGGCGCCGAACCCGCCGCCTCGGCGACCAGCCGCACCGCCCGCTGGACGATCGCATTGGAAAGATACCCCTCGCGAACCTGCGCCTCGAACGACAAGGGCGCGGGCGCCGACCAGCTCCCATACACGCGCGACAATTGGGGCCGCGCAGCCCCCTGCGCAGCCTTCCGGCCAAACCAGTTCATGATGATCTCCCTACGCTGCGCCCTGGGCAAAAATCCACGTCACCCCGGGCTTGACCCGGGGTCCCGCTTCTATTTTCAAACCAGCACGTCGAATAAATCCAGCCAATCGGGATTGCCCCGTTCGATCAGCTCGAATTTCCATGCCCTATGCCACCGCTTGATCCGCTTCTCCTGCGCCATGCACAGCGCAATATCGTCGCCGCGCTCTGCCCAAACGAGGCGGTTCAACCCATAGCGCGCGCAAAAATCCGATCCCTCGCCGGTGCGGTGCTGATGGATGCGCGCTGCAAGATGCGTCGTTACGCCGACATAGATTGTCCCGCGATACCGGTCGGCCATCATATAGACCCAGCCGCCCTTGCGTTCGCGTTCCATTGTCCGAGTCTCGAAAAAGCGGGACCCCGGGTCAAGCCCGGGGTGACGATTGGAGGCCATTCGCCACGGCATTTCAGCCGAGAAAGCGCCAGTTTGGACAGGATTCACACCCTCGCCAAAGCCTCCCCACCCCCACCCACGTCACCCCGGGCTTGACCCGGGGTCTCGCTTTCCAGCTAGCAACAAGCTCAAACCACCCGCACCCCCGGCGCCCGTCCTTTCGCCAACCCCTCGCGCAGCGCCGCGACCGCCCACACGCACGCATCGGCCCGATCCGGCGACCTCCCCGGCCCCGCATAGCCGCCGCCGATCTGCACCCCGCAAAGCTCGTCCTCGAGCGCCGCGAACGCCCCCGCATGGACCACCTGCCCGCGCTCATAGGCGAGCGCCACCGGTTCCGCCCGCCGCGCCTTGCCGACGCTCGCGTGAACCGCGCGCACCGGCAGCGTCACATCGGCCTGCGCGAGCACCGCGGCGACCATCTCGCCGCCCATATTGCTCTCGGCGACCACGCGGTCGGCGTTCCAGCGCGCCGCGGCGCTTGCCACCGCCTGCGCCCAGACGTGCGGCGCGGCCTTTTCGACGCTCGCATCCTCGACCACCGCGACGCGGCCGTCGCGCAGCAGCGCCGCGACGACGATCCCGCACGCATCGCCCCGCCGCGTCGCGGGCGGATCGACGCCGATCACGACGCGCACGGGCTTCGCCGCCGCGTCCGCATCGACGCGGCAGCGCTCGATCAGCGCGCGGCTCCACAGCGCGCCCTCGACATCCTCCAGCAGCTCGCCGTCGAGCTCCTGCCGCCCCAGCGGCGTGCCGCCATATTGCGCGATCATGTGCGCGACGAAGCTCGCGGGCAGGTGCGGGTTTTCCGACGTCCGCCCCAATGTCGTCACGCATCCCGGCACCGCCTCGACCTTGCGCATCAGCGGCACCGGGCGCGGCGTCGTTGTCACCAGGACGCGCGGCGTGTCGCCCAGCCGCATCCCCAGCATCAGATTGTCCCACGCCGCCTCGCCGCGCTGCCCCCATTTGGCCAGTTCGTCGCACCAGGCCGCATGATGTTCGGGACCGCGCAAATTCTCGGGCGTGCCCGCCGAATAGAGCGTCGCGATCGCGCCGCTGTCGAAATGCAATTGGCGCATCCGCTCGCGCCATTTGGGCCCTTCGTCGGTGCGCGCGACGCCGAGCAGCCCGCTCGGCCCCTCGATCATCACGCGGATGCCGTCGGCCTCGTTCGCGGCGACCAGCGCGATCCGTGCGCCGGGCACGCTGCGCGCAACCTCGCTCACCCATTCGGCGCCCGCGCGCGTCTTGCCGAACCCGCGCCCGGCGCGGATCAGCCACACCGGCCAGTTGCCCGGCGGCTCGCGCTGCCCGTCGTGCGCCCATTGATACCAGCGGTCGTGCAGTTCCTGCACATATTTGCGCGGCATGTCGCGCAGCAGCTTTCCGCGCTCTTCGGCTTCCAGTTTGAGCAAGCGGTCGAGGATCGTCTCGCCTTCGCGCAGTTCCAGCCGCGCGGCCCAGCGCTTCGTCACCGCTCCTTTCCTTTCGGCGCGGCGCGTTGCGCCTCGATGATCGCGATGCGCCGCAGGATCTCGGCATCGGTTTCCTCGGCGCTCGGCCGCGCATGGATGTTCAGCCGGACGCGCTTGGCGCGCCCGCCCTCGACGCTCGCGCGGTGTTTCGCCATCACGTCCATCGCCTGCGCGACCGTCATTGCGCCGACGGGCGGCAACGGCGTGCCGTCGTCGCCGCCGTTCAGTTTCTCGATCGTGTCGATGGCGCGCTCGACAAGCGCCATTTCCAGCCGCGCATAACCGCTTTCGAGCGCCGCCTGCCACGCGTCGGCAAATTCGCGGTCGACGCGGCGCAGCTTGTACGCCGCCGAATGGGCAAATCCCGCAACCGCGGCGGCATGGCGCACGTTGCAGCATTCGCCCAGCACCTCGATGAACAGCCGCCGCTGCGTTTCGCCGATCTCGCGGAACCGCGTCACGCATTCGCCCCGCACCAACGCGCGCGGGCAGTCGCCCTTGCACTCGCCGCCTGTGTCCGATGCCATCGCCCGCCCTCCAAAAGCAATCGGGCCGCGCGCCCCGAAAGGCGCCGGCCCGAATCGCAATTCTTCATGATGCGACACTTGTGGCGTATATGTAGTTTACAAACCCGCCTACCAGCCAGTGAGGTAACGAACCGCAGAAACAAGCCCCACAACGAATGATCCGGCGACGAAGGCAGCGGCTAGCCAAAACTCAATCGCCAAGGCTCGGGCTTTCCATTTTGGTTCGTGGTTCATTCGGGGATGGTGGGCGCACGATGTTTTTTAGGAAAGGGCTATTTGACGGGTCTCATTTGAATAGCGACAGTAACATTAGAAGCCGTCGTCACCCAATTCGCGACATCGTGGCAAACCCAGTGCATCAGTTCGAGAATTTCCTGATACTTTGCAGACGGCCCCCGGTCGAAAATAGGTTTGTGATGAGCGATGCGGTTGCGCCATTTGCGGACTATCTCAATCCGATCATAAACATCTTGCCGTTCCATAGCGTTGGGCAGATTTGGAAACGCGGATTTTATACCGGGCGCCCAAACCACTCGGCCAAAACGCTTGGTAAGCAAATGCTGCCAGAAACCAAAGGATAGCTCCGACACCAAGTGATGGCAGGTCAAATTCTCTTTGTGCCGTTGGCGCCCCTCGGCCAAAAGCTGGGAAAATTCCTCTTGGCGCTTAGGCTCAAGATTTCCGATAATTGCCCTATTTTCGAACCATTGCTCCCCATACCGATCAATCAAATGCTCATGGATTGCATTGCGGACTGCTATTTCAGCAAAATGGAGAGGGAGGTAAAACGCCTCACAAAGCGCGCAATTCCAGAGGTATAGGCGAAATGCATCCTCGCGGCTCCCTGACGCGGCTGGCAGAAAGCGATCAATGCGATCATCATGCACCGCTCGAAGAATTGCGGTAAGCTGAGCCGCATTCGGCTCGGGCGGTAGTTGCATGTTAGTAATTTCCGGCTATATAGATTGCGTGAGCTGTGGTGAGGTATGTGCGTAAAAGCCCCCTCCCATGGACGAGATCAGAGGGTGGGCCGTTCACGCGGCGCCACCCTCAATCTTTTTATCCGCAATCGATTTAGCAGGCTTGTGCTTCACCAGCTTCCCTAGACGCTCGTCGAAGTGCTTGGGATCGTCGTCGGTTTCTAGGTCGCGCGCGGCTTCCTTGAACTTGTCGAGTTGCTTCTTATCGCCCATCGGATGGCCCCCCGCCGATCAAATCGTCAATCATTGCGTCCGTTAAAGGTGGGTTCGGTGCCATCGGAGAATTTTCGTCATCATCGTCAGCAGGTTCTGATGCTGGCGCTGGCTTGCCAGAGGGCTTAAAAGTGCGGTTTGGATACCACTCCTTAAGGCCCCAAGTCCCGCGAGAGATTTTTACCACGTCGCCAACTTGATTGAAGCGGCGGGTCAACACGGAGCCAATAGTGTTTACGGGATCAACGGAACTCATTGCCAAGCCGCCAGCTTTCAATTCTCGCGCAATCTCGGGATTGCCCATCGCTCGCTTTCGAATCGATAGAAGCTTCTTTGTGGCATCGACAATCGACATACCCAGGAATAGCCCCGCCTCATTTTCGACAGCGGTATCCGGTGCATCCTCACCCGAAAGCGGCTGACCCGCGCCCACTGTTTGAGAAGGCTTGAGACCGCTCAACTTCTCAAGAGTCCGAATGGTCGCGTCAATTTCTGCGCGTTGGGATCGAAGATCGGCCAAAACGGCCTCATACGAGGTTTTTGGCGCATTATCGGTGGTCATTTTCTTGACTCCACAAACCTATTAGGCTAGTGAGGGAGCCGTCCTCGCGATGCGAGGATCGCGAAGACGGCTATGCCGGACATCGCCCTGACATCAGGGTTCAGCCGAACCCCTCAGGTCATCTCCTCATCGTCATCTTCGTAACCTCCGCAAGTCTTGGCCTGAGACCGGCTATGTGGAAACAACACCGGGGACTCCACTCCCCGGTGTTGTTGTATCTGACACAGATGATCCATTCATGCAAGCGCAAGAATCTCGCACACACTCACGCTGCTTGGATTTAACCAATTTCCCGGTGTTTCCGATGTGTTCGCGAAAAAAACACGTAATTTCGTGCGTCACGGAATCTCGCGGCTAAATTTTGGAGGCGCCTTTTTTCTATGAATCATTGCAGCGTGTTTTAATTGAACGCCGTTTTGTCCGCCATCGTTGGTTGCGCTGAATTGATTGGCTGTCATTAGCAGGTGGTTTTTCGCGTCGGGGGCGAACGTTTTCACCCTTCGACGTGAGGCCTTGCGTAAGTGAGGCGCTTGCCAACGATACCCCGCACCGCTTCGATAGCCCGACCGCGATCATCAATGCCGTTCGCTTCGCGGGTGTTATAGCGGAACTCAAATTCAGCCAGATAGCGGTGCAAATGCTGCTCGCCACAGTGCTGATAGACGCCCTTCATGCCGCGTTTGAAAATCGAGAACGCGCCTTCGACGGTGTTCGTGTGAATGGTGCGGTCCTGATAATCGACATACTGGCGCGCGCCGTGAAGCGTCGTGCCATGCTCGGCAAAGTCGCGGCCAATCTTCTTATACATCTTGGCTTCGTCGGTCATCAAACGGGCTTCGCGGGCGATGTTGTTGAGAACGATCGGATGGATTTGCTCGGCGCGGAACTTGTCGAAGGTGAACGAACGCATGGTGCCGCTGTCGCGGTCCACGAGCGCCAGAACGCCGAACTTGTGGGCCGTGCCAGCCTTCGCACCGCGACGGCCCGACTTGACGCCGAAATAGGTTTCATCGACCTCCACAGCGCCGCCGCCATTGCCGAACGGGGTGGCCAGATCGCCCGAGCGCATGGCTTCGCGGATACGGTGGGCGAGGAACCATGCGGTCTTATACTGGACCTCCAGAACGCGGGCGAGTTGATGGGCGCTGATACCCTTCTTGCTCGACGCGATCAGGTGAACGGCCTGTAGCATCTTGTGGAGCGGCATACGGGCGTGCTCGAAAACAGTGCCGACCTTGACGGTGAACTGCTTGCGGCACTCGCCACATTTTTTGAGGCCGTGACGGACGACGCCCTCGGGGTTCTTCTTGCTCGGCTTCGAGCGGACACCCGACAGGTCATAGACGCGACCGCCGACGACGCCGCAATGCGGGCAGACTACGCCGCCAGCCCAAACGATGCTTTCCAGATGCTCGAAAGCCTTGGCTTCGTCGTGGAAATAAGGGGAAGAAAGAACCGACATGGTGATGTGCTCCGTTGATGCACATTCTATAGCCGATCTGGTTGGGTTTGTAAACTACATATACGCCACACTTGTGCCATATCAGCGTGACGATGTCAATAGAAAATAACCTATATGGTTACTCGTTCACCATCGCCGCTAGTCGCGCGGGGCGTGGTCGCGCGCGATCTCCTCGGGCGACAGGCGCAGGAAGCGCGCGGCATTGTTATAGAATATGTCGCGCCGCTGCTCGGCGGTCAGGAAGGGTGCTTCTTCGATCGACGCGACGCTTTCGCCGATGATCCCCGGCCACTGCATCTGGTCCGATCCCCACATGATCCGCTTGCCGAACCCGGCATCGACCATCCGTTTCAGATGGTCGTAAAACTGCGCGCGCGGCGCCATCCCGACATTGGCCGAAATATCGACGTACAGATTGGGGTGCGCGTACATCATCGCGATCATCTCGTCGACCAGCGGCGAGGCATAATGCATGACATAGAGGCGCAGCTTCGGATGCGCGTGCAGCACCGCCTCGAGCTGGAAGGGAGAGGTCAGGCTGGCGCGATAGCTTTCATATCCCGGAAAGCGCGCGGTCGCCGGCGGCCCTTCGCCCAGGTGCAGCCCGACCGGAATGTCCCTTGCCTCGGCAAAGGCCCAATATGCCTCCCACTGCGGATCGTCGGCGCGGATACCGCGATATTGGGTAAAGCTTTCGCCGAGCACCGCGAGCCGCCCTTCGTCCGCGAGCGCGGTCAGCGTTTCGACGCTCACCGGCTCCGACGCGCCGAACCCCAGTGCGGGCACGATCAGGTCGGGCGCCGCGGCGCGCCATTTCGCAACGCTGTCGGGATCGCCCGACGTCACCGCGCGGCGGATATTGACGCGCCGCATCGCGGCGATGCTCTCGTCCATCAACGCGGCGTCGGTCGCGGGCGCGGCGATCGGCGCGGCGCAGCGCGACAGCTCGACGGGATCGAATGCGTCGCGCGGGTCGACCGTCGGGATCGGCACCCCGCTGCTCCCCGGACAGATGCTCGCCCCCGCGACGAAATCGACCGTATAGGCGTGCGCGTGCATGTCGATGACCGGCGCCCCGGCCTGCTGCGCGGCGGCAGGCGAGGCGGCAAAGAACAGCAACGGCAACAGCTTGTGCATGGCGGGCTCCCTCGACCCGTCCATAGCGCAGGCGCGGTGAAAGCCGAAGGAAATCCGGCATATGGGGCGCGGGCGGCCGCCTCCCCACACGCCCCGCCAGCCCGATCCTAGGGTCCTGACCCTAGATATTCCCCCGCACCGAAAAGGAGAAGATCGGCCCGATCATGCGGTTGCGGTCCTCGACGAAGGCGATCGGGCTCGCGCCGCGCACGCCGGTATAGACGGTGCGGTCGCGGCGCGAGCGCGCGTTCAATATATTCGCCACCGTCGCGCGCACCGTCAGCCCCAACACATCCTTGTGCTCGACAAAGACGTCGGCGAACACGGGCCCTTCCCATATGCGGTCGACCTCCTGCCGGCGATAGGCGGGCTGGTTGTGGCTGTAATTGGCATTGGCGCCCCACGCCCAGTCGCTGCCCGGAATATCGTGGCGCAGCGCCGCCTCGATCACCGTGTCGGTAAAGCGGTTCCACTGCCGTTTCTCGCCGGTGAAGGGATCGCGCAGCGACGATTTCTGGAACAGGAATGTCGTGTCGAGCTTCATCCCCTTCAGCCCCGCGGGGTCGAGGTTGAAGGTCGACGTCCAGTTCACCGCCCCCGCGGTCGACTTGGCGATGTTGCCGACCGCCTCGCCATCGCCGACGGGGATGATGTCGACGCGGTCCTCGACGTCGCGATAGATGAAGATCAGCTTGGTCGATCCCCACGGGCCGATCTTCTTGTTGATCTCGCCCTCGACGCTCCAGTCCTGCTGCGGGCGCAGTTCGTTGTTGCTGACATTCTGGTTGCCGTCGTTAAGGAAGGCGCGCGCGAGAAAGTCGTAGAAGGACAGTTGCAGCACGCGCCGCCGCAGTTTGAGCGACGCGTCGAAATCGCTCGCCGGCGCCCAGGCGAGCGTCAGCGACCCCTTGGGCCGGAAAAAGCTGCGTTGCAGGCCGTTGACGCCCGTCTGCACGATCGTCGAATGTTCGGCGCCCGCGGTCAGCTGGAACGACAGCTTGTCGGTCAGCTTGCGGCCAAAGCTCAACAGCCCTTCATAACGGTCCTCTTTCACGCCGCCGGTGCCGCCCTCGAACGGCACGTCGATGAAGCGTCCCGACGGGTCGAGCACGGCGATCGACGCGACATTGTCGAGCGTGTTGAACGCCGCCTCGCCCGACAGCTGCCAGTCGCCGCCCAGCATCCGCCATTGATATTCGCCGCGCGCGATCGTCTCGCCAAGGTCGCCCGTTTGCGCGAAACGGTCGCCGGTCACGGTCGACCCGTCGGCGGGGGTCGTCACGACTTCCAGCGCATAGGGCTCGCGCGAGAAACGGCGCAGCCCGATCAGCTTGAGCTTCCCCGGCCCGGCCCCGAACTGGTAATCGCCGCCCAGCTCGTAATTCCAGCTGTCGGATTTCTCGCGGACGGTGCGAAAGCGGTCGGGCAGGCCGGGCGCGACGCGCAGCCCGTCTTCGCGATAGCGATCATATTTGCGTTGGTAATGGCCGCCGAAATTGGCGACCGTGTCGCCCGCGGGGTCCCAGGTGATACGGCCGGCGAGCTTGGGCGTGTCATAATGCGTGTCCCAGACATCGTCGCGCCGCTCGACGACATCGCCCGCGCCGTTGCGGATCAACGTCAGCCCGCCCGCGCCGCTGCGTGCCGACTCAAGATTGCTCAGCGACGCCTCATATTCGACCTCGCCGCTGCGCCCGCGCAGCGAAATGTCGCCGCGCGTCAGCAGGGGGTCGGTGTGGTGCGCGCGAAACTGCGGCCGCCACGAAAACTGGCCCGACAGCCCGCCGGCGCGATAGATGATATTGGCGACCTGTCCCGACAGGCCGGGAATGTCGAGGCTCGCGCCGTCGACGACCTCGATGCGTTCGACATTGCCCGCGGGGATGCGCGACAATTGGGTGAACATGTCGTCGGCCTTGTTCGACGGCCGCTCGCCGTTGAACAGCACATTGCCCGTCGCCTGCCCCAATCCGCGCAGCTGCTCGTTGTCGCGGATCGTGAAACCGGGGACCTGCGCCAGCATGTCATAGGCATTTTTGGGGGCGTAGCGCGCGAAATCGGCGGGGGCGAAAACCTGCCGCGTCAGGCCGCTTCCCGCGGCGGCGGGCGTGCCTTCGGCGGGCGGAATATCGCCATTCGCGGCCGCTTCCTGCGCGAGCGCCGTCATCGACGCCGTGGCCGATGCGATCGCGCCGGCCATCAGCGCCAACCGCGTTGCGCAGCGCCTGTCCCGCCCGAGGCCGGAACCGGCGATTGAACTGCACATTGTCTTTATTCCTTGCCGAAGAACGGGGATGGCGCGCGCTGCCCGTCGCGCGCGCCAATCCCAAATGCCCTTCGACCAATGCGCGCCGCCGTTCGTCCAATGGCCGAACGACAGGGCGAGCAAGACGAAACCGCGATGCCGGCGCTTGCGGAGGAAATTACGCGGCGATCAGCACGCCGCGATAGGCGCTGTCCTCGAACGCGCGCCCGGCGCCCTTGGCGACGCACATCAGCGCGTCGTCGGCGACCACGACCTGCATCCCCGTCGCGCGCGCGATCGCCTGGTCCATCCGGCGCAACAGCGCGCCGCCGCCGGTCAGCGTGATGCCCGCGTCGATGATGTCGGCCGACAGTTCGGGGGGCGTATTCTCGAGCGCCGCCATCACCGCGGCGACGATCTGGCCGACGGGTTCGGCCAGCGCGTCGGCGACTTCGGCCTCGGTCACCTGCACTTCGGCGGGGCGGCCGTTGACGAGGTCGCGGCCCTTGACGCCGATGACGATCCCCTCGTCCTCGGGGGCGGTGGCGCAGCCGATCGCCAGCTTGACGCGCTCGGCGGTCATTTCGCCGATCATCAGATTATGTTTGCGACGGATGTGCGAGGCGATCATGTCGTCCATCTTGTCGCCGCCGACGCGCACCGAATTGGCATAGGCGATGCCGCCGAGCGAGAGCACCGCGACCTCGGTCGTGCCGCCGCCGATGTCGACGACCATCGCGCCCATCGGGTCGGTGACCTGCAGCCCCGCGCCGATCGCTGCGGCAATCGATTCCTCGATCAGCTGCACCGACACCGCGCCGGCGTTGGTCGCGGCGTCGCGGATCGCGCGGCGCTCGACCATCGTCGAGCTCGACGGGACGCAGATGACGACATGGCTGCGCTGGCGAAAGCGGCTCGCGCCGCCCAGCGCCTTGTCGATGAAATGCTTGATCATCTGTTCGGCGACGTCGATGTCGGCGATGACGCCGTCGCGCAAGGGGCGGATCGCCTGGATATTGTCGGGCGTCTTGCCCATCATCAGCTTCGCCTCGTTGCCGACGACCTTGACGCGGCGCACCCCGGCGCGCGTCTCGAGCGCGACGACCGACGGCTCGTTCAGGACAATTCCCCGATCCCTGACATAAACAACAGTGTTAACGGTCCCCAGGTCGATCGCCATGTCGTGCGATGCCGAGGAAAAACGGTGAAAGAAGCTCATTGGCGGGGGTGGACCCTTCGATTTTGGACAGGTGGATCGGGCCGCGGCCCCCTTTACCCTCCCGCGACACCAGTCGCCTGCGGGCTTGTGGCGGCGGCGCGTGCGCGTCAACTGTGGTGGGCGTCGGACCGGTGGTTTCTCAGGCCCGAACGAGGTTAATGCGCCTTCCGTCGCGCTCCAGCCACCCCTCGCCGCGCGAATCGCCCGGCTATTCGGCCGTGTTGCCGACGATGAACTTCAGGCCGCGCAGCCCGACGACCGCGTCGCCCGAACAGACCGGCGCCGCGATCAGCCGCATCCAGCGCGGCTCGGCGCGGTCGGGCCGGATCTCGACGTCGATGGTGAAGCCGCGCCGGTGACGGATCGCGTGCGCGCGCAGCCGCTCCATCGCCGCGCGCGAATTTTCGGCATAGAGCGCGACCGCGTCGCCGCGCGCCACCTCGGCGCCGCGCGCGATGCCGAAAATATCGTAAACCTCGCCCGACCAGCTCAGCCGGTTGTCGGACAGCCGGCATTCCCACTGGCCGATGCGCGGGTGGAGCGGCTGCCCCGCCGCGATCGCGTCGACAATGTCCGCCACCGCGTCGAGCCGCGCGCCGCCCTCGAGCTGCCCCAGCGCGAAATAGCGCTCGCGCTCGAAAAGCGGCCAGCTGTGCCGCAGCGGCAGGGGGTCGGTATAGGCCATCGATCCTGTTGGTGCTTTCCCTCGGTTCATCCTGTTTAACCCAACAAGTTTGGAAAGTCTTAATCTTCCGCGACCGACATGGCGCCATGTCGATTTCCGCCTTTCTCGACGAACCGGCGCTCAGCGCGGGCAGTCGCAGCAGTGCTCGCCGCAAATTGCGGCTCGAGGTTCAGGGTGTCCAGGACGGCGTTGGAATAGCCGCCCTCCTCCACGATATATCGACAAGCGGGCTGCTCATCGAAAGCGAGGCGGCGCTGGCGATCGGCGAGCCGATCGACCTCGAACTGCCGCACGCCGGTCCGGTTGCCGCCAAGGTCATCTGGACCAATGGCCGCCTTTTCGGCTGCCGCTTCGACACCCCGATCTCGCAGGCGGCGCTGAGTGCGGCCGAGCTGCGCAGCGCGGTCGGCACCGATCTCGGCGCCGGCCTCGGCAACGACGCCCAGCCTTCGCCCGAAGCGTTGCAGTTCGGGTCGCGGCTGCGCCAGCTGCGCGTCGTCAAGGGGCTGAGCCAGTCCGATGTCGCGCAGCGGCTCGGGGTGCGGACGCCGTCGATATCGGGTTGGGAAAAGGGGCGCGCGCGTCCGAAGCCCGACCGGCTGGCGGCGCTGGCCGAACTGCTCGGCGTGTCGCTCGCCGAACTCGAAGGCGCGCCCTCGCCCGACAGGCTGCACGACGTGCTCGACCGCTGCCGGAAAGAAATTGCCGCGGCGGCAGGGGTTGGCATCGACCTCGTACGGATCCGGATCGACCTGTAGCGCCGACGCGCGTACAATCGCGCGGCGTTCGCCCCCGAACGCTTCGGCCCATCGCGCCCGCGGGGCGTCGAAGCGCATCACGCTGGCGCATGAAGCAATTCTCTTGTGTATAAATCTGACGCCAAGACGCCGCCGCGCGTCATTTTCGTTCGATCCGATAACATTTTTTTAACTGTGCGCAGCCGACATATGTCCCCCATGTCTATCCCCGGATTCCTCGAACAATCGTCCGCGACGGCCGACCAAAGGTTCAGCGCGCGCCGCAGGCTCAGTCTCGTAGCGCAGGGCGTCAAGGAAACGGGCGCGGGAATCGAGGTCCTGATCCACAATATCTCCGAAACCGGGTTGCTCGTCGAAAGCGACATGCGGCTTGCGGTCGGCGAGCGGATCGAGATCGAACTGCCGCACGCCGGGGCGATCCCGGCGCGCACCATCTGGGCCAGCGGCCGGCTGTTCGGCTGCGAATTCGAATCGCCCGTCTCGCCGGCAACGCTCAGCGCGGCGGAGCTGCGCAGCGCGGTTGGCGCCGACCTTCATTTCGACAGCGACGAACCCTCGCCGCTCGCCGAGCGCTTCGGCGCCCGCCTCCAGCGGCTTCGCGCCGCCAAGGGGCTGAGCCAGGCCGAACTCGCCGACCGGATGGGCGTCAGCGCGCCGTCGATCTCGGGTTGGGAAAAGGGGCGCGCGCGGCCCAAGAACAACCGCATCGCGGCGCTCGCCGAACTGCTCGGCGTGCCCGTGTCCGAACTGCTCGGCGACCCGGCTCCCGAACGGCTGCAGGACCTGATCGACCGCAGCCGCGAACAGATTGCGCGCGCGCTCGGCACCGCGTCCGAAAAGGTGCGGATCGTCATCGAACTCTGACCCCGGCCGCCGCGCTTGCCTCGCTCGACAAGCCGCGGTAAACGGCTGCTCCCCGCGCACGGAGCCCGAACAATGGACAAGACACCGACAGCAACGCCGCACCGCCTTGCCGCCGTGAAAGATCTTGTCCATGTCTGCCCCCGCTTCGATCACCCTCGCCCGTCTCGGTTGGACCGCGCCTGACGGCCGCGCCGTCCTTTCGGACCTCGACCTTCAGTTTCCACGCGAACGCACCGGCATCGTCGGGCGCAACGGCGTCGGCAAATCGACGCTGCTGCGCCTGCTGACCGGCGATCTGCGCCCGACCGCGGGCAGTGTCGCGATCGGCGGCACCATCGCCATCGTCCATCAGGATGTTCAGGTGGCGCCCGACGCCACCGTCGCCGACCTGTTCGGCGTGCGCGAAGCGCTCGCGCTGCTCCGCAGGGCAGAGGCGGGCACCGCGAGCCTCGACGACATCGCCGACGCCGACTGGACGCTCGAGGCGCGGCTCGACGAGGCGCTCGCCGGCGTCGGGCTTGCCGCGCTCGCCGCCGACACGCGGCTCCTGTCGCTGTCGGGCGGGCAGCGGACGCGCGCCGCGCTTGCGGCCGCCATCTTTGCGCAGCCCGATTTCCTGCTTCTCGACGAACCGACGAACAATCTCGACCGCGACGGGCGCCGCGCCGTCCGCGACCTTCTCGCGAACTGGACCGGCGGCGCGATCGTCGTCAGCCACGACCGCGAATTGCTCGAGGAAATGGATGCGATCGTCGAACTGACCGGCAACGGCGCGGCGCGCTACGGCGGCGGCTGGAGCGCCTATCGCGCGCGCAAGGCGGTCGAGGACGCGGCGGCCGACGCCCGGCTCGCCGCCGCCGAAAAACAGGCCGATCTGGTCCGCCGCCAGGCGCAGGCCGCGACCGAGCGCCAGGACCGCCGCGATGCCGGCGGGCGGCGCAAGGCG
>Ga0208794_1000437_pt1 | contig 27781 bp, 30 predicted proteins | sample 32_taG_FD_184106 | JGI IMG/M metagenome (GOLD analysis project Ga0208794, IMG submission 184106) | Marine viral communities from the Gulf of Mexico - 32_GoM_OMZ_CsCl metaG (SPAdes) (version 2) | ecosystem: Environmental > Aquatic > Marine > Oceanic | place: Atlantic Ocean: Gulf of Mexico... | reverse complement strand
CGTCTAGCACATAGTTAACAAAGTCATACAGCTTGCTAGGCAAGGTTAACAATGCAGCTTTAAACCTGTCGCACAAAGTTGACGACGAGGTTAGTACTAGGTTTGAAAAATCACTTGGTTTACTTGGTGATGGCATAGTGCTTGTTATTACCAGTTATGTCGACACGCCCAATAGCGTGGAGTAGTGGGGTCTTTGGCCGTTGAACAATTATGTCTGGCCTTAAAATTAGCTCTTCGTTTTTCATTCTTATGTTTTAGAAAGTCGCTGTATCCAACAGCCCCAAAGTGAACCACGCGAATCTTTCCCTTCTTATCTCTTACAAAGACAGTGTACTTCTTTTTAGCAGGAGTAACTCCCTTGATCTTTCTTGGTCGGCGCAGTGTTACTTTCCTGCCCCTCCACTCCGCTTGCTGTCCTTTTCCTTTAGTCGCCACTTTCTATCTCATGCTCCAAATTAACAATAACCCTGAGTGCATCCTTAACGAAAAGGCGCGACTCAGGGCTTGCGTTTACTGCGTCTTTAAATCCTTTAGGATGTACCTCGATCAGAGTCTTCGACGAGTTCAGTTTCCTCGTCACGCACCCGCTCATGGGGATGACAGATAGCATCAGCGATAGCCGAATCAATGTAGTCCATTTTGTCTTCACGCCTTCTCTGTGCTTCTGATTTTCTAATTACATCCTCTAGCTGATCAGCCAGACTTCGCAGGGCTGGTATAGCCCTAAGTATGGCTAACAGAATGCTCACTCAGCAGAACTAGCTTTGGCTGCTTCCTCGCTTTTCTTAACTCCATGACGAAGAAATATTGCAAGAAGACTTGTCACCCCGATGTTCAGGGCAGCACTAAGCTCGATCTCCCCAGAAAGGTAGGCTCCAGCCGCAGATAAAATTGCCGCGACTCCTGTCATAACTGTTTTTGACTTAAACATTTTACTCTTTGTTTTTTATTAACCTAACCAACTTGATACAGACATAAGCAAGCATGACACAACTAATAGCCAGCTTAACCCCTATATCAATATGCTCTACAAAATGATTGCCCACCCCCAGAACACTTGCTCCTATTATCTTTATGTCGTCGAAACTCATTGTTCATTTCTAGTTCTGGAAGTGTAGGCACGCTGCCTATTCAGTGGCAGTTTCTTCAGGCATCGCGATGTTTGCACCGCAATCGTTTTTGCAGTCTTTTTCTACTGACTGCAAAAACTCCGCTAATGATTGAGCGGCCTGCTGGATGGCTTGATGATCTCTAGCTGGTAGTGATGCCATCTGTGACGCGTTAAACAATACTTGCAACTGTTGTTGCGCCTCTTGGAACTTATTTTTTTCGTCCATACGCGTGGATATTTTATATAAAAGCTACTGCTAGTACAAGTATACTATGCTGCTACCTGTTATACTATTTTTTACACTCACCCTTGCAAGTATCCTCAAAGCAGTCTTTGTTCGTACACATTAGACCTTCTTTCTCTTGGTGTTCTTTCTTTTGGTGTTCGCAACCCTCCTTGGCTTGCCCGCTGGCTGACCAAGACGCTTCTTCTCCCCTATCTTCTTCTTCTTCTCAGAAGCCGACATCTCCCCGCTAGTCTTCGGGGTAGAAGCATTCACGCGCTTAGACGGGCGGCAGTATGGAGTTCCGCGCTTCTCGCCCTTCTTCCTTCCACAAGGCTTCCCAGTTCGTACATCGACCCACTTCTCCAAGTGCCAGCGGCGCAGACCACCAGAGTAAGCCATTACGACCACCTACCTCCCTTTTCCTTATACCACTTAGCGGCATAAGAGTTAGAGTAAGCTGAAGGGTGAATCTTGTACTTCTTCTTAGCCTCGGACTGCGCCCTTGACCAAAGAGAAGGATTACTCGGCTTCGGCTTCTTCTGAGCTTTCTTCTTCGCCGCCATCAGATGACTCCTCCGCTGTAGCTTCTTCCTCCACCGCTGGAGCCTCCTCGGTTTCTTCCTCGCTAGACTCCTCCGATGGGGCTTCCTCACTCTCCTCATCTGGGAGGTTCTCGTAGCCGTCACCGATTGTCATGCTTGCGAAGTCAGGCTTAACCCTGTCCTCTGGCGCAGCAACAGGAGCCGTTAGCTGATTGGCGATCCGAGTCTGCAATTCCAGATACCAGCCTTGCGAGCCAAGCACTCCTTCAATGAATGCCTCTGCCCCTGCCTCAAACTCTTCAAGGTCTTGGCATGGTACACTTATACGCTCATCCTTGTAGGCAGATTTGCCCGATTCTTGATCCGTGGCTGTTATGCCTAGAATCACACTACAGACCTTAGTTGGAGTTGGGTCAGCCGACTCACAACTTACGTCCCATCTTGTTACATCGTATTTAATGTTAGCCATAATTATTTATCTCTCGTCATAGGCATTAGCAAAGGGCCGCGCCAATTAGCTGGCACAACTAAGTCCTCTGTCTTGCTGCCAAAATCAAAAATACTTTTCTCTTCTTGTGATGGGTGGGCTGGAAAATACTCTACGTCCAGCCCCCCGAAATCCACTTCAAGGCTTTTGATATTCTGACACCCACTCCCCACCCAAATGGTGAATATGCTGAGTGCGATTATTGTTATCCATCGTTTCATTTTCTTGTCCTTGGTCTTCCTCGTTTTGGTTTATCTACAATCTCTACCTTTTGTGGCTCAGGGGCTACGGGTATTTCCATCGTCCCTACAAACTGAGGATCGCCGCCTTTAGGAAGATATGGTTCACCACCATTTTTGGGCAGCGATTTTTCTACCACTAGGTCTTTCAGTTTCTCGTTGGGTACGACCATCTTGGTTCTCCTGTCACTCATGTATAGCGTGGTTGACCTTATCCCAACGCGAACTATCCGCGCCTGTCTTCCACTAATGTAGAGAACCTCGTCTGCTCGCCAATGCGATCCAAAGCAAACGCCAATACCCGCCACTAGATTCATCACCGTGTCCTTGAGGAACAGCATCACCACGGCGGCTACCAGCAGCCATGCGTATTCCCCGACAAGGTTCTTGGCCACGCCCTCCATGACCTCCTTGTTTGCTAGTTGCTCTACTAAATTCGTTTCCATTAGTTAGTATGAGATATGTCGTAGACTGATATTGTCCCTCCAGATAATGTTCCCGACCCTGCCTCAAATTTAAGTCTTGTGATGTCTATGTCTGCCGAATCATCAACAGAGAACATTCCAGAAGAAGTCACCTCACTAAACATAGGGGTGGTTACAGAAGTGTTATTAGGTGTGCCGGGATGATGGCCACTTTCAAACCAAGCATCCCTGTTTGTTGATTTGCAAGTAAAGTTACAAGAAGCCCTAGAGTCTGCAAACGTGGCCTCCCCTAAAGACTGCAAACCATAAAGGTTCATTTCAAAATTCATCGCTTGGTATTCATCATTATATAGATTACCTATCCTCCAGAATGTGTTCCATCTCGGATTAGTATTAGTATAATCAAATTTATGATTCCTGAATGACTTTAAATATGGATCACCAACATCATCAACCCCGTCAGCAGCCCAATCGGTATACTGAAAATTTGATGTGCTGGTATCCCCTGTGTCAGTATCATTGTAATTTGGGTACTGCATCATCATATGCCACTTGTAATCTGAAGCAGTTAAATAGGCAGATGAAGTCCCTAAAGTTACTTTAAGAAATTGAGGATCACCTCCCGAACCTGCGCTGAATTGATTAGACGAAGCGTATATCCCTGTGCCTATTATTTTATAAGCAGGGAAAGAGGAGCTAATTCCTCCTGTCACCTCAATGACCCCACTAGATGCGCTTGCAGTACCTCTCCTTGTGATAGCCATGCCAGTAGGCGAATTAGATGAGGAAGCTACTTTCCACTCTAAGTCACCGTTTGCATCCGTGCCTAAATAGCGAGACGAAGTTGTATTTCCGTTTATTGCTATCTTAGAGTTACGAAAATCTATCCCTGCGAAATGTTTTTTTCCTGCCATTCTAAATTCCTATAACCACTACTTTATAGTTCGTCCCAACAGCAGGGGCAGTAGCGAAACTAACCATGCAATATCTGGTTTTTGTTGAAGCGTTTGAATTTTCAGTACCCATAGAAGTTACGCCTGTCACCGTAGTACCAGTTGGTGATCCGCAGTCAGAAATGTTTGCACCTGTCTGCCCCTCAGTCCATGAACCCGTTCTAACCGCACACTCCACGACCTCTTGATTGCCAGAGTTTTCAATGACCGAAACGTGAATAAACTGTGTGCCTAAATTGTGGTCTATTCTAAAACTGGTAAACGCTTTCCCCGTGGGCTGTATAAAATTGGTAGTAAAACCCCGTGCGACTTGTTTGAGGTTAGTGCTGGAACCAGAGGTTGCTGTAACTGATCTGTCGCCATTTACTTGAAGACTTGTTCCTCCCGACCTTGTGCCGTTACTTACAGAACCAGAATTAAATCTAAATCCGTTATAGTGAGAATAAAAAAGTAAGTCATCAGAATCACGTTCTATATATCGGTTGCTGTCGTAGAAATCAATGCGATTCAGTTTACCCTTGCCAGTTTCACCTACGTCTAGGTCATACGCTGAACTACCTCCACCCGTTCCAATATCCAACCTACCAAAGTGGGTTCGCCCTACCTTCGTTGCGCCAGTAATAGTTCCGTCATTATTGTTGGTAGTAGTGTCGTACCATTTTTTACCATTGCCAGATGTTCCGTTGTCTCTGGTTTCCCCAATAGACTGAGGCGTGTACGCTGCGACTTCACCGATCTGTACTACTTCTACATTATCCCAATAAGCAGTACCCGTGTCATTGGCATTATCACCAACACACCAACTAGCGTAGAGCGTCCCATTATATGTATCCGTTGCCGTCCATTCTGCGCTTACGTAATTCCATTGGTTAGCAGTTATATAAGATACTTTTATGTTGGAAAACGTAGAACCACTATCTGTGTCTGCAATTTGATTTTCGCCCGATCCCGGCCAAGTAGCCGTGTCTTGAATCAGCAACCTAGCGTTGCCCATGTCTGAGGTTGGGTAGTAATAACCCGATACCCTGTAAGTTTTACCCGCTTCTGCAATGAATGCTTTAGCTAGTTTCCCAGACGAACCTCCTGTGTCTACAAGTTTTGCGCTATATGTTCCGCTATGCGCTACGGTATTAGACTGAGTTAATGTAGCTCCGTAAGCTGTTCCCAGATCACTAGCGTCCTCCATGTCGCCGCCAGTAACCAAATTAACACCAGCATCCGCATACTTCCAAGGCGCACTCTCCCCATTATAAAGACCCTTAATTTCATCGGGTTCCATCGCACGGTTATGAATCCGAACGTCTTTTATTTCTCCGTTAAAGAATTGATCTTGATTATTATCTTTACGGCAGCCAATAGCTGTTCCCGTGTAATCTCCTGTGCCAGTATCAATAATACCTCCTGTTTGAGCGTCAGACCCTACCTCTGTTCCATTGAGGTATAATTTCAGATTTACACCGTTATAAGTTAATACCACATGATACCATTTCCCAACAACAAACCCTGTAGTGCTATGAGCGGACTCAAAACCAACACCTCCAGCCGAAGTTCTGACGTAAGCATCAATGGAATTAGGATCAACAGAAAGACTAACTCTGTAGCTGTTCGGATTATTTGGCCGATTGTCGTAAAAAAATCTACCATACGAACTTATATCGCTGGCATTGAACCAAACAGAAACCGAAAAGTTACTAACCCCTCCAAAATCAAATGATCCAGTAATGTCCACATAATCATCACTCCCATCAAACCGCAAACTCGGTTCCGAAGATCGCCATGAGTCGTTGAGCGTCTGGCTGTTTACTATGCGGTTGGACTTGTGGTCTTGAGTGCCATCATAGTCCCATGAATGAACAGAGTCACCCAATACTGCTGCGGCATTATCGGCAGCCCCATCGTTAATGATGTGCAACTTTCCCCTAGCGTAAGAACCATCTGTTCGCTCAAATGCAACTCCAGTTTTTCTATAATTTTGAGAAGTTGTTTGTCCGTACCCGATATGCAAGCCAAGCCAATCGCCCGTGTCAAAGTCGGAGTTAAACGAACCATACCACCCGTCTGAGTGAGATGCATCGGGCTTGCGAGCTTCAAATAAAACTTGCGGTGAAGTGCTGCCAATTCCCCAATAACCTTCTCTAGTAATTACCCCAGCATCAACATCACCACCATTACGGGTTATAAATGAAATGCCAGCGTTGGTAGCGTTTTTACTAGCTCCAATTCTAAAGTGATTGTGTGCGCCGGGTTGCGCTGGAGATGAGTCTATATTGTTCCAGCCTAAAAAGCCTTTAGAACCATTTTCATCCCCAAAGCGCATAGTGTCCTCAAACACACTCCCACCGTGGCATAATATAGAATAAGCCCCAGCAGCAGCAACACCCCCAACGCCGAGCTTGCCTGTGACCTTTACATCGCCACCCGCAGTAGACAGGGCTTCAGTAGCGTTGGTGAACAATGTAACGCCAGAACCGCCAGCAAGTTTAAGTGTTCCGCTGGCTATATCACCGTTGTTCTTTAGCTGAATCGCAACTCCACTATTTCCGTTTCGGTCAATATTAAGTTCACCGCCAGAAGCAGTTTGAACCTCAAGCGATCCGTCTACTGTTGTCGCTGTCCCATCCTGCTTAATATTATTCCAGTAGCTATTACCCTGCGACAGAGTGGCGTTGTTGACCGTGCCATCATAAAAGCCAAGTAGTGCTTCGTTTCTCCATTTAGTGCTGGAGGCAGATTGAGGGGTAAAATCTACGAGGGTTCCGACTTCTGTTAGGGAAACATTGTCTAGCACCAAAGTGGTCATGTCGTTCCGACCACCAAAAGCTAAATAGCCGTCCGATGCTTGGCTACTACTTGCGACAAAAAATGTTCTAACAGTCGTACCGTCAGCGACTACAGCATTACTTAAAATGTTAGAGCTTACTTGTGATGGCCCAGTTTTATTTGTCGCATCAATTGTTCCAACTCTAATATACGAATTAGCATTGGTGTCTACCATGTCAAAGGTTAACAAATAATGCTTTCCTTCGGTGATGCTGATAGGGGCGTATGCCGCTCCATAATTGCTACCAGAACTGGTTACGGTTAACTGACCATTGTTTTGAGTTAACGTAGCATCGGTTGATCCTGCCCATTCTGAACCTATTGAGTCTGAGAAATCACCGTTAGCAATTAGCTCAACATTAAGATTCTTTTTAGGATTCTCACCAGAATATAGTTTGCGAATCTCTCCAGCGGTGAGTGCGGAGGGGAAGATTTTTACGTCTCGGATTTGGCCGTCAAAATGAGTTGTGCCGTTAGTTCCAATTTGTATTCCAGAGGAGTTTGCAAAGTTGCTCGTCCAGTCTGTGCCTCCAACAAAGTCTTCAAAAGCACCACCGTTAAGACTCAATCGGATTTTGTCGTTAGTGCGGTCAATTACTACAACCACATAATTCCATTGGTTAGTAGTTATTGCTGAAAAATCACCACTTGTGTCTTTAGCGTTCCCAGCGGCATCTTTTGCATAAACCCTAATTTTATTACTACTGCCAGCAGAAATCATCCATTCGCCGTTACCAGTAGAACCTTTAGTTATTATCCTGTCGTTGTTACTAAATGTGTTAGCGTTCAACCACAAAGCGACAGTAAAATCTTCAAAGTCAAATACGTCATCGTCCGCAATAGTTATTTTATCGCCTGTCCCATCAAAATCATAGCAAGCCCCATCTTGCAATCCAGCGACTGTTGCGCTGTTAACGATGGAGTTGGATTTGTGGTCTTGAGTGCCGTCACTTGCTATTTCTAGCTTTGTGGTCGCAGAATTTAAGTCTGCTGACGTTTTAAATGTTAGCTTGCAGGGAGAATTATTCCACGCTTCTCGCACCGCATTTATAGATGCTTGATGCCTAGCACTAGTCCCAGTTTGTTCATCACCAAATATAATTGACTGAATGTTAGTGGAAAAGTTACTGCTAGTTTGCGCTGTGTTAGTTAACTGTATATTGCCGTCTACTTGTAATTTTTGTGCCGCCGCTGTTCCGCCAATCGCCCAATTTCCGTCAGCCGAAACAACCCCTGCGCTTACATCGCCCGAACTATTGCGAGTTTTAAAAAGTAAGCCACCAAGCATAGTTTGTGATCCTGCGATTACAAGGTGTGCGTGTGCGCTGCCTACTCCGCTGTCAAAGTCGCCAGACCAACTAATTAGCCCACGTTGCCCATCATGCGTTCCTATAAATATGCTGTTCTCAAATTCGGAAGTGCCAGCGACTCTTAATTGGCAAGATGAAGCAGTACCCCCAACGCCGAGCTTTTGATGTGCAGTTATATCCCCGTTATTCTCAACAGTTAAACCATTAGTCCATGTAATAGCCGAGTCAGCATTTCCGCTAGATTTGACCTTGAAATTATGTTTGCCTCCTACTTGATTATATACGCTCGCTTCATCGGTGTTTATGTGCGCCCAACTACCACTAGAATTAATGTATGCGTTTTGGGCTATATCAAAGTGTCCTCCCGCCCCTTGAGAAGCTGTGGCGTTTAGCGAACCATTACCACCAATCTGAAGTGCTGTTCTGCTAGTCTGCCAATCCTCAAGGCCAACGCCAATGGACACGTTCCTCTCAGACTGCTTTATATTGTTCCAATAGCTATTACCCTGCGACAGAGTAGCGTTGTTTACCGTGCCATGATATAGCGAAGGGATAGCCTCGTTTCTCCATTTGGACGATGAAGCTGATTGAGGGGTGAAATCTACGAGGGTAGTAATCTTGGTCAGACTAATTGCGCCTGTGCTGTACGAAGCTGCCTGTCCGTTCAGCGATCTAAATTGCAAATAAGCATTAGTGTCTGTTGTAGTTACTGTTAAAACAATGTTGTTAGTTCCCGCTGCCGAAACAACTGTGTTAGAGCGTTCAGTTGCCCAGCCAGAGTTACTGCTCGCAATAGAGACAGTCGGAGCGGTTCCGCTTGTTAACGTAAGGTCAAACGACACTAAATAAACATCGCCGCTTGCTACAGAAATAGAATTACTGACTGCACCTTCGCTTCCTGTTGAGTCGGCTTGTACACTTAAGCCTAAGCCACTAGCCGTTGTTCCAAAATTGTCGTAGCCGTTAGAAGACCCGTTAGCCCATGAGGTAATCAACTCAACATTCAGATTCTTTTTAGGATTCTCGCCGCTATATAGTTTGCGAATGTCGGCAGCGTCTAGTGCGGAGGGGAAGATTTTAACGTCTCTTATTTGGCCGTCCCAATGTGAAGAAGTCTGTGTTGCTCTACCTATGTAAGCAGTTCCAGCATCTCCATCTGGTTCCATTACCGCTAACCCTGTGTTGTCACTTTTAGAAGCCTCACTAACTCCGTTTACATACAGTTCTTGTGTAGCATTTGAACTTCCCGATTTGTTCCATGTGTAAACAACGTGATACCATTTGCCTGTTGATATTGCAGTTGTTCCGATTAATTCTCGCTCTGCGTCAGTACCGTGGTTAGCTTTTACCGTGTTGTCTATATATGTGTATGCCGTAAATTTATTATTTTCATCATGCGCCAGAGCGAAATAAACATCACCCTTGCTGATAATAGTGTGATTTTGATGGATTGTGGTACTGTTGTTTAAACTGTCTGCTTTAACCCATGCCGATATAGTTCCAGATGTAGAAGCTAAAAGAGATGTTCCAAGATTAATATTACTACTACTCCCATCAAAGTCATAGCAAGCACCTCCATCTTGGAGTCCAGCGACCGTAGCGGAGTTTACTATAGAGTTGGATTTGTGATCTTGAGTGCCGTTACTTTTAATGCGGAATGCTTCAGTACCTCCAGAACCAGCGGTTAAAAAGAGGTCATCGCTTTCTGCTCCAATTACAACAGAACCAACCCCAGTAGTCCCACTATCTACCAACGAAACTTGAGCTTTAGCATCACTTGAACGGGCAACTATAGCTGTATTAGTAGTTCCGCCTTGAACGTCAAGAGCGTTTGACGCTGATGCCTGACCAATCGCCACGTTGCCGCCGTTAAAGTACGAGGTTCCAGACGAATCTAATCGTACATGATTTGAAGCATCAGCATCTTGCCTCAAGAACAGTATTCCATGACCAGCACTTGTTTGACTGACTATTAAACTCTTGTTGCCGTTGTCATTCTCAACAACCAAAGGCCAATGAGAACTGTCGTTTTCGTTTCGGATTCTTAAAACAGCATCAGTTCCTGCAATAACTCCGTTTATACCAACTCCACCCTCAAACTTTGCTGACAGATCAGAGTGCAGAGTTAACGCTTTATTGTCTCCGTTAACTGAAAACTCCATCCGTTCATCGGTGGCTACTGAGTTAGTTTCGGCATGGTCATATTTAATTCCACCACGGTCATTGTCGTTCTTGTCTCCAAAAAATATTATGCCCTTCTTATCCGCTGGAGTAATAATTGACAGTCCCCCGTGATCGTTGTTCGCTATAACCAGATCATCGGCGGCAGAGTTGACTGAAAGGTTTGCGGAGGTGGAGAGGGTGTCTTCTACAACAGATACGTTGTCAATTGAGCCGTTAAAACTAGCATTCGCTTGGATGTGAAAATTACCACTAGACGTTGTGACAAACTCCTCTGTGTACGTTCCGTTGCCGCTGCGATAAGTCCCGCCATCAGAACTGCCAAAAACAAACCTAACTAATCCAGCCGTGTATCCGCTAATTTCATAGGTAATTCGGTATCGCACCCCTGCTGAAGAGCCAATGTTTTGGCTTAACTTACGGCTACCGGTTTGACTCCCATCAATACTGGCCACCCCGTTGGCGATTACCCAGTCGCTGCCTGTCCAATCTGAGGAACTGGCAAAATCTCCATTAGTCACCATCTCACTCCCATACCTCGCCGTGGAAACGTGCAGGGTTCCGCTGGGTGAGCTTGCGTCTGCGCCTATGCCAAAATTAGTTAGCTTACTGTGGAATGTGGTTCCAGATATTTGTACCTTTGTTGACCCGTTAAATAAAATATCAAATGGGTGGTTTGACTTGGTTCCTATCCCACCAGACGACCCCCCAGCATAGGTGGCAATTTCCACATCGCCAGCATCATGTATAATACCATAATTTCCCCCTTCCTTATTCACCGTCAACCCGCCCATTGTGAATGAACTAGAGTTGACCAATTGTGCTGGAGTAATTTGTCCATCAGCTATATGAGCAGACAAAATAGCATCGTCAGCAATAGTAACATTATCACTAGCAATAGAAATTGGAGCAGCTACGTTGACGCTTAAAGTTCCGCTGTTGCCATCTTTAGATATTCCATCCCCAGCGGTAATTAATCCTGCCGCTGAAAACTTAACCCATGTTGTGCTGTCGTTTTGAAGTACCCAACTTGAGTTAGCATTAGCAGTACCTTCTTCAACAAAAACAAACGCACCTTCAGTTAGGTTGACCTGAGTAATAGATATGTCATCAAACGAGGTGTGCTTGTCTGCCGCATCCGAACTTACTCCTAACTGAATGTAAACAACCTCGCTAGTCGCTTGCCATGTATGACCTGAAGATGGGCCAACATTAGCTTTTATGTCACTACCTCCTGCTGAAGTGCCAAGATGAGCAAAGCCTGCGCCAGAATTAGTAGTTCCATCGTTTATATTAACATAAGTAAACTTGTAGGTCTTACCTATCTCAGTAGCAAAAGCGATAGTGTTTGCTCTAGCCCTTCCACCCGCAGAAGGATTGGTCAGCTTTAAATAGTTAGTGCTGGAGTTTCTGGCCATAGTGCCAACGCCATTTGAACTCCATGAATCTAAATCAGAGTCGGAATCAAAGTTTCCAGCAGTACCTAGTAAGTTTGGCCCATAAGCATCGTCCTCTGCCCTGCTAGGTGCGCCACTAGCGGGAACAATGTATATACCATTCTGAGAAGCGGTGTTTTGGTTCTTAACTAATATGCGATCCCCAGCAACAAGGGTGGTTCCGTCTACAGTATCGCCAGCAGTAATGTCATTTGTTGGGGTAATAACTGCTATGTTTGCGGTAGTAGCTACACGGACACTCTCCTTGTGGTCTAACCCTTGAATAGATGAATCTACATAGCGACGATTAGCAGCATCATCTCCTGTTAGTGGGTCAGAAACCCTAAGTGTTCCGTTTGTGGCGTAAACAGGAATCTTGTTGGCTACTGCTGTAGTGGAAGTGTCGTAACCCTCAAGATAGTTTGCGTTTAAATTAGTGACTTTTGATGCACTAGCAATCGTAAACGGTGCAGTCCCAGTAGCCACGCTGGAGGTGAACACTTGGTTAGTGCTGAACGGAACACCAGATGTATGAACTGCTCTCCAATCGTTAGTTGCCCCTGCTGCTGCGAACTGTAGGTTTAGTGTGCCTCCTGTTCCCGTATCAAAGTAGGCTTGCCCCGGCCCCTTTGAAGCTGGGGCGGTTCCAGTTGGGTTTAGCTTTGGGTTAAGTAGCTCGGAGTTGCCCTCGAACTGTAGGTTAGTAAAAACTTTCTTGTTTGCCATTGTTATCTAAGTAGTAATTTTCCAGTAGTAGTGCCCATACATATTACTGTCAGGTCGTTTACTGAGTTGTGCTTCACATATGCGTCGAACTCCTCATAATCATCACCAGTTATATTGGCTAAGGTTGTTACGTCTGGGTAATAACCTAGATTATGAGTTACATGCCATTCATGTTGATTGGTATTAAATACCCATTCTTTATTTTCGCCAGTTGATGTTGGGGTAATATCCTCAAGGGGGTCTGGAATGGAGTACCTCTCTTGAGAATATTTATCGTCTACATAATCTTGAGTAGCGTACCCATTGCCTCTTAAATAGGACTCTATCTCCTTAGTGCTAACCTCGCTGGTCTTAGCACTGTCATTAATTATAACCTTTTTTCTAGCCTGACCCCTGTTTTCTGAACCAGTGCCAATATACAGAAGCCCATCGACTTCATTGTAAGCAAGCTCACCCCGACCTAAGTTACGGGGTGGGCCTTTGCGCTTAGTCTCATGCTGTATCTTGGTACGAACAGACATTAGCCAACTTTTTGTACTAGGATTTTATACTGCCAACCTGTTGTCCTTGCTCCGTTGAAAAATAACTTAACTGTATTGTCTCCGTTTCTATTAACAACAACATGCTGAGCATGGCCAATATCAACGCCATCGTATGCACGGTCATTAAGGTTGTCCGATCCGCTTGATTGTAGATCAATGATATCGACAATTACATTTCGAGTCCCTAGACCGTGAGTAATCTCAACCGTGTCGTATGCACTACCAGATGTTGAGTCATGACTGTATGTCACGCCACTTACAGCACTGTTGTCGTTGCTCCATGTTAGATCGAGCACATACCCAGAGCTTGCACCTGAGCCTCCTGACCCTGTTATTTCTGCTGCCATATGCCTGTGTCCTTATACGAACTCTGCGTATGTAAACTTGGTTCCGCTACTGCTCCACGCAGTAATCTCCCCAGTGAAACTGTCAATATCTACAGTGCCTCCAGAACCGTCATATTCCGCAGCACTTGCTTTTAGTATGAAATGAACAACGCTAGTACTAGCAGTCGCACCCATAGCAATATGCAACGGATTAGTTCCGTGGTTTTGTATTGTGATAGATTTTCTAGCTGGGTTGTCTGCCGAAACAGTACCGTTTGCTGTCTTCTTTACAGCCGTGCCAGCAGTAATTAAATTACTAGGCTGCGGCCCTCCTCCTATGTCTGGTGTGTATCCACTTGAACTCATATTATTTCTCCTTAGTAAGGTCTACCCTGATCGGGATAAATTTGTTTTCCTTGTATCTCCTTTTGGTTGCACTCCCAGATCATTCCACTAACCGTGTCGTTAAACTCGGCAGTAGCCATCTGGTAAGATTCGGTATCGTGATCCCAGTCTCTGGCGTGTTCCTTGGTAACATAAAGCCTGACTGCTCTCTGCACCTCTGGATCGTCACCATCAACCACATCATTATCTGCCCATGTCTTCTTGAATCCTGTCCACTCGATGACCAAGGATTCTGAATCAATTAATCTTGGGGCAATGTAGAGCTTGCCTCTGTACTTGGCCCATATACCCGTGAAAGCTCTCTCCTCTGTATCAGCAGAAGTCTGGGCTCCAGCCTGAACATTCTTTGGATCAGTAGTTGAAACTGAAGCAGACTTGGTTGTATCCACTTTTAAATAATCGGTAGCTTCTTCGTTCCTAATCCATTCTGTAATATCCTGAAAACTCTTCTGCTTGTAGTGACGCTCATCAAACTTGCTCGATGAGTTGGTATTATCCGAATCACTGTCAATTGTGTACAAGCGGTTAATAACACCATCAGGTGCAGTCGTAACCGAAGTCCGAATGTACTCTTCAAAGTTGGCCGTGCTACCTGACAGCACATCCGTGTTGGTTACATTAAGCTGCTGATAACAAGGGACGTACCTTTGAAGGTGTACTAAAGCCTCAATAATGTAGTTGTCAATTACAGTGCTAAGGTTCTCAGGCACACCATACGGGAATACCTGAGATCGAACATTCGATTTTAAAGTGGCAAAAGTCATTTAGATTTCTTTCTAAACTTCCCTACCCTCTTCTTTGGGGCAGGGGCTGGTTCAGGCGCAGGCTCACCAGACTCTTGGCTGACCGCAGGCTGAACACTTTCTGTTTGTTGCGGAGGAACTGACGAGTCCATCGCGTACCCTCCCCTTATTTCCTCCCTCCATTTCCTCTGAATTATTGTTCCCTGTGATTTTTTTTTTAGGTAATCAGAGTACTCTTCTTTTGTTGAAACCATCACACCGCCAACACCTTTGTTAATGGCAGTGTTAATTTCATTTATCAGGAACTTGTCCTTAGTGGCTATGTATCCCCACTCATTATCTACAGTTGGGAATATCAGCTTCTGTCCGTTGCTTAAGTACAACGGTGTAGTTGGATCAACTTGCTTATAATAGCGATTGTTCATGCAGCCCGAATTTATTATGAAAAAGGGTGACAGGCAAGCAGTCGTAGGCCCACCTGCCACCCTTGTGGCAAAACAATATAACTAATCTACTATTAGTCCCCAGATGTGGGATCGTCAGACAGGATATCAGTCTCTGTACCAGTCTGAGTGCCACCAACAAAGGAAATAGTAGCACCAGAAGATACAACCGTAGCTGGCTCTGAATCGTCGAAGTTCTCGATGATAAGGTTATCATCAGGACACTCAACAACTGCCGTCCAAGTAACACTGTTAAGTGTAACTTCCTTGGTTGGCGAACGCATCACACAGCCGTAACCACTGTCGATCTTGGCCAAGTCTTCCAGCGCGCCAACAGTGTGCACCTTACGATTAGAATCAACGATGCCGGGATAAATACCGCCACCCAAGTCCAAGAACATAAGGAATCGGCCACTGTCGCCAATATGACGGGTTGAACCATCGTTGTTGTAGGTGGACGATGTGGTTAACGCTTCAGCCTTCATTGCGCTAACAAAGTCATCGAAGTAATGATCTGTTATCACATTGAGGGTAACACCCTGCGGGTACAGCAACTCATAGCTGCGAACACGGAAACCGAGCTTGTCGATCTTGCCGTCAGCAACTCCATAGTCGAATCGCATTACGCTGTTCGCACCATCTGTACCAGAGGTAGCAGTGGCTGCGCCGTAGTACTTAACCATTGCAGTCTGGATGAGACTTGCAGTCTTGCTGTCCGTATAGACATCAATGCTGTCAGCAGGACGGCCGCTGTTAGAGCGAGTACGATACAAGGTGTACAACTCGTTAAACAACTCAGCCAAGTTCAACTTCTGACCTTTCAAGTCCTTAACACGACCGCAGGCCTGCAACTGCTCGTAAACACCAATAGCGTTGGCCTTGCGGCTAACGATATGGCTACTAGCAGAAGTAGTCACACCACCTACCTTTGAATCGGCGGCGTAGTGTGCGTACTGAGGATCAAGAGAAGTCCAGTTGGCCAGTGATTGGTTATTGCTAATACGCTTGCCCCAGAAGAATGAGTTCATCCATTCTTTCTGCCACATTGCTCCCAACTGGCGGTTACGCTCAGCAAGAGTAACATCCCCGAACTTGTTAAAGTAAGGGTTGTTGGCGGTTAGCTTGGCAAACCATTCCTTGTAGAACTCATCCACACAAAGAGTGTAGCGTGAGGTCTGAGTCCAGAACGGAACCACGCGATTCGGGTTCAGAGCAGGACGATTGTTACACCAGCTTTCGTAATCACTTACGTTGTTGGCTCCAATAACAGCAACACCTGCTTCGATATTTCCATCAGATATGCTGTCTCCATTGCTTACGGCCTTGACTGCAACGTCCGTGAAAACAGGAGTAGCCGCACCATCAACAGCAGCAGCAATAATCTCGAATTGAGTGCGTGTTGCTGCACCTGTAGAACTACGTCCAAACGTATGAAGCGTGCCTCCAGGAACAAACCAACTAGCATTCGGATCAAGGCTGTAACGGTTGTGCAACCTTAGTACCCTAGTAGCTCCGACAAGCTGAGCGTCAGAAATAGGATAAGTAGCAGTTCCATTTGTCCCATTATTATCTCCATAAAAACTTGTCTGGTAGCTCTGAACTATCGCCCAGTAGTCATCATTAATGATGCTCTTCTGAGAGGCCAAGATGAACGGCTCCATAATGGAGTCAGTACCTTGAATCTTTTTCTGGTTGATCAACGATCCCACGGGACGCGCAGAAGACATAAGCCAGTCATATAGACCGTATGTCTTGGTTCCGCAGGCCTTAAGCTCCATATTGGTGGTCATTAAGGACTGCATATCGCGGTAATCATCATTACTCTTGAATATGCTTAATAGACCATCTGGAGTGGCATATGCTATGTTGGAACGAGTAATCGTTCCACATGAGTCGTAGTTGTTAGAGATAGCTGTGGCGCATCGCTGGCCATGATCCCCAAACAATTGTGCTTGTGTAGGCATAATATATTCCTCCTAAAAGGTGCTAAAATTTTATTAGCCCCACATTAAATTCGCTAATTCTTTTTCTGAACCAGAAATCTCTTCTGTACCAGTGGTCAAATTCGGGGAGTTAGTCTCTTGGGCAGCAGACTCTGGGGACGCGGGTTTATTGACTGTTTTGGACTTTTTAGTTTTCTTGGTCTGCGCCGTTTTCCCCGCACTAGGAACTCCGTATCTTTCCAACATCTTTCTTGATTGCTCTATATCAGCGTTAACAGTTTGCGATATTTCTTTGACCAATTCGTTTTTGAGTAGCGTAGAATCTATAGTCCAATGCCTTTCCTTATCTGCATTAGACATCCTATTGAACTCTGAGTTGGTGGCAAATGACTTACCGTTCCATGTCTGACTAGAGGCTGGCAGGCTCTTAACATACTGCTCCCTACCCTTTATAAAATCAGAGACATACTTATGTGTTTCGTTTCTTGAGTTGGGAGTGAATGTTCCATTGCGACTCTTGTTCTGCTCGATCTCATACACCATTGTGCTAATAGTCTCAGCAGCCTGAGATATCTTGTCATATACAAGCGGGTCTGCCTTTTCAGCTTCCTCCAGCCCCTTTTCGTCTATGATCTTCTCCATCTCTGGAGATACCTGAGCAACCATTTCTTTGATAGCAGTCTCAGCAGTTTCCCTTGCTTGAGGCTGGGATTCTGTTCTTCGCGATAGCTTGTCCTCTAGCTCTTCTATCTTTTCCTGATATTTCTGCTCAACTTCCCCAAGGACATCAGCCATATCCACCCTCTTTTCGGCTTTCTTGAAATCTTTCTGGGTATATTTAGGCTCATGCTTTTCATAGAAAGCAGCGTGTTCATCTGATTCGGGATCGAACTCATCATCTGGATTCTTGGCCATCCATTCCTTTTGGTACTCCTTGGATGATTCCACAAAGTCAGCAAACTTTTTACTAATCCCTTTGTACTTATCAGGATTAGACTTCTCCATCTGACTAAAGATTTCGTATGTGCCTTGATCCTCTTCGTCTAACTCAACTGAATCAACAGCAGGAGCCTGTTCAGTCCTGTTGTTTGCGTCACTTTGCTTAAGTGCTTCGGCTGCTGCCTGACCAGCAAGCTTGGCCATATCTTCATATGAAGGTGCTGGTTCTTTTTTCTTTAACCTCTTCTTGGGCTTCTCCTCTGCAACAGTTTCCTCTTCTATTTCTTCCTCTACCTCTTCTTCTTCGGCTTCCTCAACAGGCTCTTCTTCAACTTTAGATTCGTTTTCTTTTTCCTCTTTAGTCTCAAGCCCCATCATCTTTCTCAGTTCCAAAAGATTAGACTCCACCTCCTCAGTCGCGTCTTCTTTTTCAACTGTTTCTCCCTCTGGTTCAGGTTCAGTCTCTTCCTTTCCAGTTACATTAATTGATTCAGGTTCCTGAAAATTAGTGTATTTAACACTATCATCGCGCCTATCGGAACCCGATATGGTTTTTTCTGTATCGAACGCTCCTTCAACTTCGATTCCTTGACCGAGTTCCAATGTTGGTTTCTGTGGTAGTTCAGGCATAAGTGTCTATGTTTGTGTCTATTTCCAATTGTAGTTTATAAAGTTCTTTTTCTGGCTGAGAGTACTCACCCAAAATCCTTATAAATGATATTAACTCTGCCGCTTTTCTTACGTGGTCATTAACTTCCCACGCCCTATCTGAAAGGTGATTAAGGCTGGCCTCTTTTCCAGCCATAGCTTGATTATAGGCGATCTCGTTCAGGACATACTTCCTAAACAGTTTAGCCTTTGGTGATAGTAGCCAGTCTTTAACGTCGACTACTTCTTGATCAGTTGTGGTGTTCTTCGTGTAGTTGATCAAACTGTATCAAGCGCAGTGGGAGGAGGTGGTTCAGGGGACGCGTTCTGTCCACCGACTTGCGCTGCTATTTGCTCTATTACCTGAGCTTGCCTCAATAGCTGATTGGCATTGGCCTCTGCCTGTCCAGCTATCTGTTGTGTTAACCCGCTGACATCCGTTAGCACCTGCTGCCTCACAGCCTCGCTATTCTGAGCTAACTGTTCCGCAACTTGTTGCTGAATTACCTGTGCTGCTTCCTGCAACTGACCCATCAACTGTTCCTGAACGGCGGCAACATTCTGCCCACCACCTTCTCCTTGCTGTTCCTGAGCCGCCTGCAATTCTTCTACAGACTTAGCCATCTTCAACCTGAAGTCTCTCGGCACACCTGATAGTTCAAATATCTGATTAAGCAGACCAACTGCCTGCTCTGGGCCAATCACTTGAGCAACCAAAGGATTACTCATTGCTGCCCCAAATAACTGAGCCATGACGTTTGCGCTGGCTGGGTTATTAATGCGATCCATCCCGTCACGAACTGACGAGAATGACTCTAAGGAAATAGCTGTCTTATCTTTCACGGCAACAACTGGCTTCGATGTGATGCCTTCATCAGCATCCTCAACTGTAAACCCAAGCCGCTCCAGCCTCTCTCTGGTAACAGGAGTCTGTAGCTGTGCGTAGAACTCTGGTTCTCCATATGCCATTAATCCATTGTAGATTTGGGTCTTCCACGCATACACCGCCCTATCCACTGACGAGCTTGTGAACTGCAACCTGTTACTGGTGTAACTGGCTATGCTCCTTACCTCTTCAGCAGTTTGCTCATGGGATGCCGCTGCCCCCACTTCCTGAGCAGAAAGAACAAGAACACGCTCAAGAATATCCAAGATGCTTCTGACTCCATTGATGATCTCCGTTGTACTTTGTTGCGGGAATTTGAATGATGTAAATGCTTTCTCTGGATCATGCTGTCCGACACGCGCCTTACGAGATGAATAGCCTACAAAGTTCAGTGTGCTATACATGTTCTGTCCAGCATCATTGATCTCTTCGACTGTATCACCACCAACCTGATCCTCATCAACAAAGGTCATGTTAGTCAGGTTCTGCTTAATACTTAAAAGATATTGAGTCAGCAAGTTACCCACATGATCTTGGAACGGTAAAATCTCCAAGGACAACGATGGATTAACTGTCTGCAACTCGTTACTGTCGTAGCCGTAGTAAACTACTGGGCAATACGGAAGCGGCTCCGCATAGATAACAGTATCATCTTGAGCCACACAGAATCGGAACCAAACATCGTGATCATAATCGAAGAGCCCCATCTTCTTGGGGTTGAGCTTCTCAAAGTATTCTGTAACCAAAACAGAATAGTCATCATGCTCAGATGTGTAGTACTGAACGTCCTTCTCCCTATCCAACAATAATGCACCTGATTCCTTCTGTAGAAACTTAACAGTCCCAGAATAACCAGAGTTTACATATAACCCAAAGTTGGCATTGCTAGTAAGCCAGTCAATACTTCCAGCAGCAACCTTATCAGTGTTATAATACATCTTGTTGTTTGCCACATCTCCATATCTCTGTATAGCCCAATACCCACTAAACTTACAGCCCGTATCCGAATTGAAACTAGAAGGCCTATGGGCTACATCCCAAAAGGTTCTAGCTGGGTGAGGAGTATGATATCTGATCCCCTCCTTTGTATATACTTCCTTTTCCTCACCGTCCTCATCTCTAACTGTTTGTTTCTCGCTATGCCAAGATTCCTTTGGAAACTGCAAGCAGTACCCATAGTGCAGCATCTGGAATATACTCTGAGAAAGAACACTGGAATAATCGTATTGCTGAGAAATAATCTGAACACGATCCGTTACGATCTCCCCCTTCACCCTATTCTGCTGGGTGCTCTTGTGAGGCTCGTACTTAAATAACGGAACTAAGTTCCTGTCATTAAAGATACGCGCCCACCTGATCGTCACATACGCCTTAACCAAGGGAACAAATATCTGATAGAACCTTGGAAGATTCAGTGCTTGAGTGGTCTCACCCTTGGCAGATACATGATCCTCTATTAAATGAGATACTCCCCAGCTATCCAGAGCCTCGGCTACAGACTTATCGTCTCCCTTTTTAGACACAAGACTATGTAACAGCGTGGGGGAAATTTGTCGGAGCGGAGCGTTCCAAGCCAAATCCAGTGCATAATACAACTTATGATCACGAAGACTGCGGCTTATACCTTCTTGAATGCGATTACGCATCCTGCCGATCAGCTTCTCGATCTGCTCTGGCTTTTCCTCTGCGGAGAACACAGACCTCATCTTCTCTTGTGAGTATCCGCGATCCTTTAGAATATCTAAATCTATCATATTAGTACTGGCTTTCCTTTTTTCTCAGCCTCGTCGACTGCTTTTTTTAACCTGTTATAACGCTCCTTTAGAGAGCTTTGGCCGTAAAGCTTTAAAAACATTTTAACAGGAACACCTTCCTCGATCTTCCCTGTTGCACCCTTGTATTGGCCAAACACAACGGTTCCTTTCTCTAGGTCGAACTCAGGTTTCATCCTCTTTATGTGGATAGAGAAGGAATATCTTCCTTGCTTATCCTGAGTCACCAAGACCTTGAGGTTATCCTCTATCGCTTCCCGCATTAAGCTAACGCTTCAGGCTCCTCCGTCTCGTCCTCATCTGGAACCTCATACATGTAATCCTCTATATCCAGAGTATCGACCTTGATCTCTACCCCTTCTGGACTGATAGAAGAAATGCTACCTGCAACATTATCCAAAACTACGGAGTCATTGACGGCGTATGAAGACATTAGCTCAGCCAATTCCTCATAGCCCTCTTTCGTTAAATCTATTGATACCGTGATCATTAAATTAATATGTACTGCTGCTGACAGTACACCCTGAACCGACTATGCTAGTTTAATATTCTTTGTCCAGCATATAGATTACTTGGAATGCAATTAGCGCGACACTAATATCGCGGAGCGATGAGCGAAGATGATGGTGGCGTATGGATGCCACGACTTAGCCCCAAGCAGTACGAAATCTTTAACTGCTATGGCCGATATGTACTTGTATCTGGCCCCCGTTACTCAGCCAAAACATGGGGCGTTCTACAGAGGCTCATGCGTCACGCATGGGAAACCCCTTCTGCCCGTATAGGTGTGTTCACTAACACCCTGAAAAACGCCAAGGTAGGTGTGTGGGACTTATTATATCAGAAGATTGTGCCCGAATGGACGGAACAATTGGAAGGATGTGAGCTAGTAACCCCTATGAAGATGGATGGAGCCACCCGAATGGAGCATTTTAAGATCAGCAATATGCACGGGGGGGACTCTGAATTTCAGCTACATTCTCTTAAGATTGAGGACGAAATAGCCCAAAAGGTTAAAGGGACAGTGTTTTCCTGCATATTTGTGTCCGAGCTAACCAACTTTAAAGAGGATTATGTGTTCCGTTTTCCGAAGGGTCAGCTTCGTATGCCGGGGGTTCCTTACGATTCACATATGTGGATAGCTGATACCAACCCATGCGAAGAAGAAGGGCAAGATTTCTGGGCATATAAAATATGGTATGAAGAAGCACAACGAGATGACCACCCGAATCCTGAATACCAAAAGAATTTAACACTGATAGAGACAAAAGTTGCGGATAATACGTTCCTAGACCCACGGGAGTTTGAGGATTTAAAAGCCACCTTTGCACATGATCCTGACTTATATGCCTCTTATGTAGATGGTAAGTGGGTAGAGACTTCCAAGGACAGTTTCTTTACTGGCGTGTTCGCATCCCGTCATGTAGGTGGTAACAACGAAGGTAACTTTGAAGATTGGGACGTATTGCTACCAGACGAGAACACTGATGTGCTCTATACTGGCTGGGACTTGGGCGACAAAAACCACGCGGCTGTTATTATGGAGAAGGTTCTTACCACATCAGGCCCAGCCTTTAACGTGCTTGATGAGCTAGTGGTAATTGACGGAGAAGTCACCATCGAGGACTTTACTATCTCTTTCCAAGAGATGATGCGTGAGTGGGAGGAGGTGGCTGGTAAAAGATTCCAGTGGGTTCACTGGTCGGATGCCAGCGCGGTTGACCGATTCCGATCTGCGGCTGGTACTTGGGACTCCATGATTGTCTCCAGAGTTACGGGTGGGGAGATCGTCCTGAGCCCATGCCCTAAGTTTGCTGAGTCTGTAAGGCTCCGTGTGATGCTTACAAAGCAATTACTGACCGAGGGAAGGTTGACTTGTTCCGTGCGCTCTGAGGGGCTTATAGAGAGCCTAAAGGGCGGGTTAAAAAAGACTAAGGGAAGAAGTAAACGCACTTATGTTCGCAATAACAAACATAAGCACGTTTGGGATGCCACGACCTATTGCATTCTAGGCGAAATGTTCCACGAAATTCAGATCGGAGACCACTCGCCAGCAGCTAAATTGCTCAGACTATAGTCTCTTCCTCGATATCAGGCGGCTCACTTGCCTCATTTAACATATTGTTTAATGAGGTTTTAGCAAAATCAGCCATCCCTACTGCGGATAAGCAGCCCCCAAAGAACCTGACAGATACAAAGTCATCTTCATCCATCTGATCACTGGCCAATACCAGCAATGAGCTACTAAAATGCTCACCAAGAAGACTGCTAATCTTCCTCGCAATTTCTTCTTGGGTCTTGGTCATTAGTATTTTCTCCTTTTGGATGCAGCTTTTTTCTTAACTGATTTTCTTTTCGGGGTGGACTCATGGGGCGCATTTACGTTTGGCCCCATCTGCCTGCCGATATGGCTCTGACTAGCCCTTGGCTTGCCGCTCCCCTTTGTTACTGGGTTCCCTCGCACTATCAAACCTGTCTTTCCTGACGGGCTTTTAGAGGTAGACTTAGCTTTGGATCGGGGTTTAGCCGCTCTTCGTAGGTTATCCCTCTTCATTAAGGCCATTCGCCTATCAAACTCCCTCTTCTCGGCGGCCGTCATTTTTTTCTTTGCTGCCATATTATTTTCCAACTTTCTTCATTGCCATTTTATGAGACTCACCAAAGGTCTTACCCTTCATCATTAGCTTCTTCATGTGAGCCATATGCTTTTTGGTATGGTGCTCTGAATGCCTCTTAAGAGTATCTTCCTGTCTCTTTGTTAGCTTTTTCTTAATAGCCATAACTATTTTTTTTCTTAGTCGGCTTTTTCTTTTTACTTGAAGTCTTCTTCATCGTTCCTGCTTTTTTCTTAGCGGAACCCATCTTATATCCTTTTCCATATCCTGGCATTTTATTAACTCCATTCGTCGGACTCTAGTAACTCCAGTATAGTCCCGTAGTTCTCTATGTCCTTCGCTGTGTCTATCATACTTTCCTCTATAACCTCTGGCGATTCTTTGCTCTCTATGCGCTTCCAAGTTAGATTCATCATGCGCTGGAGTTTGTCATTAAGCCTGAACCCCACGCCAAGAATGTTCAGGTCTTTCTTTTCCCATGCAGCTATATTTTTACTACCATAGTCACTCTGTTTCTTGTCAAACAATAGTATATTCTCAATTTTACACTTGATTGCCTTCTTGGCCATTGCCGTCTTCAGGCCTAACGCCTGCGCCATTATCCCCGCGAGGAACGCTGTGCTCGGCTTGTGTTGCATCGCCTTGATTGTTTCTATTATCGCCTCCCTCGCCTGCTCCGTTGTCAGACTCGCCTCCTGTGATGTTGACTTGTTTTGGGTCATTAATTTGAATCGGTGTTAATACTTGGCCAGCAGCAAAGCTTGCCTTCTTTTTAGCCTCTTCTGGCTTGATCTGCTTGGCATTCACCATGTTGCTACAGATTTTAGCAGACTCTGTTAACTGCTTAGACACTTCTACTGCCTTACTTATAGCCGTTAACTTAACATTCTCGTCATCTGACTCGTATGCTATATCTGCCGCTAATTGCATAAGAGGTTCCAGCTTCTCCGCTGATAGGAATACATACCCTATACTGGTCTTAACTACCCCCTCTTTCTCTATAAAGTCTCCTAGCTTCTTTAGTTCCCCATACTTTTTTCTTTTTAAAGCTACTAATCCTGTCTCAGCCGCAGCTTGCTTGGCTTCTTTATGCGAAAATAATCCCTTGGTAGGTGGGACATCTACGGGGTTACTAGCTGGGACATCGACTGTCCCACCATCAGGCATTACTCCAGTATCACTCATTCCATCCAAACTCTAAATCATTATCACGCGCCCAACATGTCGCGTCCTTATATTTTGTTTTTAGAGGCATATAACACATACATCCTAATTCAGGATCATCACGGCTCCCGCAAGTCTTTCTCTTGTGGTTGAATATCGGACACTGCCAACACTCTCGGTATCTCGCCAGCCGTGTGGTCGAGGCCACCGTTTGCGTGTAAGGCATCCCGAAGATTGACCACCACATCAACTGGCCCCCTGTTCTCAGGATGCTTGGCAGACACTTGACGAGACCTAATGAACGGCACAAGGAAGTGGCCCCCTGCAACGCGACTATTGCGAATGCCCCCGCACGGGATAGCCGCTTGTGATACAAACGAACGATAGACATCTAACAGTTTTCCTTTCAGTTTATAAATTAGCTTGGCCACATACTTGCAGTAATCAGCCGCCGATAGCTTACTTCTTTTTTCTTTCTCTGCCTTTATGGTACTCGCCCACCACTGCTTTTTAGGAGCCACCTCTATCGTCCAATAGATGTGATCGTCCTTGAATGCCAGCAGTCTGGTGTTGCTCATCTCAGCCCAGAATCCTTTGTCCTGCGCTATATCCACGCACGCCTCATGCCCCTTACCTTTGAAGTCTTGGCCAAGCGATTTGAACTCATCATACAGCCCATTCTTCCAGTTAGCTCGGTACGGGATCGGATAAATTTCTGCAAATCCTAGATCAATAGAATCATGCTTGTTGACCATCATTTCGAGCATCTGCTCCTGCATGACCTCCCATACAAGCTTCATCTGAGGCAAACTGATAACTCCTGTTTCTGCTATGTTTTTCAGGAGTTTTTCATTGCTTTGCATTTTTTTTAAAAAAGGACTTGCCGAGTCGCGGTGCGGGTGTACTCTAACCCCCGCAGAGGTTACTCGCCTGCTACCCGCAGGCTATCGGCTAGGAAGAAGAAGAACAACAGTATTTTACACCCCCTTACGGGCCTATGGCTTAGCTAGTTTCTCGCTTTTCTAGTAGCCGACCTCTGCATTCAGGCCTGCAAGGGGGTCTTTTTTTACAATGACAGTAGATCAACTCAACCGAACGAAGCTCGACCCACTGAGCTTTCGCATATACGCAGCCCTGTTATGTGAAAATGACATGTCTATAAATAGATTGTCCTACAGAACAGGTATGACTCGCAAAGCAATTAGTAAAAGATTGCCCTCGCTGATATCCAAACAGCTAGTCATCAAGACCAATAACCGCTCCAAGGTCGCCACCTACTCAGGTCTAGATACAACTGAGTCAATTGACGCAATAGGTGAGTATAATGACTCAGTAGTTGAGTCAAATGACCCAATTCAAGTTGAGTCTAAAGACTCAGTTACTGAGTCAGATGACTCAAGTGTTGAGTCAATAAACCCAACTGTTGAGTCAAAAGACCCAGTTCAGGACATTTTTATCAGCGGAATGGGCGCAACTGCGGCCAAATTCTCCTAACACATATATATCTATATATATATATATATCTATAACACAATTTAACATCTATAGAAGTATTATATAAATAACGAGGATGCAGAGGTTAAATAATAAAAAGCTAGACCACCTTGAAGATTACACAGCAGAGCGAGGACTGATCGGTTGTATTCTTCTAGACCCCCAAATCTTAGACAAGCTGCTTGCTAGGGAAGATAGGCCGCTCAATCTATTCACCGATCCGATCTGCAAGAATCACATGCTGGTGATACTTGACCTATACGACAGAGATCGGCTGATAGATAAAGTCACCATCAATCGCAAGTTCATCGAAAACAATATCCACCAGAACATCCAGTTCGTGGATGAATGCGAGAACATCACTCCCTCCCCGATCAACTGGTCGTACTATCTGGAAATCCTGCAAGAGGCAAAAATAAAGCGGGAAACCAAGTTGCTATGCGATGAGGTGTCATCAAGGATAGCACAAGACCCCAGTGCTGAGCCTACAGGGGTGCTAGAAGAGCTTTTTGAAAGAGCCGAGGGTCTGTGCAAGGTAAGGGACTCAGAAACGTCTGTACGGGCTTATAAGGACATCAGGCAGGATACCGTGGAGTTCTTCACTGATTGCTTCAACCGTAAAGGCGGTATCAAGGGTATCACTACTGGTCTTTACAACCTCGATCAGATGATCTCAGGACTCAACAAGGGTGAGCTAAATATCATCGCCGCTAGGCCAAGCGTAGGTAAAACCTCACTCGGTCTCTGCATCTCCGATGCAGCAGCAGCCCGTGGTCATAACGTCCTGTTCTTCTCACTAGAGATGACAGCCGCTCAACTCCAAATGCGATCCATCTGCTCCGAGATGAACCTCGACTACCGTGACGCTCTCAAAGGCAACCTGTCCCAAGATGATATGAAGAAGATTCAGGCTGGTATAGACCTCATCGGTAAACGCCCAATCTTCGTCGACGATAGCGGAACCTGCACTATCCATAATATTAAATCTAAATCTAAAAGACTTAAGCGTGACGTAGGCATAGACCTAATCGTAATCGACTACCTCCAGATAATATCATCCTCCAAGAAATTTGAAACAAGAGCCCTAGAAGTAGGATACTGGTCATCACAACTAAAAGCCCTAGCAAAGGACTTAAACGTACCCGTAGTCTGCTTATCTCAACTATCCCGCGCTGGAACCATAAGCGAACGTAAACCACGCCTAACAGACCTCAGAGACTCAGGAGCAATAGAACAAGACGCAGACGTAGTTGTCATGCTCCATAGGGATAATGACGTTGACATGTCTGACGGAAAACCATACCCCTTGTCCCTCATAGTTGCCAAACAGAGGAATGGCCCAGTGGGGGAAATCAATATCGAGTTCGTCCCAAAGTACACCAAGATGCGAGACGCTTCACCCATA
>Ga0208794_1000436_pt1 | contig 27824 bp, 30 predicted proteins | sample 32_taG_FD_184106 | JGI IMG/M metagenome (GOLD analysis project Ga0208794, IMG submission 184106) | Marine viral communities from the Gulf of Mexico - 32_GoM_OMZ_CsCl metaG (SPAdes) (version 2) | ecosystem: Environmental > Aquatic > Marine > Oceanic | place: Atlantic Ocean: Gulf of Mexico... | reverse complement strand
CGCCCCTTGATCGTGTGCCCCGCGCATCACATCATCGGGGGATGGAAGCCATGAACCCCGACCTGAGCGGCAAGCTCCTCATCGCGATGCCCGGCATGGGTGACCCGCGCTTCGACCACGCGGTGATCTTCATCTGCGCCCATTCCGAGGAGGGGGCGATGGGGCTGATCGTCAACAAGCCCGCGACCGAGGTGCGGTTCTCGGACCTGCTCGAACAACTCGAGATCACAGCCGATCCCGGCATCCGCGACATCCGCGTGCATGTCGGCGGCCCGGTTGAGGAAAGCCGCGGCTTCGTGCTGCATACGACCGACTACGCCTCGGATCAGGGCACGCTACAGGTCGACGAGAGCACGGCGATGACCGCGACGCTCGACGTTCTCGAGGAGATCGCGCATGGGCGCGGGCCGAAATTCTCGCTACTGGCGCTCGGCTATGCCGGCTGGGGGCCGGGCCAGCTCGAGGACGAGCTGGCGCAGAATGGCTGGCTGATCGGCGAAGCGCAGCACGCCGTGGTCTTCGGCCGCGCTAACGAACACAAGTGGTCCGCCGCGCTCAAGGGCCTGGGCATCGACCCGCTGAGCCTGTCACCCACCTCGGGCACTGCCTGAGCAGCGGGGCGCGACAGGCGCGCCCCACCCCCGAAAAGTTCTCTGGATTTTCGGAGTCCGCCATCGCGGCGGAGGGCGACGTCAGCTGTCGTATTCGCCCGCGATTACCGCCTCGAGGATCGCCCGCGCGCTGTCCGAGGACCAGTCGGCCTCGCCCTGAAGCCGCGCGATCTCGCGGCCCTCGGCATCGAGGATCAGCGTCACCGGCAGGCCCAGCACGCCCATGTCGCGGGCCAGCGACTGGCGCGGGTCGCGGTGGCGCGGCAAATCCTCGGCGCCGATCTCGGACAGGAACCGCTCCATCGCGACCGGCTCGTTGCGGCCCGTGGCGATGGTGACCACCTCGAATTCCGGCCCGCCCAGCGTTTCTTGGAGGGCAGCGAGCTGCGGCATCTCCTCGCGGCAGGGCGCGCACCAGGTGGCCCAGAAATTGACCAGGACCGGCTTGCCCGCGAAGGCGCCGAGCGTGATCTCGCCGCCCTCGGCGCTCTCGAACGGCACCTCGGAGCCGGCCCGCGGCTCGGCATGCACCGCGAGCTTGCGCATGTCGCCCTCGCGCAGCGCTTCGATCTCGGCGGGGCCGGCGTTTGCAAGGCCCGTGGCCGCCATGTAAAGACCGAGGATGATGACGCTGCGCATGTGACTTCCCTTGAGGACCCAAAGATGACCGAGAGCTCCAACGCGATGTGGGGCGGCCGTTTCGCCGCCGGGCCGGACGCGATCATGGAGGCGATCAACGCCTCGATCGGCTACGACCGGCGCCTGGCGCCGCAGGACGTCGAGGGCTCCCGTGCCCATGCCGCGATGCTCGCGGCGCAGGGCATCATCGAGCCTAAGGATGCGGAGGAGATCAGGAAAGGCCTTCTCACGGTCTTGTCAGAGATCGAAGCCGGGACCTTCGAATTCTCCACCGCGCTCGAAGACATCCACATGAACGTCGAGGCCCGGCTCAAGCAGCTGATCGGCGAACCGGCGGGGCGTCTGCATACCGCGCGCTCGCGCAACGACCAGGTCGCGACCGACCTGCGGCTGTGGGTGCGCGACCAGTGCGACGCCGCCGACCAGGCGCTCACGGCGCTGATCGAGGCGCTGCTGGGCCAGGCCGAGGCTGGCGCCGACTGGGTGATGCCGGGCTTCACCCATCTGCAGACCGCCCAGCCTGTCACCTGGGGCCATCACATGATGGCCTATGTCGAAATGTTCGGCCGCGACCGCACCCGCTTTGCCAATGCCCGCGCGCTGATGAACGAAAGCCCGCTGGGCGCCGCCGCGCTCGCCGGCACCTCTTTCCCGATCGACCGCGAAGCGACGGCATCGGCGCTCGGCTTCGATCGCCCGATGGCCAACAGCCTCGATGCGGTCTCGGACCGCGACTTCGCGCTCGAGTTCCTGTCGGCCGCGACGATCTGCGCGATGCACCTGTCCCGGCTGTCGGAGGAGCTGGTGATCTGGTCCTCGGCGCAGTTCCGCTTCGTCGCCATGTCGGATCGCTGGTCGACCGGCTCCTCGATCATGCCGCAGAAGCGCAACCCTGACGCCGCCGAGCTGATCCGCGCCAAGATCGGCCGGATCATGGGCGCCAACGTGGCGTTGCTGACGGTGATGAAGGGGCTGCCGTTGGCCTATGGCAAGGACATGCAGGAGGACAAGGAGCAGGTCTTCGACGCCGCCGACAACCTGATGCTGTCGCTCGCGGCAATGACCGGGATGATCGCCGACATGACGGCGCAGCCCGACAACCTGCGCGCCGCCGCCGCCTCCGGTTTCTCCACCGCGACCGACCTCGCCGACTGGCTGGTGCGCGAGCTCGGCCTGCCCTTCCGCGAGGCGCATCACGTCACCGGATCGCTGGTGGCACGAGCCGAGGAAAAGGGCTGCGACCTGCCGGAGCTGACGATCGAGGACATGAAGGCCGTGCATGCGGGCATCACCGAAGACGTGTTCGGCGTGCTGACGGTTGAGAACTCGGTCGCCTCGCGCACCGCCTATGGCGGCACAGCGCCCGCCAATGTCCGCGCCCAGATCGCGCGCTGGCGGGACGCGCTGAAGTGAGGCTCGCGCTTCTGGCGCTGGTGCTGCTGGCCGCCTGCGGCGCAGGCGGCGTGCCCGAGGCGCCCGGCGCCACGCTGCCCTATGGCGAGACCGGCACCGATCGTCGCTTGGGCGGGCTGCCGTGAGGTGGCTCTGGCTGGCGCTGGCGATCTGGGGCGCGCTGCACCCGATGCGCTGGTTCGTCGCCTGGTTCGCGCAGAACGGATATTCCTGGTCGGGGCTGTTCGCCGCCTGGCGGGCCAACCCGGCCACGACGGGGCTGATGTGGGACGCCACTATCGCCGGGGTGGCGCTGACGATCTGGATCCTCTCGGAGGTGCGGGTGCGCCGCAACTGGGAGGCGCTTGCCGCGATTCCCGCGACGATCCTGATCGGCGTCGGCTGCGGCCTGCCGCTCTACCTGTTCCTGCGCACCCGGCCGCTGTGACGCCGCGCCGCTGGCGATTGCGGCCCGATCTGCTAAGACGCGGCGCATATCGGCAAGCGGAGCGGGATCTTGGACCATTTTCTCTATCGTGACGGCCAGTTGATGGCCGAGGACGTCTCGATCCCCGAGATCGTGGCCGCGGTCGGCACCCCGGTCTACGTCTACTCGGCCGCGACGCTGCTGCGCCACTTCAAGCTGTTCCAAGAAGCGCTGGACGGCATGCCGCATCTGGTCTGCTTCGCGGTGAAGTCGCTGGGCAACGTCGCGGTGCTCAAGCTTCTGGGCGAGGCGGGCGCCGGCATGGACATCGTTTCGGGTGGGGAATACGCCCGCGCCCGCGCCGCCGGCGTGCCGGGCGAGCGGATCGTCTTCTCGGGCGTCGGAAAGACCCGCGACGAGATGCGCATGGCGCTCGAAGGCGGTATCCGCCAGTTCAACGTCGAGAGCGAGCCCGAACTGCGGGCGCTGTCGGAAGTGGCGAGCGGTCTGGGCCGCACGGCGCCGATCACCATCCGCGTCAATCCCGACGTCGACGCCAGGACCCATGCCAAGATCGCCACCGGCAAGTCGGAGAACAAGTTCGGCATCCCGATCAAGCGCGCGCGCGAGGTCTACGCGCTGGCCGCTGCCCTGCCCGGCATCGAGGTGATCGGCATCGACGTGCATATCGGCTCGCAGCTCACCGAACTCGCGCCTTTCGAGGCGGCCTTCACCAAGGTGGCCGAGCTCACCGAGACGCTGCGCGCCGACGGCCACGACATTCGCCGTCTCGATCTCGGCGGGGGCTTGGGCATCCCTTATGAGCGGGTCAACGAGGCGCCGCCGCTGCCCTTCGACTACGGCGCGCTGATCCGGCGCACGGTCGGCCATCTGGGCTGCGAGATCGAGATCGAGCCGGGCCGTCTGGTCGCCGGCAATGCCGGGCTGCTGGTCAGCCGGGTGATCTATGCGAAATCCGGCGAGGGCCGCGACTTCCTGATCCTCGACGCCGCGATGAACGACCTGATCCGCCCGGCCATGTACGAGGCGCATCACGACATCATCCCCGTGGCCGAGGCCGCGGCGGGCGCCGAGACCCGGCCCTGGGACATCGTCGGCCCTGTCTGCGAGACCGGCGACACCTTCGCGCGCGGCCGCGAACTGCCGCCGGTGGCCGAGGGCGCCCTCGTCGCCTTCCGTTCCGCCGGGGCCTATGGCGCGGCGATGGCGAGCGAATACAACGCCCGGCCGCTGGTGCCGGAAGTGCTGGTGCGGGATGATCAATTCGCGGTTATCCGCCGCCGCCCGAGCTATGAGGAAATGATCGCGCGCGATAGCATCCCCGAATGGCTATGATGGAGACGATCCCGCAACGCCACGGAGCACCCGGACCCTGACCGAGACCCGCGATCCCCTGTCGCATCTGAAACGCCCTGCCGCGCTGACCCGCGCCGGGATGGTGGCCGAACGGCTGCTGCGCGCCTTCTGGCCGCTCTGGACGGTGATCGCCTTGGCGCTGGCGCCCTTGATCGCGGGCTGGCAGGACCGGCTGCCGGTCGAGGCGTTCTGGGGCTGGGCGATGCTGGCGATCCTCGGCGGGCTTGCCGGTCTCGCATGGGGTCTTTGGCGGTTCCGCTGGCCCTCACGCGCCGAGGCGCTCGACCGGCTCGACCGCAGCCTGCCCGGACGGCCGGTCTCGGCGCTTCTGGATGCGCAGGCGACGGGCCGAGGCGATAGCGGGGCCGAGGCGCTCTGGGCCGCGCATCAGGAACGGATGCGGGCGCGCAGCGCCAACGCACCCGCCGCCCGTCCCGATCTGCGCCTCGCGGCGCGCGATCCCTTCGGACTGCGCTACATCGCGCTGCTGTTTCTGCTGACGGCGCTGCTGTTCGGCTCGGTCTGGCGGCTGGGCTCGGTCACCGCACTGACGCCGGGCGGCACGGATGGCCTCGCGCAGGGCCCGGTCTGGGAAGGCTGGATCGAACCGCCCGCCCATACGGGCCAGCCGGCCCTCTACCTCGCCGACCAGCCGCCCGGCGCGCTCGCGGTTCCCGAGAACAGCGAGATCACCGTGCGTCTCTATGGCGAGATCGGCGCGTTGACCCTGTCGGAGACCGTCTCGGGCCGCACCGGCGAGCTGCCTGCCGCCTCGGCGCCCGAACAGTCCTTCACCGTCATCCGTGACGGCCGGATCGCGATCGACGGGCCGGGCGGTGCCGAATGGGAGGTGCGGGCGATCCCCGACGCCACGCCGCAGGTTTCGGTCGCCGGGCCACTGGACACCGCCGGGCCGGGGCAGATGACCCTGCCCTTCCGGGCCAGCGACGACCACGGCGTGGTCTCCGGCCAGGCGAGCATCACCCTCGATGTCGAAGCGGTGGAGCGGGCCCATGGTCTGGTGGCCGAACCCGATCCGCGCGAGGCGCTGGTTGTCGACCTACCGATGCCCTTTACCGGAGACCGCCGCGAGATCGAGGAGATCCTCGCAGGCGATTTTTCGGAGCATCCCTTCGCCAACATGCCGGTCCGGATCACGCTCGAGGTGACCGACGCGGCGGACCAGACCGGCGCGGCGCAGCCCTACCCCGCCACCCTGCCCGGCCGCCGCTTCTTCCAGCCGGTCGCCCGCGCCGTGGCCGAGCAGCGGCGCGACCTGTTGTGGTCGCGCGACAATGCCGGTCGGGTGGTCGACCTGCTGCGCGCGGTGTCGCACCGTCCCGAGGAGGTGTTCCCGGACGAGGCCACCTATCTGCGGCTGCGGGTGGCGCTGCGGCGGCTCGACACGCTGCGCCGAGCTGAAGGCGGGCTTACCGTCGAGGCGCAGGACGAGATCGCGAAGGCGCTGTGGGACCTCGCCGTGCAGCTCGAGGACGGCACGCTGGCCGATGCGCGCGAACGGCTGCGCCGGGCGCAGGAGCGGCTCGCCCAGGCGATGCGGGACGGCGCCAGCCCCGACGAGATCGCCGAGCTGATGGACGAGCTGCGCGCCGCCACCGACGAGTATCTGCGGATGCTGGCCGAGAATGCGCAGCCGGCCGAGGACGGGCTCGACGAGCCCCAGACCGGCCAGGGCGAGAGCATGGAGATCACCCAGGACGAGCTCCAGGCGCTGATGGACCGGATCCAGGAGCTGATGGAAGAAGGCCGGATGGCCGAGGCGGCCGAGCTGATGGAACAGCTCAACCGCATGATGGAGAACCTGCAGGTGGCGCAGGGTGAGGGCAGCGGCCCTTCCACGCCGGGGCAGCGCTCCATGCAGGACCTGCAGGAGTCGCTGCGCGATCAGCAGGAGCTGTCGGACGAGGCGTTCCGTGAGCTGCAGGACCGCTTCAACGGCCGCAGCGGCCAGCCGCAGGGGCCCCAAGGCCAGCCTGGCCAGGGCCAGCAAGGTCAGCAGGGCCAGGACCAGCCGGGCCAGGGTCAACCCGGCGAGGGCGACATGCCGGGCCCGGGCAGCCTCGCGGATCGCCAGCAGGCGCTGCGCGACGAACTGGCGCGCCAGCGCGGTGCCCTGCCCCGGCTGGACGGCGATGCCGCGCGCCGCGCGGAGGAGGCGCTCGACCGGGCCGGCCGGGCGATGGACGGGGCCGAGGAAGCGCTGCGGCGCGACGATCTTGCCGGGGCGATCGACCGGCAGGCCGAGGCGACCGAGGCGCTGCGCGGCGCCGCGCGCGAGCTCGGCGAGGCGCTGGCCCAAGGCGAGCGGGGCGAGCCGGGAGAGCCCGGCGAGGGGCAGCGCGGCGACGGCGCCGGACAGCGCGACCCGCTGGGCCGCGACACCGCCGGTCGCGGTGGCGCCGGCACCGACGATTCGATGCTCGAAGGCACCGACCCGGCGCGACGCGCCGAGGAGCTGCTGGGAGAGATCCGCCGCCGCGCCGCCGAGCGCGAACGCCCACGCGCCGAGCGCGACTATCTCGAAAGGCTGCTCGACCTGTTCTGAGCGCTGTGCCTCAGCCCAGCGCCTCCAGCAGATCCCGCATCCAGCTGTCCAGCTGCAGGCGCAGCCCGTCGACCGAGGCGGCATAGGCGGACAGGACCGGCTCCAGCGGCGGCAGGGCCGCGCCCAGACGACCGGCATGCGAGTAGATGAGGGCCGCCGCCGCCGCCAGCAGCAGCGCGATGCCGAAGCCCAGCCGGAAGCCTCGACCGTGCTGCGAATGGGTCACCTCGCCGCCGGTGGTAGCCGGGCGCGGCGTCGCGTGGCGCAGGCTGGAGTTGATCTCTTCGATATCGGGCAGGAGATCGCGCCGGGTCACCGCGCCGGTCGATGCCGCCGCCGTCGCAGCCCGCGCCCGCGCCGCGTCGTGCGGCTCCGGGTTCGGCGCCGGGGGCACCGTCGCCAGTTCGGGCTCGGGCTCGGGCTCGGGCTCGGGCTCGGGCTCGGGCTCGGGCTCGGGCTCGGGCTCGGGCTCGAAGCGGTCGTCTTCCCCGTCGACCTCGTCAAGATCCTCAGGCTCCGCCTCGAAGGGCTCATCTTCCGGACGCTCCGCTACGCGGTCGGTCAGCCAAGGGACGGACTCCTGTGCGATATCCTCGCCGTCATCCTCCGGATCGACGCCGAGCGAGTCCCCCAGATCATCGTCCCAGTCGGAATCGTCTTCGGCATGCCCGTCATCCACCGCACGGTCGGACGGCGTTTCGGACGCGACCTGCTCCGTGCCTTCGTCCATTCCGTCGGCAGGCGGCAGCGGCGCATCGAGCTCCGGCGCCGCTGTCGGGGTCATCGGCGCGTCCGCTTCCGCGCGCGGATCGTCTCCCGGCGCCTCGTCGAAGGGCTCCGCGGAGGTGTCGTCATCCATCGGGATGATCGGCCGATCCACCGGGGTCGGCATGGCTTCGGGCTCCGGCCAAGCCACGGCTTCGGTCGCGCTTACGGGTTCGGCTTCGTCTTCCTCCCCTGCCGCCTGCGCGTCCTCCGCCTCCGTCGCCGTCAGTTCGGGCGCGTCATGCTCCATCTCGCCCGTGAGATCGGCCTCGTCATCCTCCAGCGCCGTCTCGACCGGCTCAGCAGAGGCGGGCTCGACGGGCTCCAGCTCGGGAGAAGGGCCGTTGCCGTCTTCCGGCTCCGCATCCGCCTTATCCTCGCTCGCAGGCCCGGCCGTCTCCGTCGCGGGCTTTGCGTGCTCGGCCTCGGCATCTTGTTTCAGCGTCGCGGCGAAGGCGTTCCAGTCGAAGTCGGGCTCGTCCTCGTCTTCCCAGACCTCGCTTTCCGGCAGCTTCTCCGCACCCAGTTTCGCCGCCTCGTCGGCGCCCCGGTTCTCGGCAAAGGCGATCTCGGTGTCGTCCTCCTTGCCCTCCTCGCCGAACAGTTCGGCAGCGGCCTGCTCTTCCTCGCTCTCCTCCGCCACCTCTTCGGTGGCGGGCGCCTTCGTGTCCAGGGCGCCCCCGGCTCGCCGCGCCGCCGCCTCGCGGGCGGCCTCGGCGCGCAGGATCTCAGCGATCTCGGGCGTGATCGTGCTGCGCGGGCCCGCCGCGGCGGCCGGGGCGGCCGGGGCCGGCTTGGGATCGGCTTCGGGCTTGGCCAGCCAGGTCACGCCGCAATTCGAGCACTGCACGTCGCGCCCCTCGGCGGGAACCGCGTCGCGGGCCACCTCGTATTGCGCGCCGCAATTCGGGCAGGTCAGTCGCATTCGTATCATCCCCTCGCGCCCGGGCCGGACCGGCTACCGGGCCAAACTAGCCCCACGCCGCCGCATCGCCAAGAACGCGCCGCCCGGCGGTGCCCCGATGATGCAGCGCTGCAATTGCAACCCCGGCGCCGGTCGGGCAGAAGGAAGCGAGAGACAGGGGATGGCAGTGATCGAGCTTCGGGACGTGGCCTATAGTTACGGCGGCGGAGAATTGTTCTCCGGCCTGTCGCTGTCGCTTGCGCCCGGCTCGTTCCATTTCCTTACCGGCCCCTCCGGCGCGGGCAAGACCACCCTGCTCAAGCTGTGCTACGGCGACCTGGTACCGACCTCGGGCGAGGTGGCGTTCTGGGGTGAGGCCACGACGGGCATGGCCCGCGACGCACTGGCGCTGAACCGCCGGCGGATCGGCGTGGTGCACCAGGACTGTCAGTTCCTCGACCACCTGCCGCTGGCCGAGAACGTGGCGCTGCCCCTCACGGTCGCGGGACGACACCACGAGGCGGCGGCCTACCTGCCCGACCTGCTGGGCTGGGTCGGGCTGACCCGCCACGCCGAGCGCCGGCCGCCGGAACTGTCGGGCGGCGAACGACAGCGTGCGGCGCTGGCCCGCGCCGTGATCATGTCGCCCGAGGTGATCATCGCCGACGAGCCCACCGGCAACATCGACTGGGAGATGTCGCAGCGGCTGCTGTCGCTGCTTGTCGAGCTCAACCGCATGGGCAAGGCGGTGCTGATCGCCACCCACGACCTCAACCTGATCCGGGCCGCCAAGGCACAGGTCTCGGTGCGCACGCTCAGGCTCAAGGACCGGCAGCTGATTGCCGCGGGGGCGGATCTATGAGCGCGCTGCGCATGGCGCTGTCGCTGCTGGCGGGGGACGTGCAGGCCGATCGCTCGGTGCCGCCCACCGGCTTCACCGCGCGGCTCACCCTGTTCACCGCCACCGCCATGGCGCTGCTGGCGGTGTTCGCGCTGGCGCTGTCGCTGGCCGCCGGCCGGCTCGCGACGCGTTGGTCCGACGAGCTGTCGCAAAGCGCGACGCTGCGGATCTCGGCCCCGGCCGAACAGATGGACGCGCAGGTCGCCGCCGCGCTGGAACTGCTGCGCACCACGCCGGGCGTCGCCTCGGCCCGGGCGCTGGACAGCGAAGAGGAGCAGGCCTTGCTGACACCTTGGTTCGGACCCGAGCTGCCGCTCGACGCACTCGCGATTCCCCGGCTGATCGAGGTCGTCGAGGAAGGCCGCGGCTTCGATGCCACCGGCCTTCGGGCGCGGCTGCAGGCCGAGGTGCCGGGCGCCGTGCTCGACGATCACACCCGCTGGCGCGCGCCGCTGGTCGCTGCCGCCGGACGCCTGCGCGGCATGGGCGCGCTCGCGCTGCTGCTGATCGGCGCGGCGACGGCGACGATGATCACGCTGGCCGCGCATTCGGCGCTTTCGGCCAATGCCCAGGTGATCCGGGTGCTGCGGCTGGTGGGCGCGCGTGACGCCTATATTGCCCGTGCCTTCGTCCGCCGCTTCACGCTGCGCGCGCTGGCAGGGGCGGGCCTCGGCACGGTGCTGGGCGGGCTGCTGGTCGCGCTGCTGCCGGGCGGTGGCGACGACAGCGGCAGCGTGCTCACCGGGATCCGCTTTGCCGGGGCGCAATGGCTGTGGCTGCTGACGATCCCGCCGCTCGCGGCGGTCGTCGCCTTCGGCGCGACCCGGCTCGCGGCGCGCCGGATGCTGGAGCGGCAGTCATGAGCCGCCTTGCCTATGGCTGGCGCTGGCTGCGCAGCCTCCTGTTCAGCGTGCTGATCTACGCCGCGATGCTACCAATCGCGCTGGCCTACCTGCCCTGGGCGCTTCGCAGCCGCGACGGCGCGGTGGCGGCCGCGCATCGCTGGTGCGCCTTCGTGCGCTGGCTGGCGTACTGGCTGTTGAACCTGCGCACCGAGATCCGCGGCACCCCGCCCGAGGGCGAGGTGCTGATCGCGGCCAAGCACCAGAGCTTTCTCGACATCATCCTGATCTACGGCGCAGTGCCGCGCGGCCGCTTCATCATGAAGAAGGAACTGGTCTACGCGCCGATCCTCGGCCAGATCGCGCTGCGCATGGGCTGCGTGCCGGTCGACAGGGGCCGCCGTGGCGCCGCGATCAAAAAGATGATGGAAGAGGTCCGCGCCGGACGGGACGACCCCGGCCAGCTGATCATCTATCCGCAGGGCACCCGCGTCGCGCCGGGCGTCGTCGCCCCCTACAAGATGGGCACCGCCGCGCTCTATCGCGAGCTGGGCCAGCCCTGCGTGCCGGTGGCCTGCAACGTGGGCGTATTCTGGCCCCGGCGCGGCGTGATGCGCCGCCCCGGCACCGCGATCATCGAGTTCCTGCCCGAGATTCCGCCGAACCTGCCGCCGAACCTGTTCATGCAGCAGATCGAGGAGGCGGTCGAAACGCGCTCAGACGCACTGATGGCCGAGGCCGGCTTCCCGCTCGCGCTCAAGGAAAGCTGATGCGCGTCATCGAGACCGTCGCGGCCCTCGAAGCCCTGTACGAGCGCAAGCCCGCAGGCGCGTCCCTTGCGAAGGTCACGGATCGGCTGACACCGGCGCAGGCGCGCTGGATCGCCGCGTCGCGGTTCTGCGTGCTGAGCACGGTCGGCCCCGAGGGCACCGATGCCAGCCCGCGCGGCGATGACGGCCCGGTGGTGCGGATCGCCGATGAACGGACGCTGCTGCTGCCCGACTGGCGCGGCAACAACCGCATGGATTCGTTGCGCAACATCGTCCGTGACGGGCGGGTGAGCCTGATGTTCCTCGTCCCCGGTGCCACCAGCGTGATGCGCGTCAATGGTCGCGCCGTGGTGAGCGACGACCCCGAACTGACCGCGCGCTTCGCCCATGAGGGCAAGCACCCGCGCTCGGTGATCGTGGTGACGGTGGCCGAGGCTTACCCGCAATGCGCCCGCGCGGTGATGCGCTCGGGGCTGTGGACACGCGGTGACGAGAGCGGTGACCTGCCCAGCGTCGGCGAAATGTTGGCCGAGGCGACAGCCGGCTTCGACGGCGACGCCTATGACCGCGAATGGCCGGAGCGGGCGAAGACCACAATGTGGTAAGGCCCGGCGTTTCCACCGGGCCTTTGGTATCTTGTCAGTTTGAACGGGATGGCGCGCCTCAGGCGGCCAGCCCCTTCGAGCCGAGATCGAGGTACTTCTTGCGACGATCGGCGCGGATCGCCTTGCCGTCCATGCCCTTCATCTCGTCGAGCATCTTGCCGATCTCGCGACCCACCGCGTCGATCGCCGCGTTCGCGTCGCGATGTGCGCCGCCCAGCGGTTCGGCGACGATCCGGTCGCAGACACCCAGCTCCTTGAGCTCCTGCGCGGTCAGGCGGAGCGCCTCGGCGGCCTCGCGCATCTTCTCGGAATCCTTCCACAGGATCGAGGCGCAGCCCTCGGGCGAGATCACCGAGTAGATCGAATGCTCGAGCATCGCCACGCGGTTCGCCGTGGCGAAGGCCACCGCACCGCCCGAGCCGCCCTCGCCGATGATGACGGAGACCAGCGGCACCTCGATCTGCAGGCACTTCTCGGTCGAGCGCGCGATCGCCTCGGACTGGCCGCGCTCTTCCGCCCCCTTGCCCGGATAGGCGCCGGGCGTGTCGACCAGCGTCACCACCGGCAGGTTGAAGCGATCCGCGAGATCCATCAGCCGGATCGCCTTGCGATAGCCCTCGGGGCGCGCCATGCCGAAGTTGCGCTCGATGCGCGACTTGGTGTCGTTGCCCTTCTCGTGGCCGATCACCACCACCGGACGGCCGTCGAAGCGCGCCAGTCCGCCCATCACCGAATGGTCGTCGGCGAAATTGCGGTCGCCGGCGAGCGGCGTGTACTCGGTGAAGAGCCGCTCGATGTAATCCTTGCAATGCGGCCGCTCGGGATGGCGCGCGACCTGGCATTTGCGCCAGGGCGTCAGGCTGCCATAGAGCTGGACCAGCATGTCGCGGCTCTTGCGGTCGAGCGCGGCGGCTTCCTTCTCGACGTCCATTTCCGGGCTGCGACGGGCCAGCGCGCGCAGCTCCTCGGCCTGGCCCTCGATCTCAGCGAGCGGCTTCTCGAATTCGAGGTAGATGGTCATGCGAAGGCCCCTGCGTTTGCTCGTGACGCCGTATATGACGCGTCGGGCGAAGCCATGCAACTCGCCGCCGCTTGACGCCGCGCTCCCCGATGCCACCCTACGGTTCCCGCCGCGAGGAGACCGCTGCCATGGCCGACCATATCATCGCCACCGCCGCCGAGGCGCTCGAGGCCGAAGCGCTGCCCAGGTTGCGCGAGGTGCATGCCGATGGTGCCGTCGCGCCCGAGGCACTGCCGCCGGCACTGTGCCGGCCCGCCGGATCCAAGAGCCCGGCGCGATGGGCCTATGAGCGGCTGATCCACTACATCCAGCGATTCGAAGCCGACCTGGCCCCGGGGGACGAGGTCGCGATGGCGATGACCGGCGGCCATTCCGGCCTGCTCAGGATTCAGGGCATGGGCTATTTCGACCCCGACATCGTCACCTTTTTCGGCACCGATGCGAGCGGCGCCAAGGCGCAGCTGATCCAGCATGTCAGCCAGCTTTCGGTGTTGCTGCGCGCCCTGCCCCGCCCGCAGCCCGAGGAACCGCCCGAGCGGATCGGCTTCCGGCTGGCGCGTGAGCTGGAGGAGGAGGATCAGGAGACCGGAGAGACGCGGGAGGACGACGCGCCGGGCGGGACCGGGCCACAGGGACCGGATGCCGCGCCCGAGGCATCGTGACAAGCGCCCGGATTCGGGCTAACCCCCGACCCGACACGCCAGTTGCGAGGAGCCCGAGATGGCCGACGATCAGCACCACCACGTCCCCGGCACCATGGACATCACCGATCAGGAACGCACCTTCGCGGGCTTCATGACGCTGGTTACCCGCGGCACCATCGCGATAATCGTCGCGCTGATCCTGCTGGCGCTGGTCAACGCCTGATCCATGCAGCGGCGCGTCTTCCTGATGGCGGCGCCGCTGGCGCTCGCGGGGTGCGGCAACGGCGAAGCGGTCTGGGCTCCCGACGCGATGGTCGAGCGCGCCCGCTATCGCCATGACGGGCCGACGGCGCTGACGCTCTACACGGTCAACAATCTCGGCACCGGCAACGGCGCGCACAGCGCGCTGCTGATCAACGCCTCCGAGCGGGTGCTGTTCGATCCGGCCGGCAGTTACGCGCATCCCTCGATCCCGGAGCGCAACGACGTGCTGTTCGGGATGACGCCTCAAGTGGTCGACAGCTACGTCTCCTACCATTCGCGCGAATCCTACGTGACGGTGGAGCAGGAGATCGAAGTCGCCCCCCAGATCGCCGAGCGTGCCTACCGCCTCGCCCTGGTGGCGGGCCCTGTGCCGCAGGCCTACTGCACGCGCGCTATCGCCAAGCTTCTGGGCGAGCTGCCGGGCTTCGAAGGTCTGGGCACCACCTGGTTCCCGGACAAGCTGATGAAGCGGTTCGGCGCGCTGCCCGGCGTGGTCACGACGGAGCACAACGAGAACGACAGCGACAGCCTGCGCGATGCGCGCCGCGCCGTGGCGCGGGCGCTCGAAGGCTGACCGCGCGCCCTCCCTGCGCACCCGAAAGCGAGGCCCCATGGACCAGCCGATCGAGGCACCGCCGGGACTGATCCTCGTAGGGGGCATGTCGCGTCGGATGGGCGGAGGCGACAAGGCCCTGCGCGATCTCGCGGGGCGGCCACTGCTGACCCATGTGATCGAGCGCCTGTCGCCGCAGTTGCCGGCGCTGGCGCTCAATGCCAATGGCGATCCGGCCCGTTTCGCAGGTTTCGGTCTCGATGTGATCCCAGACCCCCTGCCCGGTCACCCCGGCCCGCTGGCCGGCGTGCTGGCGGCGATGGGATGGGCGCGCGCGCGCGGCGCGGCCTGGGTGCTGACCGCGCCGGGCGACACGCCCTGGCTGCCTGGCGATCTGGTGCCGCGGCTGATCATGGCGGCCGATGAAGGGAACGGGCTTGCTGTCGCGGAATGCGGCGGCCGGCTGCACCCGGTCTGCGGCCTCTGGCCCGTGGCGCTGGCCGACAGGCTGGCCGCCGACATCGCGGCAGGCACCCGGCGGGTCGGTGACTGGGCCCTCGCCCAAGGCGCGGCGCGCGCGCCCTTCCCCTCGGGCGATCCCGACCCTTTCGCCAACCTCAACACGCCCGAGGATTTCGATCGCGCCGCGGCCCGCTTCGGGGACGGCGCGTGAAAGTCGAGCCGGGCTTTGCCGAGCCCGAACGCGCCCGCATCGCAGCCCTTTACTGGGAGGCCTTCGGCGCCAAGCTCGGGCGGGTGCTGGGGCCACGGGAACGAGCGCTGCGCTTCGTTGCCGCCGCGCTCGACCCCGACCACGCGCTTTGCGCACGCGATGGCGCGGGGCAACTGATGGGCGTCGCCGGTTTCAAGACCGCGCGCGGCGCGCTGGTCACCGGCGATCGCGCCGCCATGCGGAGCGGCTACGGGCGGGTCGGAGCGGCCTGGCGGGCTGGGGCGCTGGCCCTGCTGCAAACCGATGTCGACAATCGCCGCTTTCTCGTCGACGGCATCTTCGTGGCGCCCGAGGCGCGCGGACGCGGGGTGGGCTCGCGGCTGATCGAGGCGCTGGCGCAGGAAGCCCGGGCGCGGGGCCATGCCGAGATCCGGCTCGAGGTGATCGACGAGAACCCGCGTGCCCGCGCCCTCTACGAGCGGCGCGGCTTTGTCGCCGCCGGACGCCGCCCGCTCGGCCCGCTGCGCATGATCTTTGGCTTTCGCGCCGCAACCACGATGATCCGCCGGATTGGCTGAGCCCTAGCCGAAGTTACCGGCCGCCGCACCGAGCAGCCGGAAGGCACGGCCGGTCCGGGTCTCGGCCAGATCGGCGATCTCGCCATCCTCGGCGCCATCGCAGTAATCGTCGAGCATCCGGTCGAACAGCCGCAGGAAATGCTGCACCGTGTCGCGGAAGATCGTGTCGGCGCGCATCCGTGCCGCCGCGATCCCGGCCGGGCCTTCATCATCGAGCCCTTCGGCCAGCGGCGCAACCGCCTCGCCCCGCGCGCCCTGCGCCAGCGCCCGCCAGGCCGAGGCAGGAGCCATCGGCGGCGCCAGATCGTCCATGTAGATGCCGTCCTGGCTCAGCAGGGTCAGCACGTCCTGGCTCGCCTGGATCAGCTGACGCGCGCGGGTGTCGCGCAGCGCCGCACGCAACGCCGCGAAGCCTTCGAGATCCTGGTCGTTGTCGGGGAAGTTCAGCGCGCGTGCCATCTCGGCGCGGCCCAGCGACGGCGCGGAGGGTGCCTCGGGAGCGACCGGCTCCGGCGCGGGTTCGTCCTGCGGAGCGGCCTCCTGCGGCCGCATCACGCCGAACCCCGCGAGCGCGGCCTCGGTCTGGCGGGCGGCGCGTTCGATGGTGGCGAGGCGGCGGTCGATCTCGGGCGAGAGGCCGCCGCGCGACTGGGTGCGCAGGCTGCGCTGCAGTGTCTGGATCTCGGCCCGGAGCCGGTGCGCCTCCTCGCGCGCGGCGCGCGAGGCGTGGCTGGCAAAGACGCCGATCCAGACCATCGCGACGGGGATCACCACGACCAGCACCGGCCCGACCAGCGGCTGGCCGCCCAGCGCCATCGCCAGACCGGCCACCACCGCCCAGCCGAGGCTGGCCCCGGCGGCGATCCGCTCGGCCCGCCCCATCCGTTCCCAGGTCGCGATGCCCGCGGGCGCGGCTTCGGGGCCCGCGGCCTCGTGGCTGTCGGGATTGTCGTTCATACCGCCCCCAAAAGCCGCCTGCGCAGCCTCACGAATAGCTGACGCTCAGGATCTCGTAGGATTTCTCGCCGCCCGGCGTGCGGACCTCGACGCTGTCGCCCTCATCCTTGCCGATCAGGGCGCGGGCCAGCGGCGACTTGATGTTGAGACGGCCCGCCTCGATGTCGGCCTCGTATTCACCGACGATCTGGTAGGTCTTCTCCTCGTCGGTATCCTCGTCGACCAGCTTGACAGTCGCACCGAATTTGATCGAGCCGGACATCTTGGACGGGTCGATGACGTCGGCGAGGCCGATCACGCTCTCGAGTTCCTTGATCCGGCCTTCGATGAAGCTCTGCTTCTCCTTGGCCGAATGGTACTCGGCGTTTTCCGAGAGGTCGCCATGCGCGCGTGCCTCGGAGATCGCCGCGATGATCGCCGGGCGTTCGACCGATTTCAGGTGCTTCAGCTCGGCATCGATCTTGGCGAAGCCTTCGCGCGTCAGCGGGATCTTTTCCATCTTTACAGCCTTTCCCCCTGTCCCGGGGCCCGTGCAACACCGGACGTTCTAACCCCGTGGGGCGGGCCGAAGTCAAGCCCGCCGCCCGGCACCGGCGACAGCCCGCCCCGCAGGGCCCGCCGCCCTTGGCAGGATAGGGCTTCGATGCCGTGGCGCCGGGTCGCAATTGTGCATGCCGGGTGCATGCGATAGGCCTTGGCGCGGAGCAGGAGAGCCAGCAGGGACACGCCAGATGACCGATACCGCCAGCCAGACCGAGACCCGCCCCGAGCGCGAGGCGATGGAATACGACGTGGTGATCGTCGGCGCCGGCCCCGCCGGGCTGTCGGCGGCGATCCGTCTCAAACAGCTCGATCCCGAGATCTCGGTCGTGGTGCTTGAAAAGGGCTCGGAGGTCGGCGCGCATATCCTCTCGGGCGCCGTGCTCGACCCGTGCGGCCTCGACCGGCTGCTGCCCGATTGGCGCGAGATGGGCGCGCCGATCACCGTGCCGGTGCGCGACGACCGGTTCTACATGCTGGGCGAAAGCGGATCGATGCGCCTGCCCAACGCGATCATGCCGCCGCTGATGAACAACCATGGCAATTACATCGTCTCGATGGGCAATGTCTGCCGCTGGATGGCCGAAAAAGCCGAGGAGCTGGGCGTCGAGGTGTTCCCCGGCATGTCCTGCTCGGAGATCGTCTGGGGCGAAGATGGCCGCGTCGCCGGCGTGGTCGCTGGCGAGTTCGGCAAGAACCCCGACGGCACCCCCGGGCCGGGCTACGAGCCGGGCATGGAGCTCTTGGGGAAATACGTCTTCCTCGGCGAGGGCGTGCGTGGGTCGCTGTCCAAGCAGGTGATCGAGCGCTTCGCGCTGGGCGAGGGCCGCGAACCGCAGAAATACGGCCTCGGCATGAAGGAAATCTGGGAGATCGACCCGGCCAAGCACAGCGAGGGCCGCGTCGTGCACACCATGGGCTGGCCGCTCGAGAAGAATGCCGGCGGCGGCTCCTTCATCTACCACCTCGACAATAACCAGGTCTATGTCGGCTTCGTGGTGCATCTGGGTTACGCCAACCCCTATCTGCGCCCCTATCAGGAGTTCCAGCGTTTCAAGCACCACCCGATGGTGGCCGAGCTGCTGAAGGGCGGCAAGCGCGTGGCCTATGGCGCGCGCGCCATTACCGAGGGCGGCTGGCAGTCGTTGCCCAAGACCGCCTTCCCGGGCGGCGCGCTGCTGGGTTGTTCGGCGGGCATGGTCAACGTGCCGCGTATCAAGGGCAACCACAACGCCATGCTCTCGGGCATCCATGCCGCCGAGGCCGCCTATGAGGCGATGTCCTCGGGCCGCGCTGGAGACGTGCTCGAAAGCTACGACACGGCGGTCCGCGAAGGTGCGATCGGCAAGGACCTCAAGAAGGTCCGCAACGTGAAGCCGCTCTGGTCGCGCTACGGCCTCACCGCGTCGCTGGCGCTGGGCGGCTTTGACATGTGGACCAACACGCTGGGATTCTCGCTCCTGGGCACCTTGGGCCACGGCAAGACCGATGCCGAGGCGACCGAACCGGCCAAGGATCACGCGGAGATTGCATATCCGAAGCCCGACGGCGTTTTGAGCTTCGATCGACTCACCAATGTCAGTTTCTCCGGCACAAACCACGAAGAAAACCAGCCCTGTCACCTAAAATTGAAGGACCCCAATATCCCTATCGGTCACAACCTGCCGGTCTTTGCCGAACCGGCACAACGATACTGCCCGGCCGGGGTATACGAAGTGGTTGAAAAGGAAGGCGGACCGGAGTTCGTGATCAACTTCCAGAACTGCGTCCACTGCAAGACCTGCGACATCAAGGACCCCAGCCAGAACATCGTCTGGACGGTGCCTCAGGGCGGTGACGGGCCCAATTACCCGAACATGTGATCGCGGATATCCGCCGGTCGGCGGGAACCCGCATTGCGCGGTGCCGTTGCTCTCACTAGCTTGGCCCGCGGCGATCGGGCCAAACCCGGAACGGCAGGAGCAATACGCATGGTGACCCGCAACCTCCGGGCCTTGGCCGCTATGGCCGGGCTTCTGGCGGCTACGCCGCTCTCGGCGCAATCTGATGCAGGCCCCTATCTCGCAGCACGAGCAGCCGCCGCAGCACAGGATTACTCCGCAGCGGCTGACTGGTTCACCACCGCACTGGGTTCGGACCCGACCAACCCTCTCTTGCTCGAAGGCGCAATCGCCGGGCTGCTGGCCACCGGCGAGGTCTCCGAGGCGCTGCCACTGGCGGTGCGGCTGCGCGATTCCGGCGGCGAGAGCCAGATCGCCGACATGGTGCTGCATCTCGATGCGGCGCAGCGCGGCGCTTGGAACGAGACCTTCGAACTGTTCGAGGCCGGTCGCAGCATCGGTCCGCTGGTCGATGGCGTGACGCGCGCCTGGGCGCGGCTCGGCCAAGGCCGGATGGATCAGGCCCTGACCGCCTTCGATGAAGTGATCAACACCAACGGGCTGCGCGGCTTCGGCCTCTACCACAAGGCGCTGGCGCTGGCTTCGGTCGGCGATTTCGAGGCCGCCGAGGAGATCCTCGGTGCCGCCCCCGACAACGGGTTGGCGCTGGGTCTGCCGGTGGTGGTGGCGCGGGCGCAAGTGCTCGCGCAACTCGACCGGACCGATGACGCGGTGACGCTTCTCGATGAGGCCGGGCGCGGCGCGCCCGAGGCCACTGCCCTTCGCGACCGCCTCGCCGCGGGCGAGAGCGTGGCCTGGAACATCGCGACGACTCCGCTCGAGGGCCTCTCCGAGCTTTACGTCTCGGTAGCCAGCGCGCTGGGCTCGGAGCTGCCCGAGCATTTCGTCCTGCTGCATGTCCGTGTGGCGCTGGCGCTTGACCCCGATCGGGTCGACGCGCTGCTTCTGGCTGCCGGCCTTCTGGAGCAGGCCGGGCGGCATGATCTGGCGCAGGAGGCCTATGCCGCCATTCCCGCCGACGACCCCGCCCACATCACGGCCGAGCTGGGCCGCGCGGAGGTGCTGCGCCGTTCGGGCCAGCCCGCCCGCGCGCTCGAAGTGCTCGAACAACTGGCCCGCATGGCCCCCGATCTGGTCGAAGTGCCGGTTGCGCTGGGTGACCTGCACCGCTCCGAGGGCGAGAATGCCGCGGCCGAGGAGGCCTATGGCCGCGCCATCGAGATGGCCGGCGAGAATGCGGCCTGGTGGCTGTACTACATGCGCGGCATCGCCCGGCACGCCCAGGATAACTGGTCCGGCGCCGAGGCCGATTTCCGCGCCGCGCTCGGCACCGATCCCGACCAGGCCGAGGTGCTGAACTTCCTCGGCTACTCCCTAGTCGAACGGGGCGAGGCGCTGGACGAGGCGCTGGGCATGATCGAACGCGCCGTGCGCGCGCAGCCCGACAACGGCGCCATCGTCGACAGCCTCGGCTGGGCGCAGTTCAAGCTCGGCCAGTTCAGGGAGGCCGTGGGCCATCTCGAGCGCGCCGCCGAACTCGAGCCTGCTGACCCGATCGTCAATGATCACCTGGGCGACGGCTACTGGGCCGTCGGGCGCCACACCGAGGCGCGGTTCCAGTGGCAGCGCGCGTTGTCCTTCGACCCCGAGCCCGCGGCGGCGGAGCGGATCCGCCGCAAGCTGGAAGTCGGCCTCGATGCGGTGATCGCCGCCGAAGGGGGCGTGCCGCTGGCGCGGTTCGCGGAGCGTCGCTGATGCCGCTCGACAAGGGTCTGGCCCCCGCCAAGATCAATCTCGCGCTGCACGTCACCGGCGTCCGCGCCGGGGGGTATCACCTGCTCGACAGCCTCGTGGCCTTTGCGGGGGTGGGCGATCAGCTCACCGCCCTGCCCGCTGCCGAGCTGACGCTCGAGGTGACCGGGCCGTTCTCGCAAGGCGTGCCGGTCGACGAAACCAATTCGGTCCTGCGGGCGGCGCGGCACTTGCAGGAATTGCGCGGTGTCACGCAGGGCGCGCGGCTGAAGCTCGTCAAGACCCTGCCGCATGCCGCCGGAATCGGCAGCGGCTCTTCCGACGCGGCGGCGGCGCTGCGGCTCCTGTCGCAATTCTGGGGGGTCGAGAACTTCTCGCCTTCGGATCCCGAAGTGCTTGAGCTGGGGGCCGACGTTCCGGTCTGCCTGCATGCTCCCGCCCCGGCCCGGATGCGCGGCATCGGGGAGGTGCTCGAACCGCTCCCCGCCCTGCCCGGCTGCGGGCTGGTGCTGGTCAATCCCGGTGTAGAGGTACCGACGGGGCAGGTGTTCGAGTGGCTGGAGCGCTCCGACAACTCGGCCCTGGACGCCCTGCCAGAACGGCTCGACCATGCCGGTTTCATCGAGTGGCTCGCGGCGCAGCGCAACGACCTGCAGGCCCCGGCCGAAGCACTGGCCCCTGAGATCGGCCAGGCGCTGAAGCGGCTGCGCGCCACGCCCGGCGTCGATCTGGCCTTGATGTCCGGATCGGGTGCCACCTGCATCGGCCTGTGCCGCGACATGGGCCGCGCCCGTCAGGCGGCGCGGACGATCCAGCTCTCCCAGATGGGGTGGTGGGTGGCGCCGGCGCCGCTGCTCAGCTGATCCGCTCAACCACGTAATCGGCCAGATCCTCGAGCATCTCGCGCAGTTCGTGATCGGGCAGCGCGCGAAGGGCAAGCTTGGCCCGTTCGGCCCAGTCGAGCGCGGTGCGGCGGGTCGACTCGAGCGCGCCATGCCGGTCGAGGATGTCTTGCGCGCGGTCGAGATCTCCCGCCTCTACCCGGCCCCGGCCGATGCAGCGCGCCCAGAACTCGCGCTCTTCGGTGTCGGCCTTCGCCAGCGCCCGGATCACCGGGAGCGTCAGCTTGCCCTCCCGGAAGTCGTCGCCCACCGATTTGCCCGTGGCCGAGGTGCCCCGGTAGTCGAGTAGGTCGTCGACGATCTGGAACGAGATACCGAGCGCGTCGCCATAGGCGCGCAATGCAGTGACCCGCGCCTCAGAGGCCCCGGCGATGACGCCGCCCGCTTCGGTTGCCGCGGCGAAAAGCGCCGCCGTCTTGCCGCGCACCACGCGCAGATAGGTGTCCTCGGTGGTGGCGATGTTGCGCGCCGCTGTCAGCTGCAGCACCTCGCCCTCGGCGATGGTGGCGCTCGCGTTGGCGAGGATGTCGAGCACCCGCAGCGAACCGGTTTCGACCATCAGCTGGAAGGAACGCGCAAAGAGATAGTCGCCGACCAGCACCGAGGAGGTGTTGTCCCACAGCAGGTTCGCCGTCGGCCGACCGCGCCGCTGCTTGCTGTCGTCGACGACGTCGTCATGCAGGAGCGTCGCGGTATGGATGAACTCGACCGTCGCCGCGAGGTGGACGTGATAGGGGCCGTCATAGCCGCACATCCGCGCGGCCGCGAGCGTCAGCATCGGGCGCAGCCGCTTGCCACCGGCCTCCACGAGATGCGCCGTCACCTCTGGGATGCGCGGCGCGTGCTCGGAAGCCATCCGGGCGCGGATCATCGCGTTGACGGCCTCCATGTCGCCCTTGAGCGCTTCGGCGAGACGGTCGTGAGGTTTGGCGGTCGTGGCGAGATCCATGGGCAGCGGTCTTCTCGACAAGAGCGTCGGAACGCCCTAGCTGGTTGCGGATGAAAGAGCTTCTGCGCAGCAACGACCCGACGGTCATCGCCTTTGCCACCGCCCTTCTGAACGGCGAGGGTATAGACTGCTTCGAATGGGACGTAAACACGAGCATCCTCGAAGGCTCGATCGGAATCCTCCCGCGCCGGCTGATGGTGCGCGACGCCGACCACGCTGCCGCAGAGCGGGCGATGCGCGACAATGACGTCGATCTGGGCCGATGAGGCGCTGACCCGCGACGCCTTTCTCGGCGGGCGGGTGACGCTGCTGCAACCCCGGCAAGGTTACCGGGCCGGGACCGATCCTGTGCTCCTTGCCGCCGCCATCGACGCCGCACCGGGCGAGAGCGTGCTCGAGATCGGCTGCGGCGCGGGCGCCGCGATGATCTGCCTCGCCGCACGGGTGCCGGAACTCGATCTATCAGGGGTCGAGGTCCAGCCCGGCTATGCTGACCTGGCGCGCCGTAACGCCGAGGCGAACGGCATCGCCGCCAGCATCCATACTGCCGATCTGCGGGCTCTGCCCGGCGCGCTCAAGGCGCGACGATTCGACCATGTGATCGCCAACCCGCCCTATTTCGATCGCAGCCGGTCCCGCCCCGCCCCGAACCCGGCCAAGGAGACCGCCTTCGGCGCCCCGCTGCCGCTGCCGGAATGGATCGACGCGATGGCTCGCAGGGTCGCGCCGGGCGGGCGGCTGTGGCTGATCCAGCGGGCCGACCGCCTGCCCGAGATAATCGCCGCGCTGCATGGGCGGATGGGCGGGCTCGCGGTACGGCCGCTGGTATCCCGGCAGGGCCGCGATGCAGAGAGGGTCCTGGTCACCGCGCGCCAGTCCGGCCGGGCGGCATTCCGACTCGCTCCGCCACTGGTTCTGCACGCGGGCACGCGGCACGTGTCCGACGCGGCCGATTTTACCCCAGAGGCAGAGGGCATTCTACGTCACGGGGAAAAATTGCGCATGTAGTCTCCGGGTATTAGCAAAATTTCGCCACCCCGGCTAACAAAGGTCCAATGCTGCGCATCGAAGTGGTGACAGGATTGTAAAACCATGCTCGACTGATCCGGTCGCAACCTGACACAGGAGACTGTCCATGAGCCTGACATCGCATCTGGAGGAACTGCGCAGGAAACACCAATCCCTCTCGCGGGAAGTGGAGATGGCGCAAAGGTCGCCCGCCTCGAGTGACTTCGAGATCGCTCAGATGAAGAAACGCAAGCTCATGCTGAAGGAAGAGATCACGCGGCTAAGCCCGCACTAGGCCACCGGCGCGCCGGGGCTGTGCCCCGTCGCGCTTTGTCGCGGGGATCGGTCTGGTCAGTGGATCGCGCCATCCCCGCTTCAGAGGGCGCCCGCGCGGGAGCGATGGGCGCCCGGTTGCATTCAGGGCTCTTCACTTTGCGCTCTGCGAGCCCTCCCGGGCGCCGAAACGCCGAACGGGCGCCCGAGGGCGCCCGTCCTGCATATGAGAGCCCATCCGTCGCCAATCTCAGGCGAGGTACTGCCCGCCATTGGCCGACAGGGTCGAGCCGGTGATGAAGCCCGCATCCTCGGAGGCCAGGAACACCACGCAGCGGGCGATCTCCTCGGCCTCGCCCAGACGGCCCACCGGGATCTGCGGCAGGATCACTTCGTTCATCACCTTCTCGGGGATGGTGCTCATCATCTCGGTGTTGATGTAGCCCGGGCAGATCGTGTTCACGGTGATCCCGGCGCGTGCGCCTTCCTGAGCCAGCGCCTTGGTGAAGCCGATGTCGCCGGCCTTGGCGGCGGCGTAGTTGGCTTGGGCGAACTGGCCTTTCTGGCCGTTGATCGACGAGATGTTCACGACGCGGCCGAACTTGCGCTCGCGCAGGCCGGGCCAGACGCAATGGGTCATGTTGAACAGCCCGGTCAGGTTGGTGTCGATCACCTCCCGCCATTGCTGCGGCGTCATCTTGTGAAAGGGCGCGTCGCGGGTGATGCCGGCGTTGTTGACGAGGATCTCCACCGGGCCGTGCTCTTCCTCGACATGGGCGATACCGGCCTTGCAGGCCTCGTAATCGCCGACGTCCCACTTGTAGGTCGCGATGCCGGTCTCATCGGTGAAGGCGCGCGCCTTTTCGTCGTTGCCAGCATAGGTCGCCACGACGGTGTATCCTTCCGCCTTCAGCGCCTTGGAAATGGCGGCGCCGATCCCGCGGCTGCCTCCCGTCACCAATGCCGTTCTTGCCATCGCTGTGCTCCCTCGCCTTGCAAACTGGTCTCGCCCGACCCTCTCGCATCACGCAGGGTCAAGCAAGCCCAACTCGTCGCAGAAGACCTCCGCGTCGCGCATTCCCTGATCCCAGGTGCGACGCAGTTTGTCGGGATCGGTGAAATCGATCTTGTCGGCCGCGGTCTCGTCGGATGGCATCACATAGCGTCGGCCCGGCACTTCCGGCAGCTTGCGATAGCGCCGAGTGAGAAGAACCAGCGTCTCGCCCGTATCGGGCTCGGGCATCGGGGCCTGATCGGCCATGCCGCCATCGACCACCGGCCGACCGTCCCAATCGGGCGGCTCGAAGATCGGCGGAATCACGGCGGCGGCGCAGACCAGATCGACCAGCCGGCCGTCGCGCGCCGCCTGCCGCGCGTCGACCAAATCGCAGTCCAGCCCGAGCTTCGCGGCCCAGGAAAAATGTGGGGAATTGATCAGGTGCAGTTCGGCCTCGTAGGCCAGCGTCGCGGCCACGCCGCTGATCTTGGGCAGGCCGCCGGCGGGCGGATGGGCGATCAGGATCTGCAGCTGCGGCCCCTCGGCCACGCGCTGGGCGGCAGCCTCATCGAGCACCTTGGAGACGACCTTGCAGTAGATCCGCTGGTGCGGGCTGATGCCCTCCCTGTCCGGATCGAACAGGTTGCTGTCCTGCTCTTCGAAGGCGTCGCACATGGCGTCGAGCAGCTTGCGCTCACGGCCCGCGACATGGGTCGCCGCCGAGAGCGCGCCGCCGGAGACACCGGTGATGCGTTCCGGCGCGATGGCGGCGTGGCGGCCCAGAACCTCCATGAAGCCGCCCTGCCAGAAACAGCGCAGACCGCCCCCCGAAAAGACGAGTTGTCGGGGAGCGGTCCAAGGCATCAGTCGCGCTCGACGCAGAGCGCGACTCCCATGCCGCCGCCGATGCACAGCGTGGCGAGGCCCTTCTTGGCGTCGCGGCGCTGCATTTCATGCAGCAGCGTGACCAGCACGCGGCAGCCGCTCGCGCCGATCGGGTGACCGATGGCGATGGCGCCGCCATTGACGTTCACCTTCTCCGGGTCCCAGCCCATTTCCTTGTTCACCGCGAGCGCCTGGGCGGCAAAGGCCTCGTTCGCTTCGATCAGATCGAGGTCGTCGACCGACCATCCTGCCTTGTCGAGCGCCTTCTTGCTCGCATAGATCGGGCCCTCGCCCATATAGGCCGGGTCGAGACCGGCGGTGGCATAGGCCGCGATCCGCGCCAGCGGCTTGATGCCACGGCGGTTCGCCTCGTCGAGCGACATCAGCAGGGTGGCCGCGGCGCCGTCATTGAGACCCGAGGCGTTTCCGGCGGTGACCGAGCCGTCCTTGGCGAAGGCCGGGCGCAGCTTGGCCATCGACTCGATGCTGGCGCCGTGGCGAATGTACTCGTCGGCGTCGGTCACCACGTCGCCCTTGCGGGTCTTGACGGTGAAGGCGACGATCTCGTCCTTGAAGCGGCCCGCCTTCTGGGCTTCTTCGGCCTTGTTCTGGCTGCGAACGGCAAACTCGTCCTGCATCTCGCGGGTGATCTGGTGGCGCGAGGCGACGTTCTCGGCCGTGGTGCCCATGTGGTAGTCGTTGAAGGCGTCCCAGAGGCCGTCCTTGATCATCGTGTCGGTGAGCTTGATGTCGCCCATCTTCTGGCCTTGGCGCAGGGTCTGCGCATGCGGGGCGAGCGACATGCTCTCCTGACCGCCGGCGCAGACAATGCTCGCATCGCCGAGTTGGATGTGCTGGGCCGCCAGCGCCACGGCGCGCAGGCCCGAGCCGCAGACCTGGTTGAGCCCCCAGGCCGCCGATTCCTGCGGCAGGCCGGCCAGAATATGCGCTTGGCGGGCGGGGTTCTGGCCCTGAGCGGCGGTCAGCACCTGACCGAGGATGGTCTCGCTTACCTCGCCCTTCTCGACGCCGGCGCGCGAGACGACCTCCTCGAGCACGGCCGCGCCGAGCTGGTGCGCCGGGGTGTTGGCAAAGGCACCGCCGAAGCTGCCCACCGCGGTACGGGCGGCAGAGGCGATAACGACATTGGTCATGGAATTCTCCCTCACAGACGGGCCGGCACACGCCGGGGGCCCGGATCGCGGTCGAGCCTAGCAGCCTCTGCCGTCAGGGCAACGGCATTCGGCGCGCCGCGCCGGGCCGCCGCGCCGGACGGCCCCATAGGAAGCCCTGCAGGCAATCGACGCCGATCCCCGACAAGCTGCGCGCCTCGGCTTCGGTCTCGACGCCGCAGGCGACGCTGGCCATGCCGAACTGCCGCGCCGCCGCGACGAGCGCGGCGCAGAGCACCTGGTTGTCAGGGTCGGTCTCGACGCCGCGGATGAAATGCGCGTCGATCTTCACGAGGTCGAAGAGGAAGTCGCGCAGATGCCGGAACGCGGTCTGGCCCGCACCGAACTCGTCGAGGGCGAAGGCCACGCCGCGCGGCCGTGCCTCGGCCATGAAGCGGCAGACCACCTCAGGGAGGGTCATCGCAGAGCTTTCGGAGATCTCGAGCACCAGCCGTTCGCCGATGCCGGGGGCGCGGGCCAACCCGTCCTCGAGCGTGCGGCGCCAGCGCCCGTCGCCGATCGAGCGCGCCGACATGTTGATCGAGAGCCTGAGCGACGGGTCGCGGCGCAGCGCCTCCAGACCCTCGCGCAGCGCGGCGCGGTCGAGATCGCGGCCCAGCGCCGTCTCCTCGACGCCGGGCAGGAAGTGCCGCGCCGGCAGCAGTCGCCCGCCATGGTCGCGCAGCCGAATGAGCCCCTCATGAAACGCCGTCGCGCCGGTCCGGGCGACGATCACCGGCTGGTAGGCCAGCTCGGTGCGCCGATCGGCGAGCGCCGCGCGCACGAGGCGCGGGATGTCGGCCGCGTCGAGCGCCATGGCATGGGTGAAAGGATCGGTGGGGGGATCGGTCTCGGTCGGCATGAAGGCCCCTCTCGGCATCGCCCGCGATCCTGCGCGCGATGTCCTAAGAGCGGGTGAACGGCCCTACCAGCGCGACAGCGCGTCCTCGTCTTCG
>Ga0208794_1000433_pt1 | contig 27889 bp, 28 predicted proteins | sample 32_taG_FD_184106 | JGI IMG/M metagenome (GOLD analysis project Ga0208794, IMG submission 184106) | Marine viral communities from the Gulf of Mexico - 32_GoM_OMZ_CsCl metaG (SPAdes) (version 2) | ecosystem: Environmental > Aquatic > Marine > Oceanic | place: Atlantic Ocean: Gulf of Mexico... | reverse complement strand
TTGCGTCCGCCGTTCCGGCCACGCTGCCGGTTCTTGTTCTGATTAGGTCTCATCGGGTCGCTTTGTCTAACTCTAAAAAGCTAAGCGTCACATCAATGGGCGGACCGGCGCGATAGGCCCGATCTGGCCCTCAATCCGTCGGCGGTAAGTGCGCACCGGGCGGAAACTCTTCTGGCTTCATGAAGACCGTGTGCGGTCGGCAGCGACCCTGGACAAGTCCATCCCGTCCCCGCGTCGTCCCGGACTTTCGGAACCGCGCTGCGTGAGCAGCTTACTGCATTTAGGATCGGGTGTGATCGCCGCGGCGCCCATGATGCGCCATTGACAGCTTCTATAAACTAACCGCTTCGGCCCGGTTTGACTAGCACAAACTGCGCATTGGCCAAAGCAAAGCCTTACTCGTCCTTCAAGTGGTGCGCCGAAATCACACGATCAAGGCCATTAAGGTCCTTGTGAACGAGGATTTCGGTCAAACCATGTTCGGCGAACAACGCACTCACGCTCTCCCCCTGATCATAGCCGATCTCAACGAGCACCTGACCGCCTGGCTTCAGATGGCGCGCTGCCCCCGCAGCGATGATCCGGTAAGGACCGAGCCCATCGGGCCCGCCATCCAGCGCCAGGCGCGGATCGAACGCCCTGACCTCGGGATCAAGCGTTTCAACCACGTCGCTGGCGATATAGGGCGGATTGGAGGTGATGAGATCAAAGCCTTCCCCGCCGTCCCGTCCAGAATACCCAAGGTCAAGTGCTTCAAACCAGTTCCCAAGTGCAAATTCAAGACGACCCTGCACCCCGTTCCGTTCGGCATTTTCACGGGCCATGGTCATGGCATCGAGGGCGATATCGGTCGCTATTCCCTCGGCATCGGCCCGATTGGCCAGCACCGCAATGGGAATGCAGCCGGTCCCAGTGCCCAGATCAAGCAGGCGCCCACCTTGCGGCAGGGCCTCGATCGCCAGGTCCACCAGCAATTCGGTGTCGGGCCGCGGCTCAAGTGTTGCGACATTGAGCCAAAATGGCAGTCCGTAGAACTCTTTCTCGCCCAGAATGCGCGCAACCGATTCCCCGGTCATCCGCCTCTGCAGCAGCTCGGCCACGTTGGCCGCCTGCTCATCACTCACCTGTTCCTGCTCGCGGGTTGCCAGAGCAAGGGCGTCAAGCCCCAGCGCATGGCCGGTAAGCAGCTTGGCATCGAGCGCGGCCGTTTCAAAGCCGAGCCGGCCTAACACGTCGCGCCAGCCGCGCCACAATGCGCCGATCCGCAGCGGCTCGCTCAGTTGCTCTGCTCCATGGCGGCAAGCTGTGCCGCCTGATGTTCGGTGATGAGCGCTTCGATCAACTCGTCCAGCGCTTCGCCCGCAATCACCTTGTCGAGCTTGTAGAGCGTCAGATTGATCCGGTGATCGGTGACGCGCCCCTGCGGAAAATTATAGGTGCGGATGCGTTCCGAGCGGTCGCCAGACCCGACCTGCCCCTTGCGCTCGGCCGAGCGGGCGCTGTCGCGCTCTTCGCGCTGCATCTCGTAAAGGCGCGAGCGCAGTACGATCATCGCCTGGGCCCGGTTCTGGTGCTGCGACTTCATGGCCGAGGTCACCACAAGCCCGGTCGGAATATGGGTGATGCGCACCGCCGAGTCGGTGGTGTTGACGTGCTGTCCGCCAGCGCCCGAGGCGCGCATTGTATCGATGCGGATATCCTCATTGCGGATTTCGATATCGATGTCCTCCACTTCGGGGAGCACCGCAACCGTTGCCGCCGAGGTGTGGATGCGCCCCGAAGCCTCTGTGGCCGGCACGCGCTGCACGCGATGCACACCGCTTTCATATTTCATGCGGGCATAGACGCCCTTGCCCGACACATTGGCGATGATCTCCTTAAAGCCCCCGACTTCGCCGGGGCTTTCTTCCATCACCGTAACCTTCCAGCCCCGCGCGGCTGCGTAGCGCTCATACATGCGGAACAGATCACCGGCGAACAAAGCCGCTTCGTCCCCGCCGGTGCCGCCACGGATTTCGAGAATGACGGACTTTTCGTCCGCCTCGTCCTTGGGTAGCAGCAAGATGCGGATCGATTGGGCCAGCTGCTCGATCTTCTCGTCCAGCTCTTCAATTTCCATTTCGGCCATTTCGGCCATTTCCTTGTCGCCGCTCTTGAGCAGCGCCTCGGCCTCGGCATGATCCTTCAGGGCCTTCTTGTAGGCGCTAATTTCGCCCACGATTTCCGAAAGATCCGAATGCTCCTTGGAAAGCCGGGCCAATTCGTCCGGGCTGGCACCACTCGATAGCGCGGCTTCGATGTATTGGAAGCGCGTTTCAAGGGCGTCGAGCTTGTCCTGGGGAAGGCTAGGCATTCTTGGTCTTTCAACGTGGCAATCGCGGCTTGCATCGCAGTGCGGCGACGGACGGAACGATAGGCCGCGGTGTAATGATCCCGGCACGCAACATCAAGCGGCCATTAGAGTCCTACCCCATGGGCAAGTTCTGCTTGTCCACCCACTCGGTCAAAAGCTCGCGCACCGAATGCCCGTTTGCGCCCACACTCAAGGCTTCAGAAATGGCCGCCTGCAGCGGCTTGAGTTCAAGATTGAGGATCATTTCCTTGATCGGGCCAATGGAGGCCGGGCCCATGGAGAGCCGGGTCATGCCAATGGCCATCAGCGCCAGCGCTTCCATGGGTTTGCCGGCCAGCTCGCCACACATGGTGACGGGCTTGTTGTGCCGCGCCGCAGCATCGACCACCAGCCTGATGGCGCGTAGGCGCGGCAGCGCGATCGGGTCATAAGCCTTGGACACCCGCGGATTGGCCCGATCGGCGGCGGTCAGGAACTGCACCAGGTCGTTCGAGCCGATGGAGACGAAGTCGCTTTCGGGCATGATCTGGTCCAGCTCGAACAACAGCGATGGCACCTCCACCATGGCCCCGATTTCGACTTTCTCCGGCACCGGTTGCCCGGCGCGCCTGAGGCGCTCCATTTCCTTGTTCAGTACGGTCTTGGTCTGCCGGAACTCGAAAGTTTCGGTGACCATGGGCACCAGGATCTTGAGTGGCCGCCCATGCGCCGCCAGCAGCAGCGCCCGGATCTGCGTGCGCAACAACCCCGGCCGGTCCAGACCCAGCCGGATCGAGCGATAGCCCATGGCCGGATTTTCTTCAGCAGCCGAACGCAGATAGGGCACGACCTTGTCGCCGCCAATATCGAGCAATCGGAAAACCACAGGACGATCACCGGCTATGGCCATAGCTTCGGCATAAAGATCCACCTGCTCCTGCAGACGCGGCAGGCGGCTGGCGATCATGAACTGCAATTCGGTTCGGAACAGCCCAACGCCGGCCGCACCGGTATCGTCCAGCATGGGCAAATCTGCCACCAGCCCCGAATTGTGCAGCAGCGTGATTTCCACGCCGTCCTTGGTGATGCTCGGCTTGTCCTTGAACGATGCATAATGCGCGCGCCGTCGTGCCGAAATGCGGACCTTGTCGATATAGGTCTGCTCGACGTCCGGCGTGGGCCTGAGATGCACCTGCCCCAGCGGCCCATCGATAATGATGTCATCGCCGCTTTCGCACATCGAAACGATGGACTGGGCTTGGCCCACCGCAACGATCCCCAAAGAGCGAGCGACAATGGCCACATGCGCCGTTGCCCCACCCTCTTCGAGCACCACGCCGCGCAACTTCTTGCGGTCATATTCAAGCAGTTCTGCCGGACCCATATTGCGGGCGACCAGGATGGCGTTGTCCGGCAGTTCCTTGCGCCCCAGGGTCTGGCCATCGCCTGTCAGCACCCGCAAAAGCCGATTGGCCAGATCATCAAGATCGTGCAGCCGGTCGCGAATATAGGGATCGGTCTGGCGCTGCATGCGCGCGCGGGTATCGTTCTGCACCCGCTCCACCGCCGCTTCGGCCGAAAGCCCATTGTCGATCGCCTCGGTCAGCCGGTTCACCCAGCCCCGGTCATTGGCGAACATGCGATAGGTCTCGAGAATTTCGCGGTGGTCCGAGGTCGGCTGCATGTCGCCGTGGTCGAGCATGGCATCGATGGAGACGCGCATCGACGCCAGGGCGGCGTCGAGCCGCTGCTTTTCCGCATCGGTATCTTCAGCGATGAAATTGGTCACCACCACGCGCGGATCGTGCAACACCACCGTGCCAAGCGCGATGCCATCGGTGAAGCTGACGCCATTGAACATACGAGGCCGCCTGAGATCGATATCCGATCCGGGCTTAATCAGATTGTCGAAATCGCTGGTGGCAATCATTTCGGCCAGGATTGTGGCCGTGGTCAGCATCGCCTCGGTTTCGTCTTCGCCATAATGGCGCCGGTCAGCATTCTGCACCACCAGCACGCCCAGCGTCTGGCCTGCCCGCAGCACCGGCACGCCGAGGAAGGAATTGTATTTTTCTTCGCCCGTTTCCGGACGATAGGCAAAGGCCGGATGGCTGGTCGCGTCGTCCAGGCTGAGCGGTTCGGCCTCGGCGGCAATCAGGCCCACAAGGCCCTCGCCCAGCCGCAGTGTTGTCAGGTGCACCGATTCGGTATTGAGGCCGCGGGTAGCAAACAGCTCGAGCGCGCCGTCATCGCGCAACACATAGAACGAGCACACATCGGCCCGCATGTTTTCCGCAATCAGGCCCACGATCTTGTCGAGACGTTCCTGCGAAGCCAGGGGCTCCGCCATTGTCTCGCGCAACTGCCGCAGGAGCACCCTTGGGCCGCCTATGGTCGTGACCATGCCTCTCACAAGGCGGCCCGCAAAGCCGCCCCCCTATTTGAAGGACGCGGCCTTGTCCCCTCGACTGTGGTCAGGCGTCCTGTCTGTCCAGACCGTAATAGGTGTGCAGGGCGCGAACCGCAAGCTCGGCATATTCTTCATCGATCAACACCGAAGTCTTGATTTCCGACGTGGTGATGAGCTGGATATTGATACCCTTGTCGGCCAGGGCCTTGAACATCGAGGCGGCAACGCCGGCATGAGAGCGCATGCCAACGCCCACGACCGAGACCTTGGCGCCGCCACGCGAGCCCGCGAGACGGGCATATTCAAAGCGTCCGCCATTGTCTTCGAGCGCCTTGACAGCCTTGTCATATTCGCTGTCGGGCACGGTAAAGGTGATGTCGGTTGTTGCGCCATCATCGGCAATGTTCTGCACGATCATGTCGACAATGATGCCCTTGTCGGCCAGCGTGCCGAAAATGGCGGCGGCGACGCCTGGGCTGTCCTTGACTTTGCGCAGGGTGATCTTGGCCTCGGCCTTGGCGAGCGTCACGCCCGAAACGATCTGCTGTTCCATGATCTCATCCTCATCGCAGACAAGCGTGCCGGGCACACCCGGCGTCCCATCGGGCGCGATCTGCGGCGCGTCCGGGTCATCGAAACTGGAGCGTACGGTCAGGCGCACCTTATGCGCCATGGCCATTTCCACTGAACGGATCATCAGCACCTTGGCCCCGAGCGAGGCCATTTCCAACATTTCCTCGAAGGAAATCTTGGTCATGCGTTGCGCCTTGGGCACGATGCGCGGATCGGTGGTGTAGACGCCATCGACGTCGGTATAGATATCGCAGCGGTCCGCCTTGACGGCTGCAGCCACGGCCACGGCCGAAGTGTCGGACCCGCCGCGGCCCAGCGTGGTCACGCGGCCATGGGGCGAAATGCCCTGGAAGCCGGTAATCACCGGCACCCACCCATCCTTCATGCGCTTGTCGAGCTCGGTCGGGTCGATTTCGGTAATCCGGGCTGCGCCATGCGCGTCATCGGTATGGATGGGCACCTGCCAGCCGGCAAAACTGCGCGACTGGATACCCATTTCCGAAAGGACAATGGCCATCAGCCCGGCCGTCACCTGCTCGCCCGACGCCACCACGGCGTCATATTCGCGCGCATCATGGAACTTGGAAGCCTCATTGACCCAGCCGACCAGCTCATTGGTCTTGCCGCTCATGGCCGAAACCACCACGGCCACTTCATGGCCGGCCTCGACCTCACGCTTGATATGGCGCGCAGCATTGCGGATGCGTTCCACATTGGCGACCGAGGTGCCACCGAACTTGACGACGATACGGGCCAATGGATTTTCCCCGCTGATCCGCCGAACCCGGCGGTACGCTTCATTGTTGCGGGCGGACATGCCACAAAGCCGATGCGCAATCAATGGGCATCACGGCTGCGATTGGCCGATACCGTCAATCCTGCGACAGGCCGTACCTTGCCCCTGCCCCATCGGGCGGGTCATATGGTCAGGCAAGGAGCGCATCGTTCATGACCGATACCGCAAAGACCACTGTCAACGACGCCGAAATCGCCAAGTTCGCAGCCATGGCCGAACAATGGTGGGACCCCAAGGGCAAGTTCAAGCCGCTGCACAAGTTCAATCCGGTGCGGCTGAGCTATATCCGCGACCATCTGATCCGCCATTTCGACCGGGACGCCGGCTCCATCCGGCCCTTCGAGGGGTTGCGCGTACTCGATGTCGGCTGCGGTGGCGGCCTCTTGTGCGAACCCCTGACACGCCTTGGGGCCAGCGTAACCGGCATTGATGCCGCCGAGCGCAATATTGCCATTGCCAGAATCCACGCCGAGCAATCCGGGCTCGCGATTGATTATCGCGCCACCACCAGCGAGGCGCTGGTCGAGGCCGGCGAAAAATTCGATGTGGTGCTCAACATGGAAGTGGTCGAGCATGTCGACAACGTGCCGCTCTACATGAAGAGCTGCGCCGATCTGGTGGCACCGGGCGGACTGATGTTCACCGCCACGCTCAACCGCACAGCCCGCTCCTGGGCCCTGGCGATCATCGGGGCCGAATATGTACTGCGCTGGCTGCCGCGCGGCACGCATGACTGGAAAAAATTCCTCACGCCTGAAGAAATTGCCGCCCAGTTGCGGCGCAACAATCTCACCGTCATCGACCAGACTGGCGTTACCTATAATCCCCTGACCGATGACTGGCGGACCTCGCTCGATATGGCGATCAACTACATGATCCTTGCCACCCGCTCCGTCTGAAGGATCAGGCAAACCGGCCGTCGGGCAGGACGGCCGGTCCGCTACGCCCTGACTGGAGGCAGAGTCAGAACACGTAGACCTTCAGCGTCGCCCCTTGCGTGTGAACAGACGTACGCTTGTACACCATGACAACGCCCCAATGAACGATGGCCAAGCCACCTGGAAGCGATCATCAGGACCGAAAGCCAAGCCGTAATCCGCAGTTATACGCGAGTCGGCTCGCAAGTTTGCCGCCGTGGTAAACTGCGGTGGTTAAGGGAAAATACTCGATAGGTTAGCATTCTCAGAGGCGAAGTCTTGGTAAGTCTTGCCCGCAAGAGAAATGACTACCCGCCTAAAGGGCATCTGTAGGCGCGCAGGATCCCTCCATTCAGCGCGGAATGGAGGGAATGGGGCGAGGCCAAAAAGACTAGGCCTTGAGCAACTCGTCCCGGCTGACGCGCAGCACCAGGCGATCATCATCGACCCGGTCGATATGCTCGGGGAAAATGTAGCGGTCCGCCGCAAATAATCCTTCCGCATCAAGGCGAACAAAGCCTTCACGCAAGGCCTTTTCCTGCATTTCGCGAGGCAGACCGTCGTCCGGGTGGAACAGATCGGCGAGCAATCCCGTCAGGTCATTGCGCTGCCGCTCCAGGACCGGACTGATACCGGCGGCATCAACCTCGGGCGCATCCGGCGCTTCATCCGTGCTGCGAAATGTCTCGACTTTGCCGATGGGCTGCATGGCCTTGTCTACGACCCGCATGCCTTCATGAATGTCAGTCGGTATGGCGTCCATTTCGTGCTCCTTTGTTCATTGGAGGCAAAACGCGGTGCCGGGGGCGCACGTTCCAATGGCCCGGGCAGCGGAACGCGCGGAAAATGTGAACACAGTCATGTGAACCGTGTTGGGCTTTTCGCGTTTCCGTCCCCAACAGCACGGACGACATACCGATGAAACCATCTGCACGCGCCATTCTGGCGCTGTGGGCCATATGCCCTTTTGCGCCCGCCGCCAGTGGGGCCGAAGCGCTCACTGCGCGCAATGACGAATCCGTCTTCATCTTTGGCGGCCCGATGAGCAGCGGCTATTTCGGCGATGCGCTGGTGTTCTGGAACAGCGGCTATGAGCCCAATTATTTCGCCGGTGTCGGCTATCAGCGATTCTTCTACGAGTATGAGAGTTTCGCGCTCGGACTCGAGGCCGGGATTGGTATTCGCACGGGACAATCTACCTCAGCGGAGGCGTGGGCGGGCTTGGTGGGGCGGTTGACCGAAGTCGAATTTGGCCCGCTCAACATCACGCCGTCCATCACGGGCGGCTTTTCTGTGGTCACCGACACCATTGGCGTTGAGACCACCCGCACCACGGCTTCAGGCGACAGCGCCACCTTGCTCTACTATCTGGCCCCGGAAATTGCCGTGTCGCATGACGATCATCCCCAATGGGAAGCCTTCGGCCGCATCCAGCACCGCTCGGGTGGCTTCGGCACCATTGCACACATCGATGGCTCCAATGCGGTGACCCTAGGTGTTCGCTACAAATTCTAACTCAAAGACGGGAGAGTGCGCCGCTCAAGGTGGCCTTCCGGTTGCCACGGCGAAATTCGATCTTCGCTTCAGTTAGATAAGAAGAGGCAAAGGCCGCTCCCCAGGAGCACAATTTTGGACGCACGCATTGAGCGGTCTGATGAGGGGAGGAGCGGAGTGGAGTGGAGGTGCCCTTTGCCCGCAGACTGGGGCGCGAGATGCGTCTCAAACGTTTCTCGAGACAAGAAAAAGGCCACCAAAATGGTGGCCTCAATCATCATCGCAGGAGTAAAAATTACTTCTGCAGCACCAGGTTGATGGCGGACTCGCGGCCATCACGACCGGTCTCAACCTCGTAGGTGACCTTGTCGTTCTCATAGAGGCCGTCAACGCCAGAATTCTGGACAGCGGAGATGTGGACGAAATGGTCCTTGCCGCCGTTTTCAGGCGTAATGAAACCAAAGCCCTTGGTGGTGTTGAAGAATTTTACAGTACCGGTGACGGTTGCCATTTTTAGATTTCCTTAAAGCTCGGAGCCGAAGCGGAACGAGCGTTTCCCTCCGCAACATGCAAGAGGGCCTACAAACGTTCGCAAAGTGGATCAGTAAGCCAAGGACCGGGATGAACCGGCTAGAGGCAGCCGACTTGGGCTGAAAACGTATGGCTCCATATCGCACTAAATAGTGTTCATGGCAAGGCGTAGTGGTCTACGACTTCGTGTTTGCGGCGATGAGCTGGCGCAACTGCTTTGACAAGGTGCCACCGGTAATGGTCGCGGTGTCGTACCCTTCAGCCTTGAGTGCGGCTTTGATTTCGCTGAATGACCGGCATTTGCCGCTGCGGGCCAATTCAAAAGCGCGTTCGATTGAAGTGAGATTTTTTGTCATGACGCCACTGTGACACGAAACACGGTACAAAGCCCAATCCGAACGGACATATTACAATGAGGCACATGATTATTCGTCGCAACCGCGTGAAACCTCGACGACACCAGTACCGTACGGTACGGTACGGAAATTTCTTGAAGCCTGGCTGGAATGGGTCTAAACAGAACCAACGCCAAATCGGTCCACCGGCAGCATCTCGAGGACACCACCATGCCCGCCTATCGTTCCCGCACCACCACCCATGGCCGTAACATGGCCGGCGCGCGCGGCCTCTGGCGCGCTACTGGCATGAAGGACGGCGATTTCGGCAAGCCGATCATTGCGGTGGTGAACTCGTTCACCCAATTTGTGCCCGGCCATGTGCACCTTAAGGATCTGGGCCAGCTCGTTGCCCGCGAAATCGAGGCGGCCGGCGGCGTCGCCAAGGAATTCAACACCATCGCGGTCGATGACGGCATCGCCATGGGCCATGACGGCATGCTCTATTCCCTGCCCAGCCGCGACATCATCGCGGACTCGGTGGAATATATGGTCAACGCGCACTGCGCCGATGCCATGGTCTGCATCTCCAATTGCGACAAGATCACCCCCGGCATGCTCAATGCCGCGATGCGCTTGAACATCCCCGTGGTATTCGTTTCGGGCGGGCCGATGGAAGCGGGCAAGGCCATGGTCAAAGGCAAGCTGCAGGCGCTTGACCTGGTCGACGCCATGGTGATGGCCGCCGACGATGCCTATAGCGATGAGGAAGTGCAGGCCGTCGAGGAAGCCGCTTGCCCCACCTGCGGCTCCTGCTCGGGCATGTTCACCGCCAATTCGATGAATTGCCTGACCGAGGCGCTGGGCCTGTCGCTGCCGGGCAATGGTTCGACCCTGGCCACCCATTCGGACCGCAAGCGCCTGTTCCAGGAAGCCGGGCATCTGATCGTTGACCTGGCCCGCCGCTATTACGAGCAGGAAGACGAAAACGTCCTGCCGCGCAAAATCGCGACAAAAGCAGCCTTCGAAAACGCCATGAGTCTCGACATCGCCATGGGCGGTTCGACCAATACCGTGCTGCATATTCTGGCCGCGGCCCATGAGGGCGGCGTCGACTTCACCATGGACGACATTGACCGCCTGAGCCGCAAAGTGCCAGTGCTTTCAAAAGTCGCCCCGGCCAAGAACGACGTTCATATGGAAGACGTGCACCGCGCCGGCGGCATCTTTGCCATTCTCGGCCAGCTCGATCGCGCGGGCCTGATCAACCGCACCGAACCCACTGTTCACGCAGCCACCATGGGCGATGCCATCGACAAATGGGATATCTCGCGCACCAATTCGGAAAGCGTGCGCAATTTCTATATGGCAGCGCCCGGCGGCGTGCGCACCACCCAGGCCTTCTCCCAGTCCAATCGCTGGAAGGACCTCGACACCGACCGCACCAATGGCGCGATCCGCTCGCCGGAAAACCCCTTCTCCAAGGATGGGGGCCTAGCCGTGCTCAAGGGCAATATCGCGCTCGATGGCTGTATCGTGAAAACGGCGGGCGTGGATGAATCCATTCTCAAATTCACCGGCCCGGCCCGTGTCTTCGAGAGTCAGGACATGACCGTCAAGGCGATCCTTTCCAACGAGATCAAGGAAGGAGATGTCGTCGTCATCCGCTATGAAGGCCCCAAGGGCGGCCCCGGCATGCAGGAAATGCTCTATCCCACGAGCTACCTCAAATCCAAGGGCCTCGGCAAAGCCTGCGCGCTCCTGACAGACGGGCGCTTTTCGGGCGGCACCTCGGGTCTGTCCATCGGCCATGCCTCGCCCGAGGCGGCCGAAGGCGGCGCCATTGGTCTCGTGCGTGAGGGCGATATTATCGAGATCGACATCCCCAACCGCACCGTCAACGTGCTGGTGTCCGATGCCGAACTGGCCGCCCGCCGCGCCGAGCAGGACAAGCTCGGCTGGAAACCGGCCCAGCCGCGCAAACGAAAGATCACCACGGCGCTCAAGGCTTACGCGGCCTTTGTCACCTCCGCTGCCACCGGTGCCGTGCGCGACACCAAGGCCATCGACAAGCTCTGGCACTGAGGCAATAGCGTCTGGCCGCCCCCTCCTGAGGGAGGGTCGGTCCAATTCGTCACTCGGCGCATGACTTTTTGGTGACAAGCCTGCCGCCCGGTGCTAACACGCGCTCAGCCAACCAGTGGCCTGCCAAGGTTACTGGCCTGGTCAGGCTCGATAGCGGGGATTCCACCCTCCCTATCGGGCCGACCCGATCTCAGCAGAAATGTCAGTCAATGCCCAGTTCGGCGCGCAGCTTTTTGGTCAGGCCCGCGGCGACCAGCGCGTGTGAGCGATTGGCATAGGCCAGCAGATCGTCCTCGCCCAGTTCCGACCCAGATTCCGCACTGGCCCATTTGCGCTTGGCAAAGTAGCGCGCCTGAGTGACCCCGTTCAGACTGGTCAGGATATCAAAGCTCTCCTCGCTGCATTTAAAGACAATACAGCGGGGCTCGTAATCGGTCAGGAGGCAAAACACTTTGCCGCCGACCTTGGCCACACGCGCGTCCCACTGATCGACGAATGTGACACCGGCAAGCGCTGAGAGCGCGGCGTCGAACCCATCGCGGTGGAACAGGCTCAATTGTCCTCCCCCACATCGGGCAGGGGCAGGAACTCAACGCCATCCTCGATGAGCCCCACGACCTCGTCCTTGGTCGCCTGGCCATAAATGCCGCGCGCCTCTGCTTCCTCGAAGTGGATCTTGCGGGCCTCCTCGGCAAAGCGGTCGCCGACATTTTCGGCCTCGCTTACCACCTTGTTGCGATAGGCGCGCAGCATCTCGCGGAAATTGACGGCGTCTGGGTGATGCGCGGATACCGGCACCCGGTCCTGGTCGGTGCGCGCCACATTTGGCGCCATGGGCGCCTTTTCGACATGAAGATCACCGCATTGGGCGCAGGTGACGATGCCGCACGCCTTTTGCTCATCATAGGCCGCTGCACTTTTGAACCAGACATCGAAGCGATGCCCGTTCGAACATTGAAGCGAATACTGAATCACGGTGCTAACTATCTCGCTGCGGCAAACGCCGTCTGTTCTTTCGATATAGGCAAAGCGGACTAGCCGTGCAAATCCGGCCTGGCAAAGTCGCGTGCATTGGCCAGCGCCGGCACGCGCTGGCGCGCCTCGGTAACCGCGGCAGGATCGACCTCGGCTACCAGCACGCCCGGCCGGTCATGGTCGAGTTCGCCGATCACCTTGCCCCAGGGGTCGATGATCAACGAATGGCCATATGTCGAACGCCCATTGGGATGGCTGCCACCCTGCGCGGCAGCGATGACATAAGAGCCTGTCTCGATAGCGCGGGCGCGCAGCAGCACATGCCAATGCGCCTCGCCTGTCGGCACGGTAAAGGCCGCCGGCACCGCCATCAGGTTTGCCCCGGCATTGGCCAGCGCATTGTAGAGACGGGGAAAGCGCATGTCGTAGCAGATCGAAAAGCCCAGGGTGAATCCCTCAAGCGGTGCCGTCACTGCGCTGTCGCCACCCTTATAGGTCGCGCTCTCGCGATAGGCGTTGAGCCCGGCAATGTCGGCGTCGAACAGATGTATCTTGTCATAGGTGGCCAGTTGGGCGCCATCGGGTCCGAACAGCACCGAGCGATTAGCGAAGCGCCCATCCTCGAGCGGTACCGGCAGCGAGCCGATCTGCACGAACATGCCATGGCGCTTGGCCAGCTCCCCCACGGCCGCTAATTGCGGATGGCCTTCGAAGGGCGCAGCCACCTCTTTGAGCTGGTCCCGGTTTTCCGGGAAGATCATGGTGACCTCAGGGGTCAGCGCATAGCGCGCGCCCTGATTGGCAGCCTCGGCCAGCAGGGGTTCCAGCGCGGCAAGATTGGCCTCGGGATCGAGCCCCGAACACATCTGGATGGCGGCAATTTTCATGGAGAACTACTGCGCCAGCAACGGATCCAGACCGCCACGGCGGTCGAGCGCAGCCATGTCGTCATAACCGCCCACATGGGTCTCCCCGACAAAGATTTGCGGCACGGTGCGGCGGCCATGAGCACGCTGCGTCATCTTCTCGCGCAAATCTGGATCGAGCACTGTGATTTCTGAATAGTCCACGCCCTTTTCATTGAGCAGCGCCTTGGCGGCGTGACAATAGGGGCATGTGGGGGTGGTGTAGATCTCAACCTTGGCCATATCTCTCCTGGCTCCAGAAAATCATGCAATTGCCCTCTTATATGGGCAGATCCTCGCCAATGACAACGCGGGCAAAGGTGATCACGTTCACCTCGGCGGCACCGGCGCGCTTGAGCACTCTTGTGGCAGCCTTGACCGTGGCGCCGGTGGTATAGACATCGTCGACCAGCACAACCGGCTGGCCCGCCAGCCGCTCCAGGACGCGCGGATGGACGGAAAAAGCGCCCTGCACGTTGCGCAGGCGCCCGTCCCCGCTCAGCCCCACCTGCTGACGCGTCTTGCGGTGCCGCCGGATCAGGTGCGGATCAACACGGCAGCCCGTCATGCGCCCCAGTTCAAGCGCCAGCAACATGGATTGGTTGTAGCGGCGGAAACGCAGACGGCTCGCATGGAGCGGCACCGGCACGATGATCGGGTCAGACGGCCAGAATTCGGCGCCCGCAGCAGCCATCAACCGCGCACAGAAGCGTGACAATTCGGGCCGGTCACCATATTTCAGGCGACTGACAAGCCGGCCGGCCACCGCGCTATAGGCCACCGCCGCCCGGGCCCGCGCAAATGGCGGCGGATCGGCCAGGGCCTCGGCCGAGCGCGTTTCCGGCCCCAGATCGGTCTCGAATGGAATGCCCAGTACCGGGCAGAGCGGCGCACTGATCTGGCGCAGGTCGGCAAAGCACTGGGAACAGAGGCCCTGGGCGCCCGTCAGCGGCGCATTGCACGCGGCGCATCCCGGCGGATAGATCAGGTCGAGCAAACCATTGCGCAAGCCGGCCAGCCTCTGCCGCAGCCGCGCCACATGCCCGATCTCTTTGACTTCCCCGGCCCCCGTCTCCATAACAGCCATATTGCTCCCGACCCGGCTCCGGCGAAAGCCATATTCGATGACCACCCCACCACGCCTGTTCGACACCACCCAAATCGCCCGCAATCTGGCCCGCCGTCCGCCCGGCGGCAATTTCGTGCGTGATCTGGTGCTGGAAGATCTGGCCGATCGCCTGAGCACCTATAAGCGCGATTTCACCCGCGCCGTGCTGATCGGCCCTGATGCGCACGCCCTGCCCGAGACCCTGTTTACCGCCAATGGCCCGGTGCAGGCACAGCGCGTCGAGGCCTTTTCCGGCGACGAGTTTCCCGCACTCCCCGAGGGCGAACTCGACTTGATCGTCTCTTTGTTGCACCTGCAGGCGGTCAATGACGTGCCGGGACACCTGACGCGGCTGCGCCGCCTGCTCAAGCCCGACGGCCTGCTGATGGCGGCCTTTGTCGGCGGGGAAAGCCTCAGCGAATTGCGCGAGGCGTTTCTGGCCGCCGATCTGCAGGTTTCCGGCGGCGCCTCGGCGCGCGTGGCGCCCATGGCCCAGGTGCGCGATGCCGGTGCCCTATTGCAGCGGGCCGGCTTTGCCTTGCCGGTCGCCGATGTGGAAACCCACCGCGTGCGCTACGCCAGCCCCTTTGCGCTGATGGCCGAACTCAAGGCCCTTGGCGCATCCAATCCCCTGGCCGACCGGCCCCGCAGATTTGCCACCCGCACATTGCTGTCTGCCGCTGCCCAGGCCTATGCCGAACGGGACAGCGACCCCGATGGCCGCATTCGCGCCACCCTGGAGATCATCTGGCTGGCCGGCTGGGTGCCGCATGAAAGCCAGCAAAAACCCCTGAGACCAGGCAGTGCCACGGTCAGCATGAAAGATGTGCTGGGGAAGAGCTGATGGACCTGCCGACCGGCCATATCCTGATCCTGTCCGGCCATCCGGGCTCGGGCAAGACCACCTGTGCCGAGGCGCTGGCGCATCTTCCCGGCGGGCCCAAGGTGCATCTGCATTCCGATGATTTCTGGGGCTATATCAAGACCGGCAAAGTCGACCCCTGGCTTCCTCAATCGCACCAGCAGAACCAGATGATCATGCAGATCGCGGCGGGTGTGGCGGGCACCTATGCGCGCTATGGCTATTTCGTCGCGCTCGATGGCGTCATCCGGCCCTGGGCCCTGCCGGCCTTTGCGGCCCTCGGCGTGCCGCTGCATTATGTGGTGCTGCGGACCTCTGCTGAGGAGGCCGTGGCGCGCTGCATTGCCCGTGGCGGCGACAGCCTGAGCGATCCGGACGTGGTGGCCGCGTTACATGCCCAGTTCGCCGATCTCGGCGCTCATCAAGCATATGCCCTGGATGTCGGCGGCCTCGACCGCGCCCAGACCATCGCCGCGCTGCAGGCCGCCCTGGCCACCGGCCGCTATCGCCTCAATGAGCAACCGACTTCGAGAGAAGATTGAGGATCAGCACACCGGACATGATCAGCCCGATGCCGATAACGGCCCAAACATCGAGCTTCTGACCATAAAGGGCAAAGCCGATCAGCGAGACCAGCACAATGCCCGCACCCGACCAGATGGCATAGGCAATGCCCACAGGAATGGTGCGCAAGGTCATCGACAGGCAGTAAAACGCCACGCCATATCCCACCACGACCAGAATGGATGGCAAAAGGTTGGAAAAACCCTCCGACGCCTTGAGTGCCGTGGTTGCGATCACTTCGGCAATAATGGCAATGGCGAGATAAGCGTAACTGGGCATGGGATCATCGGAAAATCATGTTCGCCGGTTTTGATCACACCGGCGGCGCCATGTCACGCCACTGGTTCATTTCGTTCTCACCAGCCACAAAAAAGGCCGGTGTGTTCACCGGCCTTTTCCAATCAGTCTGACGCAAGAGCCTAAGCAGCTTCCTCGTCGCTTTCGGCTTCGGCCGCGTCGGCCTTGGTGCGCTTGGGGCTCTTGGCGAGCTGCTTTTCAATCAGCTGCACGGCCTCGGTGAGGGTGAGCTTGCGCACCGCACCGATTTCGCGGCTCATGCGGTCCATGGCCTGCTCGAACAGCTGGCGTTCCGAATAGGACTGCTCGGGCTGCTCTTCGGAACGATAAAGATCGCGGACCACTTCGGAAATAGCGATCAGATCGCCCGAATTGATCTTGGCTTCATATTCCTGGGCGCGGCGCGACCACATGGTGCGCTTGACGCGGGCCCGGCCGGTGACGGTATCGAGAGCGCGCGTGACTTCGTCTTCATCGGCCAGCTTGCGCATGCCGACGGACTTGACCTTGGCCACGGGAACGCGCAGGGTCAGTTTGTCCTGCTCGAAGCTGATTACGAACAGCTCGAGGGTCAGCCCAGCGACTTCCTGCTCTTCAATGGCGACGACAATGCCGACGCCGTGGGCCGGATAGACGACATGCTCGCCTGTCTTGAACCCAAGCCGCTGCTGCTGCTTCTTGGCTACCATATGCTTCGAACTCCTTGTTGACGCCCCAATAGCTGGTTCCTTGCGGCAAGGTCAGCCATCCTACTTGTTTGGCGCCCGCGAACCCGGACGCATATGCGCAGTTAAACCCCACGTCGTCCCGGATCCGCTTGCCGGAACGTCATGCATCCACTTTGTCTGGTGTCAAAAAAATCGTGCCTTGCGGCACGGGCTGGGTGATGGGCTCAACTGCATATGGTGACACCATAGCACAATTTTTCAGCAGAATCAAAAGGAACGAATCACGCAGGCTATGCCAGACCAGGCCGCGACCGGACCGATGTGACGAAACCATGACAAGCCCTTGTTAGGACTGACATATTCGCTCTTGACTGCGCTGCAGCGAGTTGGCGTCAGTCGCCTTCGCCGGGCTCTTCGGAGAAGTATTTGCTCAGCTTGCCCTCTTCGCCATCACGCTCTTTTGCCTCTGGCAATGGTTCGCGCCGCTCGGTCAGGTTCGGCCAGCTGTTGGAGAACTTGCGGTTGAGCTCGAGCCACTCGTCGAGCCCGCTTTCAGTGTCCGGCTTGATCGCCTCGGCCGGACATTCGGGCTCGCACACGCCGCAATCGATGCATTCGTCCGGATGGATCACCAGCATGTTCTCGCCTTCATAGAAGCAGTCCACCGGACACACTTCCACGCAGTCGGTATATTTGCAGGCAATGCAATTGTCGGTGACGATATAGGTCATATAGGAGGCGATCCCGTCTTGTTGCGGCCCAACCCTTAGGGCAGGTCAGCCCGCCTGTCTCAACGCGTCCGGTGCTAAACCGTTTTCCGCTGCATCGCAAGGCCGTCCGGGGGGACGGTTTGGCGCACAAGGCTGCCGAGACGAAAGACTTGCCTATTCCGGCTCGTTGCCGCGCAATCTGTCCGTTTCGCGGCGCTCTTTTTTGGTCGGACGCCCGGCTCCCGCCGGTCTCTCGGCGATGGCCGCATCATAGGGCGACAGCTCAGCCCTGGGCACGGGCGGGGGCGAAATGTCCTCGTAGAGCGTCTGCGCTTCGCTGGCCGGACCACGCCGCATACCGCAATCGAGAATGCGCCAGACCACAATCCGGTTGTGCAGCGACATGGTCAGCACATCGCCCGCACCGACCTTGAAATCCGTGCGCTCGGTGCGCTCGGAATTGACCCTTATGGCGCCGCTTTCGATGATTTTCTGGGCCAGCGTGCGGGACTTGACCGCGCGCGAAAAGAACAGGAACCGATCGAGCCGCTCCTTGCGGAGCGGCATCTGTTCGGTCCCCGCCAATCCCTACTCCGACTTGCCGCGCAAGGCTGCCAGAGCTGCAAAGGGGCTGTCCGGATCGAACACCGGCTTGCGCTCCTCGCGTGGCGGACGGCGATCCTTGCGGTCGCCCCGTTCCGTCTTGTCGGGACGGCCCTTGCCATTGGGACGCGCCTGCTGGCCTTCGCCCTCGGGGCGGCGCGGCCCCTTGCCATGGCGCGGTCGATTGTTCTGCCGTGGGCCCTCTTCACCATCGCGGCGACTGCGGCCTTCGTGACGGCGGTTTTCGTTGTGGCGACGCCCGCCGGGGAACCAGACCTCGTCAAATTCCGGCTCGGCCGGCGCGGCTGGTTCTGTTGCGGCTTCCACCTCAGCCGGAGCTGCATCCGGCACGGCACCTTCGCCCGGTTCTGCCACCACAGGCGCTTCGGCATTTTCTGGCGCAGCGGCCTCATTGTTCGCCTCGGCGCTGGGCGCATTGTCCTCCAGCACCTGTTCGAGCGCCGGGGTTTCGGCCGAAGCCTCAGCCGGTGCCGGCGTCTCGACCACTTTGGGCGTCCGGCGGACCCGATAGCCCAGCGACGTCAGGATGGAGGAGAAATCATCGCCCGAGCAGCCCAAAAGGCTGGTCATTTCCACGGTCACGCGGAAACCATTGCCCTCGGCGGCCCCGGCGGGCAGTTCGCCCTGATAGGGGCGGCTGGCATCCAGCGCCACCAGCGGCCGGATGATATCGGCCAGGCGCTCAAGAATATCGACCCGCACCGCCCGGCTTCCGGCCACCTTGAAGCCGGCAATCTCGTAAAGCCGAGTATCGACTTCCGGATCGACCACGAAGGAGGTGCGGCCCGATAGCACGATATGGGGAATATCGGTGACGCCCGGCTGGCGCACGCCACCATTTTTCAGTGCAAACAGGATCAAAGCGAGCTCGCGCGGCGCGGGCTTGAGGGAAAGCGGCAGATAGATGTGATAGGCGCCAAACTTGATGCCAAGTTTGCGTAGCTTGCCGCGCACATCCTGATCGAGCGCCTTGACCTCGTCGGCCACCTGGGCCCGCGGCAAGAGACCGATATGTTCGAACAGCTGATAGGCGAGCCCGCGTGCGGTGCCTTCAAGATCGGCAGGAGCTTCGAGCGCCATGACCTGTTCGAGCACGGTATTGATATGGTGGCGCAGCCAGAGCGAAAGCCGGTCCTGCACTTTTTCCAGGTCAGGCCCGGTCAGGGTCTCGTCGGCCAGGAGCAGGATGCGCGGACGGTAAAGGCTGTCGCCTTCAGCCAGTTCCGCCACGATCTCGCCGCGCCAGCGCAGGCGCCCGTCGGTCGCCAACACGAATTCTTCATTTGGCGATCCGGCCAATCTCTCGGCACGATTATGTATCTCTGGAGCGACCACCGAATCGGCGGCACCGCGCAATCCCTTGGCGTCCATGTCGCCATCATTGCGGGCCAGGGAAAAGCGGAAGCCTTCGAGCGTTCCGATCAGATGGCCTTCCAGCCTGACTTCGCCTTGGCTGTTGATTTCGGGAGATACCATACGTTTGTCTTTCAGATGGCGGAGCAACACGCTGGTGCGCCGGTCCACGAAGCGCTGGGTGAGCCGCTCATGCAGAGCGTCACTCAGGCGGTCCTCAATGTCTCGCGTCTTTTCGCGCCAATAGGTGGGGTCTTCAAGCCAGTTTTTTCGGTTGGCGACAAAGGTCCAGGTCCGGATCTGCTTGATCCGATTGCTAAGCGTGTCAATGTCGCCCTCCGCATTGTCGCAAAACCGGACCTGCTCGGCAATCCAGTCTGCTTGAACCGATCCAATTCGTCTTAAATCCGTATAGATACGGGTGACAATCTCGCCATGCGCCGCCGGCGAGATGCCCTGATAGTCCGGAATCTGGCAACATTCCCAAAGCAGTTTGACCGCATCGTGGCCGCGCGCCAACCCTCCGGCCTCATTGCGCATGAGAAATTCAAGCGCATGCTGGTCGGTCGCAATCGGCACACGGGTCAGCGTCTTGTCCTGCGGCACCAGTTCGAGTGAATTGCGCAAAGCCTCAACCGAACCGAAGTTAAGGTTCGAGTTACGCCACTGCACCTGCTTTATCGGCTGGAAATCATGAGTTTCGAGCTGAACGACCAGCTCCTCGTCAAACCCCTCGGTGCCACCGGTGACGCCAAAGGTGCCATTATGCCGGTGCCGGCCAGCGCGCCCGGCGATCTGCCCCAGTTCCGAAGGCGTCAGCGGTCGGCTCTGATGGCCGTCGAATTTGGTGTCGTCGGCAAAGGCGACGTGGTGGATATCGAGATTGAGCCCCATGCCAATGGCGTCGGTGGCAACAAGGAAATCCACATCGCCATTCTGGTAAAGCTCGACCTGGGCATTGCGCGTGCGGGGCGAAAGTGCCCCCATGACCACCGCTGCCCCGCCGCGTTCGCGCCGGATCAATTCGGCGATGGCATAGACCTGCCGAGCCGAAAAGGCGACGATGGCGCTGCGCGCGGGTTGACGGGAAATTTTCTTGGAGCCCGCATAGGTCAGTTGCGAGAAGCGCGGTCGATCGATGATTTCGGCATGGGGGATGAGCTTGCGCACCACCCCCGCCATGGTGGCCGAACCCAGGAGCAGCGTTTCCTGAAGGCCGCGCGCCTTGAGGATTCTGTCGGTAAAGACATGCCCGCGGTCAAAATCGATGGCAGTCTGGATTTCGTCCACCGCGACACAATCGACATGGATATCCATGGGCATGGCTTCCACTGTCGCCACCCAATAGCGCGGCTTCATTGGCACGATGCGTTCTTCGCCCGTCACCAACGCAACAGCCTGTTCCCCGACCCGCTCGACGATGCGGGTATAAACCTCGCGCGCCAGAAGGCGCAGCGGCAGGCCGATCATCCCTGTCGGGTGGGCCAACATGCGCTCAATGGCGAAATAGGTCTTGCCAGTATTGGTCGGGCCAAGGATCGCCTTGACCGAATGGGAAGGAGAAAAGCTCATCGCACCCTACTTAAGGCTTCGTTCTCCGCCTTGCGAGGGGCATTGCCGAGTTGTCCCAGCAAAGGACAGCATTGTCATCGTTTTGACACGCGGGTTAACCGCTGGAACGCAGACGGAACAAATCAGAACCGAATCGATGAGAATCACCGAGTCTGGCTTTGTTCACGGCTAGATATGGTATCACCCGGGCAGACCTACCCACTAAACCGCGGCACTGTCCGACCCGGGACCCATTTTTGGCACCGACAAGCGGCGGGAAGTGTTCAACTTGCTTGCTGCGCGGTTAATCCAGCCCGGAATCGGCCAAATCTGAACTTTGCGTAAACATCTGTTCTGGCAACATTTTGTCCGTCTTCACCACGTCACGCCCCCGAGTCCTTGGCTTTTCCGGCACGTCTTGAGGAAAAACCGTGTTGACGTTTCGCTTTGGGACAGCGGCCACTGACACACCCTGACAGTACGCGGGCGCATTTGGGGGAACAGTACGTTTCCGGAGCAATATGCATGTCCAATTTTGACCCTGCCGTTCTGCCCGCACTTCTGCAGCTCTATTTCACCCGCACCGTCCCGGACGAAGCCGCAACGCTGTTCGCGCCCGACGCTGCAGTGCGCGACGAAGGCGAGTGGCACCATGGCAGGGCTGCCATCGCGCAATGGTTGCGCCGGGTTGAGGAGCGTTATCACCCCCGTTACCGCGTGCAGCAGGTCGCGACCGATAAGGACCACACCGTCGTTACCTTCGAGGTCTCTGGCACATTCCCGGGAAGCCCTGCGATTCTACGCCAGGCTTTCACGATCGGCCCCGACCAGCGCATCAGCCGCCTGGAAACCTTGTGATTGTCTCAAGTTAGAACAGTTCCGGGTGCGCGCCGTGAGCGGAGTTAACCTTCCGGCCAAAACCGGAACGAACGGGGACAGAATCGGGCCAGAATCACAAATTCGGCTTTGTTCACTACCACTTGTGGGGGATGGGCGGGGTCAGACACACAAACCGGCCTGGTTTCTTAGGCAAGTGGGGTGAAACCCGTTCACATTGGTGAAGATCGGGTAAAACTGGGGCCAATCCGGCATTGTGCTGACAGGCCGTTAGCGTCAGGGGCGAGCAATCGCAGATGACATTAACGATCCACCCGCCAGAGCGCGGGCCCCTGCCGTTACAAAATTGTCAAAAAAGCTTTTGACCGTCCGGTTTCGGGACAGACCGTTCAGCTCTCGGCACGCGTCAGCACCATGGAGAGATCACCCATCGTGGTGCCGATGATCACTCGATAGGGGATGAAATAGCCGGTCTGGCCCAGGGGCGCATACCACAGGATCATGCGGCTGGTATCGGCCAGATAATTGGTCATTTCCGAGCTTTGGAAATGACCCGAGATCGGCTGGTAGTCGATGGAGCAGGCGACCAGCGGCCCCTGATAGCCGGTGCGCGGCGAGGTTGCCTCGTCACTATCGAGAAAGCCGAGGCGGATGTTGAAGCGCTCCACCCCGGTAAAGATTTTGAGCGTCCGATCACACAGGCTCCGGTCCAGCCCATTGCCCTTGAGCACGAAGGCGGAGAGGAAATCACCGACCCCCGTCAGATGCGCGCGCTCCAGCGGCACCCGATCATAATTGTCCTGCACTGGCGGCTGGACCTGGAAGGCGCTGACATTGCGGCCGTCATAGCCGACATTGGAGGTGAACACCTCGCCATTGGCCCGGGTCTCCAGAGCAAAGCTGCGCGATTGCAGGTTGGATCCGGCAGAAGACCCCGAGACCGACGCGCTGGCTGTGCCGCTGGCAACGACACTCCCCAGGCCCGCCACGCGCGCCGAAAGCTCCAGCCCATAGCGGGCGCCATCATCATCAAGGTCAATATCGACCATGGCCACATTGATGCCACCCACCGTGACCACATAGCTGGCGCGGGCATCGACTGGTGCCGCCTGGACGCTGGCGCAAGAAAGCGGGACAAGAGCGGCAAGGGCAAGGACAGTGCGGATCACGTGTGGTCTTCTCGGCTGCTTGCGCCCGCGCGTGGGACCGGTCGGGCGGAACGAATCACTTATTGGGTCCAAATTGCCGCTCCACCGGGGCACAAGCAAGGCGCTCGCGCCGCTTTGTCGGGCTCTTGCCTTGACGGATGGGCCCCAATTCTCTAAAGACCCGCCAGATTTCTCCACAATCGAGGCCCGTAGCGGGATCATCCCGCCACGCAAGGACCTTTACACAAACAGGATCTAGACCAATGGCACGTCGCTGCGAACTGACCGGCAAGGGCGTTATGGTGGGCAACAATGTTTCCCACGCACTCAACCGTACCCGCCGCCGCTTTCTCCCCAATCTGGTGAACGTCACCCTGCTTTCGGACGCCCTCAACCGTCCGGTCAAGCTGCGGATCGCCACCTCCGCCCTGCGCACTGTCGAGCATCGTGGTGGTCTGGACGCGTTCCTGCTCAAGCAGGACGACGCCGACCTCTCCCCGCTGGCTCTGGGCCTGAAGAAGGAAATCCGCGCCGCCCTCGCCGGCTAAGCGATTTCCTGACCTTATATTTCAGGCCGCGTGGTGGGCAACTGCCACGCGGTCTTGTATTTTGGAGCCACCGCTCCCTCCGGTATCGTAGCGAAAGCTGCGCACCATCCAACCCCCGCCCCGGTCTGATGCCGGTCTGCGGAATATGAAGAAGGTAGTCAAATGCTGTCTCGCTTGCTGGTGGCCGTTGCCGCCATGGTGGCCGTGGTCGCCGCCTCGAACTTCCTGGTTCAGTTTCCCGTCAATGCCATGATCGGCGGCGTCAACCTGGGTGACATTCTCACCTGGGGTGCCTTCACCTATCCCGTGGCATTCCTCGTCACCGACCTCTCCAACCGGGCTTTCGGGCCGCAGCGCACTCGGCTGGTCGTCATCGCCGGCTTCGCTGTCGCCGTTGTGCTATCTGTCTGGCTGGCCACCCCGCGTATCGCCATCGCCTCGGGTTCGGCTTTTCTCGTCGCCCAATTGCTCGACGTCTCGATTTTCCACCGCCTGCGCAATGGCGCATGGTGGCAGGCCCCGATGTTTTCTTCGGTGATCTCTTCGGCGCTCGACACCGTGCTGTTCTTTAGCCTCGCCATGGCACCGGCCTTTGCCGGCATCGACCTGGCCTTCGGCATGGAAGACGGCTCGCTCGGCTTCCCCGCCCCGCTGCTGGGCTTTGGCCCGGAAGTCGAACTCTGGCAGTCCCTGGCGCTGGGCGACTTCCTCGTCAAGCTGGCCATGGCCGTGGCCCTGCTCGCACCCTACAAAACCGTGCGCGATCTTGTGCTGAACCGGATGCCGGCAGCGGCGTAGTCACCCCCGCCCCTTCGAGAGCGGCTTGCACCTCTACTCCGGCAGCGCAAACTCCAGGATGAGATTGCGCTGCCAATCGTTGAAATTGTTGTCTGAGCCGATGAGGATGCGCCTCTCGCCCCCGGGCGTCTCGTGCACCAAGAGGCTTTCCATATTGTCGATCTCACCGCCCTGAGCGCTCAGCAGCAATTCGCCACGCATCAGATTGCCGGGCCGCACCTCCGCCGCCGGCACGCGGCGCAAGTTCATGACAAAGGCAAACAACGACACGCCGCGCTCTAGCACCAGCAGGTCGCCATTGGGCAGGAACTTGCAGTCGGTCGGATTGACGATCGGCGAATTAACGTAGCCTATGGGCCCCTTGTCATTGACGCCCAGCAACTCCCCGCGTTGATTGCCGTCGGCGTCGAGTGCTTCCTCGGTCAGCAGCAGGGTCGATCCTGCAATTGGGGAAGCCGGTGGCGCGATGCAGACCGATTCGAGACTTTCATTGGTCCTTAGGTCCGTCAGCCATTGCGGAATATTGATCTCCCGCGCCGCGCCCCCCGGCCGCGCATCGGTAATGGCAAAATCGGCCACCCGCGTCAGATGCTCGAAGCCTACGCGCACCGCCACGGGCACGCCATTGCGCCAGACGGTGTCCATGCCTTCGGCGTCACGGGCAAACTGGCGCGGCAGCACCGTGCCGCCCGAATTCTGCATTGGCTCGATCTTGACCCCGATCAGCCCGATCAGCCGGTCGGCTTCATCATAAGCCAATTGCCCGGAAACGAAATTGCCCCGGTCCGACACAAAGGCGATACGCTGGTCCGGTCCAGTGACGGTGACACTGGACAGCCCGCCAAAGGTATCGACCGGACTTTGCAGCGTCAGGCCACCGCGAAAGATCAGCCGATCGACCGGCTGGTCCAACGCGACGCCCTTGAACCGGGTGACAGGCGCAGCACTGACCATCAGCTCCATCGCCCCAGTCGGCAAGACCAGAAGCGCAAGGGCTGCGGCAAGGGCGGCCCGCACCATCATCCCCGCGCCCGCCGCCGTGTCTGGGCCGGCATTTCCTCGTCGAACAGCGCTGCCAGTTCATCGGTCAGCGCCCCCGCCAGTTCCTCGGCATCGAGCAGGGTCACGGCACGCCGGTAATATCGCGTCACATCGTGCCCGATGCCCACGGCCACCAGCTGGATGGGCGAACGGGTTTCAATGTCCTCGATCACCTGTCGCAAATGGGCTTCGAGATAGTTGCCGGCATTGACCGACTGGGTCGAGTCATCGACCGGCGCACCATCGGAAATCACCATCATGATGCGCCGTTGCTCGGACCGCGCCATCAACCGCTTGCGCGCCCATTCGAGCGCCTCACCGTCAATGTTTTCCTTGAGCAGCCCCTCGCGCATCATCAGGCCCAGATTGCGCCGTGCATGACGCCAGGGCTCGTCGGCGGCCTTGTAGATGATGTGGCGAATATCGTTCACCCGGCCCGGATTGGGTGGGCGATTGGCCTCCAGCCACGCCTCGCGGCTCTTGCCGCCCTTCCAGGCGCGGGTGGTGAAGCCAAGGATTTCGACCTTGACGCCGCACCGCTCCAGGGTGCGCGCAAGAATATCGCCACAGATCGCCGCGATGGTGATCGGGCGGCCACGCATCGAGCCGGAATTGTCGATCAGCAGCGTCACCACCGTGTCGCGGAAATCGGTGTCGTTCTCGACCTTGAAGCTGAGCGCCTGCAGCGGATCGGTGACGACGCGGGTGAGGCGCGCCGTATCGAGCAGCCCTTCTTCGAGGTCGAACTGCCAGCTTCGGTTCTGCTTGGCCATCAGCCGCCGCTGCAGCTTGTTGGCCAGTCGCGCCACGGCACCAGCCAGATTTTCGAGCTGCTTGTCCAGCAGGGCGCGCAACTGGTCGAGCTCGTCGGGCGGGCAAAGCTCGGCCGCCTTGACGATCTCGTCATATTTCTGGGTAAAAACCCTGTAGTTGAACTGGTTCGACAGCCGCTCGCCGCCATCTTTGGCGGGCGGGGGCATGGGCGCGTCTTCACCTGCCTCGGCCTCGGCATCCTCGTCGGCATCGGCCATGTCGGCTTCCATGCCTTCGACGTCACCGGTGTCTTCGCTCTCGCCAGCCTGCTGGTCTTCTTCGCTCTCGGATTGTTCGTTCTCGCCCTCGCCCTGTTCGGGGGACTCGTCCGACCCCTGCGCCTGTTCGGGCTGGTTGTCCTCGGAGCTCTCCTCATCTCCGTCGGCGGGATCTTCCATGTCGCTTTCGGCGATCAGGTTGAGATCGCGCAGCACGGCGCGCGCGGCGCGGGAGAATTCTTCCTGGCTTTCATAAGTGCCGAGCAGCTTCTCGAGAGAAGTGCCGGCCTTGGCCTCGATCTCCTTGCGCCACAGATCAACCAGAGCGTGGCCCGAAGGCGGCACTTGGACCCCACCCAGCCTTTCGCGCAGCATCAGCCCCAGCGCCTCGGCCAAAGGCGCATCGCCCTTGTCGTTGATCTCGGCAAAATTGGCCCGGAAGAGCCGGTCTTCGAGCATTTCGTGGATATTGCCCACCATGCCCGGCATGCGGATGCAGCCCAGCGACTCCACGCGCGCCTGCTCCAGCGCATCAAAGGCGGCGCGGGCCTGCGGGTCCATAGGCGCCCGCTTGCGATGGGCGTCGGGATCGTGGCTGGCCAGCCGCATCGCCATGGCATCACCCTGTCCTCGGGCAATGGCTATGTCTCGCTTGGTCGGCAGGCGCGGCAGATTGGCCAGCCGCGCCTTGTCCGAGGTCAGCAGCGGCCGGTCAGCGGTAAAGCTCACCTCAAGCTCCGGCTTCGCCCCGATTGCGCGCACCGTCGCGCCCATGGCGCTCTTGAACGCCTGGGTCTGGTCCGGCTTGTTGGCTTTACTGCGCGGAGGTTGTGCCATGAATCTTTTCCCGGAAGACCCTTCACGCCTCCCTCGCCCAATGGGGGTCAGGTGGCAGTCTAAGGCCTTTCAGCCACCGCGTCCCTTCGGCTCCTTGGGAGAGAAGGTGGCCCGCAGGGCCGGATGAGGGGTCTCCCGGCCTTGGCCGGGAGCAGTTACTTACGCCATCACCGCCAGATTGGCGGAGCTTTCCGGCAGGTCTTCGCCGAACACACGCTGGTAGAACTCAGCCACCACCGGGCGTTCGAGTTCGTCGCACTTGTTGAGGAAGGTTAGGCGGAAGGCAAAGCCGATATCGCCACCGAAGATGACGGCGTTTTCGGCCCAGGTGATAACGCCGCGCGGCGACATGACGGTCGATATGTCGCCATTGATGAAGGCCGAACGAGTGAGGTCCGCCAGACGCACCATATTGGCGATCTGCTTCTTGCCCTTTTCGGTCTCGCCATAGGTCTTGTTCTTGGCGAGCACGATGCCGACTTCCTTGTCATGCGGCAGGTAGTTGAGCGTGGTCACGATGCTCCAGCGGTCCATCTGGCCCTGGTTGATCTGCTGCGTG
>Ga0208794_1000430_pt1 | contig 27983 bp, 30 predicted proteins | sample 32_taG_FD_184106 | JGI IMG/M metagenome (GOLD analysis project Ga0208794, IMG submission 184106) | Marine viral communities from the Gulf of Mexico - 32_GoM_OMZ_CsCl metaG (SPAdes) (version 2) | ecosystem: Environmental > Aquatic > Marine > Oceanic | place: Atlantic Ocean: Gulf of Mexico... | reverse complement strand
ATGCGTATTCTCAGCCGACGGTGCCGCGCACAACAAGGCGTGTGCTCAAGGTTTCTTCCAATCCGGGAGCTTCAGGCTCGTTGAGCCGGCGCAAGATCAGCCGCACCAACGCCCTGACGCGCGCATCGAGGTCAAATTTGACCGTGGTGAGATTGTAGCTCTTCCAGTGCGCCTGAGCGATGTCGTCGAAGCCAACCACGCTCACATCCTGCGGGACGCTCAGTCCCAGCTCGTAGCGCAGTGCATCGAGCGCGCCGAAAGCACTCACGTCATTGGCGGCAAAAATGGCGTCCGCGCCGCCGGCGACCTTGAACAGGTCGATCGTCGATTGAAACGCCGCGTCATAGCCGAAGTCTCCGGCCATTTGGATAGGCGGGGCCATCCCACGTTCGTTCATGACCGCACGGAGCATGGCTTCCCGTGCCGCACTGGCGCGCGACTTTGCCTTGCCGGCGAGATACGCAATGCGGCTGGCACCATAGCCTTGCAACAACGCGATGGCCTGCTCGATGCCATCACGTTGAAGGATGTTCAGCCTGTCGAAGACGGGGCCTGGGCTCTCATGCCTTGTGATGCCGGAAATAGGGTAATCGATATAGATCGGTACTGCACGATCAAGAAAACGGGTCAGGATCTGTGGTTTCACATTCTCGACGAAGGCAATCACTGAGTCAGGGTTGAAGCCACGCATGTAGGCCAGGAGCTGGTCGTCCATAGAGTAATCGGTACGGGTCTTGAACAATACCGTGGCAAAGCCCTCATTCTGCAGCGCCGTGGTGAGCGCGTCGATCTCCTGGCTTTCCCAATAACTGCAAACGTCGGGCACGATGACCCCGATCAGGTGCGAACGACCACTGACCAGCGCCCGCGCCGCTCGATCAGGGAAATAATTCAACTCCCGTGCGACCTTGAGAATCAGCTCGCGCTTGTCCGGGCGCAGCGAGGCATTGGGATTGAACGCGCGCGACACAGCTACACGGGACACCTTGGCCCGCTCGGCAACCATTTCAGCAGTGGCGCGCGCCACGCGCGTCGCCGGATTATCGGTCATGGCCGCCTCGCTCCCAATTGATAGCGTGTTCAAATCTACTGTCAGTTCGATTTGGCTGTACCACCAGTTGGTTACCGAGAATAGTCAGTGACAACTACGTTCCGCTGCTTTCATGACGATCAAATGACGCTCGGGGGGCGCCGAAAACACGACATTGATGCACACGCTTTCATTTAGCTGTCATCTGACCCGCATATTCAGGACGGGTCGCTGCGGGCCAATAGCTCGCATTTACGGAAGAGGAACCCCATGAAGAAGACACTACTGACCGCTAATATGACGGTCCTCGCCGCCGCCCTGATGGTCAGCAGCGCCCTCGCGGCCGATCTGCGCATTCTGTCGGCCGTGACCGGAGGCAAGGACGCCGCCGAGCACGAGCAATTCGTCGCGGAACTTGAAGAGCATCTCGGCCTCGACATCGAAATGGTCAAGCCGGCCTCAGACTACAACAATGTGCTGTTCACCTCGCTTGCCAGTGGCGAACGCTATGACTTGATCTACGGCGACTCCAGCATGCTGCCCGGCCTGATCGACCAGGGCGCCATCACTGATATGACCGACATGGTCGCTGCGTCCGCCATTCTGTCGGACGAAACCGTCATTCCTGCTGGTGAGTGGGCCCTGTTTGACACTAATGGCCGCAAGTGGGGTGTTCCGAACAAGTTCGAAGGCGGCACCTTGCCTACCATCCGCCAGGACTGGCTGGAAGAAGCGGGTATGGCGACTCCGGTCACGCTTGACGACTGGACCGAGTACTTCAAGTGGGCTCGTGACAACAAAGACGGCGCCTATGGTCTTTCGACCGCCAAGCTGTATGACATTCAGGGCTATATGTCGGCCGCCGGCATCAAGGCCGGCTACGTCATGGAAGACGGCAAGCGCACCATTCCCTACGCCACCGAAGGCGCAGCCGAAGTCTATGACTGGTTCGCCATGCTGTCCGAAGAAGGTCTGCTGGACCCCAATTTCGTCACCAATGGCGCGGGAGAGTTTCGCAACCTGTTCATGACCGATCGCGTCGCAGCAGTGACTTACTGGGACGCTTGGGTGGGCCTGTTCAACAACATCATGGCCACCGATCATCCTGACAGCAGCTTCGAGGCCAAGGGTGTGGCCGGCGTTCCGGGTCCCGATGGCGAGATTATACTGCGTCGCGGCAATGCATCGCTCTGGATGATGCCGGCCAATGCCGAGAATCCGGAAAACGCCATGAAATTCCTTGAGTTCTGGCACTCCGAGCCAGGCTACATCATGGGCACGCTGGGCGTTAAAGGCGTGGATTACACTGTCGCCGCCGATGGCAGCTACGAGTTGACCGAGCAGGGCCAGGCCCATGGCATGGACCACGGCGCCCCGCGCGTCGCCTCCACCACCTGGGAACACCCCTTCCCCGCCCTGCCGGGTGTTGAAGAAGCCCAAGAAATAATCATGGAGCACGCTTCGACCGAGTACCTGCCGGCCGAATGGAGTGAAGCTTCGCCGATCGTGGAAAAGCACGCATTCCAGGCCATGCTGGGTGAAGTCACCGGTGCAGAAGCCGTGGCCGCAATGCATGCCGAACTGCTGTCGGCCGGCTTGATCGACGAATAAGCGTCCGGCGAGGCGCAGGCTCGATGGCCTGTGCCTCGCTCACCCCTGCGTAAAGGTTTTGCCATGTTCGACCGCATCCGCCGACACTGGATGTTGTATCTGCTGATCGCGCCGATCCTGGCCTATTTCTGCGCCTTTTTGTTTTACCCGATGGCGCAGGGCGTCTTTCTCTCAACCCAGAAAGCGGGATTGCTGGGGCCTGTCGGATTTATCGGCTGGGACAACTACGCCAAGGTGTTCTCTACGCCGGCTGTCTGGCAGGCGATCTGGAATACCCTGATCATTGCCGCAGGCATAACCCTTGTAGGCACATTTCTGCCGATCCTGCCCGCAATCGCCCTCTTGCAGATAACGCCAGATTGGCTGAAGCGCGGCTTTCAGACGGCGATCTACACGCCATACCTGCTCAGTTGGGTCATCATTGTTGGTATCTGGCTCAATACGCTCTCGCCCGTGGGGCTGGTCAATTCGGTGCTTGAGGGCATCGGGTTGATTGATGCACCGGTCAATTTCTTCGCCGACCCGTTCTGGGCCCGGCCCTTGGTGATCGGGCTGACGGTGTGGAAGGACGTAGGCTTCCACGCGCTGATCTATCTGGCCGCCTTGCTCTCACTCAGCCCGGACATTCTGGAGGCCGCCGACATCGATGGCGCCAATGACTACAAGAAGATCCGCGATATCCTCTTGCCTCACCTCATGCCAATGATCAGGGTTGTGTTCCTGATCACCCTGCTGGGCTCGTTGCGCACATTCGACTCCGCTTTTCTCATGCTCAATGGCCGAACGGCGGACCAGATCAGGACGCTGGCGATCTTCACTTATGAGCGCGGCATTCTCAATTTCGACCTTGGACTGGCAAGCGCCGCTGGTGTCGTGTTGCTGGTGGTCTCGCTGGTGATTTCGGCCATTGCGCAAGTCGTGACACGTGCTGAGCGGGAGAATTGAGATGCTGCGTTCTTCATCGATCCGCATCCTGTCCTATGTGATCCTGCTGGTCCTGGCCGGCACGATGATCATTCCGCTCTGGACAGTTTTGGCCACCGCCTTTTCAACCAAGTTCGGCTCGCTGCAGCCGGGGATCAATTTCTGGCCCGATCCGATCTCGTTCGAAGGGTTTGATACCCTGTTCCGGCGGCTCAACTTCGTCCTGCCCTTTACCAACACCCTCTATGTCACCGTGGTCGGCACGGCGGCCCATGTGCTGCTCTCGGCGCTGGGGGGCTATGTGCTGATCCAGGAAGACCTGCCGGGCCGCAAGATCATTGCGGGTGTCATCCTGCTCACGCTGACCATCCCCACCCAGGTGATCCTGGTACCATTGTTTGTGGTGTTCAAGCAGTTCATGCTGCTCAACACGCTGCTGTCCCTGATCGTGTCGGAACTGGTATCGGCCTTTTCTATCCTGCTGATGAAGACCTATTTCGAACAGGTGCCTAAATCGATGGTGGAGAGCGCGCGGATCGATGGCGCCGGCCATTTCAAGCTGCTCAGGGACTTTTATTTACCGCTGGCCCTGCCCGGCGTGGTGACCGTGGCGGCATTCCAGATCGTGCACAAGTACAACTTGTTCATCGAGCCGCTGTTGTTCATCAATGACCCGCAGAAGATCACGCTGCAGATTGCTCTGCAGTCGGTGATTCAAGGCGAGAGTGCGACCTCGACCAATGACTTTATCGCCCCCAATGTCACCATGGCCGCGATTGTCGTTGCGCTGGTGCCGCTGCTGATCTTCTACCCCTTCATGCAGAAGTACCTCATCCGCGGCCTGACGGTCGGCGGGGTGAAGGAATAGACCTGGATATGTCCATGCAGGTGACCGCCCGCGTCACGCGCGCCGATCAGGCCGCCAATCCATACTTCTATATTCCGTTCGAGGTGCCTGAGGGTACGACACGGATCGATGTGACGCTGGACTATCCAAAGGCGGCGAACTGTATCATCGATCTCGGGGCCTTCGATCCGCGCGATGCGGGATATCCCACGCAACAGGGCTTTCGTGGCTGGAGCGGTGGTGCGCGCAGCAGTTACTTTATCGCCACGGACGATGCGACGCCGGGCTATGTCCATGGCCCGATTCCAGCGGGCCGGTGGAATGTCATATTGGGTCTTTATCAGGTTCCCGAGGCGGGGGCCGATGTGCGCGTGACAGTGACGCTGGATGCGTCGCCGCGCCCTGTAGTCCCGCAGCCATCCCGGACCTTTCCGGTGCGGCGGGGCGCTGGCTGGTACAGGGGCGATCTGCACTGCCACACCTTTCACTCCGATGCGAAGGGATCGCCGGAGACCCTGCATGCGGCGGCCCGCCAAGCTGGATTGGATTTCCTTGCCATCACCGACCACAACACCACCACCCAACGCCGATATTTCCATCCGCAGTCGTCGCCGGACCTGATTTTCGTGCGTGGTATGGAGATCACCACGGCGGTCGGGCACGCCAATGTATTCGGTGTGGATGAGTGGATCGACTTCCGCATGACCAAGCCCTCCGACGCACATGTGCTGGAGCGGCTGGTGCATGAAAAAGGCGGCCTGCTATCGATCAATCACGACAAGCCGGTGATCCCTTGGGACTATGAAATGCCCGCCGCTGATTGCCAGGAAATCTGGCAGTCCACCTGGCTGGACCGCAACTGGATCTCCCTCGAGCGCTATCAGCAGCGTCTCGCCAATGGCATGCGGCTGTCGGCCATTGGTGGCTCCGACTTCCATCAACCGGCCGACCTAAGGCCTGAGGGGCCGTTGGTGCTGGCGCGGCCGACCACTGTGTTGTGGCTGCCGGAGTTGAGCGAAGAGGCAATCCTAGCCGCTATGAAGTCGGGACTGGGATACATCACCGAATCCCCTGATGGTCCACATCTCGAAATTCGCTGCGGCGAAGTGCCGATGGGCGGCACGACAACTGATTTGACCTCAGTCGAAGTTTCCGTGCGTGGCGCTGAAGGGGATCAACTAACTTTAGTTGACGCCACAGGTACGATTGCAACCATGGGCATTCCATCCCCTGACTGGCAAACGAACGTGGCGCTCGACGCGGTGTCGGGCTTTATCCGCGCCGAAGTCGTAGCGGTCGCCAGCCGTAGTCGTCTTCTTGACGACCTCGCGAAAAGTCTCGGTCCGGAAAAGAACCACGCTTTGTCTTCGCCGGAAATAGCGGCTCAACCTATTCGCCGTTCCCTGAGCAACCCAATCTACATTGCGTCTTGAGCATCTGGCTGCTTTTCGATCCTAGGCATATGACCGCCGCAACTCTATGCTGATCGACTGGCGACACGTGATTGGTGTGCAAATACCCAGGTGCGAACGCTTCGCCTAAACTCTCACGTTCTGAGCAGCAAAGGGCCTGAAACCTTGCGTGCGGCAAACTAGCCTAACCTGGCTGGCGGCTTACCGGAGATCGCCAGAGGTGTCTGACCGGCAGAAATGGGCGCTTGGCGTTCCAGGTGGCATCGCCATGCCACCTGAGAGATGAAGAGACGCAGACCAGCATCGAATATAAGGGCGGTATTCGTACCGCACCTAGACTTGAACCATAGTCTGCCCGCCTAACTTCACTTCCTCTTGTACGCTTGGGGCAAGGTATCCACCACATACGATGGTCTCGGCCTCCCAGAGTTTACCCCATGCGTGCGGCGCGGGGCGTCCGATCTTGGATTGATCCGCCACCAGGATGCGGTGCCGTGCGCAGTCGAATATGGCGCGGCGCGCGCGTACCTCCGCCATATTGAAATCCAGCATGTCTCCGTTGGGCGAAAGTCCACCGACGCTGAACACGGCATAGTCGAGGCGCAGTCCGGCAAAGAAATCCACGCTTTCCGCGCCGATAAAATCCAGATCCCGAAGCCGCACAGTGCCGCCGGCCAATGACACAGAGACCTTCGGCGCCAGATGCAGGGCCAGCACCGCATGAATGCTGTTGGTGAAGACGGTAAGCCCCTCATGATGCGCCAGGGCCCGTGCGCAGGCCTCTACCGTCGTCCCCGTACCCAAGGCAACGCTCGCGCCCGGCGGGATCAGGCCCGCGACCACATCGCCGATCCGGGACTTTTCGTCTCGCGATACTTCCAGCCGAGGTTCATAGGCGATGTTATCGCTTGGCGTGAGCAAATGGGCCGCCCCATGACGCCGCCGTATTGCCCCTTCTTCATCCAGCATGCGCAGGTCGCTGCGGATCGTCTGCACCGAAACCGACAGGAGATCGGCCAGCGCAGACGCCGAAAGCGAAGCATGACTGGCCAAAAGGCTCAGAATACGATCATGGCGGCGAGCAATGTCGGAATTTTTCATTTTCGTTCGAAACCAAACATGGTCCCAAGCATAGCGTGCTGCCCGATTGCATCCAAGTAGCGACATCCAGCCAAACCATGCCAAAACAAACTAAACTGTCACCTCACCGTCATCAGCCACCGATACTAGGTTCGCCCAACGATGGCAGCCTGCTTTCGTTCGAAAACTATGCTCCCGGAGATGATGATGTCCCGCCTTACCCTTGCGCTGATGCTTTCGCTTTCGCTGCCGGCATTGGCTTCGGCTGAAACGCTCAAGCTCTATACCTCGCAGCCCAACGAAGACGCCCAGAAGACAGTCGATGCCTTTCAGGCAGCAAACCCAGACATCACTGTGGAGTGGGTGCGCGACGGCACCACGCAGTTGATGGCCCGCATGACCGCTGAAATGGAGGCCGGCGCAGGCCAGCCGGATGTGCTGCTCATTGCAGACACCGTGACGTTGGAAGGCCTGGCCCAGGAAGGCAAGCTCACCGCCTATGACTCGCCTGAAGCAGAAGGCTACGATCCGGCCCTTTATAGTGCCGATGGCTACTACTATTCCACCAAGCTGATCACCACGGGCATTGTGTACAACACTGGCGCCGCCGAAGTACCAGCCTCCTGGGCCGACTTGGAAAAGCCTGAGTACAAAGGCATGATCGCCGCCCCTTCGCCGCTCTATTCCGGCGCCGCGCTGATCCATTTGGCCGCGCTGACCAACAACCCGGCTCTGGGCTGGGAACATTACGAAGCACTCGCCGCCAACGAAACCGTTGCCCAGGGCGGCAATGGGGGTGTGTTCACGGCCGTCGCCGCTGGCGAGAAGCCCTATGGCGTGCTGGTCGACTTCATGGCCCTTCGGGCCAAGGCCGAGGGTTCGCCTGTCGACTTCGTCTTCCCCGCCGAGGGTGTCACTTATGTGACTGAGCCCGTTGCCATCATGGCTGGCGCCGCCAATATTGAGGCTGCGCAGAAATTCGTGGACTTCGTGCTCTCCGAAGAAGGTCAGCAGTTGGTCGTGGACATGGGCTACATCCCGGCCCGGAATGGCATGGAAAGCCCTGAAGGCTTCCCGGCGCGCCACGGCATCACACTGATGAACTTCGATGCTGCCAAGGCCCTGGCAGACGCTGAAGCCAACAAGGCCCGCTTTGCGGAAATCTTCGGCGTGCAATGATCGCCTCAACCGCACCTTTCAGCCGGTCTCCGGACCGGCTGATTTCTCTATTGCTGCTGCCGGTGGGCTTGATCGCCTTGGGCCCTATGCTGCGCCTTTTGGGCGAAGGCTTTGGTGTCGGCAGTGAATTGACGCTTGGTCATGCCGCAGAGGTCCTTGGACGCGCCAGCACGCTGACAGCCTTGCAGCATTCGCTGTTCACGGCCGGCACCGGGACCCTTCTGTCGATTGTCATCGGGTCGGCCTTTGCCTTCGTGGTGGCACTCACCGACATCCGGGCCAAGGCCGCGCTCGTCTTTTGCCTCATGATCCCGATGATGATCCCGCCACAGATTACGGCGCTGGCTTGGATGCAGGCCACAGGCCCTTCTTCGGTGCTGCTCAAAACACTGGGGCTGGCCCCACCGCTCGGGAGCCCGCAGCCGCTCTATTCAGCCTGGGGCATCTCGCTGCTTCTGGGTATCCAGCATGCCTCGATCATCTTCCTGACCCTGCGCGCCGGGTTGCGGATGATCCCCGGAGATCTGGTGGAGGCAGCGCGCATTTCCGGCGCACGAGGCTGGCGTGTCTGGGCGCAGATCGTGCTGCCGCTCAGCCTCCCCAGCCTGGCTGCTGGCGCCGCCATGACCTTCGTCACGGCGCTGGGCAATTTTGGCATACCGGCCATGCTCGGCATTCCCGCCCGCTATTCCACACTGCCCACGCTGATTTATCAGCGCCTGGTTGGCATGGGGCAAACCGTCCTCGCAGAGGTCGCCGTATTGGCACTGCTGATCGGGGTGGTGGCGATTGCCGGTGTCCTGGCCGGTCGCCTGTTCCTGCAGCGTCGCGCTTATGGACTGGTGGGCCTGGCATCCCAACCGCTATCCCTTTCGCTCGGACGCAAGCGGCCCTTGGTCGAGTTCATCCTCTGGGGCTTCATATTTTTCACCCTGGTCGTGCCGCTTTTGGCCTTGGTCTCGACCTCGCTTATCCCCGCCTATGGCGTCCCGCTGACGTTGGATACGGCAACCTTCAAGGCCTGGGTTGAGGTGTTGTTCAACCAGCCCGTCACGCGCCGGGCCTATGCCAATTCTCTTCTGCTTGCCAGCGCGGCCGCATTGATCCTGATGGCGGTCTGCATCCCGCTCGCCTGGCTCATGCAGCGTCGCGCCACGCAATTGACACGGGTCATTGATGCGCTGGTGGACCTGCCCTACGCGCTCCCGGGCGTGGTGCTGGCGATTGCCTGCATCCTCGCTTTCATGCGCCTGCCCTTTGGCATCACCCTCTATGGCACCCTGACAATCATCTTGCTGGCCTATCTTTCCCGCTTCCTGGTCGTGATGCTGCGGCCCGTTCAGGCGGCGATCGGTCAGCTCGACCCGGCGATGGAGGAAGCGGCCGCCAGCTCTGGTGCGCGACTGGGCCGTCGCCTGTTCGACATCGTACTACCCCTTTCGGCGCCGGCTGCAGCGGCCGGGGCCATTCTGGTCTTCCTGACCGCGGTGAACGAGTTGACCGTGTCGGCCCTGCTCTGGACCGGCGGCACGGAAACCTTGGGCGTGGTTATCTTCAATCTTGAGGACAGTGGCGACACGGTGATGGCCTCGGCCCTTGCCACATCCATTGTCGCAGTGGTGATCGCACTCATGGCCATCGTCCAACTCTCTGCCTCACGCTTACCAAAAGGAACCGTGCCGTGGCAGGGTTGACCTTCTCGAACGTCTCCAAGCTCTATGCCGGCACACCGGCCCTGGACGGCATCGACGCCGAAATCGCCAAAGGCGAATTCGTGGCGCTGCTTGGCCCCTCGGGCTGCGGCAAGACGACCTTGCTGCGGCTTACGGCCGGCTTCGAAATGCCGGACCGAGGCCGCGTGACCCTTGGCGGCCGGGTGCTTGCGGACGGGACCGTGTTCGTACCGCCCGAAGACCGCAATGTCGGAATCGTCTTTCAGTCCTATGCGCTTTGGCCACACAAGTGCGTTGCGGGCAATGTGTCTTATCCGCTCGAAGTGCGTGGCATTGCCGCGTCCGAGCGCAAACGACGTGTCGCCGAGGCACTCGAACTCACCGGGCTTTCCTCCTTTGCTGATCGCGCGCCGGCCCAGCTCTCGGGCGGGCAGAGGCAACGCGTTGCGCTGGCACGGTGCCTGGTTGCCGATCCACAAGCCGTATTGCTGGACGAACCCCTGGCCAATCTCGACCTTGCCCTGCGAGGCGCTATGCAGGAGGCCTTTGCCGCCTTCCACCGCCGCACTGGCGCGACAATGGTCTATGTCACCCATGATCAGACCGAAGCGCTTGCCCTGGCCGATCGCGTCGCTGTGATGGAAAGTGGTCGCATCCGGCAATTCGCGGCGCCGGAAACCCTATATGATCAACCCCAGGACTGCTTCGTCGCCGGCTTCGTTGGCGATGGAGCTGTGGTGAAAGTGGACCGCGCCGGGACGCCTGTGGACGGCGAGGTGGTCGTGCATGCGCTTGGTCAGGAGATCGTTGCGCGCGGTCATGGCATGACCCCGACCCATATCTGCATTCGCCCCGAACAGGTGCGCGTCGATTCTGATGGCTCGATCATTGCGCGCGTCACATCCTGCACCTACCAGGGTGGTCGTTTCCGGGTTTCGCTGGAGGCGGCGGGCGAAACGCTGATCACCCATGTGCCGATACGGGCAAAAATCGGCGAGGAACTGCGGCTATCCCTGCAATATCCCTGGGCCTTTTGTGACCCAGTCGGCACAACCGCGATTCCGGGCCAAGCCCATGCTTGACGTGCCGATACCCACCCAGGCCCTCCAAATCGGCAGCGCCGCCCCTTGGATCGAAATCTTGTCTGGTCTTGGTGAGAAGGGTCCCGCCTGTATTCGTCTGTGGACCGGTCGCCAGACCTGGCTGCTGGATGTGGGCTTCGGCCCTGAGCCGACCTCTCCCTTCAAGCCCGAATGGCTCGAGGGCGCAGAAGCCGTATTTATCACGCATGATCACATCGACCATATCGGGGGCGCAGCACATGTGATTGCAGCAGGGCTGCCGATTTACGCCACCGCGCAAACCGCCCGGGCACTGCCGCCGGGCGCAAATTTATGCCCTTTGCCGGAGCGGGGCCGGGTGACGGTTGACGGTATCGAGATCACCACCGGGCGCAACGGGCACGCCCTGGGCGGCATATGGCTCCATTTTGCCCTGGGCGATGAAGCCTTGTTCTATTCGGGCGACTGGTCCGAAGAGTCTGAATGGTTCGCATTCGACCCGCCGCCGCCAACCGGAACCGCCCTGATCGATGCGTCCTACCATCTCGATCCCGTATCGCAAACTGCACGCAGGGCAGCGCTTGACGTGGTGCTCAAAGGCCTGCCCCCTTCCATGCAAGTGCTGTTCCCAGTCCCGCCCTCGGGTCGCGCCGGTGAATTGGCGCTGCACCTGATGAATCGGGGCATTGTTACCCTGGACGATACCTGCCGCGCCGCACTCGCCGATGGTCTGACATCTGGTGGCGTCTCGCCAGGTGCATCGAGGATACTTCCGCTTCTCAAGGCGCCGTTCGATCCCTCGGCGCAGTTTCTGATATGCGACACGCCAAATGCAGATGACGGCATGGCCTGGAGAATCGTTCAGGATTGGCGCGACAGTGGCGTGTTCGGGCGAACTGGCACTGTTCTATTCACCGGACACATGACGGCACACGCCCGTGAAGTTGCTGCTCTGGGCGGGCGATTTACTCGCTGGAACGTCCACCCGCCGCTGGGCGACCAGAAGCGCATGCTGGAACGGATCGGCGCCAGTCGCTTTGCACCATTGTTCTGTCGCGATCCTGAAGCATACGGCAAGCAGGCTGATTTTCCCGCCATACTATCGGGGAGAACTTTGCTGTGACCCTGCTCCCGCGCCAATTCGTGCTTATTCGTCATGGGGAGACTGACGCCAATCGCGACGGGATCATTGCCGGCCGCACGGAGGCACAATTGACCGAACGCGGGCGTCGCGCCGCGGCAGCTTTGGCGGGCAGGTCTTTCGGCCGACCGATCATGCTATTCACGAGCCCCCAGGCACGGGCCCGCGATACCGCCCGGCTCGCCTTTCCAGCCTTGAGCCCCATCGTACTGAACGATCTTCGCGAGCGCGAATGGGGCATCTATGAAGGCCGGCCCGTCACGAAGTTGCCAGCGCGCGCAGCCACGCCTGAAGGCGGTGAAGCTTGGGAGGGAATGCTGGCACGCATCGCGAAGGCGCTTAGTCTGTGCACCACCATGGCAGGCGACAATCTGCCCATCATCGTCGCGCATTCCGGTGTTGTCCGCGCCGCCCGCGCACTCATGGGGCAAGACGCGACGGGGCCATCGGCGCCCCACGCCACGCCACTGCTCTACACCCCCGTCGCGGGCCAATGGCAGGAGCGGGCGCTTGCCGCGGAAGGAATGGCTTTATGAATTGCGTAATTTTCGACGTGGACGGCACGCTGGCCAATTTCGATGCAGAAAGGCTTGGCCACCTGGTACATGGCGTGGAAAAGCATTGGGATGCCTTTCACGACGCCATGGCGGATGCCCTGCCGATTCTGCCTATTGTTCGCCTATTGCGGCACCTGAAGGCGCAAGGCGAGCGGATCGTCATCTGTTCAGGTCGACCTGTGGGATGGCAGGAACATACCGAAGCTTGGTTGCGCCAAGCGCAAATCCCGTTCGATGCCATTTATCTACGTAAACCCAACGAAGACACGCTGCCCGATCCCGAGGCCAAGGCCATGGCGCTTCAGCGCATCCGAGACGACGGATATGAACCCTGGCTGGTTGTGGATGACCGCGCGTCGGTCGTCGCATTCTGGCGGAAGGCCGGCCTGACCTGCCTGCAATGCGCGCCCGGCGACTTCTAGGCTTTGTGGCGGCAGACTTCCCACGTCCAAGTTCAGCTTGCAGCTGGCACCCAAGCCAATGCCGACAGCCTGACAGCGAACGCGCAAATCGGTAAGTCCCGTAACCGCAGTATCGCTTTTAAGCTGACGACAAGTGCTGACCTGCCAATCACTTAGCGGACGGTCGGGTCTTGGAGTGATATCAACGGCCGCTGGACGGCTGGAATGGGGCGCTCAATTGCCTGGCCGTTTATGGAAGCCCCCTGCCCTCGTCGCCAACTTCGCAGGCGACGGTTGCGGGACCGATGGCGGACTGTCCTCTTCTGGCTTTGCCACGTGAATAGCTGCCATTTTACGTAGCGCGTATCAGCCGCTGTCAGCAGGACCCAACGGCATATAGCCGGCCTCGATGTCCAGCCGTCGATGTATGAGGAGGAGGCGGGTTTCTGTGGTCGATAGCGGTGTTGAGTTTGCAGCGGTCGCTCAGGCCGATCGCCAAGACTTGGGTCCTGGCGATCGGCCTTATCAAATTGCCTTATTGGGCCAGGCCGAGTGCTGCGAGGTGGGCGGCGGAGGCCTGTATCTGGGACTTGTCGCGGATTTCGATGATCAGCCGCGGGTTGGAGGTGATCTTGGCCAGGCCGGCGAAGATGGCGCGGAAGTTGATGTTGCCATAGCCCAGCGGCCAGTGACGATCGGCATAGCCATCGGCATCCTGGAGGTGGACATGGGCCAGCATCTCGCCGGCGTCCTGCACGAAGTAGTCGACCGGTGGGGCGCCTGTCGAGCCATAGGCGTAGGCGGCATGGCCGGTGTCGATCGACAGGGCGAAGGCGGAGGAGTTGAAGCTTTCCACCAGCTTGCGGCGGTCGGCGGGGTCCTTGTCCTCGATGTTCTCGAGCACGAAGACGCAACCCTGGTTCTCGGCGCGCTTGACGGCGGCACCAAGAGTCTCATGGGTCAGGTTGATGACCTGCTGGCGCTGTTCGGGCCAGTTGTCGAGATTGTTGTGCATCCAGGTCGTGTAAGGGCTGTGGATGACGATCTGCGTGACATCGAGCGCTTCTGCCACATCGAGCGCCTGATCCATGCGCTTGGCGACGACGGCGCGCACGTCCGGATCGGACGAGGCGACGTTGAGGCCCATGAAGGGGCCGTGAATGCCCAGACGACCCTGATGGCCGTCAAGCAGGCGGCGGGCTTCGGCGACAAGGCTCTGCCAGTCGCCAGCGAGCGCCTCGGCAGGCACAAAGTCCTGCAGTTCGAGGTCGCGTGGCTTCTCGAGCAACCAGCTGCGGTTGATTTCGACGTCCTTCAACGTCATGGCGGCGCCAACGATAGGCAGATCGGTCATAGTCGCGTCCTTTCGAAACCGGTCGTCTGGACCGGGGGATAGATTAGGTAAGAGTTGGGTCGAGTTTGTCGCGCAGCCCGTCGCCGACCAGCGAGATACACAGGGCGGTGATAGTGATGACAAAGGCGGGTGCCAGCATGATCCAGGGAGCGCTGGAAAGGTATTCGCGGCCAAAACCGACCATATTGCCCAACGAGGTGTTGGGTGGCTGGACGCCCAGACCAAGGAAGGAGAGCCCACTTTCAAGCAGGATGATCTCGGGGAATGCGAGCGTCATCGAGACAATGAGCGTCGAGGCGATGTTGGGCAGGATATGGCGGCCATACAGGCGCAGCGGTGAAGCCCCCAGCTGGTGCACAGCCGCCGAATAACCTTGGGCATTGCCGCTGATGGCGAGTCCCCGGGCGATACGCGCATAGCGCTCCCAAGCGTGCAGACCAAGCAGACAGACGAAGAGCGTGATCGAATTGCCAAATAAGGCCAACACCGCCAGCGCCAGAACCAGGAAAGGGATGGCCGCTGAAAAATCGACCAGCGCCAGAACGATCTGCTCGATAAAGCCGCGGAAATGAGCCGCCACGAAACCGAGAGTCACCCCGATCACAGCGCCGATGATCGTGGCCCCGAAAGCGATCAACAGGCTCATGCGGATCGAGGCGATCAGCCGGGACAGCACATCGCGGCCCAGTTCATCGGTGCCAAGCGGATGGGCCCAGTCCCCGCCCATGAAGACTGGCCGGCTCAGCCTGTTGTGCAGGTCCATCTGCGTATAAGGATAGGGGGTAATGAGGTCAGCCAGTATAGCGACCGCCAGCATGAGGCCGAGCCAGATCACGGCAATCAGCATTAGCACCGGTAGTCTGCCGATTTGGGCAAGAAGGGCCTGGGCTCTGGCGGCAATGGTTAGTCCGGCGCCAAGCTCGCTGGATGGGATGTCGGCCATAGGCGGTCTCCAGGGGTGAAAGTCTAAGCGATCAGGCGCGCGCCGGGCGCGTCTGGGATTGCATCTTGGGATCGAGCAGGCCGTAGAGGATGTCGACGACGAGGTTTGCCGTAACCATGGTGAGGGCGATCATGAGGACAATTGTCTGCACGACCGCGAGGTCGCGGTTGGAAACAGAGACGACCAGGAGGCGGCCGACACCGGGCCAGGAAAAGACGCTTTCGACGACCACTGCGCCCGCTACCAGGCCGCCCAGCATGAAGCCGATGATGGTGACGGTAGGGATCGCTGCATTCTGAAGCGCATGCCGCCAGACAACGGCCGACCACGATAGGCCCTTGGCGCTCGCAGTGCGAATATAGGACTGGCCAAGCACTTCGAGCATGGCGCTGCGGGTGAAGCGGGCAAGCAGTGCCGCGCCGCCAAAGCCCATGGTGGCGATAGGCAGAATGGCATTGAACCAGGAGTCCTGGCCCGCTGATGGCAGCCAGCCCAGATTGACCGAAAACACCAACACCAGAAGCATGGCGAGGATGAACGAGGGCATGGCAAAACCGGTGACAGCCATGACCATGACGATGCGATCGACGGCGGTATTGCGATGCAGGGCCGCATAGACACCGGCGGGGATGCCGATGCCCACGTTGAGCATGAAGGCGGGCACGGTCAGGGCCAGGGTGGAGGGGACACGCTCGAGGACCACGGCCACCGCGTCACGGCCATCGCGCATCGATTGGCCGAGATCGCCGCCCAAAATGGCCTTGAAGAAGGAGATATACTGGACCCAGATCGGCTGATCGAGGCCCCAGGCAGTGCGAAAGGCATCGACGGCCTCCGGCGGTGCATCGGCGCCCATGATGACGATTGCGGGATCGCCCGACATGCGCAAGACGATGAAAACGAAGGTGACGACCATCACCACGCTGACGGTGGCGCGCAGTAGGCGCGTTCCAAGATAATGCAACATCAGCTCAGCTCCAGTTGTCCTACGTGGCCGGGGGAGATCTCGCCCTGCGCGACATGGCAGGCAACGCGGCGCCCGTCGCTCGGGCGCGGCTTCAGCTGAGGCGTTTGCGTGCGACAAGGCATCGATGCCATGGGGCAGCGCGGATGAAAGGCGCAGCCGGCCGGACGATCTGCTGGATTGGGCGGATCGCCTTGCAACACGATGCGCCTGGCAATCTTGCCCGGATGGGGGATGGCCGAGACCAGGGCCTGCGAATAGGGATGGGCTGGCGCATGCAGGATGTCGTCGGGCGTGCCTTCCTCGACGATTCGCCCCAGGTACATGACGGCGACGCGATGGCTGATCTGGCGCACGGCGCGCAGATCGTGGCTAACAAAAAGCATGCCCATGCCCAGCCGCTCCTGCAGCTCGACCAAAAGGTTCATCACCTGGGCCTGGATCGAGACGTCAAGGGCGCTGATCGGCTCGTCGCAGACAAGGAGGTCGGGCTGGGTCACAAGGGCCCTGGCGATCACTGCACGCTGGCGCTGCCCGCCCGACAAAGCATGAGGATGCCTATCGGCATGGTGGGGTTGGAGCCCCACTTCAGCCATGACGGCGGCGACGCGCGCATTTTGCTCTGCTCGGGTGCCCATGTGGTGGATCTCAAGCGGTTCGCGGATCTGGAGGCCTATGGGCAGACGCCGGTCGAGGGCGCTCATTGGGTCCTGAAAAACCAGTTGCATACGCTTGCGCAGGGCAGCCCATCCGGGGGTTCCCGAGCGCGGCATGGGAGCGCCGTCGAAGCGCACCTGGCCCTCGTCGGCCCTATCCATGCCCAACAAGAGACGGGCGGTGGTCGACTTGCCGCAGCCGGACTCGCCAACAAGCCCCAGTGTTTCTCCACGCGAAATGGTGAGGGTGACGCCGTCGACGGCACGGACATTCGTGGCGCGACCGACAATGCCCCGCCGAACGCCGTAGGTGCGGGCAAGGTCTTGCGCGCTCAAAAGCGGCGTGGGGGAAGCGGTCATGCAAAGGCCCTTTCCGGCGTATGAGCCTTGGCCGGCAAGGCCCTGATGCAGCTTGCAAGGTGGCCGATCTCGACGCTGACGGCTCGGGGATCAACGCTGCTACATTCGGCAATCGCCTCGCTGCAGCGTGGCGCGAAAGCACATCCCCGAGGCATGCGCGAGGCCTCCGGTACGCTGCCGGGAATGGAGACCAGCTTCCGGCGCGGCCCGCTGATCGGAGGCATGGCTCCCAACAGCCCGCGGGTATAGGGGTGTTTGGGATTGGCAAAGATCGCAGCGCTATTAGCCTGCTCGACGATGCGGCCGGCGTACATGACCGCAATGCGTGAGCAGGTTTCCGCGACGACACCGAGGTCATGGGAAATGAGAACCAGCCCCATGCCGGTGTCGCGGCGAATGGTGCCAAGCAGGTCCAGGATTTGGGCCTGGATGGTGACGTCGAGGGCCGTGGTGGGTTCGTCGGCGACCAACAACTCAGGCTCACCCGCCAGGGCCATGGCGATCATGACACGCTGGCTCTGGCCGCCCGAAAGCTCGTGGGGAAAGGCGTTGAGGCGGTTTCTCGCATCGGGGATGCCGACCTGATCGAACAGGCGGACGACTTCGGCGCGAGCCTGCGCACCTGTCAGGCCACGATGCAGTGCCAGCGCTTCGGCAACCTGGTGACCGATGCGATGAACGGGATTAAGGCTTGAGGCTGGGTCCTGGAAGATCATGGCGATGCGTCCGCCCCGCACCGGCTCCAGCACGGAGGGCGATGCGCCGATGAGTTCGACCCCATCGAGCAGCACGGAGCCACCCACTTTGGCCGACCGCGGCAGCAAACCAAGGGCAGCCAGCCAGGTTATGGATTTACCACACCCTGACTCGCCGACCAGGCCGAGCGCTTCACCGCGCTCGACCGAGAGGCTGATGCCACGCAATGCCGGGGCCGATCCGAAGGCCACTGACATGTCGCGGATCTGGACGAAAGCCATAGCCTCACGCGCCCCAGTTATGGCGGCTGAAGTCCATGACGAAGGACTGGGCGGCCGTCCACTGAATGTCCTTGCGCTTGGCCGTGAAAGAGGCGTTGCGGTGCAGGACGACGTATGCGGGGTCTTCGATCTCGATGATCTGCAGCATACGGCGCCAGGCTTCGATGCGGCGGGCACGATCCGTGCTGGTTTCGAGTTCGTCCGAGAGGAGACCGAACTCCTCGTTGGTCCACTGGCCATTCCGCCACGCATTGCTGGTCCGGCCCCAGGTGCCAGGCATTTGTACGCACGGATCGGGAAGAGAGGCCGCGGCCGACCAGTCGTGGATGCCCCGGGTTTCCGGTGCGCCTTCGCTGATCTGGCCCCAGTTCTCTACCATCTGCAGCTCGACATTGAGCCCAACGGCGCGCCAGTTCTCGGTGTTGATTTGGGCGGTGGAAGTCTGGTTGGTGTAATAGTCGTTCAGGACGCGATAGGGGATAGGTTCGCCGGCATATCCAGCTTCGGCCAGCAGGGCACGGGCCTTGTCGGGGTCGTAGGCGGGGTTCTCATGATCGGCAATGAAGAAGTCGCCGTAGAATTCCCACTGCAGGCCGCGCGGCACAGTGGTCCGGCCGCTCCAGAGGGCTTCAACGATCAGGTCGCGGTCCACCGAGTGGGTCAGTGCCTGGCGGATCAGAGGATTGGCCAGGACGGGGTGGGACTTGTTGAAAATAGTGTAGCGCGTGTTGTTGATGGGGCCGCCGACGACTTCGAAGCGACTGTCGGCTTCAACGGTAGCGATCTGGTCAGGCGGGATATCGCAAGCAAAGTCGGCGCCGCCAGAGCGCAGCAGATTGATGCGCGAGGCGGTTTCGGGGGTTTCCACGAAGCGCAGCTTGCTCAGCGGCGGGCGGCCATCCCAATGGTCGTCGAAAGCTTCAAGGGTGAGGACAGAGTCAGCCTGGAATTCAACGATGCGGTAGGGTCCCGTGGTGACAGGGTTGCGTGCCCAGCTCATCCAGTCTCCGGTTTCCAGGAAGGCGCGCTTGTTGACGACCATGCCGATGGCGCTGGCAAGACGCCCCTCAAGCACGGGGTCGATGATGGAGTTGTGGAAGCGCAGCTTGGTGGGCGAGAGAATTTCGACGCGGTCAAAGGCTGGCAGTGCGCGACGCGAGGCGGCGATGACGGCCTCGGGTACTGCAATTGTGCCGCCGCCCCACATGCGGTCGGGTCCGAAGGTGAAGGCTACATCCTCAGCTGTCAGCAGGTCGCCATTGTGGAACTTGACGTCGTCGCGCAGCTCGACTTCGATCGTGTAGTCGTCGATGCGGCTCCAGGAGGTGGCGATCGATGGCTTTAGCGACATGTCGCCAACCCAGTTGGTGCCGATCAGAGGCTCGGCATAGCTGGTATAGATGCGGGCACCGACATTGGACTGTTCCGACAGCATTTCCAGCGTGTTGGAATTGGATACCTTTTGCACCGCCACCGTAACTTCGGGGCGGTCGTCTGCCTGGGCAAAGACAGCGCGCGGTAGCGTCAAGGCGGCGGCTGTCGCGACACCTAGGGTCAAGACAGAGCGACGATTGAGATCAGTCATGGAATCTCCTCTCGGATTGCCAATTGGTCGTCAACAGGCGCGCCGCGATAGACACGGGCGCACCTGGCAGCTCACGCTGCGGCTGCAGTTTGCTATGTTCAGTGATGGGCGAACTTGGGCGGAGCCGTTCGCCGCGACGCGCTCTGTCTAAGACGTCATTGTGTATTGCACGTGACAGCTGTAGGTACAGCTCAAGAAAATTGTAGGGGAGAGCTCATGGCGGCTCAGTGGTTCCGAGTCTACGATGCTCTGCGCAAGGCGATCATGGTGGGCGAGCTGGCGGCCGGCAGCCAGTTGCCCCCAGAATTCGAACTCTCGGCCGCGCACAATGTTAGCCGCAACACCATACGGCGGGCCTATCTGGCGCTATCTCAGGACGGGCTGATCCGAAGCGTCAATGGGCGCGGCTCTTTCGTAATGCAGACGGGGATCACCTATGACGTAGACGCTACGTCGCGCTTCCGGGATGTCCTCGACCAGCAAGGGGTGCAGTCGAGTCTGAGGGTTCTCGAACAAGCTATGGTGAGCGCTGACTCGGATCTGGCTGCTACCCTGGGTATTGCGCTGCACAGTCCCCTGCTGAGGGTTCGCGGGCTCATCCTGGGCGACGACACCCCGTTTATCTTGACCACCCGCCATATCCGCGCGGACCTTATAGACGATCTGGAGGCAAAGCTGGCGCAGAGCGACTCCCTGACCCGGACTGCACGCCTGGAGGGACTGGGGCAGCTACGGCGCGTTTCGACGACCGTCAGCGCCCGGTTGCCAACCGAGCGCGAGGCGGAGTTGCTGGAAAGTCCTGCCCACGCCCCGATCCTGGTCGTGGCCTCAACCGGTCGAGTCGACGATGGCCAATTGCTGGAATGTCAGTGTGCGGTCATGAACAGCCAACGTGTACGTCTGTCATTTCGCAACGACTAGCAAATAGCCGGGAACAGCGTTGAGCCGAAGCGCTTCGGCTCGGGTGCGTTCGCTGAATGGATGTCTTTTGGTAGTCTGCTGGCTCGGCGCCGGTCAGCCATCGAACTCGGTGTCGATCGAGTGCCTTCGCCGAAAAGCCACTTCCCTCCCCACCCCATTTGGGCAGTCTGCCTCGACGATGATGCTGGTCACGTGTCCGAGCTCGTTGAGGAGGCTGCGGGCCCGCTCCCTCCCGTCCCGAATGGGAGGAAACACGTTTTCGATCTCGAAACGACGGCCGGCCGAGCCGGTGCGAATAGTCAAAAACAAGCGACTGTCCATGAATGCCATCGACACGCCCCGTTTGTGGTTGAGACGCGCGGCGCGTTCCACGATCCGTTCCATCAGGTGCGGGGTAAGCAGATTTCGCCGACGCGGCTCGCCTCTCCCAAATTGGAGAGGCGGGTCACGCCTCGGCTTGTCCAGCTGCATGCGGGGAGCGTCCCGCCTGGATCACCATTCTTCCTTGTCTATTTGTGCAAGGATTCCCTGGCGTTCGGCGTCGGTCAGCGAGAGCGGACCGGCCATCCCGACCTTGTAGCGCGCGAGCGCGAAACCCAGCGCCGACGCCCGCTGCGGTCGAGTCATGTTCCTGCAATAGGACCAGAGAAACGCCCCGCAAAAGGTATCTCCCGCCCCCGTTGCGTCCTTCACGTCGACGTCCAGAAGCCTGGGGCTGTGGCGCGTAACGCCTGTATTCGTGTAGATTGTTACCCCCTCATGAGTTCGCGCCAGTAGTAGAATGCCCGGTTGCAGGGCAGAGCAAATGGCGGTTGAGGCAGACGTTCCAAAGAGCCGGATGAATTCTTCGTTGTTGAGGTGCAGAATGTTGGCCAGCGCCAACAGGCGAGCGAGCCCTTCTCCACCTGGCGCAATCCAGGCCATTCCGGGGTCGAGCGAAACGATCAGAGCTGGATTAAAGGTGCGGGCCTGTTCAATGATCCGGGCGATCAGTTCAGGCGTTGCTGGGTCGAGGTAGGAGGTGATGTGGATCACCGTGCATTGGGCGATGGAGGCAGCCAAGACTGATTGCTCGCGCTCCATCCAGTCGGCAACTGCGGCATTCGCGCCGGGGGCAGTCAGCAGTGTGCGACCGGCCTGTTCGACCATGGCGAGACAGGTGGCGGGCGGATCTGGACTAATCTCGACGCCGGTTGTGTCGAAGCCCCAGCCGCCGAGAGCCGCAAGGTGTGGTTGGGATTGCTCTACTGTACCGGCAATGCCGAAGAAGGCCAGATCGAGCTCCCTGTCCTTGTCCAGCATCGCCGCGACGCGGGCGGCATTGAATGCCGAGCCCCCAAGGTGATCGGCTGCACCCAACCCTTTCAGAAAATCGGCGCCACGCCGTGCATCTGCGTCAGAGACTGGCGTTTCCATCAGAGGCGCTACTTCAATTTGAAGAGAATTACGGACCGCCGCGCAGGATTGCTGCACGACGAGATCGCGATTCATCGCCCCGAGAAAGCCCAGCCTTGTCATATTGCGCTGGTAGCGCGTGCGCATAGGTCGGGCAAGCGCGTTCAGAGGCCCAATTGTCCAGCGTCTTGGCAATCCTGCAGCGGAAGCTGCCCAAGGGCAGCATGTCCCACAATGCTGCCCAGTTTCGCGTTTCTTTTGTCTCCCGATGACGCGGGCAGGGCCTGGCGCCATTAATGCAGAATAAGAAGATGGCTGATAATAGCCCTGGACCCGGAACCCTTCCCGGAAGGAAAATCATGTCTACCACTTTCACGATGCTGGCGCGTAGTGCCATGGCGCTGGTTACCGTTTCGGCGCTGGCCGCCTGCTCGTCCTTTGGCGGCGGCGCAACTGCGCCGGCTGCACTTGCCCCGGCGCTGTCGGCACGTATGGACCAACCCAATGCACGACTTGATTCGGTGCAGGCCATTGGATTGATCAACGCCTATCGCGCCACGCGCAATGTTCCGCCTTTGACGGCGGACGCAGGCCTTAATGCGACAGCGCAGGCGCTGGCCAGCCAGTATGCACAGACCGGAACGGCCCCGACCAAACCGCAGGCTCTGGTGCAGATGAAGTTGAGCGCGGGCTACTCTACGTTTGCTGAGACGTTTTCAGGCTGGCGTAACAACGCCGCCGATGCCGTAGGTCTAGCCGCGACAGCGAGCAAGGCGGGGGTTGCAGTGGCGTACAATCCGGCATCGAGCTATGGCGTGTACTGGGTTCTTGTCCTTGGCAACTGAGACCGACACCATCGACGCCAGGGGGCTGAAATGCCCCCTGCCCGTGCTCAAGCTCGAGAAATGGCTGGCTGAGGCGGAGCCTGGCGCCCGTCTCGTTCTGCTGGCAAGCGACCCGATGGCGCGGATCGATATTCCGCTGCATTGCAGACAACAGGGGCACGGCTTTGCAGAGGAGCGTGCTGAAGGTTATCTGCGATTTGTCGTAACGGCCGGGCGTGCGCGCTCAAGCTAAAGGTCAGCAGGGCGCGGGCGCGGCAACGCGATGTCCAGTGCGCCGGCGGACAAGCCGGGACGCAGAACATTCTCAATTGCGGCGCTTTCAACTGGGGCCGGCGTGCTGAACATGGGGACATGCGCAGGCCGGGGACGTGGCATGGCAATCCCTGTCCTGATACGCCCAAGATCCACTGCCGTGTACTCGCTCACCACGATTTCCTCGGTCAGATAGGACGGCTGATCCTTAAGCCCCATCGGAAAAGCAGCCTCCTGCGCTGCGACATACGCCTTCGCTTCCTTGCCGCAAATCAGTGGACGCATGTCCACAGGCGTCGCGCCGACCGCGTTGGCCAGCGTCAAGACGCTTTGACCCGTGGACTGCAAGCGCCCGCCCAGGGCATTGAGAAAGAGTTCGGCAGCGCGCTCATTGCGCTCCCGACCAGATGACCCACCCAGAACGACTGCGAGAAGCTGGCGTCCGTTCCGGTCCACCGTGGCGACGATATTAAGGCCTGAAGCACACACATAGCCGGTCTTCATGCCCGTGGTGCCGGCAAAGCCCTCCAACAGGCCATTATTGGATTTGAGCCGCGCCTTACCGAGGTTCACCACGCCCGTTTGGAACATGGGCATATATTGGGGGAAACTCTGCTCGATATAGAGCGCAATAATGGCCAGGTCGCGGGCCGACGAGACCTGTCGGACATCATGCAATCCATGTGGATTGACGAAGTTGGTGGCGGTTAACCCCATTCGGCCTGCGGTTTCGTTCATCATGGCGACAAACTCGGCCTCGCTACCGCCAACGGCTTCGGCAATAGCCACGGCGATATCGTTGGCTGACTTCACGACAAGAATGTAGAGCGCGTCCTTGAGCGACACGGTGCTGTCGATCTTGAGGCCCGATTTGCTCGGTGCCTGATTGTAGGCATTGCGCGAGATGGTTACCGGGGTGTCCAGAGTCACATTGCCCTTGGCAATCTCCTCAAAGGCGACATAGGCCGTCATCAGCTTGGTCAGCGATGCCGGGTGCCAGGGTTGCCCCGCGTCCTTAGCGTACAGCACCTGCAAGCTCGCGCGATCCACCACCAGCATCGGACTGGCCCAGGCCTGGCTCAGGCCAGCAATGGTCAAAACCAGGGCGAGCAATAGTCGGCGGACACACAGCAAGATGGATCGACTCCAGGCAGATTTGGCGGAAACGCGCCTCTCATATCAGCCGATCTGGGCAATCTCAAGAAAGGCACACCTTGGCTGACGGCCATGTGAAGGTGCTGACATTACCTGTCACGCACACGGAGCATCGTTGGCCCAGTGACATGGAGATCGATGATGACAACGCTTCTCACGATATTGACGCCAGGCTTTGCCGATTGGGAGACTGCATTGCTCAATGCAGGTGCTCGCGAATATTACCGTCTCGACACCAGGTTTGCGACGCCGGGCGGGGACGTTGTTACTTCGGCCGGCGGACTGAAGGTTGTCCCGAATATGGCGATCGAAGAGATCGATGTTGCAGGGATCGACGCGATTGTCGTCAACGGTGGTCCGATCTGGGCGCAGCCCGATGCCCCTGACATTTCTGAGCTGCTGCAAGCCGCTCACGCGCGATCCCTGGTCATCGGCGGCATCTGCGACGGTGTGATGTCGCTGGCCCGTGCTGGTCTGCTCGATACTGTGCGGCACACTGCGAACGGCCCGGAAACCCTGCCCCAGACAGGCTATGGTGGCGGCGCGTTTTTCGTCGGTATACCGAGAGCTGTTCTCGACCGCCGGATCGTCACCGCTCCGGGAACCGCACCCGTCAGCTTCATGGGGGCGATACTTGAGGCTTTGGGATTGCGGACCGGCGATCTCGACTTTTATCTTGGCCTCTATGGCGCTGAGCATCAGCCGGCGTGATCACACGATCCCGGCGCTGGGCGGCAACGGCCATGATCAGCGCGAAGTTATTGGTGCCTTGCTCAGACGCCCCCATACGACAAACAGCGCAACAGCCAGAAGCACCAGGTTTACTGGCAGCACACCATATTCGCCGCGCATTGTGTGCAGACCAAAAGCGAGGACCTGGATCAGGCCAAAGCCGATAGCGGCAAGCGGTGTCAGTACCGGTATAATGCGCGTGGCGGCTGGCAGGGTAATTCCGACGGCCCCGAGGATCTCCATGGTTCCGATAAAACGGGTCAGAAGCTCCGGGTAGTCCCCTGCATAGGCCATGCCAGAAGCGACGAGCCCGTCGATGCTCTGGCTCACCTTCATGATGCCGGCCATCAGGTAAATCGCCGCCAACATGATCTGGCCTATCCAAATGGCGATATGCCAACCTGCACTTGCCTTGGTCTCACCCATGACCTTCTCCGCCTTGATTGTGCCCTGCCCTAGTATGTACTAGTAACTGCGTCTATATTAGTGACTTGGTTCCCGAAGCAAGGAGGCACATAAATGTCACTGACCGACACCTCGCAGCATTCCAACTGCTCAGCCATGTCCGACGTGCTCAATCGCATCGGCGACAAATGGAGCGTTATGGTCGTGGGCATGCTCGGCCGCAACGGCACCCTTCGCTTCAACGAACTTAAGCGGCTTATCAATGGCGTCTCGCAACGCATGCTGACGCTGACACTGCGAAATCTCGAACGTGATGGATTGGTCACACGCACCATCTTCCCGGAAGTACCGCCGCGCGTCGAATACAGCCTGACCGAGCTTGGCAAAACGCTCCAAGGGCCCATCAGCGCCCTTTGGGACTGGTCGGCCGAGAATCATTCCGCAATTGTGGAAGCGCGCGCCATATACGATGCGCGGGAAGTGGCAGTGGCCGCAGAAGCGCCCCGCAAGATCGCCTACGCCCGCGGCTGACGGCGCTGCTCAGGAATCGTTGTGGGCCATATGGCTGAAGCGGTTCACGTCACGCGGCGGCCGTGCGAGAACTTCCCTGCGCGCCTCGGCACGCCGGCTGGCCGGCAGGTTGAGCGCGTTGACCAGCGAACGATATTCCTGTCGCGCGCTCATATGCGACATGGATGGCACACCACCCAGCAGTTCATCGTCCAGGGGGTCGAACACGGTCATCCCCGTGGCGAAAAGTGAGCGGAAAATAACCCGCTCGGCAATACCATCGGCAACGCGGCAGCCAAGCCGCATGGCGATGCGCTCTAGCATGGTCTGCACTTGACGCATGTTTCTTGATGAAAGCATCGAGATGCGGTTGCGGACCAGAACCCAATCGATATTACGACCATCAATGGCCAGGCGTTCGGACCGCGCGCGTTGCACCAGCCTTGCATAATGGCTCAATTCACGGGGCTCTCCAGTCACCGGGTCAACCTGGGCCATAACGCTGAGGTCGATCAGGCTGTCATTGACCGGTGTGATCAAGGTATCGGCGAGGGAATGGGCCAAACGCGCCAGATTGGTATCAAAGCCTGGAGTGTCGATAACGATGAAATCGGCCGTGCCCTCGACCTCGCCAATGGCCTGACGAAACAGGTCGAACTCGATGCGATGGTTTTCGCGGGCCGAGTCACCGCGGGCCAGCGGAAGATGATAGTGCGTCGTGTGCGGCACGCTGAGGCCTTTGGCCCGCGCCCAGTCCCGTCGATTGCGGACATAGTGCGTCAGAGTCTGCTGGCGGCTGTCAACATCGATAGAGGCCACCTTGTGGCCCTGATAGAGCAGGTACACGGCCAGATGGAAGGCGGTGGTCGACTTGCCCGAACCACCCTTCTCATTGCCCACAACAATGACATGCGCGCCTTGCCGCACCATCGAATCCTCAAATCAGTTGCCGGAGTGTGTGGATTTGGGGCCGATGACACAAGGGAAATCATGGTGGACGCATGGGGAATACCTCAATCCAACAGTCCCAGAATTGCGCATGGTCACCGCCCCGCACGGCTATTGCGTCGTTTCTATGAACTTTCCATGCGCTTGACGCATGCAGGGGGTGTCCGCGCGACGCTAGCTGGGCCCGGACTAGACGTGCATCCTCCCCATGCATCGCGATCAACCAAAAGGGATTCGACCCATGTTTGTGCGAGCCGTCTGGCGCTTAAAGCGTCTGGTCGATGTCAAGCAAGCGTTGCGGGAAATGGACGTTCCTTCAACGCGAGACGCCGATCTGCTGGGGATTTCTGGCCCTGACTTCTCCAAAATGACGCGGTCCCTTTTCGACCGCTGACTTTCCGAACCACGCAAACCTATTGCAGGCGGCCGCCGGTTGACCATCCGGCGGCCTTCTTCTTGCCCGATCCATGAATGGCTACTTAACAGGCACTGCCCAAGCCTTGCACCAATTGCATAGCTAGTTTGACCATTCTCTATCTCCTCACTGGAGATAAGTGGCCCTATATCTCTGTTCGTAAACAACAGGAGACATCCGATGGACATTCGTAAGACCTTCAAGAAATGGGCCGCCTACCAGCAGACCGTCCGTGAGCTTGCCGCTCTCGACAACCGCCAGCTCAATGACCTGGGCATCTCGCGCACCGACATCAGCCGCGTTGCTCGCAATCATGCCGACGCTCTATAACATCGACGGCTCAAACATCGTAAACCGAACGCTCGCCTCTCTTTGAGATGCGGGCGTTTTTGTTTTCGGAGCTCTCGTGCTCCGGACACGCGAAAACGCCGATTGCTCCAAGCCCGCGGGCTTGGTATCTGGCTCGCCATGTCACATGAACCCATTCACATTATAGGCGGTGGCCTGGCCGGATCCGAAGCCGCATGGCAGGCCGCAGAGGCCGGTGCCAAGGTCATACTCCACGAGATGCGGGGCGTGCGGGAGACCGACGCGCACCAAACCGACGAACTGGCGGAACTGGTCTGTTCCAACTCTTTCCGCTCGGATGA
>Ga0208794_1000429_pt1 | contig 28146 bp, 25 predicted proteins | sample 32_taG_FD_184106 | JGI IMG/M metagenome (GOLD analysis project Ga0208794, IMG submission 184106) | Marine viral communities from the Gulf of Mexico - 32_GoM_OMZ_CsCl metaG (SPAdes) (version 2) | ecosystem: Environmental > Aquatic > Marine > Oceanic | place: Atlantic Ocean: Gulf of Mexico... | reverse complement strand
GCTCGAGCGCCGCGACCCGGGCCGCGGCGTCCGGCTCGGCCAGCGCCGCGCGCAGCGCGTCGCCGCGGGCCTGCGCTTGCGCCTCGATCTGCGAGCGGCGCCATTCCCAAGCGGCGGCGCCGCCGACGATCAACAGCACGAGAACGAGGCCGATCCAGCCATAGCGGCGCAGATATCCGAACAGCCGGTCGCGCCGGACCTCTTCGCTGACTTCGTCGATGAAGCTGTCGGGATTGCTCACGCCTGGTTCCCCTCGGGTTGCGCCGTGGCGCTGTGTCCTTCGTACGAACGCCCATGGCGCCGCGGCTGCTCTCGTTCCGGCCCGTCTTATCGCAAGCCCGACCGGGGCGACAAGACCCGCCAGCCGGCTCCCGTGGCGCCATGTCGCGGGTCAAGCTTGACGATTGAGCGAAAGCGGATGTCGGCCTATTCTGAACCGGGCGGTTCAGCCTCGTGATCGCCCGCGACGGCCGCCCGACCGCCGGGCGGGCTTTCCCGGAAGGACGAGAGATGAAACTGATCCCCGCCCTCACCGCGCTGCTGGTGGCCGGCTTTCTATACCTGCTGATCGTCGATCGGGATCGGCTGCTGGCGATCGCGCAGATCGCGCCGGGTGGGGCAGAAGACGAAGGCATGGCCGCCGATGCGCCGCCGCCGGGCATCGGTGTGGTGGCGTTGCGCAGCACGGCGCACGAGATCGACGGTGCGTTGGTGTTGCGCGGTCGCTCCGAGGCGGCCCGCGAGGTGGAGGTGCGCGCCGAGACCTCCGGTCGGGTGACGTCGGAGCCCCTGCGCAAGGGCGCGATGGTCGAGGCCGGCGATCTCCTGTGCGAACTCGACCCCGGCACCCGCGAGATCGAACTGGCGGAGGCGCAGGCGCGTCTTGCCGAGGCCCAGAGCCGGGTGCCCAGCGCCGAGGCGGCCAAGGCCGAGGCCGGGGCCCGGCTGCGTGAGGCGGAGATCAACCTCGCCAATGCCCGTCGGCTGAACCAGGGCGGCTACCAGAGCGAGACCGCTGTGATCAGCGCCGAGGCCGCGCTGGAGGCGGCGACGGCGCAGGTGCAAGCGGCCGAGTCGAGCATGGTCTCGGCCCGCGCCGGGATCGAGGCCGCGCAGGCGGGGGTGGCCTCGGCCCAGCGCGGCATCGAGCAGCTGTCGATCCGCGCGCCTTTCAATGGGCTTCTGGAGACCGACACCGCCGAGCTGGGCCTGCTGATGCAGCCCGGTTCGCCCTGCGCCACCATCGTCCAGCTCGACCCGGTGAAGCTGGTGGGCTTCGTGCCCGAAGTCGATGTCGACAAGATCCGGGTCGGCGCCGCCGCCAGGGGGGTGCTGGCCTCGGGTCAGGAGCTGACTGGCGAGGTACGCTTCGTGTCCCGCTCGGCCGACGAAACCACCCGCACCTTCCGCGTCGAGGTCGAGGTGCCCAACCCGGAGCTGCGCATCCGCGACGGCCAAACCGCCGAGATCCTGGTCGAGAGCGAGGGCGGCCTGGCGCATCTGCTGCCGCAATCGGCGCTGACGCTCGATGATTCCGGGCGGCTCGGTGTGCGGACGGTCGAGGGGGATGACACACCGGTGGCCCGCTTCGTCCCGGTCGAACTCGTGCGCGACACGCCCGAAGGGGTGCTCGTCGCCGGGCTCGCGCCGCAGGCGGAGGTGATCGTGGTCGGGCAGGAATACGTCACCGACGGTGTGCCGGTCGCCCCGAGTTTCCGGGAGACGTCGCGATGACCGGCATCGTCGACTGGGCCGCATCGCGGGCGCGGATGATCCTCGCCTTCATCGTGCTGAGCCTGGTCGCCGGTGGCGCCGCCTATGTCGGCCTGCCCAAGGAGGGCGAGCCCGACATCGAGATCCCGGCGCTGTTCGTCTCCGTCCCCTTCCCCGGCATTTCGGCCGAGGATGCCGAGCAGCTCCTGGTGCGGCCGATGGAAACGCGGCTCGCCGATCTCGACGGGCTCGAAAGCATGACCGCGACCGCCGCCGAGGGCTATGCCGGCGTGGCGCTGGAATTCGAGTTCGGCTGGGACAAGACCAAGATCATGGCCGATGTGCGCGACGCGATGAACGCCGCGGAGGCCGAGTTTCCCGACGGGGCCGAAAGCTGGTCGGTCAACGAGATCAATTTCTCGGAATTCCCGATCATCATCGTCAACCTGACCGGCCCGTTGCCCGAGCGGACGCTGATCCGCGTCGCCAAGGACCTGCAGGACAGGCTCGAGGCGCTCGATCCCGTTCTTTCGGCCGGGCTGGTGGGCCAGCGTGACGAGATGCTCGAGGTCGAGATCGACCCGCTCCGGCTCGAAGCCTACAACGTCACCGCCGCCGAATTGCTGCAGGTCGTCACCCAGAACAACCTGCTGATCGCGGCCGGGGAGGTCGAAACCGCGCAGGGCTCCTTCGCGGTCAAGATCCCGTCGAGCTTCGACGATCCGGGCGACGTCTACGACCTGCCGATCAAGACGAATGGCGATCGGGTGGTGACGCTGGGCGATCTGTCGACGATCCGGCTCACCTTCGAGGACCGCGCCTCGACCGCGCGTTTCGACGGCCGAACCACGGTGGCGCTGCAGGTGGTCAAGCGACGCGGGTTCAACCTGATCGACACCGCCGCTCTGGTCCGGGAAACCGTCGCGGCCGAGCGCGCCTCCTGGCCCGAGGAGCTGCGCCGCGCCATCGAGGTCGGCACCTCGAACGACCAGAGCCGCAACGTGGCCTCGATGGTCAGCCAGCTCGAGGGCTCGGTGCTGACCGCGATCGCGCTGGTGATGATCGTGGTGTTGGCGGCCTTGGGCCCAAGGCCGGCGCTGCTGGTGGGCTTCGCGATCCCGACCTCGTTCCTTTTGTGCTTCGCGCTGCTGGCGGTGATGGAGATCACCATCTCCAACATCGTGATGTTCGGCCTGATCCTCGCGGTCGGCATGTTGGTCGACGGCGCCATCGTGGTCGTCGAATATGCCGACAAGCGGATTTCCGAAGGCGTCGGCCCGATGCACGCCTATGTCGAGGCCGCCAAGCGGATGTTCTGGCCGGTGGTGTCTTCGACCGCCACGACGCTCTGCGCCTTCATGCCGATGTTGTTCTGGCCCGGCGTGGCGGGGCAGTTCATGGGGATGCTGCCGGTCACGTTGATCTTCGTGCTCTCGGCCTCGCTGGTGGTGGCGCTGATCTACCTGCCGGTGATGGGCGGCGTGCTGGGCCGGTTGAGCCGCGGCTTCGGGCGGTTGTCGGACCGGCTGCGGCGCCGCCTGCCCTGGGTGGTCCGCGCCGCGCTCGTGCCGCCAGCGGCCGGGCTGATCTTCGTCGGGCTGATGCTGGCGCTCAACCCCGGCTACCTCACTGGTGAGGCCCGCCCTGCCCAGGGGCTCTTCGACGCAGCACCGGGACTGGCCCTTGCGCTAGCCGGGGCGATCGCCACCACCATCTTCGGCGGGGCCGCGCGCATCGTCCGGACGCCAAAGCGGGTGCGCGCGGGCTATCGCCGCACCCTCTTCGGCCGGGTCATCGCGCTGATCGCCGGAAACCCGGTGATGCCGCTCGTCACCATCGCTGCGGTCGGCGTCTTCGTTGCCTCGACCTTCAGCTATTTCGGCACCCACAACAACGGCGTCGAGTTCTTCGTGCCGACCGAACCCGAGCAGGCGATCATCTACGTCCAGGCGCGCGGCAATCTCAGCCTCGCCGAGAAGGACGCGATTGTCGCCGAGGCCGAACGCGTGGTGGTGGGCTTTCCCGGCATCCGTTCGGTATTCGCCTTTGCCGGGGATGGCGGGCTGAACTCCAACACCGCGGGCGCCGGCGGGCCGGCCGACGCGGTGGGCCAGCTTCAGATCGAACTGGTGCCCTGGGACGAGCGCCCCGCCTATGCACGCGAGAACGGGCTGGATCTCGCCACGCTCGACGGCGACGTGGTGCTGGAACGGTTGCAGGCGGCGCTCAACGCCATTCCCGGCATCCGCATCGAGATCCTCGATCTCGCCATGGGTCCCGGTTCTTCGAAGCCGGTGAACCTGCGCCTCACCGGCGAGGATTTCGAAACGCTGCGCGAGGCCACGGCCCAGCTCCGCACCCGGTTCGAGGCGACGCCGGGGCTGACGCTGATCGAGGACACGCTGCCGCTGCCCGGCATCGACTGGCAGATCGACGTCGACATCGAGAAGGCCGGCCGATTCGGCGCCGACGTGGCCACCGTGGGCGCGATGGTGCAGCTCGTCACCCGGGGTATCCTGCTCGACACGATGCGGGTCGAAAGCTCCGACGAGGAAATCGAGATCCGGGTGCGGCTGCCCGAGAAGGACCGGGTCCTGTCGACGCTCGACAGCCTTCGGGTGCGCACGCCCAACGGTCTGGTGCCGCTGTCGAACTTCGTCACCCGAACCCCGGTCGCCAAGCTCGCGGAGATCAACCGCGTCGACCAGCGCCGCTACTTCGAGGTCAAGGCGGACGTGCTGCCCGGTCTGGTCAAGCTGATCGAGGACGGCGAGAGCCGGGTACTGCGCGACGAGGCGATCGACCCGGAGTTGCAGGCACGGATCGACTCGGGCGAGGTGACCCGCGTGCCGGTCAACGCCAATGAGCGCATCGCCGCCCTGACCGAATGGCTCGAGGAGGCACCCTTCCCGCCGGGGATCGACTGGGAATGGACCGGCGATCAGCAGGACCAGACCGAGAGCCAGGCCTTCCTGCAATCGGCCTTCGCCGGTGCCCTCGGCCTGATGTTCATCATCCTGCTGGCGCAGTTCAACAGCTTCTACAACGCGGTGCTGGTGCTGCTCGCGGTGGTGATGTCGACCGCGGGTGTGCTGATCGGCATGCTGGTGATGGACCAGAGCTTCTCGATCATCATGACCGGCACTGGCATCGTCGCGTTGGCCGGGATCGTGGTGAACAACAACATCGTGCTGATCGACACCTACCAGGATTACGCGCGCTACATGCCGCGCACCGAGGCGGTGATCCGCACCGCCGAGGATCGTATCCGGCCGGTGATCCTCACCACCGTGACCACCATGGCGGGCCTTGCGCCGATGATGTTCGGGCTCAGCCTCGACTTCTTCGGCGGCGGCTACACGATCGACAGCCCGACCGCGCTCTGGTGGAAGCAACTCGCGACGGCGGTGGTGTTCGGCCTGGGCATCGCCACGGTGCTGACGCTGGTCTTCACCCCGGCGATGTTGTCGCTCCGGATCTGGGCCGCGCGCTACGCCCACTGGATGTCACGCCTGCTGGCGCGGCTCTCGATGGGTCGGGGCAGCAAGGCCGCGCGCGACTGGGCGCTGCGACGCGAGGCGCGGCGGATCAAGGCGCCCGAGATCATCTGGGAGGACGGCGACGGTCCGCTGCCCCGCCCTGCCCCGACGTTGCGCGCCGCCGAGTAAAGGGGAGCGAGGGCGCTCCACCCCAGCTCAGGCGGCCTGAACGGTGCGGTCCCCGCGGCCCAGCGCCAGCAGCGCAAGGCCCAGCGCCATCACCGCGCAGCCCGCGATCACCGCGACCATCGGCAGGGCGGTGCCGTCGAAGAAAGGACCAGTGACTGCCACCATCAGCCCGCCGGTCAGCATCTGCAGCGTGCCGCCCATCGACGAGGCCAGCCCGGCGATCTCGCCATGCGGGTCGAGCGCCATGACCTGGCTCGTCGGGATGACGAGGCCGAGGCAGGCGTTGCCGCACAGCAGCAGGCCCATCAGGACCGGCAGCGATGCATAGCCCGCCGCCGTCAGAGTCAGCAGCGTCAGGCTGAAGAAGGCGAAGCCCGACAGCGCCAGGCGCAGCATCCGGGTCAGGCCGATCCGGCGCCCCAGCGTGGCGGCGAACTGGCTCGCGCCGAAGAAGCCGATCGCGTTGATCGCGAAGGCGAGGCTGAACTGCAGCGGGGTGAGCCCGTATTGCGCGGTGTAGACGAAGCTGGCGCTCGCGATGAAGACGAAGAAGCTCGCCATGCCGAAGCCCGACACAAAGGTCAGCGCCATGAAGGTCGGATCGCGGAACAGCCGCTTGGCCGAGGTCGCGAGGATGCGCGGGCGGACCGGGCGGCGGCGTTCTGCAGGCAGCGTCTCCTTGAGCGCGAAGATGGTGAGCAGCAGCGCCAGCCCGGCGACGACAGCCAGCGCGCCGAAGATGCCGCGCCAGCCGGTGAAGGTCATCATGATCGCCCCGGAGAGCGGGGCCAGCATCGGCGAGACCGAGATCACCAGCATGATCATCGCCACCAGCCGCGTTGCCTCGTGGCCGGTATACATGTCGCGCACCATGGCGCGCGGCACCACCATCAGCGCCGCGCAGCCAAAGCCCTGCAGCGCCCGGAAGGCCACAAGCCAAGGCAGCGTCGGCGCCAGCGCGCAACCGATGGTGGCGATGAGGAAGACCGAGACGCCGATATAGACGGGCGTCTTGCGGCCGACCGCATCGGCCATCGGGCCATAGAGCAGCTGCGCCAGTCCGAAGGCCAGGAAATAGGCGCTGATCGTCGCCTGCGCTGCGGCCTCATCCACGCCGAGATCGGCGGCGAGACCCGGCAGGCCCGGCAGGTACATGTCGATCGTGAACGGGCCCACGGCAGAGAGCAGGCCCAGCACCAACGCGGTGCGGAACATCGGGGATAACATAGGGCTGTCCTTGAACGCCGCGCACAGGCGCGGAGCGGCAATGGCCCGCACGCGGCGGACGACTCGAGCGAAAGCTAGACCGCTCGGTTCAGTTTGGCAATCACGCGGCCTCGGCTTCCTCGGCCTGCTGGCGCGACCAGAGCTGCGCATACCGTCCCTCGAGCGCCAGAAGATGCTCATGCGTGCCGGATTCCACCACTTTTCCGGCCTCCAGCACGACGATGCGATCGGCATCTGCAATGGTGGACAGGCGATGTGCGATGGTGATCACTGACCGGCCCTGCCCCATCGCCCGCAACTGGCCCTGGATCTCGCGTTCGGTGTCGGTGTCGAGCGCGCTCGTCGCTTCGTCCAGGAGCAGGATCGGCGGATCCTTGAGCAGCGTGCGGGCAATACCCACGCGCTGCTTCTCGCCGCCCGAAAGCTTCAGCCCCCGCTCACCCACGGTGGTGTCGTAGCCCTCTGGCAGCGACATGATGAAGTCGTGGATCTGCGCGGCACGCGCCACCGCCTCGATTTCCTCGCGGGTGGCACCGTCGCGGCCATAGGCGATGTTGTAGAGGATCGTGTCGTTGAACAGCACCGTGTCCTGCGGCACCACGCCGATCCGGGCGTGCAGGCTGTCCTGCGTGACATTGCGCAGGTCCTGACCGTCGATCCGGATCGCGCCCCCCGTCACGTCGTAGAAGCGGAACAGAAGCCGACCTATGGTCGATTTCCCGGCGCCGGAGGAGCCGACGATGGCGACGGTTTCGCCCGGCTTCACGGTGAAGCTCACGCCCTTGAGGATGCCGCGCGCCGCCTCGTAGCCGAAGGTGACCTCGTCGAAGACGATCTCGCCACGCGTCACCTCGATCGGCGTGGCGCCCGGCCGATCGGTCACCTCGGGCGGCTGGTTCAGCAGATCGAACATCTCGGCCATGTCGATCAGAGCCTGCCGGATCTCGCGGTAAACGGTGCCCAAAAAGTTGAGCGGCATGGTGATCTGGATCATGTAGGCGTTGACCATGACGAAATCGCCCACCGTCAGATCGCCCCGCTCGACGCCGATGGCCGCCATCACCATGACCACGACGAGCCCGCCGGTGATGATCAGCGACTGGCCGAAATTGAGGAAGGCGAGCGAGTAGTTGGTCCGCACCGCCGCGGCCGCGTATTTCTCCATCGCGGAGTCGTAACGCGCCGCCTCGCGGCCCTCGGCCCCGAAATACTTGACCGTCTCAAAGTTGAGCAGGCTGTCGATCGCCTTCTGGTTGGCGTCGGTATCCTGGTCGTTCATCTGCTTGCGGATCTTCACCCGCCACTCCGTCACCTTGAAGGTGAAGGCGACGTAGAGGACGATCGTGACCAGAACGGCCACGAGGTACCACACGTCGAACAGGAAGAAGAGCACGACCGCGACCAGCAGCAATTCGAGGATCAACGGTCCGATCGAGAACAGCAGGAAGCGCAGCAGAAACTCGACGCCCTTCACCCCGCGCTCGATGATCCGGCTGAGACCACCGGTCTTGCGGCTGATGTGGTAGCGCAGGCTCATCGCGTGGATGTGCCGGAAGGTGCGCAGGGCGAGCTTGCGCAGCGCCCGCTGGCCCACGGGGGTGAACACCACGTCGCGCAGTTGCTGGAAGCCGACATTGGCGAGCCGGGCGAGACCGTAGATCACCGTCAGTCCCGCCGCCCCGAGCGCCAGCAGCATCGCCGCGCTCTCGCCCTCGCCCGCCAGCGCGTCGACGGCAGCCTTGTAGAAGATCGGCGTCGCCACGGCGATCAGCTTCGCCACCACGAGCAGCGACACGGCGAGCACGACGCGCCGTTTCACCCAAGCCTCGCCCTCGGGCCACAGATAGGGGATGACCTGCCGGATCGTGTCCCAGCCCTTGACCGGCTGACCGGAGAGATTGGCGTCGGTCTTGGACAGGCGTCGCATCGGCGGGCTCCGGGGCTGGCAGCGGGCGGTTCAACCTAGGCCGGACGTCCGCCGATGGCCAGCGGTCGACCGGCGCTTGAGCCGGACCGCCCGGCGCTCTACGACGAGAGGCGAGCAATTCCGGAGTTTCGCCATGCCCCTGCCCGTCTTTTCCGCCTCGGTCTGCGTGTTCTGCGGCTCTCGCCCCGGCATCCGCCCGGCCTACGAGCTTGCCGCGCGCGAGACCGGCGAGATGCTGGCCCGACGCGGCTGGCGCCTGGTCTACGGCGCCGGCGATGTGGGGCTGATGGGCACGGTGGCGCGCGCCACGCAGGGCGCGGGCGGTGCCAGCATGGGGGTGATCCCGCGCCACCTCGTGGAGGCGGAGGTCGGCAAGACCGATCTCGACATCTACGTGGTCACCGAGACCATGCACGAACGCAAGAAGGTGATGTTCATGAACGCCAATGCGATCGTGATGCTGCCGGGCGGCGCCGGATCGCTCGACGAGTTCTTCGAGGTGCTGACATGGCGGCAGCTTGGCCTGCATGGCAAGCCGATCCTACTGCTCGACTGCGACGGCTACTGGCAGCCGCTGCGCCAGCTGATCAACCACGTCATCGACGAGGGCTTCGCCGATGACGGGCTGAAGACGTTCGTTCAATACGTCTCAAGCGTCAAGGCTCTCGAGAAGGTGCTGGCCGAGACGCTGGAGGGCTGAGGGCGGCCGGGGCCGCCTCTCATCTGGTGCACTCAGGCCGTTTCGGCGGCGATTGCCTTCTCGATCTCGGCGACGGGGTGGTTGGTGAGCGTCTTCGGGATCTCGACCACCACCGTGTCGGCCACCTCCTTGTGCCATTCCTCGCGCAGCGCGCCGAGCACCTGCGGGCTGGCCACGACGACCAGCTTCTCGAACCGGCCCTTGTGGACGTGGCGATAGAGGATGTCCGCGAGGTCGGCGGCGAAGCGGTCCTTGGCCAGCTGGTGGAAATCGGTCTCGGCGAGCGCCGTGCGCTGGCCGGGGCCGTTATCGGCGAGGCGGCCCGCCTTGTCGGTCGCCTGCTCGCGGTCGGGCGGGTTCTCCTGCTCCTCCTTGCGCACCACGCGAAGGTTCGGGTGCTGGTCGTCGGTGACGTTCTCGAGGATCAGGGCCTTCTCGCCATCGGCGACGAGCACCCATGTGCCGTTGTCGATCTTGGCCATCAGTCGTTGTCCTTCTCGTCGCTCTTGCGCACGCGGGTGGCGCCGGGGTCGTCCTGCTCCGCCCGCTTGAGATCGTCGCGGGTGCCGACCTTGCGCGTCAGGTCGCCGCCCTCGCGCCCCGGCTGGTTGCCCTCACCGCCCTTGTCCTCATCGGTCACATAGGCGTCGGTTTCCTTCACGCCGTCCTTGGATCGTGCCCTGTCGGCCATGGGAGCCTCCTTTCGTTGTTCGAGGGAGGAACGAATGGTGCGGGGGGCGGTTCCGGGTCCGGACGGCCCGGCATGCACATCGGCAGGGTTTGCGCCGCCGCCTGCTCCACATGCCGCGAACACCCGGGACCCTTCGCCATGCGAAGGTACCGGCGCCGAAGCGCGCCATCGGATTGGCTGCAAACGAAAAGGCCCCCGCGCCGAAGCGCGGGGGCCGGATAACCTGCAGCGGAAGCTGCCGCCGCACTCACATGCGCGAGGCGACGTTCTCCCAGTTCACGAGGTTGTCGAGGAAGTTGGAAATGTAGGCCGGACGCTTGTTGCGGTAGTCGATGTAGTAGGAGTGCTCCCACACATCGAGGCCCAGAAGCGCGGTCTGGCCGAAGCACAGCGGGTTCACACCGTTCTCGGTCTTGGTGACCTTGAGGCCGCCATCGGCATCCTTGACCAGCCAGGCCCAGCCCGAGCCGAACTGGCCGGCGCCGGCGGCGGCGAAGTCTTCCTTGAACTTGTCGACCGAGCCGAAGCTGTCGGTGATCGCCTTTTCCAGCTCGCCCGGCATCTTGCTGTCGTTCGGGGTCATCATTTCCCAGAACTGGTTGTGGTTCCACAGCTGGGAGATGTTGTTGAAGATGCCGTTCTGGGCCACCGCGTTCTTGTCATAGGTGCCGCGGATGATCTCCTCCATCGACTTGCCGTCCCACTCGGTGCCGGCGATCAGCTTGTTGCCGTTGTCGACATAGGCCTTGTGGTGCAGGTCGTGGTGATACTCGAGCGTCTCCTTGGACATGCCCTTGGAGGCGAGCGCGTCGTGGGCGTAGGGAAGGTCGGGAAGTTCGAAAGCCATGTCGGTCTCGCTTTTCTGCCAGAGGGTGGATTTGCGCCACATAACAGAACCCCTGCGCCCCAAAGGTCAATGGGATGCGCGGCAAAATCGGCCCTTGCGGGCCGCGATCAGAGCCAGCCGAGCTTGTCGCGGAAGGCCTCGCGCTCGGGAAATTCGCGGACATGCCGGTCGCGCAGCGTCAGCGCGGTGTCGCGCCGCCGGAGCGGGCGGCACAGGGTGATCAGTCGTTCCAGCGGATCGGCCCGGCCGGGGGCAAGCGCGGCGGCGCGGGTCAGCACGTCCCAGGCCTCCTCCAGATCCCCCATCCGGCGCGCCGCGGTCGCCTCCAGCATCAGCGCGTCGATGCTGCCGTCGGTGAGCGCGCGATGCTGCGCCGCCAGCGCCCTGAGACCGGCGTGATCCTCGAGCCGGGCCAGCATCCGCATCGAGGAGAGCAGCGCCTCGAGCGTCATGCCCGGCGCGGTGCCGCCGACATAGCGGTCCAGCACGTCCGCCATGATGCGCGCCACAAGATCGGGAGAAACATGCCGGTAATCGCCGCGCGACCAGGCAATGGCGGGGTTCGACAGCGTCACGAACTCGTAGGACGGGAAGTAGTCCACCCCGTCACGCCCGGTCACGAATTCCTCGATCGCGGCCCGCTGGACCGATTTCGAATAGGCGTTGGCCACCAGCACGTCCATGTCGCGGAACGTCGCCAGAAGCGGGACCGGCGACACGGTGAGCAGCATCTTGAGCGGCTTCCTGCGGTGCCGCGCGAGCAGCGCCTCCAGCCGCTCCAGCCCGTCGAGCACGTCGGCATGGCTCAGCACCCGGAACTCGAAACGCTCCGGCTCGGCCTTCACCGCCGTCGTCGGCGGGGCGACGTTGAGATAGAGGCCGAGCTGCCGGTCGTACCAGGTCTCGACATAGCCCAGCGTGACGATGATGACGTCGGCCTCGACCACCTGCGCCATCGCGTCGAGATAGCGATGCCGGAAATCGAGAATCTCCTCGACCGAGAAGTCGAGCCGAGCCATGCCGAGCTGCGCGTCGCCGAAAGGACCGCCACCAGCCTCGTAGAGGATCGCGGCACCGGGAAATTTGTCGCGCTCCAGCGCCCATTCCAGCTCGTTCAGGACCGAGTGGATCGAGTATTTGTTGAAGAAGTTCGCCGCGTCGCCGAGGCTGTCGCCGATCGGACCGAGATCGAATTCGCGGCTGATCACCCGACGCCCGGTCTTCTCCAGCGCCCGCTCGACATTGCGGGCAAAGCAGGATCCGATGGCGAAGATCGTGTCATCCGGGCCGATCTCGAAACCCGGCCGCGCCGTTGGGGAGGCCAGAGGGTAAAGCCGCTCGCCGCCGCGCTCGGGAGAGGGGTAGCGGCGATACGGGTTGCCGCGGGCCCGCGCGAGGGCCTCGGTGGCAGGAACGCTCTCGATATTGCGGTTCATGCGCACTCCCGTCTAGGTTGAGTCAAAGATTAGCCAGCGGGCGGCGGCCAGACAACAGTGCCAAGGATGAAAAGCCGCACCCGTGGCGGATTGGCGCCCGCTTGTCTAGGTAGGCGCGGCCAGCCCGCCGGAGGAGCCTCCATGATCGACGACCTTCCCCCTCCGCCGGACCTGTCGCGGCCGATCCAGGGGCTGACACGCTGTCTCGACCGGGCGCTCGTCGTGCCGCCGCCGATCGGGGCGCCGAACCGCGCGGTCCAGCATTCGGGGGTTCTGACCCAAGCCGGGCAGCCGGTCCCCGAGGCGATCACCTGGCGCGGCGACAGCGCCGTCACCCTGCCCCCACCGCCCCCGTCCGGCCCGGTCGAGCCATTGGCCGGACGATGGTTGTTCCTGGGGCCGCTCTTCGGACATTTCGGTCATTTCCTGGTCGAGAGCATTGCACGGCTCTGGGCGCTGGAGGGGCTGCGTGACGAGATCGACGGGGTGCTCTTCGTGCCCAAGTTCCAGCACCGGGTGCAACAGGTGGCCGACACCTACCGACCCTTTCTCGCCGCGCTGGGGGTCGACTTGCCAATGCGCAGCCTAGAGCGGCCGACGCGGATCGAACGGCTACACGTCCCGGTGCAGGGCTTCGGCATGTTCGAAATGATCGAGGGCGCCGCCGAATTCCGCCGCTTCATGCGCGAGCATGCCGGGAAGGCCGTGGCGCCAGCCGGGGCGGAGCGGATCTACATCTCGCGCAGCGGCCTGCCCGTGGGGCGCGGATCGATTCTGGGCGAAGCGCGGCTCGAAGCGTGGCTCGCGGACCAAGGCTACAGCGTCTTTCACCCGCAGCGGCATGACTTCACCAGCCAGATCGCGGCCTATAAGGCGGCGCGTGAGATCGTGGCGGTCGATTGTTCGCCCCTGCACCTGCTGGCGTTGGTCGGAGACGCGGAGCAGAAAGTGGGGATCATCGCCCGGCGACCGGGCGGGCTCGCCGAGATCTTCGCGCGGCAGCTACGTGCCTTCAGCGGCGCCCGAGCGACGGCAGTGGACGCGCTGCAGCGCAACTGGATCGAAGAAAAAGCACAGCGCCCGAACCGGCTGAGCTGGGGCGAAGTCGATTTCGCCGCAATCCAGACCGCGCTTGCGCGCGGCGGGCTGGTATCGGCCGCGCCGGGATGGAGCGCACTCGGCGACGAGGACGTCGCAGCCCAGATCGACCGCATCGCCGCGGCCTCGGGCACCCGCTTCCGTCCCTACGAAGGGTAGGAGCTTCCGCAACGAAACGGGGCCGCGGCACATGGCCCCGGCCCCGAAAACTTGGCGATACCCCGAGAGGGGCGTGAAGGCGGCGTTACTGAACGACTTCCGCGTCGCCTTCGACCTCGATCACGTCGACGGAATCGCTGGGCGCTTCCTCGATCTCGGCAGCACCTTCCTCGATCTCGGCCTCGACCTCGGCGGCGCCTTCTTCCATCTCCTCGACCACGGCAGCACCGGATTCCTCGATGCTCTCCGCCGCGCCCTCGGCCTCGACGTTGATGTTGGTCTCGGTCGCGCCGAGATCCGCCTCGTTGACATCGTTGCCACCGGCGAAGAGCCAGTAGAGCACGATCACTGCGACGACGAGACCGCCGACGATCAGCGCGATCGAGGTGCCACCCTTCTTCGGCGGCGGGTTGACGTTGTTGTTGTTGAAGTTCGGGTCGGACATGCGAGATGCTCCGTCATTGTGTCATTCAACGGCCAACGTCGCCCGTGAGGGGGGGTTCCGCGCCGGGTTCAATTTTTTGCGAACCTGAGGCGTTGCAGCGGAACCGCCACAGTGGCTGCGTCTTCGGGCCGCGCCAAGCGGGGTTTCGGGCCGGCGCGCCGACAGGTAGGAACGACGCGTACCGAAAGGAGAAGGCCATGCTGTTCTGGATCATCGCGCTGGCGCTTTCCGCCGTGGTGGCGATCGCGCTCGCCGCGCCGCTCCGGCGTGGTCCGGCCAGCACCGGCACCGACCCCGACATGGCCTTCTACCGGGCCCAGATCGCCGAGATCGAGACCGACCGCGCCCGGGGGCTGATCGGCGAGGAAGAGGCCGAACGCGCCCGCGCCGAGATCGGCCGCCGCCTGCTCGCCGCCGACAAGGACGTGCGCCAGGCCCCGGCGGCCGGGCGCGGCCCGATGCTGCCCGCCTTGCTGTTCGGCGCACTCGTGGTGATCGGCGGCGCCATGGTCCTCTACACCGATCTCGGTGCGCCCGGTCTGCCCGACCGGCCGCTGGCAGAACGGCTGGCCGAGGCCCGCGAACTGAGCGCGGCCCGCCCCAGCCAGGCCCAGGCCGAGGCCGTCGCGCCACCTTTGCCGGTCGACGCGCCTGAGGAATATGTGGAGATGGTCGAGAAACTGCGCGCGGCGGTGCCCGAGCGGCCCGACGATCTGACCGGCTGGCAGCTTCTCGCGCGACACGAGGCGGCGCTGGGCGATTACGCCGCCGCCGCCCGCGCGCAGGAACGGGTGATCGAGATCAAGGGCGCCGATGCGGGTTTCGAGGATCGCATGGCGCTGGTCGACCGTTTGGTGGCGGCGGCGGGCGGAATCGTCACCCCCGAAAGCGAGGCGCTGCTGCGCGAGTTGCGCGCGGCGCGCCCTGACACGGCCGGACCGCTCTACTATCTCGGCCTGCTGCAGGCCCAGATCGAGCGGCCCGACCTCGCCTTCCGCTTCTGGCGGCGGGCGATCGAGACCGGTGATCCGGCCTCGCCGCATGTCGAGCTGGCCCGCGCCCAGATAGGGCGTGCGGCGCAATTCGCAGGGGTCGACTATACCCCGCCCGCCGCGTCCGGCCCCACGGCCGAGGAGGTGGCAGCGGCGCAGGACATGGAGCCCGAGGCCCGGCAGGAGATGATCCGCGGCATGGTCGAGAACCTCGCATCCCGGCTTGCGGAGAGCGGCGGTCCTGCGTCCGACTGGGCCCGGCTGATCCGGGCACTCGGCGTGCTGGGCGAGGCCACACGCGCCGAGGCGATCTGGGGCGAGGCGCAGCAGGTCTTCGCCGGGGACCCGGCGCTCGAGGAAATTCGCGCTGCGGCGCAGGCGGCGGGGGTAACGCGATGATCCACGAGACCACCGAGGAGTTCGCCGCCGCCCTGCCCCGGTCCGGCGCACTGGCCGGGCTCGATTTCGGCACCAAGACGATCGGTGTCGCCGTCTCCGACGGGCTGCGCACGGTGGCGACCCCGCTCGAGACGGTACAGCGCAAGAAGTTCACCGACGACGCGAACCGGCTTCTGGAGATCGCGACCCATCGCGGCATCGCGGGGCTGGTGCTGGGCCTGCCGCGCAACATGGATGGCTCGGAGGGGCCCCGGGCGCAGTCTACCCGGGCCTTCGCGCGCAACCTGTCGCGCCTGACGGATCTGCCGATCGGCTTCTGGGACGAACGCCTTTCGACGGTCGCGGCCGAGCGCGCGCTGCTCGAATCCGATCATTCGCGCAAGCGGCGCGGCGAGCTGATCGACGCGGTGGCCGCGAGCTATATCCTGCAGGGCCTGCTCGACCGGCTGAGCTATATGGGCCGGTCATGAGCGACGCGGTCTGGAAGCGCGGCGAGGTCGAGAGCCCCTGCGTGAAGCTCTGCACGATCCATCCCGAGACGCAGCTCTGCCTCGGCTGCGCCCGCTCGATGGACGAGATCGCATCATGGGGCCAGATGAGCGTGGAGGAGCGCCGCGCGATCATGGACGACCTGCCACATCGCCAGGCGGCCCCGACGGCGCGGCGCGGCGGCCGCAAGGCACGGCTCAAGGACTAGATCAGCGCCTTGCGCAGCATGTTGAGCGCAACGAGGATCAGGAACCCGCCGAACACCCGCTTGAGCCGCTTTGGGTCGGTGCGGTGCGCCAGCGCCGCTCCCAAAGGCGCTGTCAGCAGGGTCATCGCGATGACGATCCCGAAGGCCGGCAGGTTTACCGCACCCAGCGTCATCGGCGGCGCCACGCCCGCAGGCAACGGTGTCAGCAGGAACGCCGCGACCGAGGGCAGCGCGATCAGCAGGCCGAACCCCGCCGCGGTGGCGACGGCGCGATGGATAGCCATGCCGTGCAGGGTCATGATCGGCACGCCGAAGCTGCCGCCGCCGATCCCCATCAGCACCGACAGGAAGCCCACCAGCGGCGACATCGCGGCGCGACGCCAGCCGGTCGGCATCGCCGACCCCAGCCGCCAATGACTGCGCCCCAGCACCATGTAAAGCGAGACCGTCAGCGCCAGGATCCCGAAGATCAGCTGCAGCGTCACCGTCCGCAGCTGCGCGACCACGAGCACGCCGATCAACGCCCCCACCGCGATCCCCGGCGCCCAGCCGCGCAGCACGCCCCAATCGACCACGCCTTTGCGGTTGTGGCTCGCCACCGAGCGGGCCGAGGTGACGGTGATCGTGGCGAGCGAGGTGGCGAGACAGATCTGCATCAGCTGCGGCGTCTCGTAGCCCAGCGCGGCGAAGGCATAGAAATAGGCGGGGACCAGCACGATGCCGCCGCCGACGCCCAACAGCCCCGCCAGCACGCCGGCGAAGGCGCCGATCGCCATGAGCATGGCGGCCATGGAAAGAAGCAGCGTCGTATCAGGCATCTGGCGCTCCGGCTTGGACACGCGAGCGATGCCCTCTGCGCGGCGCGGCCACAAGGGCCCGCCGGCGCCCCTCAGGCCGCCTGTTGCAGATCCTCGATCCGGCCCAGCGCCTCGCGCACCAGCTCCGGACCGGCGCCGGGGCGCGAGGCGCCCTCGGAGAGCACCCGCCGCCAGCCGCGCGCGCCGGGGCGCCCGGCGAAGAGCCCCAGCATGTGCCGTGTCACCTGATGGAGGCGGCCGCCGCTCGTAAGATGCGCCTCGATATAGGGCAGCATTTCGCGCACCACCGCCTCGGGGGCGCTGTCCTCGCTCTCGCCCCAGATCCGCCGATCGGCGGCGCACAGGATGTCGGCCGGCTGGTGATAGGCTGCGCGCCCGATCATCACCCCGTCGAGCCCGGCCGCGAGAAAATCCTCGGCCGCGTCGAGCGTGGCGATGCCGCCATTGACCGAAAGATGCAGCTGCGGGAAGTCGCGCTTCATCCGCTTAACCAGATCGTAGTCGAGCGGCGGGATGTCGCGGTTTTCCTTGGGGCTCAGCCCTTGCAGCCAGGCCTTGCGGGCGTGGATCGTGAAGCGCGTCACCCCGGCCGCCGCGACCGTTTCGAGAAAGCGTGGCAGCACTTCCTCGGGCTCCTGCTCGTCGACGCCGATCCGGCACTTCACCGTGACCTCGACCGGGCTCGCCGCGATCATCTCGGCACAGCATTCGGCCACCAGCTCTGGCCGGGTCATCAGCACCGCGCCAAAGGCTCCCGACTGGACCCGGTCCGAGGGGCAGCCGCAGTTGAGGTTGATCTCGTCATAGCCGAAATCGGCGCCGACCCGCGTCGCCTCGCGCAGCTCGGCCGGGTCGGACCCGCCCAGCTGCAGCGCCACGGGATGCTCGGACGGTGCGAAACCCAAGAGCCGCTCGCGGTCGCCATGCATCACCGCGGGCGCGGTCACCATCTCGGTATAGAGCAGGGCGCGGCGCGACAGCAGGCGGTGCAGGTGCCGGCAGTGACGGTCGGTCCAATCCATCATCGGGGCGACCGACAGCCGTGCGGCGGTTTGCAGTTCGGTTTGACCTTGGCTCATGTCTCGATCCGGGCGGTGCGGCGGGAAGCAGGTCGTTTAGCACCGCGTCGTGTCTTGGGCAAATCCTCGTGGGGCGGCGACCCGGCCGACGAAACGGCTGCTCCATTCCGGCAGGTTGCCCGAAGCGCGTCGGGGATCCAGCATCGCGAGGACACGGGGACGGAGAGGAGCATCATGACAGGTGACATGACCAGCGATCCGGAGGACGCCGAGGCTACGGCAAGGACCTTCACGATCTATCATCCCGACGGCACCACGACCCGGATGACCTCGGAAAAGGATGTCGATTTCGACGTGCGGGAAGGCCGTTTGCTGATCCTCTACGACGGCAAGGTCCGCACGATCCTGCCCGAGTCGGATTGGGTGTCGGTCAACCACCGCCCGCGGGCGCGCTGACGCGCCGCTACTGGATGCCCCGGATGGCCGGATAGGACGCGCGGAAGGCGGCGTGACCCTCGGCAAAGGCCGCGAGCAGCGCGGCTTCGGGCTCGATCCGCGCGCCGATCGCGGGCGGGGTCATCACCGTCTCCGGCGCCTCGCCGGTGGCCGCCACCCGGCCCAGCCGCGCAGCGCCCAGCGCCGCGCCGAACTCGCCGTCCTGCGGCAGGTCGAGCGGCACGCCGAGAACCGTCGCGATCAGCCGCAGCCAGTAGCGCGACCGCGTGCCGCCGCCGATGGCCATCAGCCGGTCGATCCGGGCGCCGGTGCCGACCAACGCGTCGTAGGAATCGCGCAGCCCGTAGGCCACCCCCTCGAGCACGGCCCGGGTCATGTCGTCGCGGGTGGTGTCGGTGCCGAGCCCGGTAAAGCTGCCACGGATCGCGGCATCGTTGTGCGGCGTGCGCTCACCCGAGAGATAGGGTAGAAACCGCACCCGCCCCGGCGCGTTCAGGGCCTCGCCCAATCCGGAGGTGAGCTCGGCCGGGCGGGCCCCGGTGATCGAGGACAGCCAGTTCAGGCTGTCTGTGGCCGAGAGCATCACGCCCATCTGGTACCAGCGTGCCGGCACCGCGTGGCAGAAGGTATGCAGCGCGGTTTCGGGCGCGGGGTGATACCCGTCGCGCGCCGCCAGCAGAACCCCGGAGGTCCCGAGCGAGACGAAGCCCTGCCCTTCGGACAGCGCGCCCATGCCGCAGGCCGCGGCCGCGTTGTCTCCGGCCCCGCCGGCCACCGCGACCGGACCCGCGATCCCCCAAGCGGTGGCGAGGTCGCGGCGCAGGTCGCCCGCCTTCTCGCAGCCTTCGACCAAGCGCGGCATCTGTTCGCGACGCATATTGCCTTCCGCGAGCAGGCGATCCGACCAGCCACGCGCGCCGACATCGAGCCAGGAGGTCCCGGCCGCGTCCGACAGGTCGCAGACATGCTCGCCCGTCAGGTAGAGATTGAGATAGGCGGCGGGCAGCAGCACCTTGGCGATGAGGGCATGGTTCTCGGGCTCATGCGCGCGAACCCATTCGAGCTTGGGCGCGGTGAAGCCCGGAAAGACGATGTTGCCCGACAATGCGCGGACATCCTCGACGCTGTCGAGTCGCGCGGCCTCGGCATGGGCACGGGTGTCGTTCCACAGGATGCAGGGCCGGATCACCCGGTCCGCGTCGTCGAGCAGGGTCGCCCCGTGCATGTGGCCCGCAACACCGATCCCTCGGAGACCGGCGAATTCGGGATGCGCGGCCCGCAGCTCGGCCACGGCACCCTCCAGTGCCGCGATCCAGTCGGAAGGGTCCTGCTCGCTCCAGCCGGGATGGGGATGCGTGGCGCTGTAGTGCCGCTCCACCGCGCCCAGCGGCTTGCCGTCGGCGTCAACCAGCAGGGCGCGCAGCCCCGAGGTGCCCAGATCGATTCCCAAATAGCTCATCGCGTCCTCCCCACCGGCCTGAGGCAAGCATTAGCCCGGCGGCTGGGCGGATGCCAAGGTCGCACGGAGGACTTCGATTCGGCAGGTCCGGGGCCTGCGGGCCCGCCCGGCCGCTGCCGAGCGGCATGGAGGTGCGTCGCACTCACCTCGGCCACCCCCTGAGGCATAATGTTGCAGCCCTTAACGCCGTAAATCGTCACGGATGTCTGGCCGTTGCCGCGCGTCTCCGCAATAGTGCGCGCCATGTCGCTATTCCTCATAGTCCTCCTCCCGTTCCTCGGCGCGCTGCTGCCCGGCCTGATGATCCGGGCCGGTCGCCAGGCCTGCTACACCGCCACCTTGCTGGTCACGGCCACGGCCGCGATCGGATTGCTCACGCATCTGCCCGCCGTGCTGCGCGGCGAGACGCCCACCGCGCGGCTCGCCTGGTTGCCGGGCCTCGGGCTCGACGTGAACCTGTTCCTCGATCCGCTCGGGTTCATGTTCGCGGGGCTGATCCTCGGGATCGGCCTGCTGATCATCGCCTATGCGCGCCATTACCTGTCGCGCGACGACAATATGGGCGAGTTCTTCAGCTACCTGCTGCTGTTCCAAGGTGCGATGGTCGGCATCGTCCTGTCCGACAACATCCTGCTTCTGCTGATCTTCTGGGAGCTGACCTCGCTGTCCTCCTTCCTGCTGATCGGCTTCTGGAAGCACCTGCCCGAAGGGCGCCAGGGCGCGCGGATGGCACTCGCGGTCACCGGCATGGGCGGGCTGGCGCTGATCGGCGGGATGCTGATGCTGGGCGGGATCGTCGGCAGCTATGATCTGAGCGTCATCCTCGAACAGCGTGACGTGGTGCAGGCCTCGCCGCTCTACGTCCCGGCCTTGCTACTGATTCTGCTGGGCTGCTTCACCAAATCGGCGCAGTTCCCGTTCCACTTCTGGCTGCCGCATGCGATGGCCGCGCCCACCCCGGTTTCGGCATACCTGCATTCGGCGACCATGGTGAAGGCGGGGCTGTTCCTGATGGCGCGGCTCTGGCCGGTGCTCGCGGGCACGCCGGAATGGACCTGGCTCGTCGCCAGCGCGGGCCTCGTGACCATGGTGCTCGGCGCCTTCATCGCGATCTTCAAGCACGATCTGAAGGCGCTCTTGGCCTTCTCGACCGTCTCGCATCTCGGCCTGATCACTTTCCTTCTCGGCACCGGCACCGCCTTCGGGGCGATGGCGGCTGTGTTCCACATCCTCAACCATGCCAGCTTCAAGGCCGCGCTCTTCATGAGCGCCGGCATCGTCGATCACGAGGCGCATACCCGCGACATGCGACGGCTGGGCGGGCTGCGGCGCCTGATGCCGATCACCTTCGCCATCGCCACGCTGGCAGGCCTGTCGATGGCCGGCATCCCGCTGCTGAACGGCTTCCTCTCCAAGGAGATGATGCTCGAGGAGGCCGCCCATACGACCCTGTTCGGCATGCCGATGCTGGTCACGGTGGTGGCGACGCTCGGCGCGCTGTTCTCGGCGGCCTATTCCTTCCGGCTGATCGCCCACACCTTCTTCGGTGCGGAGCGCGACGACTACCCCGCGCATCCGCATGATCCGAAGCCGGGGATGTGGCTGCCGCCCGCGCTGCTCATCATCCCCGTGGTGGTGATCGGCCTGTTCCCGGCCCTAGCCGAGCCCTTCGTCAAGCTCGTCACCGGGGCGGTGATCGGCACCGCCGCCGAACTGCCCGACGCGCATCTCAAGATCTGGCACGGCCTGACCCCGGCGCTGCTCATGTCGGCGATCGCGGTGGTCGGCGGCGCGCTGCTGCTGTCGGTCTTTGCGCCGCTGTCGCGGATCTGGGAAGCCGCGCCGCGCCCGGAGGCCAAGGAGATCTTCGACCGGCTCATCGCGGCCTGCGTCGGGCTGGCACGGCCCATCACGCGCGGGCTGCATGACGGCACCTTCACCCGTTACGCGGCGATCATGGTGCTGACGGTGGTGGCGGTAGGCGCGCATGCCTGGTTCTCGGGCACGACCGGCGCCGAGATCCGGCGGCCGCTGCTGCCCGTCACCCCGGTCGCCATCGCCGCGTGGGCGATGCTGATCGCGGCCACCGGCTTTCTCGTCGCGGCCCATCGCAACCGCCTCGCGGTGCTGATGCTGATGGGCATCATCGGCCTGATGGTTTCGGTCGGCTTCAACCATTTCTCGGCCCCCGACCTCGCACTCACGCAGATCTCGGTCGAGGTGGTGACGATCATCCTGCTGCTTCTGGCGCTCAACTTCCTGCCCAACACCACGCCCAACGAATCCGGCGCGGCGCGGCGCACCCGCGACGCGATCATCGCCGGCGCGGGCGGTGTCGCGGCGGCAGGGCTGATCTGGAGCATCCTGTCGACCGAATTCCCGATCGCGCCGATCTCGGACTACCACCTCGCCAACTCCTACAAGGGCGGCGGCGGCGACAACGTGGTCAACGTGATCCTCGTCGACTTCCGGGGCTTCGACACCTTCGGCGAGATCATCGTGCTCGGCATCGCCGCGCTGGTGATCTACGCGCTGACCGAGACGCTGCTCTCGGGCAAGGTGCGCCGCAAGCTGCTGAACCGCGGCCATGAGGAGGCCCGCGCCGGCGACGCGCATCCGCTGATGATGGTGGTGCTGACGCGGGTGATGATGCCGGTGATCCTGATGGTCGGGGTCTACATCTTCCTGCGGGGGCACAACTCGCCCGGCGGCGGCTTCGTCGCGGGCCTCGTCGTGGCGATCGCGGTGGTGACGCAGTACATGGCCTCGGGCTTCGCATGGGCCGCGCGCCGCCAGCGCTACCCCTATCACGGCATCATCGGCGCGGGCGTCCTCGTCGCCGGTCTCACCGGCATCGGCGCCTGGCTCGTGGGTCAGCCTTTCCTGACGTCGGCCTTCGGATACTTCCGAATCCCGCCGATGGAGGAGTTCGAGCTGGCCACGGCGATGGGCTTCGATCTCGGCGTGTTCCTCGCCGTGGTCGGTGCGGTGATGCTGTCGCTCGAAAGTTTCTCGCGTCTGGGCTACAGGGCGGGCACGGAAACCTCCGACCACGCGATGGACATCGACCCCTCGCGCGACGAGGAGCTAGCCCCGGCCGCCGGCGGACAAGAGAAGGGTATTTGACATGGAACTCCTGATCGCGTCGGCCGTCGGTGTGCTGACGGCCGCGGGCATCTACATGGTGCTGCGCCTGCGGACATTTCCGGTGATCATCGGCACCTCGCTGCTGAGCTACGCCGTCAACGTCTTTCTCTTTGCCTCCGGGCGGCTCGCCATGGACGCGCCGCCGGTGCTGCGCGACGGGGCGGAGCGCTATACCGACCCGCTGCCGCAGGCGCTGGTGCTGACCGCCATCGTCATCTCCTTCGGGATGACCGCGGTGGTGGTGATCATCGCGCTGGGCTCGTGGCTTTCGGCCGATGACGACCTTGTCGACCGGCCCGCAGAACCGCGGGAGACCGCCCAATGAGCCATTGGATCATCACCCCCGTCGTGTTGCCTGCCATGCTGGCGGCGATCCTCGTGCTGATGGTGCGCGAGCACATCGTGGTGCAGCGCGCGCTGTCGATGGCCGGGGCGCTGGCGCTGACGGTGATCTCGGCGGGCCTGTTCTGGCAGGCCTCCGACGGCACGATCACCCTCTACCAGCTCGGCAACTGGCCCGCGCCCTTCGGCATCGTTCTGGTGGCCGACAGGTTGTCGACCCTGATGCTGCTTCTGACCACGGTGCTGGCGCCGCTGGTGCTGCTCTATGCGATGGGCTCAGGCTGGGATCTGCGGGGACGGCACTTCCATCCGCTGTTCCAGTTCCAGCTGATGGGCATCCTCGGCGCCTTTCTCACCGGCGACGCCTTCAACCTCTTCGTGTTCTTCGAGGTGCTGCTGATCGCCTCCTATGGCCTGATGATCCATTCGGGCGGGCGCCAGAGGCTGCGGGCGGGCACGCAATACGTGCTCTACAACCTGCTCGGCTCGACGCTCTTCCTTTTTGCGCTGGGCACGATCTATGCCCAGACCGGCACGCTCAACATGGCCGATCTCGCCGGGCGCGTGGCCGAGCTCGACCCCGCCGCGAGCGCCGGGATCCGGGTCGCGGCGGTGCTGCTCCTGATGGTCTTCGCGATCAAGGCCGCGGTGCTGCCGCTGCATTTCTGGCTGCCCGACAGCTATGCCCACGCCCCGGCCCCCGTGGCCGCGCTCTTCGCGATCATGACCAAGGTCGGCGCCTATGGCATCATCCGAGTCTACACGCTGGTCTTCCCGCCGGATCTCGAGATCACGCAGGGGCTGTTCGACGTCTGGCTCATGCCCGCCGCGCTGCTGACGCTCGCGCTCGGCATGATCGGCGTGCTGGGCGCGGCGCGGATCGACCGGCTGGTGGCGTTCTCGGTGATCGGCTCGATGGGCCTGCTGCTGGCCTCGGTTTCGCTGTTCACCCCCGAGGGCATCGCCGCGGCGCTCTACTATGCGATCCATTCGACCCTGGCGACGGCGGCGCTGTTCCTTCTGGTCGACCAGATCCGCGACGGGCGCGGCGCGGCCGGTCCGATGCTGGTGCATGGCCGACCGATCGCCGGTGGCGCGCTGATCGCGGGGATGTTCTTCGTCGCGGCCATCGCCATGACCGGCCTGCCGCCGCTATCGGGCTTTCTGGGCAAGCTGCTGATTCTCGATGCGGCGCTGACCAGCCCGCTCGTGTGGTGGGTCTGGGCTGTGGTTCTCAGCGGGTCGCTGGTCGCGGTGGTCGGCTTCTCCCGGGCCGGCTCGCTGATCTTCTGGAAGGCGCATCAGGAGGGGCCCGACATCGGCGAGGCCGATCCGCAGACCGAGCCCGAGGTCGAGGACGAGACCGTCCAGCCCGACAGCACCAAGGGTCCGGTCGCGCCGCGCCCGGTGACGCCGATGGTCGCCATCGGTGGGCTGATCGCGCTGCTCGTCGCACTCACGGTGCTGGCCGGACCGGTCAACCGCGCGCTGACGGCGACGGCGGCGCAGCTCTTTGCCCCCGCGCCCTATATCGAGCTGGTGCTGACCACCCCCGGCAAGAAGATCAAGGACGACACGCATGGCGACGAGACCTCGTCGCATGACACCGGGGCCGAGGTTGAGGCCGAGACCGGGGAGGACCACTGACATGGCGCTGCAGATGACGCGACGGCTGCTGCCGCACCCGCTCCTGACCACGCTCCTGATCGTGGTCTGGTGCCTCCTGATCAACGACATCACCCTCGGCACGGTGGTGTTCGGGGCGATCCTCGGCCTGCTGATCCCGATGGCCACTCGGGCCTACTGGCCGGACCGGCCGCGAATCCGCAACCCGCTGCGGCTGGTCTCCTATCTCGGTCTGGTGATCTGGGACATCATCGTCGCCAACGTGCAGGTGGCGATGATCGTGCTGTTCAAGCGCAACGCCGACATGGCGCCGAACTGGGTGGTGATCCCGCTCGAACTGCGCACCCCCGAGGCGATCACCATGCTCGCGGGCACCATCACCCTCACCCCCGGCACGGTCAGCGCGGATCTCTCCGCCGACGGCCGCGCCCTGCTGGTCCACGCGCTCGACGCGCCCGATCCGGACGCGGTGCGCGACGACATCAAGTCCCGTTACGAGCGTCGGCTGAAGGAGATCTTCGAATGATCGACACCGCTCTCTACATCGCCACGGGCGCGGTCGGGCTGGCGCAGATCCTCGCCATGATCCGGCTGGTGATCGGCCCGCATACCGGCGACCGCATCCTCGCGCTCGACACCATGGTGATCAACGCCATCGGCCTGATCATCCTGCTCGGGCTGATCTGGGGCACCCAGATCTATTTCGAGAGCGCGCTAATCTTCGCCATGCTGGGCTTCGTCTCGACCGTGGCGCTGGCGCGCTTCGTACTGCGCGGGGACATCATCGAATGACCGATATTCTGTTTCTTGCCGAGATCCTCGTCGCCGTGCTGCTCATCATCGGCGCCGCCTTCACGCTGATCGGCTCCTATGGCCTGCTCAAGCTCGATCAGCCGATGAAGCGGCTGCACGCCCCGACCAAGGCCTCGACCCTCGGGGTGGGCTCGCTCCTCCTGGCCGCGATGATCCATGCCTTCGCGACCGGCGATGGTTCGCTGCACGAGATGCTGGTGATGGCATTCCTCTTCGTGACCGCGCCGATCTCTGGAAATTTCATCGCCAAGGTGCATCTGCATCGTCAGCGCGGCGGTGCCGAGCTGCCCGCCCCGCCCGAGGAAGAAACCTGGGCGACCTACGCCGAGAAGTGAGCCGCCCGGCCTCCGGGCACGAGGAGGCCGACCCTTGACCGAACGTTCCGCATCCCGCCGCGCTGGCCCTATCCTGCACCTGCGCGGCCATGACGCGGCCGGGCTGCGCCTGGCCGCGATCGTCATAAGGCCCGAGGACGAGGCCTGCGGCCCGCTCAGGATCGATGGCAACGACCACCAGCCCCGCCGCATCGCCACGCTCGAAGGTCTCGCGATCTGGCGCTTCGACTTCCGGCTCGCCCCGGGGGCGCCGGGCTATGAGTTCGAGGGCGAAAGCTTCCCGGTCGAGACCGAGCTATCCGGCGATCTGCGCCTCGGCTTCCTGTCCTGCAACGGCGAGGAGATCGGCGACCTCGACCGCGACCCGGCCGAGCGGGACGCGATGTGGGAGCGTATGCGCGCCTTGCACGACGAGCGCCCCTTTGCGGTGCTGATCCAGGGCGGTGACCAGATCTATGCCGACGAGGTGACGCAGGGCCATCCGCTGAGCGATGGCTGGCCCGAGGATCTGCCCCGACGCGCCCCGACCGAGGAGGATCTCGAGGATCTGGCCGCGCATCTGCGCGCCGGCTTCGTGCGGCGCTACATGCGGGGCCTGTCCTCGCCAGCGGTTGCGGCGCTGATGGGACGGGTGCCGACGCTGGCCGTCTGGGACGACCACGACATCTGCGACGGCTGGGGGTCGCTGCCTGAAAAGGCGACCGACAGCGCCGTCGGTCGGACCCTGTTCCGCGTGGCGCGCGAAATGTATCTGTTGTTCCAACACGGCGCGGTCGAGGCCGAGGTCGCCGAGATCTTCGTCGATCCCACGGGCGGCAATCTCGGCTGGGAGCGGACCCTGCCCGGCGTCACGCTGCGCGCGCCTGACCTGCGCTCGGAGAGGCGACGCAGACGGGTGATGGGAGAGGCCGGCTGGAGCCTTCTGGAGCGGCCCGCACCCGAGGCGGAGCAGATGTTCCTCGTCTCCTCGGTGCCGCTCCTCGGCCCGCGCCTGTCGCTGGTCGAGGCGGTGATGTGGGTCTGGCCGGGGATGCAGAAATACGAGGACGACCTGCGCGACCAATGGCAAAGCCGGGCGCATCGGGAGGATTGGAAACGGGCGCTGCGCGCCGTGATCGGGCTGCGCGAGGCGGGGCCGGTGACGGCGCTTTCGGGCGAAATCCACCTCGCCACCCGGGCCGAGATGGCCGCCGCCCCCGGCCCGGTCCATCAGCTGGTCGCCTCCGGCATCGCGCACCGTGCCCCGCCCAAGGGTTATGCGCGCGGTCTGGGCTGGCTCGGCAGCCTCGGCGAAGGGCCGCTCTCGGGCCACCCGATCCGGATCCTGCCGCTGCCCGGCATGCGACGGCGCTACGTGGCCGAGCGCAATTTCCTGGTACTGGAACGCATGGGCGGAGCTTGGTCGGCGGTATGGCAGCTCGAGGAGAGCGGCCCGACACCGCCGCTGGCGATCTAGGCCAGCGGCAGCTCGACCGCGGCCCTGAGCCCGCCTTCAGGCCGGTTCGACAGCCGGATCTCGCCGCCATGGGCGCGGATGATGCCGCGCGCGATCGACAGGCCGAGCCCCGCCCCGCCGGTGTCGAGGCTGCGGCTTTCCTCGCCCCGCACGAAAGGCTCGAACATCTCGGAAAGCCGGTCCTCGGGAATGCCGGGGCCGTCATCCTCGACGGTGATCCGCGCCATGCCCTGCCCCCGCGCCAGCGTCACCCGCGCCGTGTCGCCATAGCGCAGCGCATTGTCGACGAGGTTGCCGATCGCGCGCGAAAGCGCGACGCGCCGGCCGCGGACCTGCAGCGGGCCTTTCCCCTCGCACTGCGCGCCGCGTTCCGCGCAGAGATCGCGCAGCAGCTCGTTCAGGTCGATCTCGGTCGCGGCCTCGGAATCGTGGCCGGAGCGGGCGAAGCTCACCAGTCCCTCGGCCATCACCGCCATCTCGTCGAGGGTCCGGATCATCGGCGCCCCCTCCTCTTCGTCGAGCATCTCGGCGCGGATCCGCAGGCTGGTAATTGGGGTGCGCAGGTCGTGACCGACGGCGGCGAGGGTACGGGTCCGCTCGGCGTCGAACCGGGCGATCCGGGCCTGCATGTCGTTGAAGGCCACGGCGGCGGCCCGCATCTCTCGCGCGCCGCGCT
>Ga0208794_1000428_pt1 | contig 28169 bp, 28 predicted proteins | sample 32_taG_FD_184106 | JGI IMG/M metagenome (GOLD analysis project Ga0208794, IMG submission 184106) | Marine viral communities from the Gulf of Mexico - 32_GoM_OMZ_CsCl metaG (SPAdes) (version 2) | ecosystem: Environmental > Aquatic > Marine > Oceanic | place: Atlantic Ocean: Gulf of Mexico... | reverse complement strand
TTTTAACTTTTCACCTTGAGCTATAATTTTTTTTGCTTCTTCGCTAGTTGGGTCAATTGGTTCATCTTTCTTGTCTGGTTCACCTTTCTTGTCTGGTTCACCCTCTACTTCATTAATCAATGGTCTAACATCACCCATTGTAGATTCCATTAGAGTGTTAAATCTTCTTTTATAGTTATTTAAATTTTTCATATATATTTTTTATATAAATATTTCTATAAATGAAAAAAGGTCAGATTTCTCTGACCTTTTCTTATTCTATATAAGATATATTGATTATCTCAATTCTCTCAAGTCAAATGTACGAACTCCATCAACTGTGATTCTTCCGTAGAATCTGTTGTTCACCATTTTCTTAGCGTATCTAGTCATGATACCTTTGATTGGTGTGAAGTTGAATGGGTTATACATTGTAGGTGTCAATTGTAATGGCACATATGGCGCGTAAATATACCCAGTGTCTAGTAGAGACGTTCCTTTGTGTCCAATCAAAACTTGGTTTGGTGGGAAGTAAGGATCTCTATACACTTGGTAACGACCAGCTAGTGTACCAACTCTTTCGATACCCATATTGTATTGATCTTGCTCTGGTGAAGCGTTAGATACGTGGAAGTATTCTAGATCATCAAAAATTGCTGAAACTTCAGAAGAAACTACAATCCAGTTAGCACCACCTCTAAGTGTAGACTTGTGGATTTGTGCTGACAATTGGTTAATTGCAGTAATCAAAGTTTGATTCCAGTCTTTTTGAGTGTAAGAAGTTGTAAGACTCAATCTTCTCCATCCATTATAATCCCATCTTAGGTTCCATGCAGCACCTTTACGAAGGTCACGAAGAATTTCTCTATCGATTTCAGCCGCAACTTGCTCTGACAACAACGCTGTAAGTTCAGCTTCCGCATCAATGTTGTGGAATGCTGCAACGTCTTGTGCAAGTTCTGGTGACCATTGAGCTCTTAATTTTCTTTCTGTAACAGATACAGTAACTGAATCAAGGTCGAAAGAAACCTCACCGATTTCTTCTTCGAACTCAAGCTCTTCGTATCTTCTCCAAGTAGCGTTAAATGAAGTTCCAGAAGTAATTGCTGAAAGTGTTGCTCCAGTATATCCGTCTAGAGTATCCGCACCACAGTTAATACAAGCTGGGCAAGAAAGATCTACTTCTAAGAAAATACATCCATCTGCGTCACATACGTCAAAGAATGAACCTCCATTACCAGTAGAAGGGAATGAAGTTTGATTAGTTGATCCATAATCAACAATACCTCTACCATATTTTTGAGTTACAACTCTAAATAATAAGCTTCCTGCTCCAATTGGACAAGGTGTTGCAGAATCTGCAGCTAATCCAGCTCCAGCAGTAATTCTAAGATCAGAAAGGAAAGATTCTGTATCCATTTCATGTCCATCAGGACCAATTAATTTTCCAGCACCTGGAAGTGCAGACCATCCACAAAGTTTAACTAAAACTTTTCTTGTGTTTCCAACGTATGCCGCGTCATCGTCTGATGCGTCAACTAAACTACCATTATCCCACTTAACAACAGTTGCTGCTGCTGTAATAGCGGACCAACGTCCTTTAGAATAATCAAACAATCCTGGAGGATCTAAGTCAGCTTCAGCTCCTTCATAAAATAAATCATAAAGATTTTTTTGATATGCGTTAGCGTCATTACCATAACCTTGATTTGGGTTGTTTGTACCTGCGTTTACAGCTTCTGGTGATCCAATAGGTGGATAATGTTGTCCATTATTCGCACCCTGGTACCCTTGGATTTTAGGTACAAAGTAGAACAATTTACCAATAGGTAAGTTCATTGCTTGTACTGATACGATGTCGTTTGCCAACAATTTAGAGAATACTCTTCTCACGATAGGGAATACAACGGTTTCGAAAGCCCCGTTTGATCCCTCTGATGTTGCCTCGTTGATAAGATGAGAAGCTTGGTTCTCATACAACTGCGCAACGTTTTCTTTTTGATGTCCTTTAAGTCCATCAAGGAACCCTAATTTGTCCCATTTGTTAATTGTGTCTTCCTTAATAACTTTTAGGTGTTTCAACCCAATGTTACCAACAAGACCTGATTCTAATAATGCTCCCATTTTTATTTTTTTTTAGCTTTATTTTTTGTTTTATGTATACTATAAATATAGTTTACGTTTAAAAAGTTTATTTTATCTTGGTCATCAAGTCCTTCATCCTCAAAAACTGTGGATTTTCATACGTTTTTGATTCAATTAAATTTACTGCTGATCCATTAGATGGAGTTTTTTGAACAGTTCTTTGAATTGATTCATTTATTGTATTTTCCATTGGTTTTTCAGAACCTAATTCGTTCTTGATTGACCTGTAAAGAGTTTTTGACTCTTTTAAGGTTTCGACATTGTCAAACCTTCTTAATATGTTTATTTTTTCTTGTTTTGTTGTTGAGTGTTCTGTGAACAATCTAGTAGCGTATGCAAGATTAGAATTAAAGATTGCAACTTCATTTAGTTTATCTCTAAACAAATTAAGTGCTTTTTTATATTCTTCATTCTTTTCTCTTAGAAGATTAACTTCTCTTTTAACATTACTTTCTTTTAGTCCATAAGCTTTTGGTTTTGGAAGTCCTGGTTTACCATGAGATCTACCAGCACCTAGTGTTCTAGAAGCTTCCTTGGTTTCTTTCTTTTTAGAATTTTTACCTTCCTTAGCTTCTTTCTTTTTACTACGTAATTTAACTTTACCTTCTTTGGTTTCAACCTTTTGTGTAAATCCTTCCATGTTAACATCAGATTTAAATTCATAACCTTTTTTCTTTCCAGAATTTTTTGGTACTTTAGTACCTTCTTTCATTTTTTTAGGTTTATCTTCATTAACACCCTTAAATGATACGTGTCCAGCTCCATGTCCTGTGAACATTTTCTTGCTTTCCATTACTACATCATCTTCTTCATTACAGTCGCCTTCCATACAGTCCTTTTCTTCTATTTCACCTTCCATATGGTCACCTTCTTCCATTTCGTATTCAACCATTTCATTAAAGTCATCCATTTCATACATATCTCCTTCCATACTTTCACCTTCACCCATTTTATCTGAAAACATTTCAGACTCCATAGATTTGTCACTCATATTGTGCATCATTTCATCTAACTCTAATTCATAGATGTTTTCTTCTAGTTCCTCACCTTCAATTGGAGATTTTAACATTTCTTCTGTAAACTCTTCAAAATTAAAGTCGTCTTCAAAATCAAATTCATCTTCAAAATCAAATTCATCTTTACGTCTTCTTTTAGTTCTTTTAGAATCAAACTTATGTTTTTTTGAATCGCGATTAAGCATACCTTTTTTTCTTATGTCCATATCAATGTCACGCATATCAAGGTCCTCAAAATCAAAGTCTTCTAAATCAAAATCATCCAACTCTGATTCACTCAACTGAACAATATATTCGCTATCTGTTTCGTTATCTTTAATACTTAGCATATTGTCGTCTTTTTGTACAATAATTCCATCGTCAGAATCCATAGCTTTAAATACCTTAATTAATTCAGCATCTGAAGCTTGGGTCATATCAACAACGTCATCATCATACTCTTCGGAATCCATAGGTGGTGTCATAGCCATTGGCTCTTCTTCAAAATCAACATCTCCTTCGATGTCTTCTACTTCTTCATCATCTACATCATCCATATTATCAGTATCAACCTCATCGGTGTCTACCTCCATAAAGTCAACCTCATCTTCTTCTTTGAGAGATTCTTTTACTAAATTGTTAATTTCTTCCTTCATTGTTGAAGCAAGTATTCCTTGTGCATTTTTGTTAAGAGACTCCTCCAAATTTGAAATCTGGATAAGAGTGTCTTCAATAACATTTTTATTTTCTGCCATTTAATATTTTTGTTTTAATTATAAATACTTAAGATTGTTAAAAAATTTTATTTTTTTTTAAAATAAAAAAAGGGAAGACTTTTGTCCTCCCTTTATCTAAATGAACTTTTAGTAAAAAGTTATTCAATAACTTCGTCTATTTTACTTTCAGTAATTGCAGTAATTCTCCAGTCCATACTATAGTTTTCAAAAATCTTTGTGATTTTTGCTTCAACGTCAGTTGGTGTATAACCCATTACTAATTTTTCTTCTTTGGCTTTTCTAACTTTTCCACTTTCACTATCAACCAAATCTAGTGAAACTTTTGCTACAAAATATTTTTCTCCTTGTTCCATAATTTTTTATTTATCTAAATAATTCGATAATTTTTTCATTAAGTCAAGAGATTTGTTACCTGTTTTACCAATATTTCTTTCAACTGACATTCTTTTTTCTTCTTCCAAATTTTCTTCGAATTTATTTTTATCATCTTTGTTTAAAAATAAATAAGCTCCTGGTGTTGATGGTGAAGATACTAAATCAAAACAAATTAATTCAAAGTCCTTTTGAACCTCGTTTGTTTCACCAACCTTTTTAAGTGATCCAACACCTCTAGAAGAAATACCTAGTGTTACACCTTGTCTTAGATAATTTGCCGCCATATCACCTTTTGTGGATACAATACCTCTTTCGTGAAAACCAGGACTTGTTAATAATTTTAATTTACCCATTAACATTTTTCCATCCCACCATATTTCATTTATAATATGTGAAACTCTATCAAGGTCAATTAAAGAAGACTCTGGGTGATTTAATTCAGAAAGAGAAGTTCCTTTTTCAATCATCTTTTTATAATTTTCAGCCTCTCTTTTTAATATATCTTCTGGATATACTCTACCATTTCTATTTGGGGTGTTATATTTTTGTAATACCGCATAAAATTCAAATGGTTTTGAATAATCTAGATAATTTCTAGATTCCATTATATACCTATTATTTTCAGTTTTTGGATTTATATAACCTGCGTCATACTCGATTAGAATACCCTTACCAACCTCATTTGGTGATAAAATTTTATAATTATTCATATTAAAGTTTTAATATAAATATTAAATAGTTTGTGTTTTTATTTTTTCTGGTTTATTATTTCCCTTTTTTGTTAAATAAAATTTAAAATATTTGTTTTTTACTAATATATCACTATGTAAATCTTTTGTTAATTTTTTTATTGTTCTTTTTAGTTTTGGTGATTTAAAATCAATTTTTTCATTTATAAATAAATTAACCTCTAAACTCATAAAAGATTTTTTCTTTACTTGTATCCCACTAGTTCTTAAATCTAAATCAACAATAAAATAATCATTAAATTGATTTAAATCTATGTTATTGTGAATTGAGTGTTTTATTTTTCTTGACATATTTAAAACAATCCTATCCCAGTTTAATTGGTGTGTTTTTGGTTCTACCCAAGTTTGTAGATTAATATATAGTGATTTAAAATCTTTAGAATCGACTGTTCCATAATTAACTTTACAATTTCTAAAACCTATAAGTTTTACTGTTTTTCCTTTTTTCATATAAAATTTTCATAATAAAATGGTTTATTTTTAAAAAGTTTATGTAAATTTGTTATATATATCAATATATCAATATAATTTAAATTTAAATATGCTAATTGTAAAAGTAAGGAAAAAAAACATAGAAAGAGCTTTAAAGGAACTTAAGAGTAAAGTTATTAAAACTAGACAAAACTCTGAAATAAATGCGAGATCCGAGTACACTAAAAAATCAATAAAAAGACGAAAAGAAATACAAAAAGCGACTTACATACAAAAAATCAAATCACAAAGTATTATTTAATTCTTTTAGTTTAAAATAATTAATTTTATTATATTTTTCAGATTCTAATTTATTTAAAGTTTCATCTATTCTTGTTATAACATCAGATTCTGATGATGGTCTCAAATTATTAAGTTTTTCAACAACAGTCTCTTTTATTATTTCATATTTTAATTCTAATTTTGAATCGTCTTCTTTTAATAGTTTTTCAATTTCTATTTTTTTTGATTCATCTATTGAGTTTAAATATTTTTTTACCGTATCGTTTGCAATACCAACCATTTCACTAATTGGTAATTTTTTAACTTCTTGTTTTGTTTTATTATTTAACTTTAAATTCTCTAAAATGGTATGTTTACTTTTTATTTTATCTTCAACACTAATGTTCTTGTTTGAAACTAAATTATCTATGTCTTTATACTCATTATTACTTTCAATATCTGATATCCACATATTAATCTCTAATAAAGCCTTTTTGTTTGGTTTTATTTTTTTAATTCTATCTATTGATTCTTTAATAAACTCCCCAGCAAAATAACTATCATACCCTCTATTTTCAGCTAAATCACTATATAATGAAAATAATTTATTAACTTCTTTATTTTTTAACACTAACTCATTAAATATAAATAACTCTTTTTTAAAAGTCTCATTTAAATAAGAGTTAGAAAGACATTTTTCAATTTTACTTTTAATTAATCCAAATTCCATTTTTGTTTTTTTTTATAAATATCAACCATTTATCAATTTTTCCAATTCAGATTCAATATCTCCTAGTGAATTAGTATTAAAAACATCATCATCATCACTTTCTAGTATTAAATTTTCTAGTTTTTTTCTGCTCTCAGGTAATCCACCAACGTCACCTCCAGGTGGTGGTGATGGTGCGGCAGCTGGTGCTGGGCTAGCTCCTCCACTAGTATCACTACCACTACCACTAGTACTACCAGAAACTGTTTTATACAATCTATCAACATTGTCAAATAACCCAGTATGTGTTATAACTGTTGGTGTGTTTGTTAATTCTGCAGCAACAGCTCTTTCCATTCGTTGTTGTTGTATATCTAATTTAATTTCCTCATCTGAGAATCCAAAAATGTGTTTCTTAGCCCAGGTAGCTGATGTTGGGGCTAGTGAATTTGGTATTTCACTTACTAAATCTTTATACAATAAAACTTTTTCTTTCCAAACATCAACCATTAAAAGATCGGCTTGTTTTGAAGGATTTGTTAATCCTAGTGTAAAGTTGTTTAACTCGTCCTCAAAACCTAAAAGAAATAAATGAATAATTGCAATTTTATTTAACTCTGATAATACATTTTTTTGTATTCTATTAATTGTTCTTGCGAAACGAATATCAAGTAATGATAGATTTTTACCATCACCAACGGGTTCTTCAAATCCAAGATAAGCTTTAGGTATTCTTAATGCTGTTACAAGTTTTTTCTGAATATACTCGATATCAGCAATTTCAGACAAATTAGTTCCCCCTGGTAATGTTTCAATTGGCATTGTTTGTGCTGGGTCTCTAACAGGTATAAAATAGTCTTGATCTACAGCCATTTGATTGAACCTTAAATCTACGTTCCCTGTTTTATTGTCAACAATTTGATCTCGTTTAAATTTATTAGCAACTCTTTGTACATATGGTTCAACGTCTTTATCATCCATATTACCAACAAATACTTTAAAAACCCTTCTTTCTGGTGCTCTTGAGGTTCTATAAATTAACATAGCATCTTCCGCTAATATTAATTGTTTCCATATTCTTCTCGCTTTTTCAAGCATAGAGGTTCCATATGGTAATTTTCTATCGTCACCTAGAAGTCTAAAATGTGCAACTTCCCAAGTGTTAAATTCCATATTTTTTTCTTTCCAATTAAAACGAACACCCTTCTCTTCAGTATTTACCTCACTATTAGGAGTTTTTGGTTTCATACCTCTTTCTAATCTTTCTATCTCAATATTTGGTAGTTGCACACAACCAATAATTCCTTTTTCTGGGTCTAGTTTTAGATACACAAAGTTATCACCAAATTTACATGTGTTTCTAATCCACATTTGTAAATTTGTATTAATATCTAATGTATTATTAAATAAGTCGGCTAATATTCCCTTAATCCTTTTTGATTCTGAATAAATTTGTAATAAATACCCATTTTCATTAGGTGTTGTGGATTCTTCAGCATATATATCAAGCGCTGTTGATATTTCAGGTGTAAATTCCATAGACTCATAATCATAAAAAGCTGCTAATCTAGTTGGCTCATAATATATCGCTTGGGTATATAAGTTACTTTCAATCTTCTGCCATTGATTTGCTAAATAAAGAGATTGTTGGGACTGAAGCAGTTCCTTTTCGTATTCATTTTTATCTTTTGTTTTTAATAATTCTTTTTTGTCAAAACGATACGTTGGTATGTCTTGTCCAAGTAATGAGTTTGGTCCAAAGGCTTTTGAAATCCTTTGCCAAACGGTTAAATCTTTATTTAAATTTTCCATATTTAAAAGTTAACATATATACTCTAAATATAAATATTAAACATTTTTAGAGTTATTCGAGTCACTATCTTTTTTAGTCCCGGTTTGTTTATATTTAAATGTTGGTGGAAAAACTTTTACCGAATAAACTTGTTGATCCGGAACAATTAACGTTGATCCTCCTACTATTTTTCCTGATGTTTTTCTTAATTCTTTTCCCATATTACCTTCTTTTATTTCCACCAAATAACCAACCATATTTTATATAGTCTTCTTTTGATCCACCATTATTTAATTTATTTCTTTCATTCATCATATACGTGTTAGGTATTACAGGATCGAAATCTAAGTTTTTACCAACACTTTCATTGTTATTAACAGTCCATGATTCAAGCATAACTTTTGTCTGTTCTGTTACTTTTTCTAGTTTTTGAAACGCAATTTCACCAACATATATAGCCATAGCAATTGCCATAATAAGGTCATCATGTTGTCCCTTTTGGTGGTCTGGTCTACCATTTACATATACAAAATTATTCATTTCATCATATAATCGGCTACTTCTAATTATAAATTTATGTCTAACATATTCTTCAAAAGCCGCAATAATTTGAACCCTTTTATTATTAAAATTTAATCCTGGTACTTTATCTTGTGCTTTTGTGTTATATCTCCAAATATTTGTAGAGTCAACACCATCAATGTATAAATTTTTATAACCCATTTCTTGTAGTTTTCTAGATGTCGCAACACCCATACCACCAGTAATATCAATTACTATAAATGCGTTATACATAACCCCCCATTTATAAGCGATTTCTGCTAGTGTATCTGGAGGTATTTTACCAACATATTCGAATACTTGTTTTCTTTCATCAAAATCAATTATCTCTATGGTTGAGAAGTCTTCACTATCTCCTCTTGAGACATCAATTCCCATAATATATTTGTGACCTTCTTTTGGGTCGTCCCATATCCAAAGTGAGTTACCCATCATTTTTGTTTGAGTTTCTAATAATGTATTATTTTTAATATATTCTAATTGTTTATTATCAAACACATTGTCCCCTGAACCCAAAAATTCACAATTAAGTTCTTGGTTTATTTTTCTCTTGTCATATTTTAATTTTTTAACCATTTTTTCATACCAAGATGAACATGGTTTATATCCTTTTGTAAAATATTCTTTTATTTCATCATAGTTTCTATCAAAAGCTGTTGTATTTTCATAAGATATATTTTTACTATGATCTCTTTCTGTTTTATTAAGTAGATAATCAACAATATCATCTGTTGGAACTAAATACAAATCTTTAGTATACCTTGGGTCTTTCCACCAAAACATCTCTGTTATCTTGAAATTATTCATACCCTTAGAGGCTTGATTATATATTTCATAATATATTGGGTCATACCCATTTGGTGTTGAAACAACTATTACTTTACCCCCTGTTGATAATGAAGCCATACAAGCAGCCCAAAAATCATTGTCTGCTTCAATAAACGCAGCTTCATCAAATACTAGGATTGTTGGTGTATATCCTCTAAGTGCATCTTTAGATGTTGCAACCGCTTTAACTTCACACCCATTTGTTAGCTTATACCATCTTTGTGCATTTTTATCATTTGAAAATTGTGCTCCAACCCAATTAGGCCATTGGTCTATAAAAGACCTAATTTTATTAGCCATTTCCATAGAGGTATCTAATTTGTTGGCAATAATTAGAATTTTTTCTGGTCTATCTTTTTTAGCAAAAACTAATCTTTTTGATATCCAAGCGGCAGTTACCGTTGATACCCCAGCTTGTCTATATTTTAAAGCTATATTTTCTTCATGATTTTCATAATCACTTAATAATGTTTCCTGATCTGGAAATAACTCTAATGGGACGTATTTTGATACTGTGTTATCATATGTTTGTAGATATGTTCTTAAGGCGTATGAAGTATCTTTCATACACTTTACATACTCTAACATTAGTTGTTCTTTTGAGAATCCCATTAATATCTTTTTATATAAATATTAAAAACCCCCAATTATTTAATAAATTGAGGGTCCTTTATTGTTTGTTGTTTCTTTTATAATCCTAATTGTGATAATATATCATCTTCATCGTCTTCATAATCATCTTCACCACCATCACCTTTGTATTTTTCATACTCTGATTTAGCTTTTTTGTAGATTTCCTCAAAACGTCTTTTAGCTTTATTGTTGTCTTCTTTATCTTCTGATACCACATTGGCGATAATATTTTTAAGAAAGTCTTCAGCTGGTACCGCGTATAAAACTTGTTCAAAAAAGGGCATATAAACTCTATTTTCAGGTACTAGAACTAAATCATCTGGAAGTAAAGTTCTTAATTTTCTAACTAATTCACCACCAACTCTAAAGTTCATTGGTTCATTTTCCATTGAGTCAGCTTTATCTACAACATCTTGTGCTATCCCTGGATCAACATCATCCCATTGTGATTGTGATGTTGGTACTGAAAACACTTTAAATAATTCATGTAGTAAAATTGGGAAAATTACACCATTAGCGAAATACGTATCATTTTCTTCTTCACCACCACCATCTTCATCTTCATCTTCGTCAGGGTCCATTTTACCTGCAGCCCCTGCCGCATTACCACCAAGAGCCTCAATTAAATCTTCGTCTGTAAAATACATTAAATCATTTGCTCCCATTATCTTATTGTATAAATCATATAACCTTGGGTCTATAGCGTCTAATCTGTCTTTATACATCTGATAAGCAAATTGTCCTCTTTTACCCTTTCCTTGTATAAGAGCGTTAATTACATGTCTTTTCTCTATTTCTAATTGTCTTTCTTCTTCTGGTGTTAAATCGTCAATATCAAAAGAAAAGTTTTTTGGTAGTTCCAATTTTTTTGGTTCCTTTGGTTTCATTTGAAACGTATTTGGGTCGATTCTTTGCTCACCAAGAAAGGTTAATATATTGATAAAATCAAATTGATACTCAACGCCACCTTGTTTTAGTTCTTTAGCAACTAGTCCGTCTTCTATAGCTTGCTCCATATCTTTAGCGTATGGTAACCATCCCTCTTCTTTTGCTGAAATCTCAACCGCTAAGTCTCTTAATTGTTCTCTATGATCTGGTTCAATTTCCATAACTTGACTAACAGCTTGCATTTGAGCCATTTGTATTGACCTTTTAACTTGTGGGTCCGTTATATTTCTATCTGTCCCATAATATCTTTTAACATAGTCAACAATTTCTTTAAACCTTTTTCCCGCAACTCTTTCAACGTCAGCAACACCTTTTTTAAATCCTCTATTTTTTGCATAAATACCTTCTGGATCCTCAATCTTAGCTTGACTTCTTGGGTGCATTCTTTCTTCATAGTCACCATAATCAACTGGTGCCTCTTTAACTATTTTTCTTACTATTCTATTAATTTCACTATCTCTCATTATGACATATTTAAAACTTGTTTTATTAATGACATAAAATCACTTTTTTGTTTTTCTTTTTCGTCTGCTCTTGGTTTTTGTTTTGGACCAGGTCTTTTAAATGGATTTCTTCGTCCTGGACTTTTTGTCCTTTCTTTAGTTCCTGGATCCTTAGTCGGTGCAGTTTTAGTATCCTCTTCTAGTTCTTCTTCCATCATTCCTAAAGATGTTAAACGACCAATAGGTTTTTTCATCTCAAGTCCTTCATTGTGTGAAAATAAACTATTTTTTATTGGTTTTTTTAAAATAAAACTTTCTTTTGTTTCTTTTTTTGGTTTAGCGTATTTTAAAGTTATATCTTTATTACATTCACATTTACGTTCATCTGAATGTAACATCATCATTTGTTTTTTTGTTATATTAATACACTTATCATCACCTTTTTTTTCCTTTAGTCTTTCAATTTTTTCTAACTTATCTTTGTCTTTATATTTTTTAATATCTTCGTCATATATAAAACACAACCCTTTTGAAATAAAATATCCTTTATTGTGTAGGTCATCCATTTGATGTTGTCTAATAGTAATAACTTCTTTCTCTTTTTTCTTTTTGTCTTCGAATAATTGTAGTAGCTCTCCCTTTGTCATACTAGGTTCAATATGTTTTTCAACCATTTGTGAAATTCTACTTTCCAAATAAGATTCATTGGTACTTTTTCTTCTTCTAGATTTTCTTTTACTTGTTGGTTTTCTTCTAGATTTTCTTTTACTTGTTGGTTTTCTTCTAGATTTTCTTCTTTTTTGTTTTGAATCTTTCTCATCATCATCTGATGCGTATTCTGGCATATCTTCGTAATCTTTTTTTGTTGTACTACTAGCAAACTCATCTCTTAGTTTACACCATTTTTTTTGTTCTTTTGTTTTACCATCGCCACATTTTACAAAAAATAACTTTTGTTGTGCTTTTGATTCGAATTTTTCGTCAATTTCTTCTGATTCTGTTGTTTCGCCACTGCCTGTTGGCTTAGTACTAGATATTGCTGTAATTCCTTTATTTGGGTCTGCTTCAATAACAGAATCTGCTGGGAAATTTAAAGTCGCCTTAGTACCCGGGTCAATCTTTGTTTTATAACCAGTTTGTTGTGTTGTTGTAACAGCTTCTTTTGGTTCAAATTTTTCCGCCAATAACCTAACTTGACGTTTACCCATTTTTGATATTGTATTAAAATGGATTCCATTTTCTAATAATATATTAACATAGTTTTTAGTTCTCATATACTACTTTTTTTTCAAATTGTAATACGAAATCTCTTTCGTATAATTTATCTTTAACTTCTTGTTCTTGATCTCCATATTTGAAAACCAATCTTTTTACTAACGAGAAATCAATTTCATCTTCTTTTTCCCACCCTATTGCGATTACACCATCAATCCCGTCTTGAACTGAAAAAACATCAGAATTTTGTACCAATTCCAATGTTACCTCATCATTGGTTAAAACCCCAACTTTTTTTACATGTTCTATATCTGGTGGGCTTGGGTATTCATTTGCTGGTCTTACTTCCCAGTCTTGACCCCAAACCTCATCAATAGTATCTGAGAAAATAAATTCATAAATGTTTTCACCCTTATAATTGGTCCCTAGTCCATTTATGTATATTAAATAACTCATATTAAATCACTTTAGCTTCTGGTGTAATTTTGTATTTAATACTTTTACTTTCAAAAACTAAATCGCCACTTCTTAATTTTCCTAACATTTTTGACTTTGGGTGTTTTTCAACAAATTTTAAAGCCAACCTTTCTTGTGCTATGTTTTCAGAAAGACTTCTAATGTTTTTTTTAGTTTTATTTACTTTTTCACTAGTACTTTCTTTAAAATAACTTGAAATGATTTTATCTACTTTAGACTCTCCAAATGTTCCATGTTTTAAATGTTTAAATTCATTAGTTTCACCATATGTATGTCTTGGTTTTCTAGCACCACGCATTCCATATTCGTCTAATTCTCCACTTACAGCATCCATACCTCTTAATTTTTCCTGCATTTCACCTGAATAATGACCCGTTACCGCAGCATTTATTGCGTTACCAAGATTCATAGTTTCTTCAATTTCACCTCCTTCTGGTGGCTCAGGTAAATCTTCATCGCCCATATCATCCATTGGTGGTTCTGACATATCTTCATCATCCATTGACTCGATATCTTCCATTTCTTTGTCAAAGTCTTCGTCTTCCCCCTCTTCGTAATCACCCTCTAATCTATTTATTATTTCTTCAAGATCATCATCGTCTAAAACATCAACATCTAACGCAGACAAAATAGAATTTATAATGTATTTAACATCATTAGAATCCATTTCATCCTTTGTGTTGTATTTTCTAATTTTTTGTGCTAGTTTTCCTGTAAGTTTTTGGATTATTTTAAAAGATGGTCCACCTTCTTTTTTACTTTTTTTCTCACTATCATCATCCGGGTCCTCATCGTCCATATCATCCATAGGTGGTGGTGGTAATTCTTCATCGTCCATACCTCCCATATCGTCTACTGGTGGGGGTGGTAATTCTCCTCCCATATCTCCCATATCATCAGCAGGTGGTGGTGGTAATTCTCCTCCTCCCATATCTCCCATATCATCAACAGGTGGTGGTGGTAATTCTCCTCCTCCCATATCTCCCATATCATCAACAGGTGGTGGTGGTAAATCATCACCTCCCATATCGTCTACTGGTGGGGGTGGTAATTTAGAACCTTCATTATCTGAGGTTTGTTTTTTTTTATTTACCTTTAGTTTGTACTTTTTTTTTTGCTCTGTAAATAGAGACATACCTTCATCGTTATCGTTAAGAGCGTTGAGTTCTTTTGAAATCAAGTTTAGTCTTTTTAACGCTTGTGAGTATGAAGAAAAGTATTTTCTATTTTGTATAGGTTCAATATAATCTGTTTCTGATTCATTTATATTCTCCTTAATTATGTATCCGCCTTTTTCTTTTACTATTGAATAGCTTTTTCCATCAGCTAATTCTGCTGTGTAAACATCTTTTTTATTTTCATTAATTGGATTTGGTGTGTTTTCATTATATCTGGCAATCTCCATAATTCTACGAATTTTGTCCATTCCTTCTAACTTTTCACTTCCAATAGGTTTTAATCCTCCCATAGTTCTTTTTTTTATAAAAAATTATTTTATTAATAAATATATCAATATTTAAGATTATTTTTAATTTTGTTAAATTATTGTTTCATAGATAATTCCTTATCTATAACATCTGTTGGTATATTATATAATTTTTCTATATAACCATTTCTTCTAAGCAATTTAAATATTAAATTTTCAAGTGACATTTCCCCATCTTTTTCTAAACCACAATTCCTAAACTTTTTTAATTTTTCTTTGTATTTTTTAACTATTTTTTTCACGTCATCTGGACTTTCATCTTTAATGTTTTCAATAACACCATCAATTATTCTCATCCATTGTTTTGACTTTTCTCTAATTAAATCTTTATCAATGTTTTTAGCATCAATTTTTTGTGGCTTGTTAACCCATTCATCATATAGTAAAGAATATACACCAGAACTAAATGCTACTTGTGATTCGTCTTGGACAAAACACTCAACTTCATAACCAAACATAGTAATATTATGTTTTTGATTAAATACTACTTTTTTTAGGTCAAAAAACTCAACATATAAATCTTTTGTGTTTTCTGGGAATTGTGAGTAGTTAATAACAATATGTAAATCAATGTCTGAAAATTTAGACCAATTATAGTTTGTTAAAGACCCAATCATTATAATGTCACTAATTAAAATATCAACACCTAAAGATTCTATAAATAAATTTGATGTTTCAAGTAGTTTTTCTCTAACTTCAGATTTCATTACATGTGAATTACCTTTTTTGTCCCAGATTTTAGAATTGAGTTCTTTTTTTGGTTCGAAACTTTTTAATATATCTGAATTACTCATAATAATAAATATATCAAAATAATAATTAGCTTAATTTCTTATACTTAAATATTTTTGATATATTCTTATTAAAGAATGTCCCTTGTGATGGTGCGGATCTAAATGATGTATATAGTTGGTGTGGTACATCATTATATTCGTATTTAACACCCCCTTTAAATTCTGCAATTAATTTTTTTGTTTCAGTATCATACTCTGTTCTAACAAGATTTGATGATGTAATTTCATTTAATATCTTTGTACCTTTAATTTCTTCTTTTGTAATCGCCATAATTTTTTATTATAAATAATAAGTTTTTAAATAAAAAAATCCACCTTTTGGTGGATTCTTTACTACCTAAGAGATTTTATTCTATCTCTTAACTTAATCGCGGTTTCAAAGTCTTGGTTTTCAATACACTCATTTAATTCTAGATTTAGGGAGTTAATTTCTTCTTTATTTTTTTCTAGATTTTTGATTTGATCTCTTAATTCAACCGCTTTTTCAAAGTCCTGGTTTTCTACAGCTAGATCTAATTCATATTTTAAGTTTAAAATTTCATTTTTTTCTTCAAAATCTTTTTTATTTGACACAACTGTAAAAACAAAAGAACCATCATCTGATTTATAGGTTTTTTTTGTGTAATTTTTAAAAAAATTATTTTCATAGTTAAAAAATGGGTCATTTAACATAAAATCGTTAATTAATTTGTTAATTCTATTAAAATTCATAGTTTTAAAGTTTTATTTTTATTTTTATTTTACTTTTAATGTACCAAAAATATACCATTTGGTAAAAACTGTCATATTGACATATAAAAAATACACAAACTGACAAAAAGTCAATACTTTACTAGATGCATAATATTTGTTATTTTTTTTATAAAATGTTTTAAATATGAATATGGATTTTATAGATGATGGTAATAGAGAGAAAAAGAAAGGAAGTGATAGTGGGACTCCAGTACTTGACAACTTTAGTAAAGATTTAATTAAACTTGCACAACAAGGTAAATTAGACCCAGTTGTTGGTAGAAAAAATGAAATCTTAAGAATAGCACAAGTTTTATCTAGAAGAAAGAAAAATAACCCAATTATTATTGGTGAACCAGGTTGTGGTAAAACTGCGATTGTTGAAGGTCTAGCTATGATGATTTATAATGGTGAGTGTCCTAAAAATTTAACAGATAAGAGGATACTATCTTTAGATATGAATTCTATTGTTGCTGGAACAAAGTATAGAGGTCAATTTGAAGAAAGAATGAAGGTTATAATTGAAGAATTAGACGCTAGTGATGATATTATATTGTTTATCGATGAAATTCACACTATGGTTGGTGCTGGTAATGGAACAGGCTCATTAGATGCCTCAAATATATTTAAACCAGCACTTTCTAGGGGTGATATACAATGTATTGGTGCGACAACTTTAGATGAATATAGAAAAAACATAGAAAAAGATGGGGCTTTAGAAAGGAGGTTTCAAAAAATAATTGTTGACCCTTCAACAAAAGAAGAAACCTTTGAAATACTTAAAAATAGTATTGAAAAATATGAAGAACATCATAAGGTAAACTATGATGATGAAACTTTAAAGATTTGTGTTGAGTTAGCTGATAGATATATTACTGATCGTGAATTTCCAGATAAAGCTTTTGACATAGTTGACGAAATAGGTTCAAGAATGCAAATTGATATTAAATTACCAGAAAGTATTGAAAAGTTAAAACTAGAACTATTGAATATAAAAAATGAAAAGGCTGAGGTAATTAAAAAACAAAAGTATGAATTAGCCGCTGAATTAAGGGATAGGGAAAAGTCGATATTATTAGATTTAGAAGAAGAGAAAAAATTATTTGACGAAAAACTAAAAAAAACAAAACGTCCAATACCTGAAGATTTAATATATGAAGTTGTTTCTAATATGACTAAAATTCCAATTAGTAAAATAAACTTAGACGAAAAAAATTCATTGGTAAATCTAGAAAAATCATTAAATAATTATGTGATTGGACAAGAAGAAGCTGTTAAAAAAGTTTCTAAATCAATTAGAAGAAATAGAGTTGGTATTAAAGACCCAAATAGACCAATTGGTTCATTTATATTTTTAGGTTCAACGGGTGTTGGTAAAACATTCTTAGCTAAAAAATTAGCTATGGAGATTTTTGGTAGTGAAGACAGTTTAATTAGAGTTGATATGTCTGAGTATCAAGAAAAACATACAATTTCTAGACTTATTGGTTCACCTCCTGGATATGTTGGGCATGATGAAGGTGGTCAATTAACTGAACAGGTTAAAAACAAACCATATTCTGTAATACTTTTTGATGAGGTTGAAAAAGCAAACAAAGACGTTTTTTCATCTTTATTACAAATGCTTGACGATGGTCATATGACAGATGGTTTGGGTAGAAAAATTAACTTTAAAAATTGTTTAATTATTATGACATCAAATATTGGTGTTAGGAAAATGCAAGATTTTGGTACTGGTATTGGTTTTAACACAAAAGCTAGTGATGTTGTAAATGAAGAATATAAAAGAGATATATTGAAAAAAGAATTAAATAAGTTTTTTGCTCCAGAATTTTTAAATAGGATTGATGACGTTGTAATATTTAATTCACTTAAAAAACCAGAGGTTGAGAAAATTGTTAAATTAGAACTAGAAAAATTAATTGGTAGATTAACTGAAAAAAAATATAATATTACTTATAGAAAGTCAGTAGTTGATTTGATTTCAGATGTTGGTTTTGATGAAAAGTTTGGTGCTAGACCAATTAAAAGAGCTATACAAGATAAAATAGAAGATCTTATTTCTGAAAAGATTCTTTTAAATGAAGTTATAGAAGGGGGTGAATATGTTTTATCTGTAAAAGGTAAAGGTGAAGAAAAAACAATATCATTAGAAGATAAACCTAAACGAAAAAGTAAAAAGAAAAAGGAGGATTAAAAACCCTCCTTTTTTATTAGTGTTTAGTATAACCAAGTTCCTCAATCATCATCTTACCAACTTTAATCCCATTATAAGTGTCCTCAACAACAACATACTCATTTCTTGTATGATAGTTATAATATCCAATTGAGATATTAAAACAGGATAAACCAAAATTTTGATTTAGTGGGTAGATATCCGTATAAGGATGTCTATGGTATTTTGTGTCACCAGGAAAGTGTTCTGTTATTAATCGTCCTCCAACATTAAAGAATTCACTCTCTCTATTGAACATTGGTTTATTCATTAAAAATTCAGATATCATATTATTTTCGGGAGCATCAAACTGAATCGCATAACCAATGTCTTTAAAGAAATTAGGGTCCGCATTAGATGAACCTTTACAACCAGTTTCCTCAGATACAAAAAATGCAGCTTTTAGGTTTGGTAGTTCTTTTAATAATTCCAAACATGCGTAAACACCACATTTGTCGTCACCACCAATTCCAGTTGGGTTTCCTTCATTGTTGTAGGCTTTAAGGGATAGTTTTATCTCCTTTTGCGCATTTGGTAACATTTCCTCAACAACATTAATCGTATCAATTGAGTGTACTGTATCTGTGTGTGCAACAACACAAGGAAAAAACTTAACATCTTCACTAGTTTGTTTTGTTGCATAGACATTGTAAAATTGATCGACATAGAATGGAATATTATTTTCCTTTAACCAATCTGTGATAAAGTCAATCATTAAGTCCTCCTCATACGTTTTAGTAGGGACAGATAAAACTTCTTTTAATAATTCAAAATCTCTTTCCATAGATACAAATATAGAAAACTTATTTTAAACTACAAAATTTTTCTTACTATTTTTCTGATTGTTTCAAATAATTCGTAATTATAAAGTAATGTGTTTAATTCTTCAACACTACTAAGACTTCTCTCTTTCCACCTATTATGTTGTATAGAATCTGGCTTTATTTTTTTTACAAAATATCTAACACTATTTGTTTTTGGGTTTATTTCACCAAACTTAACTCTAAGATTTTTATCTGGTATATCTATATAGTTATCAAATCCACCTAATTGTTCAATTCTTCCAAATATTTTATTAAATTCCTCAATATTACCACCATCTTCTTCAATTTCTTCTTCTATTTCTTCTAATAGATTTTCTAATTGTTCTTTAATTTGATTATTAACATAATTAGAATCATAATCATTACAGTATACATTATATTCTAATTCATACCAATCACCCCTATAAGTTTTATCATATTTTTCAATAAGGTTTGTTAATAATTCTTTAAGGTCTAATTCATAATCTTTAACCATTCTATACAAACTAAGTAGAATACCAACATTTGTTGTATATTTCCAAGAATGAGTATTTTCAACAATTCCAAATCTACTAAATGGATTTTTTGTTTCATCTTCTAATTCTTTTTTTACAGCTCTTTCTTTACATTCTTCATGTTCTGTCGCATAAATATCTATGATATTATCAACATATCTTTCATATCTTTTTTCTAAGTATTTTGATACTTTAGACGCACCTTCAAGTTCATTAAGATTATATCTAACTCCAGGTGTTAAATAAGACATAATTTCTTTTATTAATTCTTTATTTTCATTATTAATACTATCAATTATATAACCTTGGCTCCATTCTTCATTATAATAATACCAATCATATTCACGACCACCATAATAGCTGTCCATAAAAGTATTCCAAACGTATATATCATCATCGTCTGTAATACCTAAAACTTCTAAAAAGTCGTTATCATCAAATCTAATTTCGATTTGTGTTGAAGAAGGATTTTTACTACTTGGGTATACCCGATTAATTAAATCATCTGGATATCTCCACAAATCTACTTCATTGTCTTCTGCAATATTTTTTAAAAATTCGTATGTTTCGCTTGGCATATGTAATAAATATTATTATATTTGTATTTATATGTGTTACTTAAAGATTATGGGTCCGTTTATGGATTTGACGGGCGTTGATTGAATAATAGGAGCATGCCGGGACTGAATTAATCTCGATAAAAACTGATTCACAACACAACTGGCAATGTGCTAGACAAAATGGAGACTCTTGGCTTGCTAAGAGAATCTGAAGTTGCTGTAGCTTAAGAAGTTATACCAACAAGGGGTCGGCAGACATATAACCTAGCAACAGAAGTCGTAGAAGGTTACTTGATTCCTTTAAAATCAAAATCCTCAATAATCAGGGGAATTAGTTGATTATATCCGTATTTGGTACGGATTTTATTTACCAAATATTTTGGGGTGTTAGAAAATACCAACCTAAGCATGTAGTGGCCTTTTAGACAAGGCGAGCCGGACGAGGGTTCGAATCCCTCCGGATCCACCAAATTAAAACCCTGGTTATTTTAACTAGGGTTCTTTTTTTATTTATATTTTTTTATAAACAAAAAAAGGTCAATATTCATAGAATACCAACCTTTTAATTTTTGTGTTTAACAATCTAACTTAAAATTAACGCTGAGATTACACGTCTCTTTGGTCGTCTTTAGAAGGATTATTGTTTCCCTTCGTATCCACTTCTTTTTGAGAAGTAACTTCCAGTGACGGTTATTTAGGTGAACCACTCCTTGAGGTCTAATCTACTCTCTTATTACTTGATGCTCTTTGAGGATGCCTCCCCAACTAGTCCTTGCGGGATTAGAGATCGTTGGTAAAATTACACTCAGACTTGGGGTCTTTGTGTGCCGCGAACAACTCACGACTAGGTAGTCACCTTTCGATCAAACCTGACGGACACTTTTCCTTATTCTACTTTTAATTAATTGGACTTAATCTTTGGTATCCATAAGTTTGTGTCGTGGATTATGAAAGTAGTGGTCCGCCTCGAGATATGTCACCTTTTGAGCGACACAATACCCAACTACTCTCTGAAATGTCCCCATCTCCATATTTTAAGATTACTTCGTGACAATCTCTCTGGTAAGAGACCCTCAAGGTTAGTAACAGCACCATCTGTACACCAACATACCTTTCGGTTTTAAGTATCCTTTGATATTGGGACTCGTAATAATCGAATTGGATAATCCAATTTTTTACATAATCCCTACGGGTTATTCCTATTGGTGTTCCCACCTCAACCAGACGACCCACATCGCCCAGTCATCTAACCACTTTCCCTACAGCGTTGCCCTCGGTACTAAAGGTTAAACGGTATCCCGCTTGTGTACTCGACCTCGTTAGGTCCGAAGACCCTTCAAGACGCAAACCAATCACACAAATGGTTCACTTTATCCTAGTTTCCTAGTTTATTTAACGACTATACACAGCCGAATATCTTAATCAGTTTCATTTCTTACTCCTGAATGGATAATCTAATTTTTCAAAGAACGTTATCGGACGTTTCCGATTTGTTTAACAAATTTAAGAAGAATTTTTTAACTTTCCAAATTTTTCTTAAACTTTTTTTGAGAATTTTTTATTTTTATTTTCTTTAACTCTCAAAGGTTTTACAAAGTTAAACAATTTTTTTTAATTGTCAAGTACTTTGCGAACTTTTTTTAATTAATTAGTATAAACTTTATATGTTTCATATTTGTGTGCCATAATTGTGGCAAACTCTAAATTTGGAGTATACAAAGTTTTTCCAAATTTATCTACATAACTATAGATTACACTTTTTTCAACTTCTGTCATAATAAAATATTTAAAGAACGTTTATTTTTGATTATAACACAAAGATATTATAAATATATTGAAATGACAAGAAGTTATAGAATTTTTTTAATTATTTTTTTTAATTTGTCTTCTTGTTCCCACATTGATTTGTCTGACGCTTCGTATTCCTGTCTAAGATCACCCATCATATCTCTAAAAAAACTAACAGTTTCTGAGTCTTTAATACTTTTACCAGCTTTTTTAATTGATTGCCAAACTTTGTTTGCTTTTTCCCAACTTTCAGGTGCCTTGTCTTTTAAAACTTCAACACCAGCAGCAACCATAATTTTTAAAGAATCTATTGATTTTAATTCACCTTCTAGTTTGTCTTCTGGTATTCCCACTTTTTTTGACATTTCTTTTCTAAAGTCTTCATCTTTTAGTCTTTCTTTGAATTCATCTTTTATTTCTTTTATGTCTTCTCCAATACCTTTGATTTTTTCTTTAACTTGTCTTCCTTTTTCTTTTCCTTTTTCAATTGTACCTTTTACTTTCTTTTTTAATTTGTCTTTAAGTTTTAAATCTTGTACTGAGGCAACTTTAAGATAATACTCTGGATTATAGAAATCTCCTGGGTCATTTGGGTTAGGTCTTTGTTTTTTCCTTAATTCAAAGTGTAAGTGTGGTCCTGTTGAGTTCCCCGATCCATTCTCAACACCTTGGTCACCACCAGATAGACCAATTACATCACCTTTTTCGACACTATCACCAACATTAACATCCATACTTGTTAGGTGTGCATAAGCTGAATATACTGTTTGACCTAATGCTTTATGTTTTAAAACAATAAAGTTTCCATATCCATTTTTATCTTTCATATCTGCTCTAACAACTTGACCATCATCAATTGCAAATACTTCAGTACCAGATGGTACACCAATATCAACACCGTTATGGTATCTATTGTTTCTAATACCAAAACCAGAACTTATAGGACCTTGTTTTGATAATGGATAATATATTTTATAAAAATCAAACATATAAGTATAAATATATTAGTTTGTTAAAAACCAATCTGGTATTTCTCTATTTTTCCATTTAGCGAATGATTTTTTTTCCTTTATGTAATAATTTCTATATGAGTCAATAACAGATTGTAATTTACATTCATTAGGCATTGCTTTTGGTGGTTCTGTAAACCCTTTATCTTTTATGTTTAGTTTTTTATCTAAACACCACTCAATAATCTGTTGTGACTTATGTGTTCTACCATAACGATATGTATACTCTTTACATAGTTCTAGACCAAGATCACATAGATAAAGATAGTTTGATAAACTTTCTCTAACCCATATAGAACAAGGATGATTTTTATGTGATAGTTTATATGGAGCTTCAGAACCAGTTACCCAATGAGCTCCACATAATAATTGTGCTGTTTCAAGTATCATTTTTACCACATGTTTATCACAATGATATCTAGCACATTTTTTTGTATCGTAATCTAAAAAGAAAATATTCATACCAGTAAAGATATGAATTTAATTTGAATTTACAAAATTATGCGTCTAAATGACCCTTTAGAACTCCACCAAGTGATGATGCGTGAACCATAAGATTATTTATAACATCGTCATCTAGTTTAGTCTTTCTTTTTGTATAGTCTAAACCTAGAACACCAATAAATTTGTCGTCTATTGTTTTTATTGAAAATAAGTACCCTGCTCTACATCCACTCTCTAATGCCGCATATTTTAATCCATATGTCGCTATTGTTTCGTCATTATAGTCTGGGATTTCTATTGTTTCTGAATTTACTAATTGATTTAATGATTTTGAGAATAAATGTACTGGTATATTTTGATACTTACTTTGTATTGATGAAACACCAGTGTTTACCGATTCGTACATTACTGAGAATTTTGTTATTGATTTTCCAGTTGGGTAAAAATGTCCACCATTATGAAATTGTGATAACCAAACTCTATCCGCTTTTACACCTTCCCTAATTTCTTCTATTTTATTTGTAACCAACTCACTTATTCTTAGTGCCTCTTCAACCATATCTGGTTTATTTTTCCTAGTAATATAATTTTTTGTTAAAATTATTAAAATTGGCCCTAATATACCTGTAATAAAGGCAATAGCAATCTCAACCCAATGTTCCATCCGTAATTTTACTTAATAAATATTATTATTTTAAAAAAAAACCCCACTTATGTGGGGTTTTCTAATAAAAATTTATCTTTAATTCTTATTAATTACTGACCAAATAGTACCGGTTAGTGTCATAACACCACCAATAATTTCAGTAACTGTGGTCTCATCAACGATTCCTTTCATCACTAAGATACCACCAACAAATGTTAATGTGTGTCTAATAACACCCATTATTTGTTCTTTGCTTAATTTCATAAAAATTGTTTTTTTTTGTTTATTTCTTGTTTATTAGAGATACTAAAGCTACAACAGCTAGTAACCCAACAAAGCCAGACGAACCTAAAGATTCAATTAATCCCACCACGTTTCCTACGACATCCATGCCAAATACGGGTGATCCAAAAAGGACTTGAACTAAAATTCCTACTGTTAAAAAAGCAAACATTAGTTCAGTAATTCCTTTAAAAAAACCTTTTATGGTTTCAAACACATTTTCCATTTTTATTGTTTTTTATGGTTTATTTTTCACTATATAAATATATTTATATAATAAAAAGAACAAAAATGAGTGAAATACTAAATGAAGAATTGGCCTATATGAAATACCTTTTAGGGTATAAAAAAGGGATTGTGATATCGGAACAAGAAGTTTCTAAACAAAACACAAATAAATCTACACAACCTAAGAATAACACAAATAAAAGTGATGATGGTTGTGAAAAAATACTAACAAGCGGTAAGTTTAGGGTTACAAAAGCAGACTCAACAGAGTATAAGGATAATATAATCGCAGAACTTGAACGGCAAATAGAATCGAATCCAATATTTGCTAATGGTGGTACTGTAACAAATTTAAGAATAATTGGTGGTGCTAGTAATGTACTTAATAGAAAGGCAACTAAATATAGTATGGATAACAACTATAAAATTATTAATGACCCAAATAAAATCACAGATGCTTCTTTCAAAGAAAATCTAAATTACGCTAAAAATAGAGTAAATGCAGCTAAACAACCAATAATTGATGAACTTGAAAAACTTAACCTAACAATACAAGGAGATCCAAAAATTGAATATCACATTATTAATACTAATGGTAAATCTGATGAAGAAAATAAAGGTGGTAAACCTGGGCAAGTTGTTATAGTTGATGCTATAATATGTCCTTTAAAAAAGGAAGGTACTACAGCTAGTCTTGAAAAAATTTCTAGAATAACACCAAAAAAGGCAGATAAATTATCAAAAAATTATAGTCATATTAACCTAACAACCATCCCAGCATTTAAACCATTATATGAATGTTATAAGAGCTTAACATTAAATATTGATTATCTTGGTAGTGGTCATAGCTGTCAAAGGGCTGTTTGGGATGTATTTGCAAATGACATTCCGCTTAGTAGAGAGTCTAGGTGGGGTAAAGTTAGTTTTGCTAGTTTAAATAACGTTTGTGATAATTATGATAATAATGGAACTGGGGAGGATTGTTCTGAAAAGAGTGGAAATAGATATAACGAATTCAAGCTTGATGAAATAACTGCTAAACAATTCTTAAACGCTGAAAGTGTTAGAACGTATAAGGGTGAACTACAAATTAGTATGAAATGTCAAGTTGGTTCTAAAGGAACCTTAAATATTGATGGTCACCCAACTTCTGGTGGAGGATGTCATAAAGGTATTACAACAATAAAAGTTACAACAAATGAGGGTGAAGAAGAAGATCAAACTAAAAATACACCAGCAACTAGTGGTGAAAAAAAGGTAGTTCATACCGTATCAGCTTGTAAAGGTATATATAATAGAATTGTTAATAATGCTGGTGGTAGTTTTGAGGCGGCAATGGTAATAAAAAACCAATCTGAAGATAATAAAAAGAAATTATTTAGAAGAAATAAATAATATTAACTACTATAGTGTAGTTTTATTATTTTTTTATCAAGATCCGAAAATTTATACTGGCGATTTCCTCCTTCATAAAAGATACTATCTGGGTATAACCAAGAATCATTTGTAAATCCAAGTGATTGTGTTATTTCTTCCCTTAAAACACTTTTAAGTTCGATACCACTTATTTTATTTGATATAAATATACCACTCTTAACTACAATATTTTTATAACGAAATAATGTTGCATAACCAATAATAGTACCATTAACATTTATATTATATTTTGATTTAAAGGTATCAAAATCACCAATGTATAAAAATGAATTTGCGTCAGCTTTATTATTAACAATAGAAATATTAATGGTTTCAACTAACTCATTTAAATCTTTTAGAATTAAATCTATTTCATTTTTTACTTCATCTGAAGCAGTATCACCTTCTAAATATATTTTAACATCGTTTTTCCACTTTATACCACCATGTTCAGAACCATACTCTGATTTTTTTGTAATTTCATTATAATATTCCGTAACATAGTCTTGTGAGAATACAAAATTAGTTATTAATGTAAGAAGTATAATTTTAATTGTTTTCATAGTATAAAGATAAATATTTTATTTTTATTTCCAAAACAATTGTATCATTAAAATTATCATTGATAATAATAAACAAACAAATGTTTTAACTGATATACCTTCATTAAATACGAGATATGCTAATGTCGCAAAAATAACAATTCCAATTGAGAACCCAATTAATCTTCCTGGCCATATTAATCCATCAAAATATCTAACACAATAACTTGTAAACATAATAAAAAAGTATGATGTAGGTATTCCAAGTAAGGACATTAAAAAAGGATTTTGTTTAGCCCATGACCATATAAATTGTGACTGTAACTGAAAAAAAGTTAATATTTGTGCTAATATTAGAAATACAATAGATATTAAAAGGTATTTTGTCATTTTTTTTAGTTTTAAAGAACCGGATGAAGGAATCTAACCTTCTTGATTCATATTAATTAACCGATATATATCTCTCTTTAAGTACTTGGCTAGTTAATCTATTTATTGAACCGTCCCATCCGTCAATGGGGTGTGTAACACAATCCACCTATCCGGCATTTACTGTACACCCGAAAGGATTCGAACCTTTGACCGTCTGCTTAGAAGGCAGATGCTCTATCCAGCTGAGCTACGGGTGTAAAAAAAGGATAAGGTTCTTTTTTAAAGTTACATAGTTCCAACGCGTATTGTGTAACTCCTTATCCATTCTGTAGTCAAACAAGGATTCGAACCTTGACGAAATGAGTGTTTAGACCCCATTCCAAGGAATTTTACTTCCCAGCGTCTACCAATTCCGCCATTTGACTATTCATAACAAATATAATGATAAAATTTTAAATTTCCAAAACTGAAAGACACTTTTTATAAAGTTCTTGATTTCCCTTATTCATATGTTTTAGAATTTCCTCTTTTTCCTTTAGGTATACTTCTCCAAACTTTGGGTCATTTCTCATAATATCCTGTCCATTATCTAAAAGGTCAGCGTATTTAATTGTTTGTGCCTCTGGTGAAACCAAACCTAATCTCATAGCTTCCATTTCTTTTCTACTTTTTCTATTTATGTCTGGATAATTTTCTTTTGTGAAAACATCAGTTAATTCCTTGACTAGTTTTAAGGTTTCTATAGTTTTGGCATTTGAAATAATGGATCTAAGGTGATTAAATAATTGTATAGGAGTTGTTGAGGTGTCTTCTAACACATCGTGTAAAATTGCAGCATAAATCATAGTATCGCCACCACCATATTCTTTAACAATTTTTGCAACCTGTATTGTGTGATTAACATATGGTTCACCAGTATATTTTCTTTTCTGGTCACCATGTAGATTTTTTGCTAATTCTATAACTTCTTTTAATTTATTCATTTTACAAATATAATAAAAAAAATTAAATTAAGTTTTAAGATTTTATTTATTTTTTGTTGAACACCCAATTGGGT
>Ga0208794_1000427_pt1 | contig 28231 bp, 36 predicted proteins | sample 32_taG_FD_184106 | JGI IMG/M metagenome (GOLD analysis project Ga0208794, IMG submission 184106) | Marine viral communities from the Gulf of Mexico - 32_GoM_OMZ_CsCl metaG (SPAdes) (version 2) | ecosystem: Environmental > Aquatic > Marine > Oceanic | place: Atlantic Ocean: Gulf of Mexico... | reverse complement strand
AACGGCGTGTTCAGGACCGAAGAGAAGTGGGTCCATGCTGCGTTGCGTCCGCTTATTGAGCGAGGCTATGTTAATCGGGATGGTGCTACAATTACGATCGGTAGAGACTTTGAGAGTCTCCTGATTAGCCTTGCTGACGCAGATCCGGGAACCTCTAAGCTACTCAGCGGGTACCGCAGGTTCGTTTCTTCAAAGGTTGAAGAATATGATGTGACCGAGTTTACGGTGCTTGAAAAGATGAGCGCTATCCCAACCACTGATGAGAAGATTATCTACCTGACTAGTGTTCTTGCTGACACGTTTGCTAAGCTTGACGTTGCTTTGGAAAAGACAGCGTTTCTTGAGGGTAAGTTGGCCGAGATGGACATTTCTTTGTCCGTTATGGAGTCTGTGACTTTCGATGAGGATTCTGACAGTTAATGCGAGAGTGCTTGTTACCGTGTTAGAGAACCCTAATCTTACACAGCAGCAGATTGCTGACAAAGTAGGAATTAGATATCAGCATGTTTGGCGGGCACTAGATCGACTTGTTAAAGAAGGCATATTGGAAAAAGAAAGAAAGAACCGGAGAACGTTTTTTTCTGCGGGAAGCAAATTTTACGAACTAGACGACATTAAACGACTGAGAGCTTGCCTTTCACAAGTAGATGCGTTAAACTGAAAGCAGTGATTCAAATGGCAAAAATCTTATACTACGATATTGAGACCGCACCGAACCTCAGTATGGTGTGGGGACAGTACGAGCAGAACGTGATTGCGCACGAGCGGGAATGGTATATGCTTTGTGTTTCGTACCGTTGGGAGCATGAGAACAAGACACATGTGACTTCTCTTGTTGACTTCCCTTCCTTCTACAAGAAGGATCCAGAAAACGATTTCCATGTCGTTAAGAAGCTGTGGGAACTGTTTGACGAAGCTGATATTGTGATCGCACACAACGGCGATAGGTTCGATATGCGTAAGGCTAACGCTCGTTTTGTTGCCCACGGCTTAGGTCCGGCTTCTCCTGTTAAGTCTGTAGATACTTTGAAGGCCGCTCGTAGGTATTTTATGTTCAACAGTAACAAGCTGGATCATCTTGGCGATCATCTAGGTGTTGGTCGTAAGGTTTCTACGGGAGGGTTTGAAACTTGGGCTGGCTGTATGCGTGGCGACATGAAGTATTGGAAGTTGATGATTAAGTACGCTAAGCAGGATGTTGATTTGCTCCGCAAAGTTTACATGAAGTTGCGTCCTTGGATGAAGAACCACCCGAACCTTAACGTGTATGATGGTGGACATAACTGCCCGACTTGTGGCTCTAGCAAGCTACAAAAGCGAGGTGTACGTTACACCCAGGTCGCTACGTATCAGCAGTGGCAGTGCAACGACTGCAAGTCGTACAGTAGAACCCGAGTTTCTGAACAGGTCGAACGTCCCTCAATCGTCCCGTAATAATATGACACTTGAAGAAGATCTTTACGAGTCCGTGCCCGATAGGCTGTATTATGATCGTAGCTACACGACATGGTACGCTTGTTACGACAGTGACCTGTGTGTACTGACAAACAGTACGGGTACTTTAGAATCGTTCTGCTATTCGTCTAAGAGCGAGTACAGAGACGTGCGGAGGACAATTGTAGAAGAATACGACCTTAAGCAGGTGAAGCAAACATATGTTGAAGATGACTGAAACTGAAGGACTTTCTTTCGAAGATGTCCTTATTGTTCCTCGGTATTCGGAAGTTCGTAGCCGGTCAGACGTAGATTTGTCTACTCGTTTAGGCCATGTTGATATGCGGATTCCTATAATCGCTGCCAACATGGATACTGTTTGCGGGCATGAAATGGCTGGAGCTTTGGATCGTTTGGGAGGTTTCGGTGTAATTCACCGCAACATCCCTTTGAAGGCTATGGATCCGCTAGCGTCCCGATTTGGTTGTGTAGCGGGTAGAACTAACCGCACTGCTGTAGCGTTCGGCGTCAACGACGACCTTGATACGGTAATTAGAGAGGTCAACAATTGGCGAACTAAGATCGTTGTCCTAGATATTGCCCACGGCCACAGCGCTCACGCATTGGACGCTATCCACTACATTAAGGATCAGTTTGATCACGAAGTGACGATTGTTGGCGGTAATGTGGCTACCGGTCAGGGTGTTGCTGACTTTGCTGAAGCTGGTGCTAATGTCGTGAAGGTCGGTATCGGTCCGGGCGGTGCTTGTTCGACCAGGGTTGTGACCGGTGTTGGCGTTCCGCAGCTAACTGCTATTGCTGATTGTGCTGAAGCCGCCGACGCCTATGATGTGCAGATTATTGCTGATGGTGGTATCAAGACTCCCGGCGATGCCGCTAAGGCGCTAGCCGCTGGTGCAGATGCCGTCATGATTGGCAACATGTTTGCAGGCACCGACGAGGCACCCGGCGAGATCATGGAAGTAGACGGTAAGAAGGTAAAGGCTTACCGTGGTATGGCTTCAACAGCCGCAGGCTCTGACTACCCCGAGGGCGTGTCAGGCTACGTTGACTACAAGGGCAGCGTTGAATCCATCGTTGAAGGGTTGGAGCGAGGCATTAAGTCTACTTGCAGCTATGTGGGTGCGAAGAACATTCTTGAGCTTCATAACAACGCTACGTTTATGAAAGTTTCCAACGCCTCCTTGCGTGAGTCCGCTCCGCACGATATGATTGTGGCATGAGTGAAGACACCTCCCTTACTTTGTTTGATGATTGGCTGCACGAAACGTATGTAGCTGATACGTCTATCGGCAACGTCACGCTGGTAAGGTCTGACGACGATTTTGCTAATTTCAGAGACTGGTTGTTTAGTAAGCAGCGTCCTCTTGCATACGACATTGAGGCCACGGGCCTTGATATTTTCTCCACAACTTGGGAGATTAAGAGTATTCAATGGGGCGATCAGGATGAAGCGTTTGTGTTCATTTGGAAAGAGCCGTGGTTTCAGCGATCTATTGATATCGTGATGAGCGAGACCGATTGTAGGCTTCTGGCTCATAATGCTGTTTTCGATGCGTTGGGACTGGATCGCCACAATCATGTTGACGCTATCGAGCTTTTAGATAGAACTTATGATACGAAGATTTTGTCGCATTTGGCTGATCCTCGTAGCCGAGTTGAGGGCGGTGTAGGTCACGGTTTGAAGAACCTTGCAGCGCATCATGTTGACAAGAGTGCTCCTGATTCGGATCAGGCGCTTAAGGACTTGTTTAAGCAGCAGAAGTGGTCGGTTAAGGAAGGTTGGCGAAACATTCCTGCAGCACATCCGACGCTGGTTCACTATGCGGGCACGGACGTTATTTTGACGGCTCGTTTGTTTCCTCATTTGCGTAAGGAAATTAAACGTCAAACTATGGACCATTTGGTCAGGTATGAGCATCAGATTCTGAAGCTTGTGGCTGACATGGAACGTCGGGGCCTGCGTATTGACGTAGGCTACGCCGAACAGCTTGTTGAGCAAATGAACGCTGAAGAGCAGGCCCATATTGATGTCGTTCGCTCGTTTGGGGTCGAAAACCATAACGCTACAAAAGACGTGGCTGAGGCTTTGACTAAGCTAGGGGTGCGACTCACTGAAACTACTGCTTCAGGCGGCTTGAAGGTAGATAAGACGGTTTTGCAGTCTGTTATTGACGATGAAGACTCCGGTATGGCCGGAGAGCTTGCCCGTGCGGTTATGGCTGCTAAGAACAGTGCTAAATGGCGAGATAGTTACGTAATTTCTTCTCTTGCCAGTATGGACAGCAATTTGAGAGTCCATCCCAAGATGAACAGCTTGCAAGCACGAACCGGGAGAATGTCCTTGACAGACCCTCCGTTGCAGCAGCTACCGTCTAGCGGCGATGCTATACGTCGAATGTTCCTTGCAGAAGAAGGATGCCGGATGGCTTCTATCGACTTCTCTGGCGTAGAGCTAAGAGTTTTAGCGGCACTTTCCCAAGACCCTGTTATGTTGCAGGTGTTCAAAGAAGGCGGCGACCTGCACCAAACGACCGCTGACAACACTGGAGTTACCCGAAAAATTGCTAAAACAGTTAACTTCGGTAAGGTTTACGGGGCAGGTCCCCAGACACTTTCTAGACAATCAGGACTTTCAGTTGAAGAAGCCCAGAAAGTGTGCGACTTGTTCGACAGCACCTACCAGGGCGTGACCCGCTATGCGCACCAGCTAGCTCATCCGGTTAAAACAGGCAAGCGTAACTATGTTATTACACACACTGGCAGGAAGCTTCCTGTAGACGCTGAGAGGCCCTACGCTGCACTCAACTACTGCATTCAGTCCACGGCCCGAGATGTTCTCGGTAGAGCCATGGTGAAGCTGTACGAGGCCGGTTATTGGGACTATGCTTTGCTTCCCATCCACGATGAGATCCTATTTAGTTTCCCTGAAGAGACGGCTGTAGAGATGTGCCGGGAAGCGGGGGTGGTTATGGAGATGATACTCAAAGATGTTCACATTTCTACTGAGCCTGACCTCGGTGGAGAGTCGTGGGGCACGCTATATACAGAAGGTGAACATGAGGTAATTGAGTTGACTGACGACGACCGCAAGAAGTACGGTGACGAGACTTTGCGGAAGGCACTTTTTGAGTCACCGACTTACGAGTTTTAGGCTCGTATTACTTACAAAACCGGCGACTTACTAGCATTTCTACAAAATTATTCGCAAAACTTGGCGATGTGGGGTTGTGTCCCCGTTTGATCGGTGCTAAGGTCTCCGACATCTTCCGCAAAGCGTAGAAGATACCGTATATCTCAGATGAAAGGCAGCTATATGGCTGGATACACTCTCAGTTCAAAGCACAAGATTCTTACCCGTGAAGAAGAGATTGTGCTGGGACGGGCAATTCAAGAAGGACTAGAAGCCGACCGGATTCTCAACGAATCCCACATTGAAGGCGTTAGTCTTGATCCCATGGAGAGGCGGCGGTTGAACGCAGCCGTTCGGGAAGGTAAGCGCTCCAAGGACACGTTCGTTTCGCACAACTTGCGGCTAGCGATGGACACGGCAGCAAAGTACGCACGTTCGCAGTCCCGCATGGAGTATGAAGACCTCATTCAGGAAGCCACGATTGGTCTTATGCGAGCAGCAGACAAGTTTGATCCTGAGCGTGGGTTCAAGTTCTCTACATATGCGACGTGGTGGTGCCGACAGGCGTGCCAGCGTGCCATAGCGAACCAGGGCCGTGCTATACGTCTGCCTATGCATGTTGAGGCTGATGTGCGTAAGCTGGCTGCTGTGGTTGAGGAGTTTGAGTCTAGCCGTAGCAGTTTTTCGATGTATGAGATTGCTGACTATCTGGATTGGGAAGACGATTATTTGGATGAGATTTGGGGCCATATGGAGAACACAAAGTTGGAGTCTTTGGATGTGCCTTTGAGCGAGGAAAGCATGGTTTCTCATGCTGACACGTTGGTGAATTCGGATCAGATTGCGGTAGAGGACGCAGGTATTGAGGGCAGTTTCGCTGACGATATCATGCAGGCTTTGTCGATTCTGCCTGATCGTGAGTATGATGTGTTGATTAAGCATCATGGCCTAGCGGGTCAGGGCGCTCCTAAGACGTTGCAGGAGATTGGCGAGTCGATGGGTTTGACTCGTGAGCGTGTCCGGCAGCTAGAGGCTAAAGCTATTGCCCGGTTGCGGCATCCTTCTTCTGGGATTGCTTGGGCTTTTAGTCAAGAAAACGACGACTGAGGTTGTTGTTTGAGAAGTAGGTGCTACACTGCTTCTCACTAGCCCCCGTGGCGGAATTGGCATACGCAGCGGACTTAAAATCCGTCACCTTCACGGTTTGTGGGTTCGAGTCCCACCGGGGGTACTATGAACATATTTGTTGTTGAAACTGATCCGGTAGAAGCAGCGCAGGCTCTGTGTGATAAGCATGTGCCGAAGATGACTGTTGAGAGCGTTCAGATGTTGGTGTCTGCTCTTCGTAGACATGGTGCTATGGACGACGATGTGCCTTTGACTGCTAAGGGTACGCCGCATCGTGGCGGGTATGCGAATCATCCGAGTACCCGTTGGGTGGGCGAGTCGATCAGTAACTTTAACTGGCTTTTTGAGCACGCCTATGCGTTGTGTGAAGAGTTCAGTTTCCGGTTCAACAAGGAGCATGCTTGTTTGAAGCAGTTGGACAAGATTGTTGATTCGTCCCATCTTCTCCCTGATGGTGAGTTGACTGATATTGCGTTGGCTGTTGGTGATGCATTCCACGAACGTCTTGGTTTTAAGCATGCTCCGATTGATGAAGCCGTTGACATTTATCGCGAGTTCTATATAATAGACAAAGAATCTTTTGCCGTATGGTCAAAAGGACGCCCAGCACCGGCTTGGTGGTAAACTTCCTGAAAGGTTTAAAATGGAAACAAACATTGATCCTAATGCAATTGTAGAAGACCTGCTTGAGCAGATCAAGCAGCTAACGGCAGCTAACACCGTTTTGCGTGTGAACCTGAACACTGCTCAGCGTGTTATTGCTGAACTTCAGGAGCAGGCTGCTCTGGCTGAAGAAGAAACTCCGAAGGAGTCAGGCAAGACTGCCAAGTCGTGAGATAAGTACCCTGAAGCTTCGGTATACTAGAGATAGGTCTTGTAAAGGAGATTTCTATGGCTGCTGGAGCTTATGACATGGTGTGCGAGCAGGGTGCTACGTTTTCTCGCACCCTAACTGTAAAAGATAGCAACGGGGACGCACGTGACCTTAGCTCGTATACTGGCCGAATGCATGTTCGCCGCACTACGGGTTCTTCTACCACGATTATCGAGTTAACTACCGCTAACGGTAGAATGTCAACTAATAGTTCTGGTGAGATCGTGTTGTCTATCTCAGCTACTGACACCGCCGCTTTAACTGACGGGGGTGTTTACGACTTGGAGATTGAAGATAGCGAAGGCAACGTGGAGCGGGTTGTTGAAGGCATCTTTACGCTTGACTTAGAGGTTACACGGTAAGGTAAATCTTATGATTAACGAAGTAGAATGGCATGTTGATGGTCACCGCATTCTACTAAACATTAATAAGACAAATATTGATATTGCTCCCAGTATTTGCCCTCATGGTAACAGCGAAGATGCTCCTTGTTACCACGAGGGCATTTCTGGTTGTATGGTCAACTATTTTATTAACGTGTTTGGTTTAGAGTGTAATATTGGGACGGTTCCTGCTGAGTCAAGTCTTGAGATAGCGTGGGCGACGGTTGAGGATAACAAGTGGGAGATTGACTTGGTTGATTTGTGTGTCATTCCTGTGACTGATCCGTATTTTGCTGATTGGTTTAGTGAAGTTTCTTCAGACTAGTAGTTGTTGGCTTGTTTATTTTTTCGGTAGAATGTATATGAGGGCTTTTTGGAGGCAATGATGGCTGCTTTTGTTATGTCTTATCCTTTCAGCATTGACACGGCAAACTCTAAGATTTCTACTGTCAATACCGAGACAGATACGTACAAGGCGGAGCAGATTTCTGCGTTTCTAAAAACGAGGAAAAACGAAAGAGTGCTGATGCCGGAGTTTGGTATCAGAGATCCAGTGTTCGATAAGTTTGACGTTGCGGCTTTTTCTGTAGATTTTTTGAATTTCTATCCTTCCAATAAGGATATTGTTTTAGAAGAAATTAGTCTTCTTAAAAACGCTGGTGTTGTAACTGATGTTTTAATTCAGTTTAAGTGAGTGAGGTATTATGGCGTCCCCCGATGTTTCTTCATATGTGGACTTGACTGTTTACGACGATAATCCAGTAGAAGTTTTAAATACAATTCTCAAGTCTGGTCGTGGTAACCTGCCTGTTTGGCGACCTGAAGCTGGGCAGATTGAAGTTGTTTTGGCTGAAGCGATTGCTAACCGTTCTTCGGAGCTTGCTGCCGATATTAACCGACTTCCTGCGGCGACTACAGAAGTTTTACTTCAACTCTTTGGTCTTACAAGAAGCGACGGTGTTAAAGCTACTGCCACTATTGATGTCGCTTTGTTCTCTTCGGGCACTTTGCGGGCAGGAACAGAGTTTTTATACTACGACGCCTCTACTGCGAGGTCGTACAGGTTTGTGTTAGACGCTGACTTTACGGGAACTTCTGGTTCTGGTTTGGCTGTGACAGCGCAAGCTGTTGGTACAGCCTACAACTTGAGTGGGGCAACTGGTTCGTCCTTGTCGCTGCTTACGGGTAGTGATATTTTCGATTCAGCTACTTTTGCTACGAACCCCTCTGGCGGTTTGAACGCTGAGACTGATAATGAGTATTTCGACCGTGGGGTAGCGTTATTGGCTAGCTACACAACCGCTTCTACCACGGCGACACAGATTAAATCTTTTGTGTCTGCGAACAAGGCTTACGCCAACCGGGTGGAAGTATATAATCGTAAACGTTACCGGGACCGTGATACTACCGCCACGGATTACAGCACCCATGATGGTTATGTTCTTGTTGCTGTTGGCGGCAATGTGAGTACGGCTGCCTCTGCGACGGCGCAGGTTCCTGTTTCGACTAGCAATCTGTCGGACTTGTATGATTCTCTTACTGCTAGAGTTGCTTCTGGTGTGACAATTGATGTGATGAGTGCCGAGCTTGCTTCAATTAGCGTTACGGCCACTGTGGTCAAGACTTCGGGTGCAGTTGCTTCGACTGTTCGGACTGCTGTAGAGAATGCGATTAAAGCGTATTTTGATCCGAATGTGTGGGATTGGTCTGCAAACACGGTTCGTCAGAACGAGTTGATTTCGTTGATTGACGGTATTTCTGGTGTTGACTATGTTTCTTCTTTGACGCTTGATGGTCAGACGCTTATTGGTACGGATAACATTGGTTATTACACATCGTCTGGTGGTACGAAGACTACTGTTAATTTAGATATAGGTCAAGGCGGTGCTGGTACTTTAGTTTCTCCGGATGGTACGTATGCTGCTGGGAAGCTAGGTTTTTACTATGTTGATGCGGACGCTGCTGATCCAGTTTTATACGAGTTTAGAAATACTTCTGATGTGATTATTTCCGGCGGCGGTGCACTTAACCAGCCGTTTGAAGCCGTAGCTAACGGTCTTCTGTATAACGATACTTCGAACGGAGGTAGCGTTGATGCTTCAGCAACCTACCCTGGAACGGGGTCTACTGCTGGGGGTAGTCCGAATACTTTAGGCTCGGCAATTGTTAACGCTAGCCCCGGTAGCGCTTTCACCGGGGGAAGCAACGACAGCAACACATTTACGGTACTAAACGGTACAGGAGCAGTTGATAGTGACCTGACAGTTCGCAACCTTGGTACTTTGCTAACTTTCGGCACGCTGAATATTACAGTTTCGTAGTTGGGATTTCAGCATGGCTCTAAGAACATACAACGGTTTTTCAGATACAGAGAACAATTTTGGTACGCCACAAGACAGCGACTACGGTGGTTGGACGCTATCTTCAGGCTCAGCGACCATAACCTTTTTGCGAGACACGCCGTTCTACAACAAATACGTTCCAGGCAGCGCTTTCGCCGCCGCATACACCGGAAACAGTTTACGGTTTGAGTCGGACACTACGCAAGCTTCGCTTGTTATTGAGTCTCCGTTTGTTACGGCGGTTGAAGCTAGAAGTTATTTGGCTTCTATTGCTGTAGCTTCAAACGCTTCTACGGAAGCAACTATTGAGTACAAATTTTATAAATCTAGTACAGACGCATCCCCAACTACTGGATCCAAATCTTTTACAGCTACTTTAAGCGCTGGCACGTTTAGCTATTTATTTTTGTCTGAAGAAAGCGTCACTGAAACAACGCTGCTAAAAATAAAAATTACGTTTACTGGAGCATCTGCAGCCAACTTAACCTCGGGCAACAGACTAGTTTTATTTGACCCGTTCGTGTGTGAAGACCACTACGAAGGTTACGGCTACGTTTCTTATAAAGTTTACCGAGACCTGCCAGAGTTTATGCGTTTAGATGACGCAAATATTCAATCACTTAAAGGATCAAACCAAATCCCGTTTCCACTGAAACGATTTGTGGAACTTTTGTGCGTATACCTTGACCAGATTGCGGACACCGCCGCTAGTTTTCAATACACAAGAGCGACCGAAGGTACCGAAAGTAAATCTAAGCTCACTGACCCCGATACTGTAGACGCAGCCTATCTGTTTTGGCTAGCATCCATTACAGCCACGACTTTGTTGTCATCTTCTTCTGGGTTTACCCCATGGGCCGCATTGGAAGATTATGACGGTGATTCGGACACTAATCCTGGCGAATGGGAAGATTTTGAAACGTTAGCTGATTGGATTGCTCTTCAAAGTTTAGATCCTGATTTCTTTGACACAATTCAAGGTTTCCGTGACCAGATCCGGACAGGTTTCTCAGGTATCAACGCAGGCCGTGCAGATACGATCGTAAGCTACATTCGTACCTTGCTGGACACAGCAACACCAGACGATACTGCTGTTGTTGTAAACAAAAACGCTATGGAAAACCCATTCCAGTTGAGTGTGCTCGTAGACCCTGCGGCAGATCCCGACTCAGCAGGCAGTTTCATTACTGACGCTGTAAACAGCAGCTTGTCTGCCGGTGCATTTGCAACCAAAGTTTCTGAAGCAACCAACTCAGGTGATGTGTCTTACGACATGACGAGCTTGCTGTATCCTGCCACGTATTCTAATTCTGCGGCTGGTGGCGTATCTATTTACGGAAAATCTTTTATTTCTGATGAACGGAACTTTGCTCGACATATTCGACTTAACGAAACGTCTTCAAATACTGTTGTTGAGATTGGTGGCGGCGTGGGCGACTCGCATTACAGCGCCGATTCACAATACTTCTACGGCGATATGTCCGGTTCAACTTACGGGTCGATTACGAGCAGCGATACAGCTACGTTAGATTTAGGTGGCTCGTCTGCAGGATACGATCTCGTTTTTGTTTTAACAGATATTACGCTGCCTTCTGCGGCGGTTGATACTGCTGGCGATGGCGGCAACACTCCTGCTGACTGGTTGTACCGTGAAAAATATCTTTTAGCGTGCGGTACCGACTCAAGTAGTTCGGACAATGACTGGGCTGTTTACTTAGTTTCGGGTCACACTCCGGGTCCCGATACTGACGTTAGGCTTTTGCTTGTTGACGGCTACGAGGCTGTCGGGGCATCGAACTATGCCGTTTCCGACCCGATTGATTTCAACAGCATCGGCGCTACAGGCCAGTACGTGTTGCGTGTTTCCAGATCAGCTTTGTCAGCTAGTGATGCTACTGTTTCGTTCTACGCTCAAGGTTCGCTGTATGACGATTGGGACTCTCACGCTGTCGGTAGCTCTACGTTCACTCCGGATTCGGCTTCGGCAGGAGCAGACGCTGGAATCCAAATTTTAGGTCAACTTAACGCTACCGATGATTGGGCTGACGCAACACCGGTTTCTTGCGGTGTAAAACGTGTACTGGTGTTTGACGCACCGATTTCTTTTACAGGTTCGTCTGATACGTCGTCTTCTGCTCACGCATACGTGGGCGGTGACGATGTTGATGATTTCGGCATGTATGTGTACTCGCCCACGCTTGATATTGACCTGTCTGCTGTCGCTGTTTACGCTGATTCGTTTACAGCAACTGATAGTGGGGGTGCTTCGGTTACGTTGACGGTTAATCAGGCTTCGTCTAATGATTTGGACGTGTTGGTTATGCGTCAGCGTTCGGGTGCGGACGTTTGGTCCTTTGGGGCTGCTGCTAGCGGCGGCGACACGTTGGCTATTAGCGGGCTGGCGAATCCGTCTGCTAGCCATGACGTTATAGTGACCGTGTATAACGTGGCTGATGGCAGTGAGTCTGTGTACAGTAATGCGGTAACTGCATCTAGCGGGGTTATTACGATTGATGCTCAAGATGTGTTCACTGGTTCTACTAAGTATGCCGGTTCTTCCATTAAACAGATTAGCGTGGAGCACTCTAGCACAGAAGTCGCTAAATTCTTACCGACCACGATTGCGGGGAGCGCAACGACTGGCGATGACGAAATTGCTCCCTTGACTCAGACATGGACTCTAACTCGGACGTTCCCTGCTTCGTCTGTTGCTTATTCTCCAAGTCAAGTGGTCGATCGGGACATTCTGCATGTCTACGAAGGCTCACCAAGCATGCACAACCCTCCGTCTCTCGAAAGCTACCACCCATTCTCGGTACTCTTACAGGTGCGGCGTTTCTGGACCAGCGGAACATACGACATTTTCCGTCTCGAAAACGCCACCAACCAAGGTTTGCGGGTCTTCTACGACGACGGAGATATCAAAGCAACGTTTACGGACAACACCAACACAGAAACCGTAACTTGGACCGAAAGCCCCTCGTTCGGTGACTGGCATTGGTTAGTCGTTCGTAGAGACCCCGCTAACGGCTTAGAACTTATCGTAGATGGTACTTCGGAGTCAACAGCAACAGCAGCGGTTGCCACTACGTTTACAACAGCTACTAACTCTGCCACGTTTGGTCAGGGAGCAGCTAGCGAGTTTAACGCTCGTTTTGGTTTGGCAGAATTCGCATTTTTCGACAGACGTTTGTCTGATATTGAGATTACACTATTGGGAACCGAGATTTCCTAGTAAAATATTGTTACAGGAGGCTGTATTATGGCTGTTTCACAGACAACTCGTTTAGGTATTTATCGTTGGACTTCGGGTACGGATGCGTTTACTCGTGCGCAACTGGATGCTTCTCATGAGGAGCTGGAGGATCGTGTGGCTGGTTATAGTCAGGCGGCTTCTCGTCCTGCTGCAGCTTTAGCGTATAAGGGCTTTTTCCATTATTCGACTACGGGTCAGCTGTCGTATTGTAATGGTACGGTGTGGAATGATATTGCGGTAGAGAATACTACGGATGGCAATATTGGTGAGATTGATGGTACGGCGTCTGCTGGTACGTCTGCGTCTGGTTTGGCTTATGCTGAGCATAAGCATAGTATTGCTGCTGGTGCTATTACTAATGCTATGATTGATACGATGGATGCTACGAAGTTGACTAATACGATAAATATGGATCGTATCGCTGCGGGAGCTATTACCGATGCGAAGATTGATACTTTGGATGCTTCTAAGCTTTTTGGTTCTTTGTCGTTGGACACGAGCGGTAATGCGGCTACAGCTGATGACGCTACGAACTCTACGAACGTTGATGTTCTTGCAGACAATAGTAGTAGCACGGCGTATCTTTTGTTTGCTACCGGTACTGGGAATACAAGAGCACGAAGGGACACAAATCTGTCCTATAATGCGAGTTCTAACACGTTGACTGCTGACAGTTTTATAGGAGATTTGACTGGCAGCGTGTCTGGTACTGCTAGTGTGGCTTCACAAACTTCCATAACCAATCAGACAAGCGGTACGCTCTTTAATATTACTTTTGTAAGTGGCACTACTGGTAATCAAAACCAAAGAGCGAGTGGTAATCTTTGGTATAGTCCTGACATAAACACATTGGGTGTAGCCTCTGGTACAGTTTCAGCCACGACATTTGACGGTGACGCTACGGGCCTTACTAGCGCAAACAAGATTCAGCTTTCTGGTGATGTTACTACTACTACTGCCACGTCGATCGGTACCGGCAGTACCGTAACTCTCTCGACCACGGTTGCAGATAGCTCACACAAGCATGGAGATATTACAAGAATTGTTGTATCAGCAAGTCAGCCTTCAAATGCTTCTGACACGTTGTGGATTGATACGAGTGCATAATGGGCGTACTAAAGAGATGGAACGGATCATCCTGGGTTGCTATTCCTAATGGTACTGCTGTACAGCGTTACTCTGGGGGATGGGATAGTCCGAAGCATGTAAAATATTGGGATGGTTCTAGCTGGGAGATTGCTTGGTCAAAATCAGATCCCGTAACATATAACTTTTATCCTTCAGACGATCAAGCGTATCGCACGTCTGGTTGGCGTAGTGAGTTGCGGGTGGGTTCATATGGGTTCGGTGACCACATGTCGTTTTTTGAATTCAATGACACGTCCGCTTACGCAATTGACGCTGATGGTTCTTTGACGACCGGTCAAACTTTGAGTGACGCTTTAGAAACAAGAGGTACTGTAACTTCTGCTAAATTACATCTGTATCGAGATACTGGCGGCTACGGCACTATCCCTTCCGGAGCTAACCCTTACTACATTGGACACAGCACCTCAACCTTGGGTAGTGGAGTACCGTCCTTTAACACTGCGTATCAGGTTACTCTTGCAGTAGGTGGTTGGGCCGCTGAGTCCGATATCACAGCTTCGGGGTTAAGTCAGAGTCTAATTGAAGAAGTAGCCGACGGGGCTTCACTCGTAGTAGGAAACGTCACTAGTGTGGCTAGTCTTACTTATCCAGGCGGTAACGACACTAACTACAGTGCCCTGTACGATAACACAGACACAAGCTTTTTCATTTTGACTTATTTCAAACGTCCACGCCTAGAAGTAGTACTTGACTACTAGACAATAACAAGGGGGCAGGCATGTGGTCTGAATTCATGAGCATGACTATCCCTGCCCTTGTCGGTTCAGGGGTAACGTTTACGGGCATAGTTCTTTCCAGCAGAGTCAAAAACAAAAAACTTAACATGGAAGTAGACGCTGCACAAGACTTTGTGTGGCTAGATTTAGTTAAGCAAAGTCGTATAGAATATGCTTTACAGCGGAAAGAAAATAATAGACTTCGGTACATTATTCATCATCTGCAGGAAGAAATTGTTAATTTGGAACGGAAAAACAACGAGCTTACTTCTGGAGATCCAGAGTGAGTTCCTGAGAGATACGAGGGAATAATGGCAGAAGACGTACCGTTTAGAGATCGTGACGACGAGGATTCGATTGATGATATTCTCGACATGGTGGCTTCTGCGATGCAGGACACGGAAGAGTGTTCGTCTCAAGAAATTGTCCACAATCTTGTGTCTAAAGTTTTTGAAGAGCGTGGTGATGATATCGGCGTCCTAGGCAACTTCGTGTTTATCGGTGAGATTATTAACGCTGACGGTGAAGCACAGCTTATGGTCGTAACGTCCGATAATCTGCCCGAATGGGTTAGCCGTGGCATGATTATGACAGCCGACGACTACTTGGCTATCGGTAACATGGGGTTTATGGGAGAATGACGGCAGGAAACTTGACGATCAACTGCACTAAGGGGTCGGCGTTAAGCGTGGACCTTTTAGTAAAGAACCCTGATGAAACGATGTCAAATTTAGACTACTGGGACTCACGAATGCATGTCCGTAGGACTGTTGCATCTGACGATACCGTAATTGAGTTAACTACTTCCAATGGTAGGCTTAGCCACGACTCTAGTACTGGTACAATAACTATAAGTCTTTCCAGTGAAGAAACCGGGTCAATTGCTGCCGACACCTACGTATACGATTTGGAGTTGGTTAGTACTGGTGCCAGAGCTGCGGTCTTACGGTTAGTTAAAGGCAATTTTATAGTAGGGTCCTAACATGGCTGATTACACGGTATCAATTGAAGAAGCAACAAATACCGTTTCTGTAACTGACGTTATCAATTCGGTTAGTGTTTCTGAGACTGACGGTAATTCGGTTACTGTTGTTGCTGCCACGTTTGTTAACGATGCTGGCGCTGCTTCTAGTCTTTTTTATTCCAACGGGGCACCTACTGATGCTACTGGTTCAGAGGGTGACTTTTACGTTGATGTTTCTAACGGGAAGTTGTATGGCCCCAAGGGGGCGAGTTCTTGGAGTGCTGATGCTTTAGCGTTGATTCCGAAGCGATTTACCCATAATCAGTCGTCTGCTTCTGATACGTGGACTATTACGCATACTTTAGATGGTTTTCCGTCGGTAACTGTTGTTGATTCTGCAGGGACCGTGGTTATTGGTGAGGTATCATATAGTAGTACGAGCAGTGTAACTGTGTCGTTCGAATCAGCATTTTCCGGTAAAGCGTACCTAACATGAGTTCGGAGAGGTAATGGCTCAAAAATTCTTAACTAATCTTGACCTTAACAAGAATGAGTTGCAGAACGCTAAGATTCAGAATCTTGGGACCGCTCCCTCATCTCCAGCTACGGGTCAGATTTACTTCAACACCAGCGATAACGAACTGTACATTTATGACGGTTCTGGCTGGGTTAGCCTGCAGGAGCAGGGCGATATTACAGGTGTTACTGCCGGTACGGGTCTTTCTGGCGGCGGTACATCTGGAGCTGTTACGGTAAACTTTGATCCGTCTGGCCTTTCCGCTGTTACCGTAGCGTCTGACGACAAGGTAATTATTGCTGATACGAACGACAGCGACAACCCTAAGACTGTTACGGCGCAGGCAATCGCTAACCTTGCCCCGCAGGGTGACGTTACTGGTGTTACGGCAGGCACGAACCTTAATGGTGGCGGGGCTTCTGGTGATGTTACGCTTAACCTAGATAGTGATATTTCGATCGCTACGGCCACGTTTAGCTCGGCTAGCCCGCTTGTTTTCGAGGGTGCGACTGCAGACGATTTTGAAACGACGTTTGCGATTACTGACCCTACTGCTGATAGAACGATTACGTTCCAAGATGCTACTGGTACTGTTGCTCACTTGGACAGCGATATTACCGGTAATGCAGCTACCGCTACCGCATTGGAAACGGCCCGCACAATTGCTGGCGCATCTTTTGACGGTACTGGAAATATTAACATTGACGCTAACAATCTGTCAGGCTCTACTCTCAACTCTGGTATTACAGCCTCATCTCTTACGAGTGTTGGTACACTTGCGAGTTTGACTGTTTCAGGTCTCATTACTGCTAACGGTGGCCTTACAATTCAAGCCACCGATACGTTCACGTTTGACAGCGTGGCGTTGACCACGGTCCAGACAAGCGGCGAGTCTTTTGCTGATAACGACACGTCGCTTATGACTTCAGCAGCGATCAACGACTTGGTTGGTTCGAGTGGTGTCACGAGCCTTACTGGCACCGCAAATGAGGTTGAGGTAGATACAACCACTGGAGATATTACGGTTGGCTTGCCTAACGATGTGACGATCTCTGGCAACCTTACTGTAAACGGCGATACTACCACAGTAAACACAGCTACTCTTTCTGTTGAAGATCCGCTGATTATTCTTGCTAACGGGAACAACGCTGCCGACTCGGTAGATATTGGTTTCTACGGCCTGTATGACACTTCTGGTTCTCAGGACCTTTACGCTGGTCTTTTCCGTGACGCTAACGACAGCGGTAAGTTTAAGCTGTTCAAAGATCTTCAGGTTGAGCCTACCACGACTGTTAACACGGGCGGTGCAGGTTACACGGCTGCTACGCTGGTTGTGGGCACCCTGGAGGGTGCTGTTACTGGTAACGTTACTGGTGATGTTACGGGTAATGCTGATACTGCTACGGCTCTTGAAACGGCTCGCACTATCGGTGGCGTCTCGTTCGATGGTACTGCAAACATCAACTTGCCGGGTGTTAACACCTCCGGTACGCAGGATACGAGCGGTAACGCCGCCACTGCTACTGCTTTGGAGACTGCTCGGACAATCAACGGTACGTCGTTCGATGGTACAGCTAACATTACGGTAACAGCAGCGGCAGGCACGCTAACCGGCACAGAGCTAAACTCTTCAGTTGTTACTTCGTCTCTGACCGCTCTTGGCACGATCGCTACAGGCGTGTGGGCCGCAACAGACGTTGCTGTTGCTCACGGTGGTACCGGTGCTTCGGATGCTGCCGGTGCGAAAACCAACCTTGGTTTTGTCACTCGGCACGCTGAGACGATTGGTGATAACTCGGCTACAGCTATTGCTGTCACACATAACCTTGGAACCGACGATGTGGTCGTAGAAGTCTACGATGCTTCCACGAAAGAAACTGTCATTTGTGACGTTGATCGAACAAGTACAAATGCGGTCACATTGACGTTCTCTACAGCCCCAGACACGAACGCAATTCGCGTAGTTGTCATTGGCTGATAAGATGTCACGGGGAAATACTCGTGGCGCTACTGCGGGTCCAGACGACAGTTGGGATCAGTAGTTACTCCGCCGTGCAGGCAGGAAATACCCGACAGGGGGCGGAACTGGTTGTAGAACTGGTTCCGCCTCTTGTGTTATAATAGAGTTGTGAGCTTGAGGGCTGTGATACGGAAGGGCGGTTTGGGCCGTGGCTAAAAGTTTTAAGACTGGTATTTCTGTTGACGGCAGTGTTGGTATCGGCACGACTTCGCCCGATGATGAGCTGCACGTCGTTGGTGATGTAAAGTTTGAGGTCTCTGATGATGGGTCGGCTGCGCAGCCTGAAGTGACGTTGCATCGTGAGTCGGCTTCGCCTGCTGATGGTGACTATCTGGGTCAGTTTAAGTTTGCTGGTAAAAACGATGCTGGTCAGACTGTAAATTACGCTAAGATTACGGGCAAGATTAGTGATGCTACGGATACTACTGAAGATGGTCTGATTGAGATTGCGACGGTAAAGGCGGGGTCTCAGAACATCGGTTACCGGCTGACTTCGACTGATCTGAAGTTGATTAATGGTACTGGTCTTCAGGTTGATGGCAATGTAGGTATTGGTAACACTAGTCCCACGCAGGAGCTTGATGTTACTGGCACGGTTACTGCTACAGCGCTTGCGGTTACTGGCCAGTTCACGCTTCCGACCGCTGATGGTACCGCAGATCAGGTTTTGGTGACGAACGGTTCTGGTACTGTTTCGTGGGCTGATCAGTCTGGGGGTGGGGCAAGCGTAACGGTTTCGGATGCGGCTCCAGGCAGTCCTTCTGAGGGTGATCTTTGGTTTGAGTCTGATACTGGTAAGACGTTTGTTTATTACAATGATGGTTCGTCTTCTCAATGGGTTGAGGTTGGTGCTGCTTCTGCGGCGGCGTCTGGAAATGATGGTGCTGTTCAGTTTTCTTCTGGTGGTGCGCTTTCTAGTGACACAACGAACTTTTATTGGGATGATTCCAATAACCGGCTTGGTATCGGCACCTCGTCGCCTGAGACAATCCTTGATCTCGAAAGTTCTGGGCCTCTCCTACGCTTTACAAGCACGAACACGGTTCCGGGCGACGGCACACTGCTTGGCGGATTGGAGTTCTATGGTAACGATGCGACCGTCAGCGCTGGCGTTGGGTCGTACATAGCGGCTTATGGTGACGGGTTGTCCGGTCAGCAGCAGTTGCGAATTGGTACCGGAAGTCAAGGTTCTACTGCGGTCCGTATGACTATTGACTCCAACGGCAAGGTCGGTATCGGCACCACGTCGCCTGGAGAAGCGCTAGACGTTGACGGAAACGTCATGATTTCTGCCGATCAGAGTTACTACATCAACTCTGCCACTTCTGGTGTTGGCCGTTTGCGCCTGCATTGGGCTTCATCGACTGGTCATGCCTACGTTGACTACAAAGATGACTTGAACTTCAGGGCAAACGGCACGGGTGGTGCAGTTACCTTTAAGTCTGATGGCAAGGTCGGTATCGGCACCACGTCGCCTGTTGCTGGAGTAGATATAGCGACTACTGCTGGTGATACGTTTACATCTAATGGTTGGGACTCTGGCTTGATCCTCAATGCTGCGTCTGCTCTTCGCTGGCGAACTGCTAGTGGCATTGACTGGGGTATAGGCAACTCTGGTAGTATTCTATACTTTTTCTCATCGACAAGTCCGACTACTGGCGCAGCCGCTAGTTACCGGATGACTATCAATGGAACTAGTGGTGCGGTCAGTATTGCGGGTTCCTTATCGAAGGGTTCTGGATCGTTCCGTATCCCACATCCACTACCATCAATGACAGAAACTCACAACTTGGTTCACTCATTTGTTGAGGCACCACGAGCCGACAACATGTACCGAGGGCAGGTTACTTTGGTTGATGGTGCAGCGACTGTTGACCTTGACGACGCCGCAGGTATGACCACCGGTACGTTTGAGTTACTCAACCGTGACACGCAATGCTTTATCGTAAACAATCAAGGCTGGACCGCTGTCCGAGGCTCTGTATCTGGCTCTACGTTGACGATTGAAGCACAAGACGCCTCGTGTACAGACACGGTTGATTGGCTTGTTGTGGGCGAAAGGCAAGATCAGCACATGTATGACACGGAATGGACTGATGAAGATGGGCGTGTGATTGTTGAGCCGCTTCGTCCGGTTGAACCTGAAGCATTGGAGGCCGAATAATGGCTATTAATTTCCCAGATTCCCCTTCTGTAAACGATACTCATACTGTTGGTGATAAAACTTGGGTGTGGGACGGTACTGTTTGGAGTGTCGTTGTTTCTTACACAAATACCCCAGCCGGTGCTGTGGTGATGTATGGTGGTGGTACGGCTCCTTCAGGTTGGCTTGTGTGTGACGGGTCTGCTGTTTCTCGCACAACTTATGCTGATTTGTTTTCTGCTATCGGTACCCGCTATGGTACGGGCGATGGCTCTACCACGTTTAATCTTCCTGGGACTTCAGCACTTGTTCCTGTTGGTATTGCTGCGAGCGGTAACGCTGATGGTACTACGGTTAGTGGTTCGTCTACGTTGAATGCGTTGGCTTTGGGGGATCAGTCTGCGGATCATGCGCATACGATTACGTCGAATGCTGGTAACCAGTCTGCTGACCACTCTCATACGATTACTGTGGCTAACGCTAACGCCAACCATTCGCATACGATCACTGTGGCTAACGCTAACGCTAACCACTCGCATACGATTACGGTTGCTAACGCTAACGCTAACCATAGCCATTCTTGGTCTAAAAACTTTAATACGACGAACCAGAACGCTTCCCATACGCACGCTTATTTGAAGTCGAACGGCAGCAACACAAACGCTAACACGAATAACCAGAATGCTTCGCACTCTCATAACTTCAACTCTGGCACTGTTAACACGAACGCTGCGAACGCTGGCCACTCCCACAACGCTAGCTCAGGTGCCGTTAATGCTACTCACGCTCACAACGCTAACTCAGCAGCCGCTAACGCCACTCATAGCCATAACGCCAGCTCAGGCAACAATTCCGCTAACCATAACCATACGGTTACGTCAAACGCTGGTAACCAGTCTGCCAACCACAATCACGCATTGACATCTTCAACAGTTTCAACTACTATAAACGTAGAACCGTTCCTGTTTATTATCAAGACCTAAAAGGGATTTATCGTGTCATTTTCAGAACATTCCGAGCACCTTGGTGGAGTAGGTTACTACAACAAGTTGCCTGCTAGAACCATTACACAAGATGGGTCAACGTGGACCATTGACAACACCAAGGGATTGTTTTCTTTCACACCTTTGATTGCTGATGTGGAGCTAGAAGAAGTTGTTGATGCTGATGGTAATACTTATCAGCGTTGTGATGCTGGCACCAATCAGTATGGCCCGAAGGGGTTGCATGTTTGGAACGAAATTACTGAACAATGTAACTGCGGAGCATCCACTGCGGCTGATCCCTTAACAGGCAGTCACCATCTTCTGTTTTATGAACTTACGCATATTAGTTCAGTGTTTGGTTCCCCTGCAGCCGGTGGACAGGTTGTGTATCTTGAGTCGTCAAACGCTACTGCCGAAAGCAATACTGTAGCCGACCGTCATTCTGTATCAGCACGGACGCTACAAGAAATTCTTCGTTTGATGCTAGAATGGGAGATCGCAGGCAGTGATTTCGGCTCAACCGAACCCATGGCTAGTACTGCTACTAACATGCTTGCAGATCTAGAGATGCCAGATGACGTGCGAGATTGGATTTGGACGAACGTGCCCCCGAACAAAGTCCAGAAGTATTTGCAAGGCGATGCGAATGCTCAGGTAGCAGACGCCCCGCCGGACATTACAGGAACGATTGTAGAAGATTGGCTTGTTCCTCTAATTACTGAATCACCCAACATTGGCTTCATGCCGACGGGGAGTGGATCGTGAACGTAGAGTTTCCGCTAGGACAGTGGTCGGGAATCGCAATTTACGACGATGTTGTAGATAAGGCCGCATGTCAGAACATTATTGATCTAGTCGAACGTCATTGGAACCGGCTAGAAGAAATGCAAGTATTGAACCCTGGTAAAATGGTCGGTGGGGTGGATCAGTCTATCAAAAACTCAACCGACATGAACATCTCTGCAGCAATGGGAGACGAACTTTATTCTATGGGCGGAGGATGGTCTGAGCAAGACATGCATGCCGGACTAGTAAAGTGCGTAAACCACTACGTCAACCAGTACCCTGGGCTAAGTCAGCAGTGCTTCCCCCTGCAAGACATGGGTTACCAGTTCCAAAAGTACGATGTTGGTTACGGCAAGTACGACGAGCATATCGACGGTGGGCCGTTCGGTAGTTCGTTTGACAGAATGCTGGCTGTTATTGTTTACCTGAACGATGTTGACGAAGGTGGCGAAACTACCTTTACCCGTCAGGAGCTTTCTGTTAAGCCTGTAGCAGGCAGGGTTCTTATTTTCCCGTGCCACTGGCTGTATCCGCATCGTGGTGAGATTTCGTTTGATAAAGACAAGTACATTATTACTACGTTTATTATGCAGGAAGACATGAATCATTTGATTCAGCGTCCTGATGAGATGCAAGATCATTTCCACGATCATTTCAATGAAGAGGATCTTGCCAACTATCACGGCCCCGATCATCATCACGATCACGACCATCATCATGAAGGAGAAGTCTAATGAGACGTAGTGATTCCCCAGCAAGGCGCGTAATTTTAGCTGAAGGTTATGCTATCCCTGTTTCCGAGAAAGACTTTGACCAAACAGTCAATACAGCGTCGAAACCTGTTCTCGTTGACTTTTGGGCAGATTGGTGCGGACCATGCGCTATGCAGTCTCCGGTGCTTGACGAGTTCGCAGCCAAATACGCTGACGAAATGCAGGTCGTAAAAGTCGAAGTAGACTACGCTCCGCTTTTGATGGAAAGATTCGATATTACTAACATTCCTACACTGGCTGTCTTCGTGGATGGTAAAATAGTAGAGAAGCTGGAAGGCGCTAGGCCACTCGATCAGCTTCAGAAGGACTTAGGTTCGTACTTGAACACGGAAACGAAAGAGATGTAACATGCCTGACTTGTGGGATAGTTTACCTGAAGAAATGCTAGGTGAACGTCCCGCTATTCAGTTGATTTCTAAACAAGTCGAAACCCCTAAGGAAGTTGAGGCTAAAGAATCAGGACGCAAAGATGAAGGCTCTTTCTCAAAAGTTTACGGATCACCCGAAGTCAAATAAAATGACATACGGCGGGCACTTTTTGTTTGCCGTCGGGTTAGCTGCCGAATTTTGGGCTGTAGCTATCACGCTTGTTATCCACGCCGTGTTCCCGTTCTGGTTCGAAACAGAAGCATCCGAGTTTGTTGAGCACACACACGATTTGCTGAACAACCATTAAAAGTTGGGTTCAGGGGTTGACTTTCCCTACAAGGCCGTTATCATACTGTCTACTACACGGGAGTGTAGCCAAGCGGTAAGGCAGCGGACTTTTAATCCGAAGAGCGTGGGTTCGATCCCCACCACTCCCACTACTATGAGCACTACAGCGATGACACTAGCGGTCTCTATGGCCGAACATTCAAGCCACGATAAGTGGAAGCTTGGTTCTGTTGTGTGGCGTGGTGGCTCTGTTCTGGGTAAGGGATATAACCGTTACCGCAATAATCCTTCCGTTGTTGAGCATGAGAAGTATTTTCATTGCTCGGTGCATGCGGAGGTTGATGCGTTGCGGAATGCCGGTGATACGGATGGCGCCAAGTTGTTTGTGGCCCGGGTTACTCGGGGAGGCAATTTGGCGTTGGCTAAGCCTTGTTCTCGTTGTATGGAAACGATCAGGGACCACGGTATTAAGAAGGTGTATTACACGGATGAGTTGGGGGAGTGGAAATTCTTTAGAGTCTGGCCTTGACGCACTTTGTTTAGGCTAGTAAGATACCCAATATCAGCATCTATGACAAAGGAGATTATGTTGATTACGAAGAAGGCAATTATTGAGGCAGCTCGTGAGGTTGCGGATCGTGCCCCGAAGGCCCGTAACCGTTCCTCGAAGATGGTGACGTATCGTCATCCTCGTGGCCTTATCGGTAATGCTTTGCATGCTGCCGGTCTTTCGCCCCGTGAGATTCGTTCTCTGCAGGGCAACCGCAAGTACGATCGTTTCCTGAACCCGGCGGCTACCGCTTGGGTCCGTGAGGCTAACACCCGTGCCAACAAGGGCATGGCGTGGGGCGAGGTTGTTGCGACCACCCGATGATCGTACCGTCGTCTGAGCGACGTTAAATAGGCTTTAGGCTCAGAGCGCTCCGACTTCGGTCGGAGGTAGTATGTCTACTGAAAAGCACTTCAAGTTTCTAAAGTGGGCAGATCAGGGAGCCAAGTTGTTCTCTACCTGTTCTAAGAGTCAGTATATGGCAATCATTGTCGATACTGACGGCTTTGTGTTGGGCGTAGGCTACAACGGTGCTCCTCGGGGCGCTGCGCATTGTAATCAGGGTGCGTGTCCTCGTGCTCTTGCAGGAAGCGGCCATAAGTCTTCTGATTACAGTGATTGTGTTGCTGTTCATGCTGAGGCTAACGCTTTGTTGCATAGCGATTTCAACGCCCGTGCCCGTATGGGCGGCGTGGTTATGTATGTGAACGGTGAGCCTTGTCTTGATTGTGCGAAACTTATCGCTAACAGCGGTGTTCGGCTGGTTCACGGTATTCGTGAGAACCGTCCGTCTTTGCCTAAGGTGCAGGAGTTGTTGCTTCAGTCTAGTATTGAACTGATTCTGTATGATAGGGCTGAAGTGATGCCGGTTCCTGAGCCGGTTCAGAAGTCTTATGATTCGCATTCGTTGACACAATGGAAAGATAGTACAGGTAAAATTCACACATTGTGATAACCGGGAGAGGTGCCAGAGTGGACTAATGGGCCGGTCTTGAAAACCGTTGAGGTGTCACAGCCTCCGTGGGTTCGAATCCCACCCTCTCCGCCACTAAAAAGGAAGAATGATGCAAAGTCTATTTGATGGTGATGGCGATCTTGAAGGCGCTAAGAAAGACCCTCGGCTTAAGAAGCAGCTGGTTCGTGTTTATGATGTGATGGCCACGGAAAAGTGGCTACCTTTAAGCGAGATTAGTTTGCTTGCTGACGCTCCTGAAGCTTCAGCATCAGCCCGGATGCGTGACTTACGTAAGAAGAAGTTTGGTGGTTTCACGATTGAAACCCGTATGCGATCTGATCAAAACGTTTACGAGTACCGTCTAGACGTTAGCAGCGGTACTCCTGAGCATGTAACTGAGCCGCTTACAGACGCTCCTGAGGCGCCTACTCCGGCTCCGCTGGAAGAAGATCCGAGGCCAGAAACACTACGCAACGTAAAGAGTCTCGTGGTTTTGAACACAGGCGATGGCCGGGGCAAGTCTTCGTCGGCTTTCGGTATTATGCTTCGTGCTCGGGCTAGGGATTGGCCTGTGGCTGTTGTTCAGTTTTTGAAGAGTCCTGATTGGGTTACGGGCGAGCAGAAGATGGCCGAACCGTTGGGTGTCGATTTCTGGTCGCTCGGTGACGGCTTTACTTGGGATAGTGAAGATTTGTCGCAGTCTGAGGCTGAGGCTCGTGAAGCGTGGCGGCAAGGCAAGGCCCTGATTGAGAGCGGCAAGTATCGTCTTATTGTTTTTGACGAGATCACGTACCCTATCAACTGGGGATGGATCGACGCTCAGGAGGTCCGTACAGCGATTGAGAGCCGCCCTGAGGCCACCTCGCTGGTTCTGACGGGCCGTGACGCCCCTGACTGGCTCATGGACATCTCAGACACTGTTACGGTCATGGGTAACCATAAGCACGCTTACGACAGCGGTATCGCTGCGAAGAAAGGTATCGACTACTAGTTCTTTGCCCTCGTAGCTCAATTGGATAGAGTATCGGGTTTCTACCCCGCCGGTTGCAGGTTCGAGTCCTGCCGAGGGTGCCATGCCTCTGTAGCTCAGTTGGTAGAGCAGCTGTCTTGTAAACAGCAGGTCGCAGGTTCGATTCCTGTCGGAGGCTCCAAGTTTTGACTCTCATGGTTAAAACAGGTATAATAAACAGAGGATGCCGATTGGGTCCTTGTAGAAACATAACTATGCTTTAGGAGATTATTATGGCTTCAGATTTGAGCGTTTTGCACCGGCTTCGGCCTTTGAGTATCGGGTTTGATTCTTTGTTTGATCACTTGGAATCAGTGCTTCAGTTTGATGAAGCATCCAAGTCGTACCCGCCATATAACATTGTTAAGACGGACGACACGCATTTTGTTGTTGAGATTGCGGTTGCTGGCTTTACCAAGGAAGATATTAGCGTCTCGGTAGACGGTGGTAAACTGATTGTGGCTACCCAGTCTGATACCCTTGATGATCGTAAGATTATTCATCGTGGTATCGCAAAGCGGTATTTCAAGAAGACGTTTACACTCGCAGACAACGTGGAAGTTGTGTCTGCGTCGATGGCTGACGGCTTGCTGAGTATCAATGTAGAGAAGGTCATTCCGGAAGAGCAGCAGCCGATTGAGATCGAGATCTCGTAAGTAGAATCAGTATATACATGAAGAAGTTTAAGAAGTGGCTACGTAAGCTACGTTACGGCGAAGACCCGTTTGAGGGATATACATTCACGCAACCGTTCATCGGTTTGATTACTCAGCCTCCCGGCGAGTACGTCAAGCCACTACCAAAGGATAGAAATGACTGATTCAACTATGGATGTCACCGACTTTATCTCTCAAATTGAGGATATGTTGAAGCAGGTTGCAGGCCACACTGTGGTTTCGGCAGCCGATATGCAGAACGGACTGCTCGATTTGATGCAGTCGGCCCGTTCGCTGACCCTATCGTCGGATGAGGAACTGTAATGTATGAGGCAATTCTTACGTTACTTCTTACGATGGCAGCTATCCACACCTGTGCTGCTGTTGTTTATTGCTGTTTACCCTGGGAACCTACTGATAAAGGTAGCTCTAGCTAACCTTTTGGTGTCGTTATTGTACTATTTTTCCCGTAAAAGCATGAGGCAGCAGAGCAATTCAGGGTTCATGAAAGCCCGCCGAGGTGACGATTTCATCCCCTATACGCTCAGAACTTCCATGTGGAACAAGGCAAAGTTCTTTAAATTTCCCCGTAAATTCCCTATCGAAAGACGAAAAAAGACATGATTCTAGCACTCATCGTCATGGTATCGTTGATCGCATCAGCCATCGTCGCTAACATTTGGCTGGTTCGGCAGCTAGAAAAAGACCTCTCAGAATGGAATAGAACCTTTCAAGAGAGGCTTGCTCGGCTGGATGAAACATGGGAACAGATCGAAGAAAAGACCTCCTCAATGGACCAAATTTGAGGATTTAACTAGTGGCTAAACGTCGTAAAAATACTAACCATGTTTGTAAAGTTCCGTCCGGAACAGAGTGTGTGGGAGGTAAACTTTACGACAAAGAGAAGAGAAAAGCGAGGCCCCTATGTCCGTGCGGATGCCATCTTCCCCCGGGTACCAAAAAGCCAACATGAAGGTGATAAAGTCCAGAACGAGACCGTCGATTCCGGTGTGGAAAGAGCGTACCCTGTGGGGTGTGGCGGCGGCAATGTTCATGATTTTAAGCATCAAACCCACGTTAAAAGCCCTCCGCCGAGGCTACTCCCATATGACCGAAACCGCTAATTTCGTAAACACAGTAGGAAATTACCCCCAATGATCTACGAATTCGCTGCCGAAGACAACTACTGGTACATAGATACCGACCGCAAATACGTCAAAATTACAGACAAAAACGACGGAACGGTCATCAAAGAAACCGACCAGCTAAATCTGCTAATCCAGATTAAGGAAGATAGAATAGCTGCCTACGATGACACACCCTACCCGATCAGCATCTCAGCCCCCATCGCAGACAACCACTCCTTCCTAGAAGACCTCAGCCGCCGACCCGATCCGTACTTCTCCATCATCTGGGAAGAAAACCACGGAGTCATCTACCTCTTCTTCAAAGACTTCACCCAACTCGTCCGAGCCTACCCATCACCCCGCATAGACTAAACAACCCACCCCAATAAACGACCGCTAAACACCTCCACGATCCAAAAACCCACCAAAGTACCCAATTACCCTATACAGAAACACTCAATATGGATACAGTAGTACTTTCTTACGGAATAGTCTTAGGAGTAATCCTTATCATGATGCTGGTAGATCTCTTCCTACGGGACAGATAAATGCGAGACCTACTCATCCCCCTCGCCTTCGGTGGAGGACTCACCCTTCTCTGTTTCTACTGGGACCGAACAGAACAAGCCCATCAACAACGCAAACGCACAAA
>Ga0208794_1000426_pt1 | contig 28291 bp, 31 predicted proteins | sample 32_taG_FD_184106 | JGI IMG/M metagenome (GOLD analysis project Ga0208794, IMG submission 184106) | Marine viral communities from the Gulf of Mexico - 32_GoM_OMZ_CsCl metaG (SPAdes) (version 2) | ecosystem: Environmental > Aquatic > Marine > Oceanic | place: Atlantic Ocean: Gulf of Mexico... | reverse complement strand
CGGCCGGTGTCCGGTAGCCGAGGCAGCGCCTTGGTGTGGCGTTCAGCTGGGCGCTGATCTCAGCCATCGCGTGGTCTGACAGTGCGGCGATAGCCGTATCACGGGGCAGGTAGCGGCGGGCGCGCTTCTTGAGGTTCTCGACCGAGCCCTTCTGCCAAGGTGCTTGCGGGTCGCAGAACCACGCCTTGGGGCCCATTCCTGTTCTCAGATCACGCCAGCGGTTGAACTCGAACCCCCGGTCGAAGGTGATCGAGCGCCGTGCGGACAGGGACAGGAGCGACAGCAGGGTGTTCAGGCGGTTCATCAACTGCTTCGAGCTACGGTCGTTGTTTCGGAACAGGACGTGTGAGCGATACTTGAACCGCGACTCCGCAGTGATCTCAGGGTAGGGCGCTCACGGTCTCTTCTCCAGCATCTTGGCGCGGAACACCTCTGCGGGGGTCTTCCACCCGAGACATTTGCGGGGCGTGGCGTTCAGCCGATCGCAGATCTCGCGGATGTCGTGGTCCGAGAGTTGGCCGATGTCGCGGTCTCTGGGCAGCCAGCGGCGGGCGCGACGGTTGGTGTTCTCGACCGGGCCCTTCTGCCAAGGTGCGGAGTGGTCGCAGACCCAGCTGCTCGTGCCGATCTTGGCCTGCGGGTGGGGCCAGGAGACGATCGCGGCGCCCCGGCCGAAGGTCATCGGTCGGCGCGCCGGTAGGGGCAGGGCGCGGATGACCGCGATGACCTTGTCCATGATGGGCCGGGTCCGCTTGTCGGCGTTCTTCAGAAGCACGGTGAAGCGAATGCCGGATCAGCTTGCGCTGGCGGGCACGCCGATCGCGGGTTCTCAGCTGCGCGGCCATGGCGAAGTAGCCCATGACCTTCGGCAGGCAGGGGTCCTAGAAGTGATTGCGCCTGAGCTCGCGGAAAATGGTCGAGCGATGTCGGCGCAGCTACCCGTGTCATCTCGTTCACGGACACCCTGGCATGGCGTCAGCGTTCGATCTTGCGGCACTCCTCGAGCGTCAGCTGCGCGTAGACACGTCCCATACTGGAAAACTCCTGCTTGATAGGACATTGTTTCAAACAAGAGTCACGGCTGGAGGTAGCGCACGCGCCGCTTGTGAGCTCACGCTGAAGCGCAATTCCGGCAGGCTCATTCTACTCGCCTGACTGCATCGCCTCCATCAGCTTTTCCCGGAAGACTTCGGCCGGGGTCCGGTAGCCTAAGCACTTCCGAGGCGTGGCGTTGAGGCGATCGCAGATCGAAGTCAGATATCGATCCGTGATCGCCGTGGGGTCGGTCTTGCGGGGGAGATATTTTCGGAGTCGGTTGTTGGTGTTTTCGACCGTGCCTTTCTGCCACGGCGATTGCGGGTCGTAGAACCAGGGAGCCACGCCGAGACCGGCCTTGAGATGCGCCCAGGCGGTGAACTCGGTGCCGCGGTCGAAGGTGATGGAGCGGCGGGCGGGTTGGGGCAGGGCCTTCAGGCCGGAGATCAGGGTCTCCATGACGGGCTTGGAGGTCCGGTCGGCGTTCTTAGCCAAGACGGTGAAGCGGCTGACGCGCTCGACCAGGGAGGTCACGTTGGCCTTGCCGAACCCCTTGCGAAACATCACCAGGTCGCACTCCCAATGGCCGAACTGCTGGCGCTCGGAGACCTCCACGGGCCGCAGCGAAATGCTGTGTTCATTGCTGAATCTGCGACCATGGTGGCGGCGCGTGCCGCGCGGCCGGCGACGGCGGCGGTGCTCCGGCAGATGACGATAGAGCGCCTCGGATCGGCCATCTCCGGAATAGGCGTAGCGGTAGATGGTCTCGTGGCTGACGGACGTGGCGTGGCGCTCGAGCTTCATCCGACCCGCAATCTGCTCGGGCGACCAGCCGGCCTTGAGACGGTCGACCACGGCAGCCTTCACGGCCGGGTGCCGGACCAGCTTGCGATGGATGGCACGTCGCCTCTCGTAAGCTCGTTGCGCGGTCATGCCGTAGTAGCCGCTCAGATGGGGTATCTCATCATCCACGAAGCGATTGCGCCGCATCTCCCGGTAAAGCGTGGAAGGCGAGCGGCCGAGCCGCAGTGCGATCTCTTTCATCGGCAATTTTGCCTCGCGCCACCGCGCGAGTTTCTGGCGCTCTTCGAGATCCAGATGTGCGTAGCAGGTGCCCATCGATTGCTCTCCATGTAACCATCTGTTTCCATACAGAAGTTGCACTTCGAACGTGAATCCACCCACACGCACGATTTTTGCGTGTAATGAACGTTATGTAAAGAAGCAGCTGCGATCTGCAGCCGCAGCCGCAGCCGCAGCCGAGATTTGAACCAAATTCGTATCTTGGTTCGATGCTCTGCAAGTCATATTGCCCGCAAGGCATCAAATTTCTGATTAGCCCTTGATGTCCAATGACGGCCAAAGCGCTCGTTGCTGCAACGGGAGAACGCTCCGAACGATTTCGAGATACTGCTCGGCCTTCGGAATCACAGGCGTATCATCGTCCAGCTCGTAGAGCTCGATGATGCAGGACCATGGCATAGGGCAATCCTCCGCATCCTCCCCAATACTGTCCGGATCATCGATCATCGCCATGTCGAACAGAACGCGCGCTTTCCCGAAGATCACGACGCACATACGATAGTCATCATAATCAGTGTTCGCGATCATTTTGTAGCGAACCACGTCCTCGTGCACGTGCTCAGCCATATAAAGGTGTTCCAAAGCGATTTGCGCCGCACGTTCCTTCAAGCCTCCGTTCGAAAGATCCGCATAGCAGCGAAATTCGACTTCATCTTTCTCTGAGACCAAGAAGCCTTCGAGATGCCTTTCGAGCCCGGCATAATCGAAGAACCTGGCGGTGTGACATGACATCATTCCGACGATATCTCCAGGCTGCGCGCCATCAATCTGTGGCAAATTCCATTGCAGGGCGCTCATAGGACGAAAAATGCGTGCCTGAAATGACTTCTCTTCACCATGAGCAACTTCTTGATTGAAAGAAATGATATGGCCGCAGGGTCTTGTTTCTGGCTCACGCATTATTGCAGGCCCTCCGAATATTGGGCTTTCACATTTGCATTAAGAAGCTCTTTCGGCTGGGGGAATTCGATCCGGGACGCCTTCAGAGGCGAGCTGAATTCTCGCATGAACAAGAAATACGCCTTCATTTCCGAAATTGTCTGTCGCGCCGTTTCCAGCGACTTCTCGGCGTGAATGATCGCCCGGATATCGCTCACCGTTTCCGTATCGTTTTTCTGGTCGAAAACAGAGCCGATCACGACGGTAAACTTCTCGAAGTGCAATGTTTCGCATTTGCCCTCGGCCCTGCCGAGAAGGGCGAGGTAGGAGCGCGCGGGGGTATGCACCGAAAGCCAGCTGTCCGTGAGGGCCTTGACGGTGTCATGAGCCTCGGGCGTCATGTTGAAAACGGTCGCATCGCAGGTCCGACCATCTCCATTCGCCACAACGGCATACGAATATTCGGACGCCGAGCCGGTGCGATATTGCTTCCCGACGCCGTGCGCGAGGCTGATCGCAAGAAGCTCATCCTTTGCGGCAGTCTTCAAAGAACGCAGGCGCGAAAGAACACGCGTGGGAAACGTGGGTCGCGGGGGCAGGACGAAGGCGAAGGCGGGGGTGACGGTCAGCATCGTGGATCCTTTGGGTTGGTCGATTTTGGTGTTCTCAGTATCTGGGTCCGTCTGCCAAAGGCGAAAAATGGAGTTGGTCAGACGTTGGATGATCGTGCCTTGCACAGCTGGAGCCTCCGCCAACGTCCCTTCGGAGAGCCAGGCGCGCTTGGCCCCGCGAAGGCTGGGGGTGTCAGTGAGGTGTTTCGTGCAGACAGTCGCGAGAGATGTGCATGCGCCAAGCCGCAACCTCTGCGACGGCGCGGAAAGAGCTTACCTTCCAGGGAACGTTTTAAGTTATCGGGGAGCCGGGGACTGCTGTGCGCAGTCCCCGGCCGAGAGAGCAATTCAGCTGGTTTAGTAGTAGCCAGCTTCCTGATCTTCCTCGCAATCGAAGAAGGCGACGATGTCGAGATCGGGAAACTTCTCCCGCAGCGCCTCGATGATTCCGTGGGGCGGGCTCCAGGCCGTGGTGAAGCTATAGGTCGCCGTCTCCTCGTCGGTGTCCTCGAAGACGTCGATCGCCCCCCATTTCGTGCCCCAATGCGCGTCACGCCAGCAATCGGGATCAAGCCGAGCCAGTCCCTTGAATTGGGCCAGTTCCGCTTCCGACAGCGGACGGGCCACCTTCTCTCCGTCCAGACCTTCTCCTTCGATCCAGTGGCCATGGGTCTGGACTTCGCCATCGACGACAAAGTCCATTTTTCCCGATTTCATCAGGTCGAAGAAGGCTGGCTCCGGAACGACCTTCTCAAAGGCGAACATGGAGGCGTCGGACTGCACGAGTTCGTAGAACTCGGCCATGTCTTCTTCTTCGCCGGTGACAGTGATGCGGTTGTCGCAATAGTTGGGCATGGTGGTCTCCTTGGCATGCCGATAGGGACCGCTCCGCCGGTCACGGCAGAGCGAGATTTGGTTTGATTGAGAATTCCGATCTGACCCGCTTGTCCTGCGCCACCCCGGCGCAAGGCATGCCTTGCATTGCGCGGCATCACGCTGCTTGCGTCATGCCGACGATCGGGTCTTGAACAGGGTCGAGCCCCGCGGGCTTCAGTAGAGGGTGGAAGGGGTGAGCCCGATCCCCCAAGGGGGGACATCCAAATATGAGGGAACGTCCGGGCTGAAAGGCCGGGCAGGCATGCCCTGCCGATCTGCCGGGGCGCCCGGTAGGTAAGTTCGATGCATCATTCGTATTTCAGAAGGCAAAGGACGACCTGCACCGTGAAACGGCAGAGCCGCAAAACGGTGTTGAAACGAGGATTCAAACCGGGTAGCAAGCCTGTGCTAGAGAACTTGAAAGCCCTTTGGAGCCTCGGTTTCGAAGGGTTTTCTTTTGCCCGTATCTGCTCCTTGTTTTGTTCTTGTCTTGACATGGCGCGAAGGCGGCCAAGGCCCTTATGCCATTCGTGCTTGCTAAGCGTCCGAGCCGTTAGTGGTCGTCGGTGTGCTTCGCGACACGGCACGTTACTAGCTAAGAAAAAACCCTTTTGTCACGGGGGGATTCAAACCAGAGGGCTCCTCATCGCAGCTTCCCGTAAGCGCTTATGGTTGCCCAATGAAACAAGGGGAATTCCGCTCGAAACGACCACCATTGTCGGGATTTTTTCGGCACCTCGCAAACTCATCACGAACTATAACATTTCCGTGATTTTTCCGGGTCTCTTGACTTAAAATCGTGTCCGTCGATCAAAAGAGAAAACGGAGATGTTGGCAGCGACCTGGCTGCCCGAGCTTTCCCCATATGCAGCCACGGGCCGAGGCTTTGTGCTCGGCCCCTGCCCTTTCACCCTCGAAGCTCTGCCGCGATCTGCTCTGCGCGCAGCCGGTTGCGCACCGCGTCGATCCGTTCGACGAGAAGCTTCAGCGCTGACTGCAGGGCGATCAGCGCCATCGCGGCCTCGTTCGAAACTTGCTGCTCGTAGCCCCCCGAGACCGCATGCTCATCGGCGATGTAATGCCGCTTCGTGCCTTGGCGGATGGCTGCATCGAGGTCGCCCGCGAAAGTGCGGGACGCTTCGACGTCGAGCGCCGAGAAGATCGTGGTCTGCGCCAGCTCCCGGCGCAGCATCGCGGCTTGGCGCTGCTGCGAGAGCGACAGGCTCTGCGCCTTCTCGGCCTTTGCAAAAGCGGCCTCGGTGGCTTCTGCGGCATCCAGGGCATGGTTGATCCGCACTACGAGGCTGTCGCTCCCATGACACCGCTCACACATGGTAAGCCTCCGTCTCCTGCTGCGACTGCGCCGCGCAGAGCGCGTCCTTCAGGGCTTCGGAAAGCAGGCAGATATCCTCGACATGCGGCGAAGTCGGATCGATCGCCGCGAAGCATTCTGCTTCGATGCGGCCGTCGTCATGCACATGCTCGAGGCGAAGCAAGCCGAGCAGGGCCTTTGCATCGCGCGCGGTCCTGCGCGTCAGCGGCACCGGTTGACGGAGATCGTCGAGCAGGCGCTGCGCACGCAGAAGCCACGGTTGACCGCCGAGGCACCAGGCCGCGTTCTGGAGCGCGACGTCGTATTGCCAGGCGAACCGGTGCAGAGCGGAAGGGGGGATGAACGTGTCGAACATGAAATCTTTCCTTGAGATGTGGGGCCCGGCGGCACGCCGCGGGCGACAAGGCGGCCCCGTCCAGATGGGAGGGCAGCAACGGATTGGCGGTGGAGGTCTCGAGGCTCTTTTCCGGATGACTTGGGACGCATCGGATGCTGCGGGGGGCTCTCACTCCGGTGAGCTCCCGCAGAAGCCGATGGCCGAAGTTGCCCCTTGTTCAGGGATCCGAGTGTTGGATGACCGCGGTCGCGCGACGGACGCGGCGCTACCCTTCCGACTGGAGGTTGATGTCTCGCCGGTCGGGCGGCTTGCAGGACAGCAGGGGCCGGTTGCGGCAATGGTTGATGGGGACCGGCGCGCAGGTGGGGCGCGCCCGACCCCAAGGCGGCCGCCGATCAGATCCGCGCGTGACGTGCCTCTGGACAAGCGCGAGCCGTGCCGCGGCGGCCCCGGTAAGCTGTCCGATGACGGCAGTATTCAAAACGGGGTGGGGCTCGAACGCAGGGTCGTCGAGCGCCACGCTCAGCCGTCGCGCCGCATCGAAGACGGTCGGCTTGCGCAGCGAAGCGCAGGCCAGCTCGTCCGGGTCAGTTACCGGCACCAGCAGGCGAGGCGCACGGGGCCGGCCGCTCGAGGTGCCATAGGCGAGCGTCGCAATGCGCTGACCGTTCTCGACATGGGTGGCGAGCACGAGCGTAGGGCGCACCTTCGGTGGCTCATCGCCGTCGCGTTCATGCGGAAAACGGTAGGCGACGATATCGCCGGCGCGCAGCGTCGATCTCCAGTCCGGTTGCGATGACTGGCAGGCAGGAAGCGTCGAATGCATGGGGCAGGATCCTTCGGAGAATTTATCTCCGCCCGTCCCGCTGGCTCGCGAGAGCGCTGATGTCCGGTCGGGCGGCACCCGTCGCGCCCGACCGGACATCAGTGACCTTGCGCGCCTCCCCGCCACTCCCAACACTCTGCTGTTCGGCTACAAAGACCTTTCAGAAAAATGCACTGGTCGTCCTAAATGTATGTTTTATTAAGATTCAAACCTTCACCTGCGGATTTTGCGATTTCGGAAGGAGACCAATTTCCCGGTCATCGCAACCGGAGACACAGCATGACCACGACCCCCATCACCCGCCCCTTCTTCGACACCGCCGCCAGCATTGCGGAAAGCTGCCTGCGGCGTCTCGAGGCGATCTGTCCGCTCGAGGCGTTCGACACGATCATCGATCCCGCCGCAGGACCCGGCGCGCTGTCGACCAGCCTGCGCAATCGGATCGCCATGGATATGGTCTCGCGCCCCGCCGGCCTCTGCGTCGCGAATTTCGCGGCCTCGATGTCCGACGGCGACTTCGGCCGTGCCTTGGTGGTCGGTAGCGCGGAGCCCGGCAGGAACGGCACGTCTGCCGTGGCGTTTTTCAACGCTGCCGCCTCTAATGCCGACACGATCGCCCTCCTCCTGCCGCGCAGTATCCGTAAGCCGAGCCAGCAGAACCGGCTCGACCCCATGTTCCACCTGATCCACGACGAGGACATCGTCGGCCTGATTACCGGCGCAGATGGCAAGGAGAGCAACGCACCCTGCACCTTCCAGATCTGGCAGCGCCGCGCCACGCCTCGGCCCAGGATCGTTCCGCCGAAGTCGCACCCTGACTTCGTCTTCAGCGGCCGCTCTGACGCCGATCTCGCAGTGCAACGGGTTGGCGCGAATGCCGGTCGGATCAAGCCGGTCGCGGAGGCCGGCAGCGTCGCCTCGCATTACTTCCTGAAGGCCGCGGACGGCCGCGCGGACGAGCTGCGTGCCCGCCTTGCCGCGATCGACTTCGATCCCCTGCGCCACCAGGTGGCCGGCATTCCGTCGATCTCCAAGGGGGATCTCGTGGCGCTCTATGAAGCCGCTCGCATTGCTGCAGGCGAGGCACCTGCCATCACCGAGGGCGTCCCTGCAAGCGCGCCTCCGGCAGCGCCACGCCCTCCCATGTCCGATCTGCCCTTCGCCGGGATGCGTCTCTTCATGCAGTTCGTCGATGGTGGCGGCGATGGGGATTTCGAGACCAGGGCGGCGGGTCCGCTTCGTCGTGATGAGTTCCTGGTCCGGATTCCGGAAATGGGCGCCATCTAACAGGCCTCCGCGGAAGCGCCGCCGCGCCTTCGATGCGCCTGGTCTCTCCGAAAACGTCGGAGCAGCAGTTCGAGACGATGCTGCTCCGGAACCAAGTGCTTTCCGTTCGGCAGTGAACCTGCCGATAACCCTCTTCGCGCTCTTTTTGCCGAGCTCGGTGGGGTGCCTTGGCATGAGCGTACCACCCCGGCCGGCGATGCCGAAGCGCCACCAGTTCGCCCTGGGAACGCGGACTTACGCGTCCCGGGCGATTGTCTTTATCGTGGCGTGGTATTTCTCGAGGGCCGCAGTGTCCCGGAAATCCGTTCGGTAGGCCTGCTGCATCCAGCGCGACGAGTGGCCGAGGAGCGCCTGAACCGCCCAAGCGGCGTCGGGGGCCTGGGTCCTGACCAGATCGGTGACGAGACTGCGCACGAGGTGGCCGGAGATCCCGAACTCTTCCTGCAAAAGCACGGCCGGGTGGTATGTCGACAGGGCCCCCTCCTCGAGGCCGAGCAGGTTGGCACCGTCGAGCTCGCGCAGCCGGTCGACCATCTGCCACCCGGGGCGGTCTGCCATGACATGGGCATCGATAATTCGGGAGGTGACCGGCCAATAGGAACCGAGTGCCTTCTTGCCGCGGGTCTTGGCCTGACGAAACTCAGCCGTCCAGTCGCCTTCCGGGGTCCGGGCGATCTCCCGGCCGATCCGGAAGGTGGAAAGGTCTCCCTGACGGTCGACGCCGTTGAGCAGCAGAGCGAAGACCACGGCCTTTCGCCGGAGCCGGCACGCGGCCGCGCCATGTGCCGGCAGATCGGCGGCCTCTTCGAGGCAGCGATGTGCGGCATGGAGGAGATCGGCCAGACCATGCTGGTCCAGGAACCTGCGGATCTTTGCATGTTTGCCCGGCGTCTCGTCCGTGGCTTCCGAGACAAGCGCGGTGTGGATCTCGGTAAAACGCCCTTCGACCTTTGCAGTGAAGAGCGCCCCGCGACGGGCAAACAGGATGACACGCTGAAAGTAGTCGGCCGCGCTGCGCATGGTGATCGGCCCTCTGCCCTCCTCGGCACGGAACAGAAAGCGCAGGAAGGCTTCGGCCAGATCGGCGCTGAACGCCTCCGGCAAGGCGACCCCCTGCTCCGCCGCCCAGACGCGTGCCGCCGCGCAAAGCCCGACGGCCTGGACGACATTTGCTCGGCCCTTGGCCGCGAGCGGCCTGTAGCGTCGGCCGTTGCGGCGCACCCGTTGATCGAGAAGCGGTTCGACCGCGGCCCAATCGATCGGCCAATTCGCCGGCTCGAGCGCGATCCGCTGTGAAACCCGAGGACGGGCTTCCTTCGCGTTATAGCGCGCGTTCAACCAGCGGTCCCAGTCCTGGCGAAGCGGCCGCGCCGGTGCCAGGGGCACCCCGGGATCGAAAGCCGCGAGCGCGTTCATCAGGGTGATGAGGCCGGTGCGGCTCGTGGTCACCGCCGCGAAATCCTCGAGCCGCACCTGCTGCGGTGCGCGGCGGGTCTTCAGCATGTGTCCATAGAAGCGCTCGAGCGCAGCCGGGCCACCCCGGGACGTGAAGCGCCCGTCGACGGCGGCGGCCGCGGCCAGTGCAGCGACATCCCGCGGCACGTTCGGCATGCGCGCGATGAGTGTCGCAACCCTGGCATCGCGCGAGTGACGGCGTGTCGGCATCAGGCCACTCCTTTCAGGTTGAGTGTGGGGTCGAGTTCGGTAAGCACCTCGGCGAAGAGATCCATGGCGGCGCGGCCCTCGCCACGGGCATAGAAGGTCTCGACGGTGCGCAGGCTGTCGGCGAGCAGCGCGGCCACGACGGCGTAATCCCCGGGGTTCTTTGCGAGGTAGAGGGTGGCTGCGACGTGGCGCATCATATGCGGTGTGAGACCAGTGAGCCCGAGCCGCGCCATGCCGCGGTTCCAGGCTTTGTTGATGAGCTGCCGGCTGACCGCCCCCGGTCCCGAGAGTGCGGGAAAGAGGTGATGGTTCGCGCAATGGCGCGGCGCTCCATTGGCATCGTCGCATGTCCTGGCCTGTCCCGCCCCGATGTCTGACATGTCTGCCGCAGCGGCGTCTTTGACGGTGGCCCGGTCACGCCAGGCCGGGCGCCCCTCGTCGATCCAGGCGGAGATCACCGCCCACAGCCAGTCGGGAATCCGCCCTTCGAGCGGCTTGCGGTTTTTTACCCGGCCCCGGCCGATATCGAGCCATGCCGAGGCCCGTTCCCGCCGGGGCGGCACGAGTTCGGGCATGTCACCCTCGGAGAGCATTTCGTGGACGTTGCGGGTCCGGAGCGGGCGCGCGAGCTGGATCGCGAGCATGGTCGCGGCCATGAAAAGATGCAGCGCCTCGGTGCGCTGGTGCGTGGTGAGGTTCTTTCGGCCCAGCAGCCGTCTTGCTTCGGCGAGCAACACGCGCGGACCCGTAACGATAGCGCGCACAACGGCGGGGTCCCGATCCACGAGCTTGACGAATGCCTCCCGGGACGCCGACATCTCGCGTGTGGCATCGGACTCCTCGCCGAGGTCGAGCCGCATGTCCTCGATCGCCCACACCAACGCCTCCCCGGCCCCGTTCCGCTCGGCGATCGTGCCGAGATCCGAAAGCCAGGTGGTGAGCGACGTGGTCTTCTTCGCGTCCTTGAGGCTTATCGCCGTTGCGCTTCGATCGAGGAACCGTTCGACCGCCGCTTCGACGTTGTCCTCGGTGAGCAGATCCATAATCGACGCGAGGCCGAGAACCGGCTCCCGCTCTGGGAAGGCGTGCCGCGCCAGCCAGGAGAGGGCCCTGCGGAACGCCTTGGCACGAGCATCCTTGTTGCGGATCGGGCGCTTCCGACCGCCCGTTTCCCGGCGCCGATTGGCCACTGGATCCGATCCGAGCCGGCCCCCGAACTGATCAGGGCGCCGCGGCGCCCGGAGAGCCCGCGAAATCACGCGTTCCAGATCGGCCTGAAACTCTGCGGTGCAGCGTGTCCAATCCATCGCGGGATCGCGCTGCGTGGGCAACGGTCCGATCGGCCGCGCCGGGAGGAGCGAGGCGATGGCAGAATGGGTGCCGCGCTCCGCGATTAACCGGTTGAAGAACCGGATCGATCGTCGGTAGCTGTCGACCTTATTCGGAGGGATATGGGCCAGCGCCGCAACGGCACCGGCGGTGTCGATACTCATCGGAGGGACCCTGCCCAGTCGCGCGCGCAGGTTCTCGATGGAGAGCGAGGCCTTGTTGGGCAGGAGGGCTTTCCCTTGGGCATCGTAGGTGTTCTCCGCGGCCGCGACATACCGGGCGACCCGCTCCCATGTGGCCGCGGCATCGGCACAGGCCGCGGCCGTCCGGGGCGTGGCCCGTTCGCGGGCCCGGCGGATGGCGGCAGAGACGCGACCTACGAAACCATCGAACGCCCGCTGTCGGGCCTCCGGGGTCCGAGCCCGGGTAAATTCTCCCGCCCAGACGATCTCTGCCGCCAGCTGTTCCCATTCCACCACGTCTGCCGAGATTTGTGACAGGCGTCGGCCTGTCAGGCGTTCGATCCGGCCGAACGACGACTCGTAGGCCTTGGCCGAGCTTTCGCTGTAGAGTTCGGGAAGGAGCAAATAGACGTCGAGCAGCGTCTCGATACGAAGGGTGCGTTCAGTCACGGGTTTGTCCTTTCATCGGGGCGAAAGCCCGTTCATGCATAGGCAGATGAACGGGACGCCCACGCAGATTTGGCCCATAAACCTTGTGGGGCGTTCTGTTCGAACGTCCGTAAAATACGGTTTTTCAAGGGGACTCCGTTCAAGACGGTGCAGACGGGCGCGTGCACGCGGCATCATGTCCATGTCGCCATCCACCGATCGACCTCGGCGGGCACGAAGCGAAAGCTGAGACCCACGCGTCGGGCGGAGAGGGAGCCGCATTTCGCCTTTCTCAAGATTGTGTCGCGGCTCATTTCGGCGCGGCGGGCCACCTCCTCCGGGGTCATGAGATCGGCCATGTAGGCTGTCTCGAACCCCTTCGGGGGCAGACCTCCCTCGAAACGGAACACCGCTGGCCAGAGATACCGGACATGGCGACCATCGCGGATCGGGACGAGCAGGCCGTCAGCTTCGGCCCGCCAGAAGAAGCTGTCCGATCCGTGCCGCCAACGCGCGATCAGCCGCGCGCGGCTGAGAAGCTGCTCCATGCCGCACCCGGCTGTTTTGTCGGGGATGGTCTTTTTATTTTTGGTCACCGGTAGGTCTCCGTCGTGGTGTCGCACGGGACCTCGGATCAGCCGCGCAAGCGCGGAAAAGATTCTGCGAATTTTCTACTCAAGCGTGACGGCGCTGGTTCTTGCGACCGTGGGCATTGTCCCCGGTCATGATGTCAGGGAGGCCCGGTCTCCTGGCCTTGAGGCGTTACACGGGGCCCCTTCGGCGAAGCTGCATAAGGTGTGTTCGTGTCGTGAAATACGTAGGCAACGTCGTCATCGACCTGCTCTCGTTCGTGGGTCTCAACCCGGACCAGCATGAGCGACACCCCTCCGATAGCTGGCTAAACCCGCGCATCGTGCGCCGAACAGGCCTTCATGCTTCGACGGCCTTACGCTCACCAGAGGTGGTATGGTGGCAGCGTTATCTGGACATGAGGTGCTCTCAACCACCCCGACCGTTCAGTCTTTCAGGGCCGTCGATCACGCTGGCTGGCGGAACCGCATGGCTGCGCAGACCGCCGGTTCCTGATGTCCGCAGGCCTGCCCAAAGACGCGTCTGAACGGAATTCGTCCTCCACCGACGATGCCTCCTCTTCAATGTTGAAAAGAGATCGGGATGCGCCGCGAATTTCTGTCCGGCACCGGCGCGTTGTGGCTGCCTCGTTGGTGCATTCGTCGTGCTTGTGCACCATAGCCACGGTGATTTCAGGTGCAGCTGACATTTGTGGATGGTGGCCAGAAGACGCTGCCAGCACCAGCGGCGCCACGTGATGACCATGCGATGTGGGGTTTCGCGAACACCAAGCGCCGCCCAGACATCGCTCTGCGGCGCGGCAGGGCATACACGATGTTTTCGGCTTGCCGAGATCGCGGCTCTCACGATCGCCCATGGCGCATGGAACGCCGGCAGCCCTTGCGACGTTCCGGAGCTTTTCGAAGACCCCCACCGGTTTGCGAAGTCCCGCGCGCCGACGGTGTTGGTCGGCGTGTCATTTCGCACCCGCCTGCCCGGGCTGGCAGCCCTTGTTCCGGATCATGCGGTCCAGCAAAGCGCGCAGCCCCGTGTTCTCCCCTGCACCACTGGGCCATTTCCCATGCCCGGCAGAGCAGAACCTGGCCGCGGCCGAAGCTCCGGGCCGTGCACGTTGGTGAGCACATCTGCCGTGGTCATCGTCCTCTCCATTAGGACGAGGCCGCCGCGGCCCCTGACACGGAGGGCGCCGCGACGGCGATCGCCAAGACAATTCACCTGCGTTGCTGGGCTCGAAAACCCCGGAGGAGATCAATTGGTGGAGGTCGTGCTTCAAGCGGACCAGTAGCACACCACGGGGTCCGAAGCCGTGACAGCCTCGTGCAGCCTTTCAAGAATCCGTCGGTAGGCCGCCCGGAGTTCCGAGGTGTCATGATCGTATTCATGGCTCCAACAAATCCGTTCGAACTCCGCCTCCGAAAGCGCAGCTTCCGCGCGCGCGACCTCTGTGTCATCGGTGTCCCACTGGCAGGCCACCGCTTCGACCATCCAGTCTTCGATCTGGAAATCGGTACTGTCGTCCTCGGACGGGGGGAGGTCCAATTCAAAGAAGCTGTTGGCGAACTGGCTATGATTGCGCAAGTAGGCGATCTCGGTTTGTGCGCGACGTTTGACGAAGCCCATATCAAGACCCATGGGTCTGTCCTTTCAGTTTTCAATGTCGTGAACGGAAGGGATCCGCCGCGACAGCGGATCCGTTGACGTGCCCCGATGGCATGCTCCCGGCCGGGGGGAACTGACCCGGCAAACGGGATCTGGGTCCATGGCGGAAAGCCGGAAACAAACCGCCTGAAATCACGCGGGCATTCAGTGTCGCGCCAGGGCCTGCAGCAAGAGGAAAGCCCGCAAAGGCAGACAGCCTCGCCCTCCAGGACAACCGCTCCCACTGACTAGTAGATGTCTGCAATTCATTTTGGGCGGCTGGACGAGCAGGCTGCCCTTCGGAGGGTCCAGGTCCGTAGCTCCTTCGCCCTATTCCCTGTGTTCACCGGGCTCGGGCGGCAGGAGGCCTTTTCGGACCTGCAGGGCATATGTTGAACCGCCCTATCTGAAGAGGAAGCAGGGGCAGAGTCTCCCCAAACACCGATCGTGTCTCACCGACCGGTATAAGCGCCGGCTTTTGGGGAGGTCCGGTTTGGTCATTGAGCCAGCGAAAGCCTTTTCACCCCACGCCCGTCCAACGTCGTTGAGAGCGTCCTCTAAAATATCCGCGGGCCAGCCGGGGGCTCATGGACCTGCTGGTGCAAGCCGATGTCACCAGATTGGCCCGGCACACCGGTGGCGCCTCCTGCATGCCCGTCCGGTCCATCTCACGCGTAGCCCTCCTGAGCAATCCGGGTGACGTAGGAGGCTACTGCCTCGACGCGATCCTCCCGCAGCAGGTCCGCCGCGGTTCGGCCACCGAAGGACGCGAGGGGCCATGTCGAAACCCCAGCATAGGCTTCAGAAAATGAGCCAGCCCATGGGACGACCTGCACGAGGACTTCAATCAGATCCCTGAGTCTGCGCTGCGTTTCCGGCGTTTCCAGCCGTGCACGCTCACTCAGCGCTTCCTCCGGCTGGTCGAGAACGAGCGCGAGTTCGGCCCTGCTCAGGCCGAGCACTTCGAGACGGTCATCGATGTCAACCTTGCCATTGGGCCGTATCAGATCTTGCGCGCTCGGGAACGGGGGGAACGGGTCAGCCATGCCGAGAAGCATAGGCTCGTTTTGCGGCATGCGCAGCCAGCTGCAGAAATCAGCTGATACCACCTTGTCTCGGCCGAGCATGGCTCCGTCAGGCAGACAGGCCATGCCGCACAGGCTGCGACCGCATAAAAATCTTCTCCCCAATTCAAGTCATTGAAATCTAATAGCTAATTAGGAACAAACCCGCTTCTGGGTTTGGGCTCTCGGATCAATTTCCCCCTCGCAGACAACGAGGGACACGATCCATGACCACCAAGAGCAAACCCGCCGGCACCTCCTACGTTTCCACCGCCGCGGAGATGAGCCAGTATTACACCAACACGCAGCTTGCGGCTGCCTACGTGGAGCGGGTTCTGGCGCGCTACGTCGCCAACCCTTTCGACACCATCATCGAACCCTCCGCCGGCACCGGCGCCTTTTCACGCCATCTCGGGCCCAACTGCATCGCGCTCGACCTCGATCCGAAGGCGCCGGGCATCATCGATGCCGACTTCCTGAGCTGGTCGCCCACGGGCCCCCTGGGCCGCACCCTGATCATCGGCAATCCACCCTTCCGCAACAATACGGCACTCGCTTTTCTGAACCATGCAGCCAGCCTCGCCGACGTCGTCGCACTCATCCTGCCAGCGTCGTTTTGCAAGATGACCATGCAGAACCGCGTCGACACGCGCCTGCACCTCGTGCACGAGGAGGAGGTGCCGCAGGATGCCTTCATCTACGAAGGCAAGACCGTTCATGTCCCTTGTGTGCTGCAGATCTGGGAGCGCCGCTCGGAACCACGCCAGTTGCATGCGCTCGAGACTGAGCATCCGCATTTCGAACGCTGCAGCCAAGCCGAAGCGGATCTCGTGATCCGGCGCGTGGGCGCGCATGCCGGTCAGCTGAAGCCGGTCGACCAGAACTGGAGCCCGCAGTCCAACATCTTTCTGCGGGCCACCGGCTGCAACCCGAAGGCGCTGGAGGAGCGTTTCGCGCGTCTCGATATGTCGAAGCATGCCCGCAACGGCGCCGGCGGCGGTTCGATCAACATGAGCGAGATCATCGAACTTTACGTAGCGGCTTTGGCCGAGGAAGCTCGGACCGTAACTGCTGACCCCGCAGTGTCGATGCCGCGGCAGATCGCACAGGAGGTGCCCGCCGCCCCTGAAACACAGTCGGTCGATGAGGCTGACAGGGCCGCGCAGCAGGCAACGCCCGGCGCGCCGGCACATTGTGAGCCCAACGACGGCGTGACTGCGACTGCGGCTGGGGGGAAGCGCAACATGCCCGAAGCCGACGCCGCTGTGCTGTTCGACCGGGTGGTCATTGATGACATTGCCGGAGGTGCACCGACCCGGGAGGCCATCGCGCGTTTCAATTCAGCCGCGGCGGAAGCACAGTCCATCACGATCACGGTGCCGCTCAGCTTCCGGAAGACGAGCGTGCAGAACCAGCTCGACTCGGCCTTCCACCTTGTCGATGACATCGAGGCCACGGTGCAGATGGTGGGATCCAACGGTCGGCCGCGCGAGCGGCGCTGCGCGATCCAGATCTGGGAGCGTCGCGCCAAGCCGCGACCACGGCCTGCACTGGAAACGCGGCATCCTGACTACGAGTTCTGCAGCCGGGCCGAGGCCGACTTTGCGATCCAGCGCGTGGGTGGACGTGCCGGTCGGCTGAAGATGCTCGATGACGCCGGGAGCGCGCAGTCCCATCTGTTCCTGCGTGCCATGGCCTGCAGCCCAGCTGAGCTGTGGGCCCGCTTCGACGTCATCGATTTCGATATGGTGCGGCACAACACCGCCGCCGTGCCGTCGATCGCGAAGTCGGAACTCGTGGCCCTGTATGACGCCAGCCGCAGGCTTTGCCATACCGCAGATGACCAGGTCAGGACGCGCGAGACCTGCTCCTGCGGCGCCGAGGAGGTGGCGAGTGGTTGAAAACAAGGTCAGGGAGATTGAGACGAATGTGGAGGCTGTTCTCAGCCTCCGCACTACCGCTTCTCAGTGTCAATTACTTCACCAAGAATGATGCCGACCGTTCTTCAGTAATACCCCGATATGAACCTCTGTGGGTTATCGTAGAAGGCTTCGATCTCGACCTCACAAAAGACCCTTCTCAGAGCCCGGACAATTCCGCGAGGGGGGCCGCCCCGGGTGACGAACCTGATGGTTCCCGTGTCTTTTTTGTGATGAACCTTTGCATGAATAGCATTGCTTTCAGATCCCCAGAAGGTCGCCGCCCATTCTGCATGAGTTTGATATGGCTGACTGTCGAATTCAGCCGCCTCCTCTGCCGTGAAAGGGCGCTCTTCGATGACGCCTGACAGTTCGTCGCGACGTTTATACGAGTTAGCATGGACGACATGCTGCCCGTCGACAACGAATGTCACGTATTTCCGTTCGTTGAGGTGACTCAGGATATCGGGAGACCGAATGATGTAATCAAAATCGACGGGTCCGTTCGGGCCGGAAAGATACTGGTAGAAGGCGTGGATATCCATGGTATTCTTGAATGAGACGTCCAGCCGGTTATTGTATGTGAGCATGATGAATTTGTTTCCTTGCAGCATTCAGCCGATCTGGCGGCTTGGTTTCAGGCGTCATTGCCTGGCAAGGAGAAGATTGGTCGTTCGCTCGAAGCGAAAAACTTTTTTGGGGGTTTGCGGCTCTACAAAGGAAATGCTTCCCGATCTTCCGAACCGAGCTGTCTGTCCCACCAAGTATGTTTTCCGAGATAGGTGCCTTGGCCCGGGCGTTCCGAGGAAAATTCCCGTTTCCAACGCAGGCTGACGTCAAGCGAAACCGGACGTGTCATAGCCAAGCTCTTACCCCCTCCTCATGTTTCAGGGGCGTTCGCAAGGCATGTCGATGTCAGCCGCCGCCTTGGTTTGCTGCCTTACGCGTAACCGCTGAGGGCAATGCGGGAAACATAGAACCTGATGGCTTCGGCGCGTCCTTCTCGGACCAGATCCGCCGCGGTCCGGCCACCGAAAGATGGCAGGGGCTGCGTCGAGAACCAAGCGAACGCCCGGGAGAGGGATCCGGCCCACGGCGTGACCCGCACGAGGATCTCAACCAAATCCCGAAGTCTTTGTTGCGAGACCTCCGACGACAGACGCTGGGCCGTGGACAAGGACCCCGGCGACATGCCGAGCACGCATGCAAGTTCGGTCCTGGTCAGGTGCAGCGCTTCGAGGAGCGCGTCGAGCGCCACCGTGCCATCTGACAGGGTCAGGTCCTGCGAGGTCGGGCTTGGATGAGATGCGATAGCCATTCTGCCAGTATAGCGTCTGTCCCCCGACAGACGAAGTCGGCCTGCATGAAACGCGGACGGGAACTGGAGGCTGTCTTGGAACGGACAGAAAGCCTGCACACCCTTACATCACGTTTGGCATATTTGCATTTATCTACAAGTTTGCTGTATAGCATTAAAACTACAAGAATGGCATATAAGTAGATGCTACAAGCATGACATGTGGGGCAGGCATGGACGCGAGTATATTCCGGAACGTGAAAACCTTGGGCCATCAGCTCCGTCAGGCGCGCAAGGCGAAGGGATGGTCGCAGGGCGATCTGGCCCGGCAGGCCGGCACGGACCCGCGCCAGATCTCGCGGATCGAGACGGCCGCCCATGAACCCAAGCTGAGCCTTCTTCTCGCCGTGGTGGCGGCGCTCGAGCTGGACCTCGGCCTCGTGCCCCGGCGAGGGGCCTCCCCCCAAGCGGCGCGGCCCAGGCCCGAGGATATCTTTTGATGGGGCGCAGATCGCTCACCCACACGCTCGACGTCTATCTCAACGGGCGGCTCGCAGGATATTATGGTTATCGCTCCTCCGCCGGCGCGAGCTTTCGCTACGACGAGGCCTGGCTGGGATGGGAGTTCCGCTTTCCGATCTCGCGGTCCCTGCCCTTGGTGTCTTCGACCCAGAACGGGGACCACGTGGATGCGGTCTTCGAGAACCTGCTTCCCGATGTTCCTGAACTGCGACGGGTGATCGCGGAGCGCACGGAAGCGCGCAGCGATCGCACCCACGACCTCCTCGCCGCGATCGGCCAGGATTGCGTGGGGGCAATGCAGTTCCTGCCCCATGGGGTGACGCCGGCCGACCCGTTCCGGATCGAGGGCACGCCGCAATCCGAGGCCCAGATCGCGGAAACCCTCAGATCGCTCAGCACGACGCCGCTCGGTATAAATCCGGAAGAGCCCTTCCGGATCTCGCTCGCAGGCGCGCAGGAAAAGACCGCATACCTCAAGCATGATGGTGCCTGGCTAAGGCCGACCGGGCTGACCCCCACGACGCATATCTTCAAAAGACCCATGGGCGTGGTCGGCGGCGGTCTCGACCTTACCAAGAGTGTCGAGAACGAGTTCTTCTGCCTGCGTCTCGCGCGGGAAATGGGGCTCGAGGCGACCCAGGCTGAGATCCACCACTTCGAGGAGCAGATCACGCTCGTGGTCGAGCGGTTCGATCGGCGACCGCGGCGGGCGGGCGGGCTGGTGCGCGTCCCTCAGGAGGATTTCCTTCAGGCCATGGGCCGCTTTTCCGGGCAGAAGTATCAGCAGCATGGCGGCCCTTCGATGAGGGAGTGCTTCGCGCTGCTGCGGCAGTCCGACGATCCGATCGCGGACCAGGCCGCATTCCTGAAGGCGCAGCTCTTCAACTGGATGATCGCCGGAATCGACGGGCATGCAAAGAACTTCTCCATCTTCCTCGAGGGCGATGGATTCCGGCTGACCCCGCTTTACGACATCATGAGCGCGGCGCCGCAGCAGCTTCGCTCGACGTTCCGGCATAAGGATCTGCAACTGGCCATGTCGGTGGGCCGGCGCGGTCATTACCGACTGGATCGGATCGTGCCGCGTCATTTCGACGAGACGGCCCGCAAGGCCGGCGTGCCCCTGGAGGCCCGGCTGCGCGCCTTCAAGGCGCTTGCGGCGGCGGCGCCCGGTGCGCTCTCCCGCGCGTCGGAAGGGTTGCCAGAAGGCTATCCCGTCGAGATCGCGGAGCAGATCGTGGCCTATGCCACGGATCGCCTGCGCCTGCTGAGGGACTATGCCGATGGGCTGCAGTAGATCCGCGGCAAGGGCGGCAAAATGAGGGGCGGAAGCGCCCGTCACTGATTTGCGCACCAGCGCCAGGGAGGCCTCCTGTCCCGATGCGGCCGATTGTATCGCGCAGACTGGCCACTTCCTTCATCGCAGCAACCGACCTTCTCAACACGACGCTCAGAAGAGCTTGTCAGCGCAATCCGTCGCCTTGGATATCGTGCGTCCGACGCCGTTGCGTTGCATGGGAAACCGGGCCTCTCCGCGGAACGAGAAGACCTCTCTCGAGATCAGGAGCTTCGATCTCAACGCCGTCCGGGGCGCAATGGGTCTTCATGCAGGTCTGCGCATTCAGGCCGAGTTGAACACGGCCAGACGAAATAGGTGCACAGGCTGGCCGGCTCCAGGGGCAGGCCAGCCCGCCTCGATCTCAAGGCCCACCGGAAGCGGCGGGGTCATCCGAGGTGATCCTCGCGTGGTCACCGAGACGACCTGACCGCCGCAAGTCTTTCCGGTGAGAGGCCCGGCCGAGTCAGGGTCAGAACGCGCGTGCGGCCTCGCGTTCGGCCGTCAGGCGGTCGGCATAGCGTTCCTGACAGTCACGAAAGTGCTTGTAGGCTTCTGACACGCGACGCAGTTCGTTGAGGCGCGGCTCCCAGGCCAGATCGTCATACCGCGTATCCTCCTGCATCGCGCGGTCACCATAACCCGGGCGTTCGATGTTGAGCGCGCGACGCAGCGCGTCGCCCATGGCCGCCACGCCGTCGAGGTCGACCCCCTTGATCAACTGACCCTCATCGAGCTGGTTGAACGTGGCGGTCCAGGAGGGGCGTGTGGTCCTGTGGGCTTCGATCCCGGCGTCGCGCCAGAGGCGCGCGAAGACGCGACCGCTGCGGATGGCATGAAAGGCGAGGTCTTCGAGGGAGTTGGATGTCGTCATCGGTCACGTCCTTGTCTTGGAAAAGATCGAAGGTCCCGAGATCGACAGCCATGCAACCGCGTGCCGCTCTCCAGCGGATCAAACCGATAGAAGCAGAACGTAGTCCGCTGTTCGTCTCGGGCCTTCGTCAAGACAGGCCCGAGACGACCGGCGGACTATGAGTGGGCATCATGAAATTGGGGGCATTTCTCGAGCGTCGTGGCAATCGCACATGCGCTCAATCAGGAGATCGCCGCGAGCGCGTTTCGTGCGCTCCCGCCGGACAGCCGCGGGATCGTCGGGCCCATCAGCACAACCCAGTCGAACTTTGCGAAGCAATTCAGCGGTGAAGGTTCTCCCGTCTTCCCCTCCCTCCAGAGAGAGGGCGGAGGAACAGGAGGACGTTTAGGCCTTCAGCAGCAAGGTCACCCTGTTACTATCCTGATCGACTTTCTCACTGCCGTCCTGGGGCTCACGCCCATCCTGTCTTTCCCAGCCCATTTCAAAGTCCGAGGTCGATCTCGGGATCCACCGTGCCGCGAGCTTTCTTGAAGGCGACTGGAAACCGATCGTGCGCCTCATGGCGGCGGAAATTGCCGTTCTCAGATGGCCGCCCCCTGAACCGTCGAAGCCCGGTCAGGATACCTCCCAGACGTCTCCGGCGGATAAAGGTGACGACAGGACCGCCCTTGGCGTGGAGATCGATGCGAGCGCCGGCTCTGAGCCCGAGCTTACGGACGAAGGCGGCGGGGATCCTGACGGCGAGCACATTGCCCCATTTGCAGATCCTTGGCATGTTGTCCGCCCTTCCTCGGCGTGATCCGGTCTCTCATGCTATCATGCAACATCGAATGCAGGAGAGCCCATGACCACCTTCGAGATCATCCTCTCTGTCGCCTCCGTCGTCGTCGCCATCGGGGTGAGCCTTTGGATGCGGCACCTCGGAAACACCGCCGGACGGGATCGGCCAAGGGATCCAGAGCGCCTCCAGCGCTTTCTCGACTCCGCGCCATACGAGAACCTCGACAAGGTCATGCGGCCGGGCTGGCGCGACCGCGATTGAATGGGGGCGACAATTCAGCTCGGACTTCCTCTTGGCGCCTCGCGGCTTCGCGGTGGCATCCCTGTGCAAAGCGTGACCGATCGATGGGGTGAGGCCAGTGCCGCCAATGGAGGCAAACGCCATCCGGCGAAGCTCCACCCCGTCTGCCTGGAAGCCGGTCACGACCTGTCCTTCCGGCGTCTCTGCCCGGTGTCGGACGACGACCAGTTCTGTCCGGGCCGACACCGACGGCGCCTCCCGTGCTCCATTGTCGGCGCCCGATCGCTCCCCCTGGATTCTGGCGAGGTTCTCGGCGCCTGTCGTGCGCGTGGGCGTGTTTGGAGACGACTGACCAGTTGTCCGGGTAACTCCCTCTCCCTCCCCGAGCCTTCGGCAGAGCAAAGCTCCTTGTAGTGGGCACGAACCTGTCTCACCAAGATGCTCTCGGGCTTCCCGCATGTTTGACGTCTCTGCCTCGGCCTTCTGCCGGCGATACCAGGTGGCCCGCGAAATCCCCTGCGCCTCCCACGGCTTCGTGCGGGATGTTGCGTTCGAAGCGAGATAGCGCGCGCGTGTCACGGCTCCGGAGTTCGATCGGCGCATCCGCTGCTTGTCGGCTTTCCGACGCTTGCGTTCGGTGAGCGAGAAGATCTGCCGCAGGCCGAGCGCACGCGCGATCTCGTCCGAGACGCAGAGCAGGTCGGCAAGCGTCTCGCCGGCATAATGATAGCGGCCGTCCGACATCGGTGATCCGCTTCGGGGAAGCGCTGCCCTTTCCGCGGCATGCTTGGCGATGGCGCCCACCTCGTTGGTGGAGAGCCCCGGGGTCGCGATGCTCGCCATCGCATGGGTTCGCGCGTCGACATCCCCGGGGTTCTCTTGATGCGTCAGGCAGGTGGCCCACAGGTGCAGCCATGTGTTCCGGTGGCCGACCGGCACACGACCGCCCCAGGCATCCAGCAGGCGCTCCAAGTCTTCCTGAATTGCGACGAAGCGCTGGCCGGGGCTCAGCCTGGACCGGCGCGACCCGCCCTGCCCCGAAGACGCCTTCTGTCTCTTTCGGGCCTGCAGTTCCCGGCGGGTCGGTCGACCGGAGGCGATGTAGATCCGGTCCGCAAAATCTTCGAAGGAATGGCGTTGCAGGCTTCCGCCAAGGATTTCGACCGTGCGGCCACTCTTGAGGTTGATCGAGCCCGGAATTCGGAACACCCGGGCGGTGTCGCAGCAGCGAGGGTCCGCGCCATAACGCCTATACAGGCCGATGAGCGCCTTCTGCGCCGCGCTCCAGCGCCGCCTGGCCCTCGGGGGCAGGTCATTGATCAACCAGATGGCCGCAAGCCCGCGCCCCGTGAAGTTCACGAAGGACGGGACCGGCAGACCGCGGCGCTCGACGTCGCGGGTGAACGCCTGCGCCCATGCCGCCGGATCCGAGGCGAGGGTCCGAGGCGCGAGGTCGACGTCGAGGTCAAGGTAAAGGGCATTCAGGGCGGCCAGCCGCCGGTCCCGACGCGGGCCATGAAACCGGTTCAGGGTGATGTAGGCGGCTGTGTCAACGCAGCACTCGGCGATCCAGGGCGCCTCATAGGTCCGGTAAATTCTGCTGTGCATCCGCATTCCGGTTACGGCCGTCATGATCGTCGGCTTTCCGATCGCAGTGATCGGATGGAGCAGCTTCACGTAGTCTGCCGTGGTCAGCTGCTGCGCCACCGGCTGGGCGTCGAGGAGATGAGCGGGATCCAGATGTTCCATGCCCGGGAACTGGGTTCATGGCACGGGCTTGAGAAATGTCCGTCAAGAAACGCTGCGCCGTGGATGGCCGCAGTATTTCGACGGTTCGGTTTCCCGGGCCAGGGTGCGCGAATAGGGTCGGTTCCGCCGGACTGGTAGGTTGGGCGGACAGCGTCGTTCGCTGCGGGTGCGAAAAGCGGTCTGTCGAGAGACGCAAAGCTGACCCCTCAACTGAAACCGTCTCATACCTTCATTTTTGTCCCTCCCCGACTGCGCCCGTCATTCTTCCCCTGCGCGCGTTGCGATGGAGGATCTCGACAACGACGTTGTCCTTAGCCGCCCTGCTTCAGGAGGAACGCCTTCCGCGCGTCCGAAAACTTCGATGCCTTCATGGCTTCGCTCCTCGTCTCAGCCGGGTATAGCCCAAAACTCCAGTTTCAGATGGTCGCGTTTTCAGGGGGCAGAGCACTCTGTCTCGACGAGGCCGACGCGGCCGCACTTGATGAGAGTCGGCGAGGCGGTCGACGGTTCTCGAAGAATTTTCCGCATGATGAAGTTGGTGAGGTCGCAAAGAATGCGCTCGCCATCATTCTGACCGAGAACGCGCCGAACCTGGCGGTCGGATTGATTAGCTCGAAGAGCGCCACGTCGACCTTCGAAACCCGCGTGGTGTTCGATCATGTGAAGCCGGTTGTCGGACCACGCTATGATAGCCTTCTCAACGCTATTGACGCTCCTTCCCTGCGTCAAAGGCGCGATGGCATGCGGGCTCTCGAGCCTGGGCTCCATAGTTTCTCGCCCAAGTTGGGCTTGGCGTTCCTCACGCAGCTCGCCGCGTCCGAGGAGGCCATTGGCGCTCTCAGGAGCATCGCGACGCTCGTACAAAGGCCGAGGCGGATCACCGATGCCCGCGCGCTACAGGACGACGCGGTCCGCTTGGCCATCAAGGCCTTTGGTGGCTCGGACGAAGCATCGCATCTTGCGCTGAACGAGGGGGGCGCGACGGCCCTCGGCACTGTGCGACTGCTCGAAGATGCCGTAATAGAGCACGATGCGCGTTTTATCTCAGGCCTTCGGCTCGCCGACAGCGACCTGACTGGGCGTGCGAGGTTTGAGGGGCGGGATCGCACCCTTGAGGTTCTGACCGCAAACAAGAGGCCGCTCGAAGAGCTGTTCGGGGTCGATCTGATCTATCTGAACCGTCGGCGCGGCTCGATCGTCATGGTGCAGTACAAGATGCTCGAGCGAGGGAAATCGCGGAAGCGATCCGTGAAGTCCGGGTCGTCCACCGTCGAGGTCGATGACGGCCATGATTGGCTGCTGCGGGTCGATGAGCAGCTCGAGGATGAGATTGCGCGGATGAAGCGCTTTGATCGTGATATGTCGCCAAGTGGGTCCTACCGTTTGAACGCCGGCGCCTTCTTTTTGAAGTTCATGCGCCGGAACGCCGAGGCCAAGTCTGCTGGTTTTTTGATCAGTCTCGACCATTTCGAGGGGCTACGTGCCGAAAACAAGCTCGTGGGTCCGAGGGGCGGCATGCGCCTCAGCTACCGCGAACTCGACGGCCACTATTTGCGGTCAGGAGGGTTCGCCGAACTTGTGCAGTCCGGCTATGTCGGAACGCGCGATGCGACGACCGCGCATCTGCAAGCCCTCGTCGAGCGCACTCTATCCGGCGGACATGCCGCTGTCGTGGCGATCGAGTCCGCGCTGACGTCACCTGCTTAGCATAACATTCGCGGGTATTCCGGGTCGCTGCCACCTTCGCGTCGCTCGCATACTGTGAACCAGCATCGAAAACTGGCGCCGTAGCGGCGTGATCGGCGTTCGAGAATGACCGTTTCCCTCCGTCATTGAGAGCTGCCCATTCACCGGGCATCCGCTCTATCCCGCATAGCTGACGGCCGCGAGATGACCAATGCTGTGCGCAGCCGCCGATAACCGCTCTCAGGACGCCGCGGCGCAGCCCTGGCGGGGCCTGCAAAGGTCCGGAATGGGCCGGGAGAAGTCTTGGGAGGGAAGGGCGGACATTCGCCGCGCATCTTTCAGGCGTCCGATCATGAGAACGCAGTCAGTTCATAGTTCGGCCATGCCCGAACTCGGCGACTTAGGAATGTCCCCCAGCTGCTCCCACGTGATCCGTTAACGCTCTGGTTGCGGTTGCAGGCAACTGAGACGATCCTTCTGCATCTCCGGACTTGGTCTGGGACGGATTTACTGGGGTAACACAAACGAAACAGGTACTTCTGTAGGTCGGCTCTCGGCAAGCGCGAGTTTGACAAACCGGAAGTTGTAATCTTACCAAGATCCATAGGTTGTCTGGAACGCCGGTTTATGAAGCTCAAAGATGTTATTCGGCTCGAGAAAACGGTTGTCAGCTATGGTCAATGGTCAAATGGCGAGATTGATCGCGCTTCATGGCCTCTGCGACGCAAGAAGCTGAAACTTTCGCCGGACTGGCAATGGCGTGTTATATCCCTTCGTTCCGGTGAGCGTGAGTTCCGTGTTCTGTTGCAGTTGAATCCGCTGCTTGAAAGCTTCTACGCGATGCTTGGGGAGGTCCGCGGCGATCAGTTGGCAGTGTTGTGTAGTCATGATCTTCACACATCGCACTCAAACTGGCACTGCCACGTTGCGACGGGAGACATCGATAGAGTGCTTCCAGGGGTGACCCGAGATCGGGATACGTTTCGCTTCTGGCCGAGCTATACTGGAGAGTGCACAGAGAAGTTTGACGTTACGCTCCATAGTGCCGTGACGATTGCTTCGGAACTATACCGCTTTGCTGCTCCGGCTCAGGGAGAGATGATTGTATGAACGCGCAGAAGAAGATCTGTGCTGCCTTTTGTGAGGGTCTCTCCGTCCGAGAGATCCCCCTGGGCTATGCGATCAAGACTCCCTTCAGCTGGCTTCATGGTGAGCCGTTGGTCGTGTTCGGCGAGAGATCAGATGGCCTTGTTCGCATGCGTGATGGGGGTGATACGCTGGCCCTTCTTGAAGACGTTGCCGGTGACCTAACAACCGATACGAAAATGGATGCGATGAGGCAGCTCGCAACCGAGCACGGTATCGCATTCGATGAAGAGAATTCCCTCTTTCTAAGCGATTGGACTGATGAAGCAGACTTGGGTAGTGCAGCCGTCAGGTTCATGTCGTTCTTGAATCGCATTCAGGACCTTGCATTTCTGTCACGTGATAGGATCAGCAACGCTTTCCGCGAAGAGCTTACTGAGGCGATCAAGGAACGCTTTGGTTCACAGTTCCATGTTGGCGAGCGAGAAGCTTTGTCCAAGGATCACAAGGAATATACCGCTGATATCATTATCCGCGACGCCAAGATTCAAGCGGCTGTTTACGCTGCGACAAGTGAGGTGAACGTTCTTGAAGCACTGCTGACAGAGCAAGTGTTCAGAGACGACTACGAGGTGAAGACAGTACCAGTGGTGGTCTTCGAAGACTTTATGCAAAGCAAGGTAAAGCCTAAGACGCGTCGTCGAGCCATGAACAGCTCTGGCATCGAGATCGCAGACTGGGCCGGCGGGGCGGATGAAGTTCTTGCAAAGATCAGTCAGATTTTGAAGACGTGACGTTGTAGCTGTCTACGATCCCGTCAGCCCCGCATCGTGCAGCGCTTCGGCATCGGGCAGGTCGCGCAGATCCTGGAGCCCGAAGGCGGCGAGGAAGCCCGGCGTGGTGACGTAGGTGTAGGGGGCGCCCCGCCGCGGCGCGCGTGGCCCCGGTGCGATCAGATCCCGCGCCGCCAGCCGGCCGATCAGCTCGCGGGAGATCTCGGACCCGAAGATGTCCCTGAGCCCGTTGCGGGTGACCGGTTGATGGTAGGCGATGGCAGCAAGCACCGCGAGGTCACGCTCGGACAGGCTGATCTCCCGATCGCCGACATTGGCGGCGACACGGATCACCGCGCCGTAGGCGGCCCGGGTCCGCAGCATCCAGACGTCGCCGACCCGCACAATCTCGTAGGGTCGGTCGGCCAGCTCCGCGGCGAGATCATCGATCAGCAGATCCAGCGCCACCCCCTGCCCCACGACCCGTGCCAGATCGGCGCGCGGCACCGGCCGGGCGCTGGCGAACAGCACCGCCTCGATCCGCCGCATCCATTCGCGCCAGCGCAGCTCGCGCGGCAGCTCGGTGAGCTCGCGGTCGATCATCTCCATGCTCAAAGCCCGTAGAGCCGGAAGCTGTCGCGGCCGGTCAGCTCGCGCAGCGCGCCCAGCAAAACCAGCCGGTCGCAGAGCCGCCGCGCGGCGCGGTCCGACATCAGATGGGTCAAAGCTGTAGGCGTGTCAACGCCGACTGAAGTTTCCCCAGAAGTGCCGAAGTAAAATTCCCCAGTTTCCGGGTGCGGTGATCAGCCGTGCCGTTGATCGATCCTCCCGTCTTTCGGGGGACGCCCTCGGCGTTTTGGCTG